>JAEEGJ010006160.1_pt1 | contig 36403 bp, 32 predicted proteins | sample 8958761 | NCBI WGS metagenome assembly JAEEGJ01 (sample SAMN16246546, study PRJNA631951) | gut metagenome | biome: gut microbiome; feature: rumen; material: RS-attached | host: Bos | place: Iran: Karaj | collected 2018-10
TTTCCGTCCTCACATCTGAAGCGTTAATAAAATCGGGAGCGTTTTCGGAAAAGAGGGGTGCACCAATTAGAGCGCGAAGCGGTCGTCTTGCGCCCCTCCCGAAAACGTGAGTGATTTTTAGTGGAAGATGTGCAGACGGCAGCCTTTCTTGATTCGTTCTTTCCCCTGCGGGAAAGAATGAATAAAAAGATTATTGAAGTAGAGCACTTTTATGCCATTAAAAAGCGCTCTGCTTCAATGGCAGCCTTACAACCACTAGCGGCAGCAGTGATAGCTTGACGATAGTGAGGATCTGCCACATCACCTGCGGCAAATACGCCAGGGATATTGGTACGTGGTGTAGCACCTTCGGTCACAATATAACCAGCCTTATCTACCTCTAAGTAATCCTTGAAGATGTCGGAACTTGGTTTATGACCGATGGCTAGGAAGAAGCCGTCGATAGGGAGGTCGTAATGACTCTCATCGGGTTCTCCTAATCGCTTAACGAGATGTACGCCTTCTACACCGTTATCACCATAGAGACCTTCGGCATTGTGCTCGAAAAGCACCTCGATCTTCTCATTCTGCATCACACGCTCTTGCATGATCTTTGAAGCACGCAGGAATGGCTTTCGCACGATGAGATATACCTTCTTTGCTAAACTTGCCAAGTAGGTTGCCTCTTCACAAGCAGTATCTCCACCACCTACTACAGCTACCACCTTTTTACGGTAGAAGAAGCCATCGCACGTAGCGCATGCACTCACACCCATGCCTGCATATTTCTTCTCGTCCTCCAATCCCAGATAACGAGCAGCTGCCCCAGTGGCAATAATCAAGGCATCTGCCTCAATGAGCTTCTCGTCATCAATGGTGATCTTGAACGGACGGGCACTGAGGTCTGCCTTCGTAGCCACACCATTGCGAATATCTGCACCGAAGTTGACTGCCTGCTGGCGCATGTCCTCCATCAGTTGGTTGGCATCTATTCCCTGTGGATGTCCAGGAAAATTTTCCACGATGGTAGTTGTGGTGAGCTGACCACCTGGTTGCAATCCTGAATAAAGCACAGGACTAAGGTTGGCTCGTCCGGCATAAATAGCTGCGGTATATCCAGCAGGGCCAGAACCGATAATAAGCAATCTTACTTTTTCTGTCTCCATGGTATTTTACGAATTATTAATTGTCAATTATCTTAAGTCCACTACCTCTACATTAGGATACTTCTCTGCGGGATAGGTGAACATCTCGTCAGCATAGTGCTGCTTATCATCATAGGAGTTGATGAATATCACTGCCACATCACTGCCTCCCCTACCCGCCATGCTCAGACGTACGGGTGCTAAGGTACGTTCATTGATGGTAAGCACGATGCACTGCATATCCAAGCGCGATACGGAAGTGGTCATAATGATTGAGCGCTCGCCTTCATTGGCACCACCACCATATTTCACATTATACCCTTCTTTATAGAGCGACAGCCATGCGTAGGGATTGATGCTCTGCAATTCCTCGGCTGTAGGCTCTGAAATATTCACTTCTTCAGTAGGTTCCACCAGCGTCCATTGGGTTTTACCATCGAACCAAGTGGTGACATCTTCGGTTTCCAACTTGAACTTAGAGCCTTTCAGATAGATGGTTCCCAAAGTCTCTACATCCTCCACCTGAATGGTGAAAGTGGCCTTGATTCCTTGTGAGGAACGAATGGCCTCAGCTGTACGCTCCAGCATGACAGAAGCGTCTTCCTGCGCCCACAGTGATAGAGGGAGCAACAGGCATATTGTCCAAAATAATCGTTTCATAACACTTCTATTTTAGTTGAGCCAATACATTTTCTAAAGACATCTCATCGGAGATAAGTACATCACGCGGCTTAGAACCTTGTGCAGCTCCCACGATGCCAGCCTTTTCCAACTGATCCATCAGACGACCAGCGCGGTTGTAACCAATGGCAAACTTACGCTGGATCAGTGACGTAGAGCCTTGCTGATGTACCACAATGAGACGAGCTGCATCCTCGAAGAGAGGATCCAAACGCTCCATATCCACATCTGCAGGACCGTCAGTCTCTGGCTGATCGGGTTCTGGCAGATAGAACGGAGAGGTATAGCCCTGCTGCTTAGCGATAAAGTTGCAGATATCGCTGACCTCTGGTGTATCAATAAACGCACACTGCACACGCACCGGATCAGAGCCTTGCAGGAAGAGCATGTCACCACGACCAATCAACTGATTGGCTCCTGGACGATCCAAGATGGTGCGAGAGTCGATCATGGAAGCCACACGGAAAGCAATACGTGCAGGGAAGTTGGCTTTGATAGTACCCGTGATAATGTTGGTCGTAGGTCGCTGTGTAGCGATGATCATGTGAATACCTGCCGCACGAGCCAACTGTGCGATACGTGCAATAGGAAGCTCCACCTCTCGTCCTGCCGTCATGATCAAGTCGCCAAACTCATCGATCACCACCACGATGTAAGGCATGTAGCGATGTCCCTTCTCAGGATTCAAGCGACGGTTGATAAACTTCTCATTATACTCCTTGATGTTACGCACACCAGCCAGTTTCATTAAGTCGTAACGCGTATCCATCTCTTTGCACACGGAGTTTAAGGTCTGTACCACCTTAGTCACATCCGTCACGATAGGTTCTGTACTATCTGGCAGCTCTGCAAGGAAATGATTCTCTATGGCTGAATAGATGCTGAATTCCAATTTCTTAGGATCCACGAGTACGAACTTCAACTCTGCAGGATGTTTCTTATAGAGCAGTGACGTAATCATGGCATTGAGGCCCACAGACTTACCCTGTCCGGTAGCACCAGCAACCAGCACATGTGGCATTTTGGCAAGATCAACCATGAATACCTCATTGCTGATGGTCTTACCAAGGGCACAAGGAAGTTCCATCTTCGATTCCTGGAACTTCTTACTGCCAATAACACTCTGTCCTGACACAATGTTTTTCTTCTCGTTAGGCACCTCAATACCGATGGTACCCTTTCCAGGAATAGGCGCAATGATACGCACACCGAGTGCAGAAAGGCTTAAGGCTATATCATCTTCAAGGTTGCGTATCTTGTTGATACGAACCCCTTGTGCAGGCGTGATCTCATAGAGCGTCACCGTAGGACCTACTGTGGCCTTGATGCTGCTAATTTCCACACCAAAGCTGTGCAATGTATTCACGATCCTGTCCTTATTGGCATTCTGCTCATCCATGTCGATGGAAGGTCCTTCATCGTCGTATTGTTTCAGCAAGTCCACTGTTGGGAACTTGTAGTACTGTAAATCCAGACGAGGATCGTAGGGCTCTTGCTTCGAAGGATCTGCCTCTTCCGTATCAGGCGCCTTTTCCACTATGAAGTCGAGATCTTTGGAGTCATCCGCTTTCGTATCATCCTTCACATTCTCCTGCACTGTCATATACATGTCATCAGCCACTTTCTCTACTTTGGCAGTTGGCGTTTTCTCCAATGGAAGGTCGAATACATTCTCTTTCTCTTCTTCAGCTTCAGTTTCCTCTACAGACTCTTCTTCCTTCTGTTCCTCTTCTTTCTGACGCTTCAGGAAACTAAGTGTAAACAACTTTCGCAGATAGATGACTGTCTTGGAACTGAAATAAATCAGGAAACAGAGCGCAGTAAGCAACAACAAGAGGAACACACCCGTGGCCCCAACTTGTGATTCCAACCATCGGGAAACATTGTAGCCATGTAAACCTCCTAAATAGAAGAAGGAATCCTGATAGATGTGTTGGAACACGAAACTCAGGAAGACGGACCCCCAGTACATAAACAACATGCAGAAGATGAACCATTTCCACAAGCGGAACTTACGCACACGCATCAGCTTCAGTCCTGCCACCATGAGGAAAATCACGATGAAATAAGCAGGCACACCGAAGAGATTGTTGATGAAATAGTGTGATACACGTGCTCCTACCGAACCTCCATCATTCTGTATACCATTGTCCACTGAGGCCAGTTCTTCAGCAGTAGCATTCTCTACTAAACTCTGGTCAGCAGCCCCATTGAAGAAATAGGACGTGAATGTCACCAGCAGGTAGAACGCCAATACCACGAACACCAATCCAATGAAAAAATGCAACCCATCACTCTTGAAGAACTCCTTTGTTCCCCTAAAAAATGAAGTGCTGGGTTCTTGCACTGGTTTCTTACTATTATCTTTTGTAGTCTTAGCCATTATTTTCTTTAGTTTGAATTAAAGTGATGCAAAGATAGTGAAACTTTGTGTTTTTTTTCCTATCTTCGCAGAAATTAATGTTAAACAATCATGAACTTGGAAATCATCTTCCAGTTTTTAAAGAAACTGGCAGCCAACAATAACCGTGAATGGTTCAAAGCACATCATGACGATTATGAAAAAGCCATCGAGGAATTCGAGCAACTGATGACCATCTTGATCGCTCGTGTATCCTTTTTTGAACCAGGCGTAAGCAACTTTGAGCCCAAGGACTGCATGTACCGCATTTATCGTGATTTGCGTTTTACTAAGGATAAAACTCCCTATAAGACACACATAGGCGGTTTTATCAACCCTAAAGGAAAGAAATCGCTGCATTGTGGTTATTACGTGCATCTGGAGCCAGGTGCTTGTATGTTGGCTGGAGGTGGATGGTGTCCAGAGCCTGCCATGCTGAAGGGTATCCGTCAATCCATTTTTGATAATACTGATGAGTTCTTGAGCATTGTCAACGCGCCTTCTTTCAGCAAGCATTTTCAAACCATCGGTATGGAACGTCTGAAGACGGCTCCAAAGGATTTCCCGAAAGACTATCCTTACATGGAGTATCTGAAGCCAAAAGATTATGTGGTATGGAAAAACGTGCCCGACTCTTTCTTCAGTACCCCTGGATTTATTGATCAAATCATGGAAGTATTTGAAGCCATGAAGCCATATAACGACTTTCTGAACTATACGATAGATGAGTTTATTTGACATTGAGAATTAAAATTGAAAATTAAATAATTCATAATTCATAATTAATTGATGATTATGGCGACACTGAAACTTATTAAGAATGACAAGTGGCTGGAGCCTTTCGCCGATGCCATCAACGGACGTCATCAACATGCCGTAGAGAAAGAGAAGGAGCTGACGCGCAATGGAAAGATCAGCCTTAGCGACTTTGCTACGGGACACCTCTACTTTGGCCTTCACCAAACGGAGAAGGGATGGGTGCTGCGTGAATGGGCACCTAATGCCACGGAAATTTACATGATCGGTACGTTCAACGACTGGAAAGAGGAACCGAAGTACCGCATGAAGCCGCTGAAGAACGGCAACTGGGAACTGAAGCTTCCTGCCAAGGCGCTGCATCATGGCGATCTCTATAAACTTCGCATCCACTGGGAAGGTGGCGAAGGGGAACGTATCCCTGCATGGTGTACACGCGTGGTGCAGGATGACAATACGAAGATCTTCAGCGCTCAGGTTTGGGCACCAGAACAGCCTTATAAGTTCAAGAAACGCACCTTCAAGCCTTGCACCGATCCGCTGCTGATCTATGAGTGCCACATTGGTATGGCACAAGATGCAGAGAAAGTGGGCTCTTACCGTGAGTTCCAAGAGAAAATCCTGCCACGCATCGTCAAAGATGGGTACAACTGTATCCAGATCATGGCCATCCAGGAGCATCCTTACTATGGAAGCTTTGGCTATCATGTAAGCAGTTTCTTCGCACCGTCTTCACGCTTCGGTACGCCTGATGAGCTGAAGGAACTCATAGACACTGCCCATCAGATGGGACTGACAGTGATCATGGACATCGTGCACTCACATGCCGTGAAGAACGAGGTAGAGGGTTTGGGCAACTTTGCCGGTGATCCTAATCAGTTCTTCTATCCTGGCGATCGCCATGAGCACCCCGCATGGGATTCACTATGCTTCGACTATGGCAAGAACGATGTGATGCACTTCCTGCTTTCCAACTGTAAGTATTGGTTGGAGGAATTCCATTTCGATGGTTTCCGCTTCGATGGTGTGACATCTATGCTCTACTACAGCCATGGTCTAGGAGAGGCATTCATGGGCTATCAGGATTACTTCAATGGTCATCAGGACGACAATGCCATCTGCTACCTTACGTTGGCCAACAAACTGATACACCAAGTAAATCCACGTGCCATCACTATCGCTGAGGAGGTTTCAGGTATGCCAGGACTGGCCGCTAAGTTCGAGGACGGTGGCTATGGATTCGACTACCGCATGGCGATGAATGTGCCCGACTACTGGATCAAGACCATCAAGGAAAAGAAGGACGAGGACTGGAAGCCAAGTTCGATGTTCTGGGAGGTGACCAACCGTCGTGAAGATGAGAAGACCATCTCTTACGCCGAGAGTCACGATCAGGCATTGGTGGGCGATAAGACCATCATCTTCCGTCTGATAGATGCCGATATGTACTGGCACTTCCAGAAGGGTGACGAGAACTTCTCCGTAGAGCGTGGTATCGCGTTGCATAAGATGATTCGTCTGCTGACTGCTAGCACCATCAACGGTGGCTACCTGAACTTCATGGGTAATGAATTCGGGCATCCAGAATGGATCGACTTCCCACGTGAAGGCAACGGATGGAGCTATAAATACGCCCGCCGTCAGTGGGATTTGGTGGATAACCACAACCTTTGCTACCACTATCTGGGCGACTTTGATGCTGCCATGCTGCGTGTGATCAAGAGCGTGAAGAAAATCCAGCAGTCAAAGGTGGTGGAGATTTGGCACAATGATGGTGATCAGGTATTGGCATACATGCGTAGAGACCTGCTGTTCATCTTCAATTTCAGTCCTGATCGTTCTTTCACCGACTATGGGTTCCTGGTTCCTGAAGGCTGCTATGAAGTGGTGCTGAATACCGATGACAAGGCCTTCGGTGGCCATGGCCTCACCGATGATACCGTGGAGCACTTCTCGCAGAGTGATCCACTCTATGCACGCGACCATAAGGGCTGGATGCAGATCTACATCCCTGCCCGCTCTGCCGTGGTGCTGAAGAAGAAAGAAAATTAACAATTTTCAATTAACTAACATTTTAAACACTATGAAGAAGTTTTTATTAGCCGCCATCGTTATGATGGTATCAGTGAGCACCTTTGCTCAGCGTGAACCAGGTACAGTAACTATTCAGCCACGCATTGGTTTCAGTGCTGCTGATTTCAACAACACAGAGGACACACAAGCACGCGTGGGCATGGTAGCCGGTGCTGAAGTGGAGTACTATGTAAGCAACATGCTTGGCATTGCAGGAGGTCTGTTGTATTCACAGCAAGGCGCTGAGCTCGATCTGAACAATGCTGCTGACGTGAAGTTCAAAATCGACTACATCAATGTGCCTATCATTGCCAATATCTACATTTGGAAGGGTCTGGCACTGAAGGCTGGTATCCAGCCAGGATTCAAGGTTAATTCTAAGATTTCTGGTTCAAAGGGTGATTACCATGCAGAGGTAAACATGGATGATGTGAACAGCTTCGACATCTCTATCCCTGTTGGTATCTCTTACGATTTTGGCCGCCTCGTTCTCGATGCTCGTTACAACTTTGGTCTGCTCAAGATCTTCGACGATGATTATCTCGACAGCAAGAACCTGACTTTCCAATTAGCCATTGGCTATAAGTTCAATCTCTGATTAACCACTTGCTGATAAAATAAAAGGTATCCCCGCGGGGATACCTTTTATTTTTATGTCTCCTTGGGATTTACACCAGTGAGAAAATCTTATCCATCAGGTGCCACTTGTCGGTAGATGGGGCATTGGGATCACAGCCTTGCATCTGTGCTACATAGGCCTCCCACTCTGCCTGTCGGGGAAGTTTGGAGAGACGCTCATTGTCCTTCTCAAAGTCGAAATCATCCAACGTATCCATGATCATGAACAAGCGCGTGCCGTAGCGGTAGATCTGCATGTCGAGGATGCCCACGGAGAGAATCCCCTCACGGATCTCCGGCCAGATGTTGGCATGAGCCTCCTCATAGCGTGCTATCATCTCCGGATCGTCACGCAACTCCAGTGTTCTGCAATATCTTTTCATTCTTACCAACGATTAAAGCATAAATCCATACGACTATAAAGCAAACAAACGGCACGATGAACGAGAGTTCCATGTGACCGCCATCGATGATGAGTGCCTGCAGTGGAGGAAGCAGCGAACCACCCAGAATCGCCATGATAAGTCCGGCAGAGCCAATCTCCGTATCATCTCCCACATGGTCAAGGGCAAGTCCGTAGATGGTTGGGAACATGAGCGACATAAACGCACTGACACCCACCAAACTATAGAGTCCTACACGCCCGCCTACCAGCATGACTACCAGTAACAACAGGGCTCCGATAGCCGCAAAGACAGTCAGCAACCTGACAGGACGGATGTATTTCATCAGCCATGTGCAGACAAACCTCGAGGCACAGAACAGCACCATAGCGATGATATTCAGTCGCTGAGACGCAATCTCAGCCGCTTGCTCGCCCATCCCATCGGCCATGAATACCTGTGTGCCATACTGGATGATGAACGTCCAGCACGTGATCTGTGCACCTATATAAAAGAATTGCGCCACCACGCCATAGCGATAAGTCGCATTGCGCCAAAGTCGGCCTAAAGTAGCACGAAGCCTCAAATCGTGCATCTCTCCCTTCACGGCCTTTGGCATCTTGGTAAAGAACATCAGCACCAAGAGTACCAGTATCACAAGGCCAATGCCCACGTAGGGCTTCACCACTACCGCTAAATCTGCAGCCTTGAGGGCTTCAAACTCTGCATCAGGCAACAAAGCACGCTCGGCAGTGCCCAACGGATTCATGCGCGACTGTACGAAAGTCATGGCCACCCACATGCCCGCCAGCGAGCCGATAGGATTGAACGACTGTGCCAGATTGAGTCGTCGTGTAGCCGTAGCTTTATCTCCCAAACTCAAGATAAACGGATTGGCACTGGTCTCTAAAAACGACAATCCGCACGTAAGGATGAAATAGGCCATCAGAAACGGATAATAGTTCCCCGTTCCAGCCGCAGGGATAAACATCAGTGCGCCAATGGCGTAGAGCGCCAATCCGATAAGAAGGCCCGACTTGTAGCTGTACTTCCTAATGAACATAGCAGCCGGAAACGCCATGGCGAAATAGCCGCCATAGAAAGCCACTTGCACCAAGGCCCCATCGGTGACACTCATACGGAAGATACGCGAGAACGACTTTACCATAGGATTGGTCACATCGTTGGCAAAGCCCCACAAAGCGAAGCAGCAAGTGACCAAGATAAACGGCCACAAATAGGCATATCTTTTCTTGTCCATCATTTCCTTCTGATTTTGAGTTCGATGGCACCAGCAGGGAATGAAGCCCTGTCGCGACATACCAATGCCAAATAGCCACCACCTCCCGCTCCTGGCATCTTCCATGCCAACACGCCATCCATGACGCTGTAACGGTCGATATAGGCCTGCACACTGCCTTGAATCATGGCAGGGAACATGGCTACCTGCGCCTCAAATGACGCCTTGTAGGCCGCTGCAAAGCGCTCCAGATCCATCGCCATGATAGCCTCCCAGCAAGCATCTGCCGCAGCAGCCAGAGCCTTTACTTTCGCCTCTGTGATGTCTTTTCCTTCCAGTACCGAGCAACCGTCTCTGCGAGGTTCCATCGGTATCATGCAGAGGTGGTCTTCCAGCCAGTCGAGGATACGGTCATCGTGGCAACTCTCTATCTTCTCCGGCCAGAAACGCTTGTCGTACCAATGGCGTACCAACCCCGGCATGCAGATGCCGATGCTGTCTTGTGCCCCACTGATGATGCCGTCGCTACGCTCTGGATCATTCTCGAAACAGAAAACCAACTTGGCCAACATCTCCGGATCCATGTCGGGGAGTTTCATCGGCCAAATGCGCCGTATCATGTTGCGTGTGGAAGTGGAGAGTCCGCAACGCTCACGCACCTCAAAGGTAGGCTCTAGTGAGATGGTAAGCGCCCATCCCGGAGCATACTGATTCACATACGGTTGGTCAATCCACGTACCCGCTAAATCCAGACGTGTAGGGATGCCGCAAAGCGTGTTCTTGATATCCGTCGAAGAACGTGCCTCCAGTCCCTCCTGCGGGGTTCTTTTCAGCACCACGTACTCTATCCCACACTCCTTACAGAACGCCTCTTTCGCGGGCGTAGAGCCATCCTCGTTCACCACGAAGATATCAGGCTTCAGCATGTCCACCGTAGGGATGAAGTCCATCATTCCGCTACCCTTGTTGATGAACGCATCCTGCACGTAGCGGATGCTCTTCACCATGAAGAGGCGCTCGTTCTCACTATATCAGGTCTTATGCTTCTTAAGGTCGAATATAGTCTTATCGCTGCCGATGCCCACATACAGGCTCCCGTAAGCCGATGCCTGACGGAAGAACTCCACATGTCCGCTATGCAGCAAATCGTAGCAACCAGATACAAAGACTGTTTTCATATCATTTCCAGAGTTAGCAGTATTCTTTACATCGTGCGAAGATACGCATTTCCTGAAATAACCCCAACTATTTTTATGCTTTTTTGGTAAGCCACAGTCCGGCGAACGTGAAAGCGCCATTGAGCATCAGGAGCTCGTAGCCGAACTTATAGCCCGTCAGTTGGAAGGTCAATGTGTCTATCAGATAGCAGAGAATGGGTGATGCCACGGCGATATAAGGCACCGCCTTATCGTGTGGCATGTGCTTCGTGAAGAGTCCGAAGGCAAAGAGGCCCAACAGCGGACCGTAAGTATAGCTGCAGAGCGTGTAGATGGTATCGATGATGCTGCTGGAACCAAGTTCCCTGAACAGCAGAATGAACAAGATGAAGAGCACGCAGAGCACCAGATGCGCACGCTTGCGAAGGTGCTCATCTCCCTCACGCTCACGGATGTCCACACAATAGCTGGTAGTGAGCGCCGTGAGTGCAGAATCTGCACTGCTGAAGCAGGCCGCCACGATGCCGATGGTGAACAGGATGACTACCGGTGTACCCAGCCTTCCGCTGGCCGCAAACATTGGCAGGATCTCATCGCCCACTGCGGGAAGCTGCAAGCCTTGTTGCTCTCCAAGCATCAGCAACAACACACCAAGGCTCAAGAACAACAGATTGGCTGGCACAAAGAAGAAACCATAGGTACACATGTCCTTCTGTGCCTCACGGAGTGTCTTGCATGTGAGGTTCTTCTGCATCATGTCTTGATCAAGGCCCGTCATCACGATGACCACAAAGATACCGCTGAGGAACTGCTTCCAGAAGTTCTGTCGAGACACCCAGTCGTCGAACACAAAGATCCTGCTATGTGGACTGTCGGCTATGGCTGCCACCGTCTCAGAGAAATTCAATCCCAAAGCACCTGCTACATTGACGATGATGAGGATAAGGACGGTGAACAGGCACGTGGTCTGAAACGTATCCGTCCACACTAGCGTCTTCACTCCTCCCCTGCGTGAATAGAGCCAAATAAGCGCCACCAAGCCAAATACCGTGACTGGGAATGGAACACCAATGGAATCGAAGACAAAGCGCTGGAGAATGATGCACACCACATAGAAACGCGTAGCTCCACCGATAAGTTTGGAGAGCAGGAAGAAACTGGCACCCGTCTTATAGGAACGATTACCCAGTCGCTTGCCAAGATACGTATAGATAGAAGTAAGATTCAACCGATAATAGACTGGAAGCAACACGAAAGCCACCGCGAAATAGCCCAAGATAAAACCTAAGCACATCTGCAGGTAGGTCATATCCATGCTCCTTGGCATGCCTGGCACAGAAACAAAGGAGACGCCAGAGATACTGGCGCCCACCATGCCAAAAGCCACCATGTACCAAGGCGATCGCCTATTGGCACGATAGAAGGTGTCATTGTTGGCTTTATGTGCCGTGAATCGGCTGAAAACCATCAACACCAGAAAGTATATCAGTACGGTGACTACGATTATCATTTAATCAATAACTAATACTCCCCGATCCCGTTTTGCTCTTCTTCACCTCTTTGGCCTTCAAGCCACGGGCATCGATATCACCGGAGCCTACCACATTGTAGCTGGCCTTCTCGGTGGTACCAGCCAACTGGATGTCTCCAGAGCCCGTTACGCTGGCTGCTACGCTCTCACTGTTGATGCCTTTCACCTCTAAGTCGCCAGAACCGGTCACATTGGTATGCAGGACAAAACAGCCAACCTGATTGATGCCGATATCTCCCGATCCTGTGACAGAAAGTGTCACGTCACCAGTGCTACGAACACTCCTTCCGCTTACATCACCAGAGCCAGAGAGCGAGATAGTCAGGTCGCCCGACTTAATATCTCCAAACTCCAGATCGCCAGAACCCGACAGAGCGAACTTACTGATCTCTGCCGCATAAACCTCCACCTTGAAAGGTTTCTTGTTCAAACGGAAACTTGTATTGGGTTTGTAGTGCAGCTTTACTGTCTTGCCCGACTGCTCCACTACCACCAGTTCTACGATATTATCAGGTCCAGAGATAACCACACGTGGGTTGGTGGTCCCTTCTTCCTGAATATAGATAGCATCGATAGAACCCGTCTTACTCAATGCATTGAATTCGGAAAGAGGCACTGTCTTAGTCACTATATTATTACTGGCTTCTATCGTCGTAGTACCTGTAAACCAACCAGTAAACCTATCCCACAGACTCTGTGCATTCACGCTGGTCACCAGCATCAGCAGCAATCCAGCTAAAACCAATTTTCTCTTATTCATAGTCACGCTATTATTTTACCTTTTACACACATTAGACGCACCGCAGAGTGTTAAGGTTGCACAAAGATGCTAAAAAATTTGTTTCCACAAGCGAAAAATTGTAAGTTTGCAACAAATTATTGAACATTTTAATTCGTAGAAAAATGAAAAAATTCTTTGTAACTATGCTGTTGGTGCTTCTTACAGCACCTACATTTGCCCAGTTCGGCAGTGGTGGATTCCAGCTGAGTGAAGAAAACGTGTACTACGGTATCCGCTTTGGTGTGACGAGTGCTAGTTTCTCTGGCGATATAGACTCTGGTTCTAAAGTTGGTATGACACTGGCAGGTGTCCTGGGTTTCCGTGTTTCTGACAGTGCTCCTCTGTTCTTGGAGAGTGGTTTATACTATACTGAGCGTGGTGGTAAAATTAAGAATACAGACGTGAAGGCCAGCTACAACGTACTGGAAGTGCCATTGCTGATTAAGTATGGTTTTGAAACTCAGAGTGACTTCATCGTGCTGCCTTTCATCGGTCCTTATTTCGGCTATGCCATCAAGACAGATGATCTCAATCGTGCTAATATGGGCTTCAAGGCTGGTTGTGGTTTTGAGTACCATCAAGTCTATCTGGAAGCTGGACGCCAGTTTGGTGTCACCGACATTTTAGACGACGCACCTTCTGCACGCAGCAACGCTTGGTTCCTGAACTTGGGTATCAACTTCTAATTTGTTAATGAAATACGTATGCCACATCGAGGTTATTTAGCCTTGGTGTGGCTTTTTAAAACCCCTTAGTGAGTATGTATTACGTAGAAAAAGAAATAGAAATTTCCGCATGTCATCATCTGAATCTCGACTATGAGAGCAAGTGCACTCAGCCACATGGACACAACTGGGTGATTACGGTGTATTGTAAGTCGAAGGAACTGAACCAGAACGGCATGGTGATAGACTTCAGCGAACTGAAGGAGCGTATTCACGGCTATCTGGATCACAGCAACCTCAATGAGATTCTGCCTTTCAATCCCACTGCAGAGAACATTGCCCGTTGGGTGGTGGACCAGTTCCCTTGCTGCTACAAAGCCAAGGTGCAGGAGTCTGTGTGCAACATAGCTACTTACGAGAAAGATGAAGATTAACGAGATCTTCTATAGTCTGCAAGGCGAAGGGCATTTCACCGGTCGCCCAGCCATCTTCATCCGCTTCGCCGGATGCAACCTCCGTTGCCCGTTTTGCGACACGGATTTCACGTCTTATACCGAGATGACTGTGGCGGAGATCCTGAAAGCCATCGCCTCCTACCCTGCTCACTTCGTGGTACTTACGGGTGGTGAACCCTCCCTTCAGCTCACGTCGGAGTTCATCACCGCACTGAAGGAAGCAGGCTATTTCCTCTCCATCGAAACCAATGGCACCCACCCCTTACCCGCTGGCATCGACTGGATAACCCTCTCTCCCAAATCGGCCTTTGTAAAGCATGCCGATGTGGTATTAGAGCATTGCAACGAACTGAAATTAGTATTCAGTGGGAAGGTGAATCCAGAAGAATTCCTGGCATTGAAAGCCGACGAGTATTACCTCCAACCATGTGATACTGGAAACGACATGGCCAATGAGGTGATCCTGCAAACCACCATCGACTATTGCAAGAAGCACCCCGTTTGGAGCCTCTCCCTGCAGATGCATAAAGTAGTAGGAATCAGGTAGTTTTCTTCTCTACCGACCAACCGAATTTTCCGATTTTCTCTCCCAGTTCGTAGTAACCGCCATGCACATAGACCAGCGGATTGGTCTCTGCCAACATGAACTTTCCAGTCTCTGCATCGAGCCATTTCTTATCGGCACGTACGTTCACCACCTCAGAGATGAACATGTGATGAGAACCCAGTGAGACTATCTCCTTCACCCGACATTCGATATTCAACGGCGACTCTTCAATGATTGGGGCACTCACCACCGTAGCCTTCCCAGGCGTGAGATGCATCTCCTCAAACTTATTATAGTCGCGTCCCGAACGCACACCACACCAGTCGGTCTCACGTGCTAAGTCCTTATTCGTCAGATTGATGACAAACTCCATGTTGCGCTTCAGGATCTCGTAGCTATAACGCTCTGGCCTCACAGAGATATAGCACATCGGCGGATTGGTACAGATGGTGCCCGTCCACCCTATCGTAATGATGTTCCACTCCGCAGGCGTACTCCCACAGCTCACCATCACTGCCGGCAATGGATAAATCAATGTCCCAGGTTTCCAGTCTTCTTTCATTTATTTACTTCTCTATCACCATATCAAACTGATCACAGGCGCCCGTACGATGTGCCAAGTGCTTGGTAGAAGGCGAAATGCCAAATAATGGAGAGTAAGTCTTCACTTTCACCGTCTGTCCATCAGGCAGGAATTCCAAAATACGAAGCCATCCATCACCGCCATTTCCTTCCCATCCACCACCAAGAATCTGCACATTGAACATCATCTGATGCACGCTCTTGCCAGCAGAGTTCTTGTCACTACGATAAGCCACAGAGTCCTCAAAGTCGCCAGGCTCACCCGTATGGCCACACACCACTAATCGGATGTTTTTGCACGGATAAATCAGCTTCTCCCAAATCTCCTGACCGTAATTACGCGGTTGAATTTTATACCCCTCATTGGCCGTACGCTCGGCTGTGCGATGACGAAGGAAAGAGTGCGTCATGAAAATGACCGTATGGTTCTGATATTTCTCACTGTCGGCCAAGCCTTTAGCCCACTGCAACACCTCGTCGCGTGGTGCCCATTCACTGGTGATCACCAACAATTTTCCCCAGTGGGCATCCTCAAACTCGTAAGCCGAGTTCTCAAGTGACACCTTGCCCTCACGGTTAGGAAAAGCTGCCACGCAGCACTCCAACCACTTGGAATTACGCTCTATAGGGAAATATTCGGGGAAGTGCGTAAACCCTTCATCACCACGCACATACCCATATTCATGATTGCCTGTGGAGATGATGTAAGGCACCTTATTATCCAGTCGAGCCATGCAATGAGAAGCCCACTCCCACATCTGCCGACTGGTTTGATTCAGCATCCTACGGTCGCGCACAATGTTGTCATTCTGCTCCACAAGGTCGCCTGTCACCAGCACCGCCTTGATATTCAGATTCTCGATATTGTCGGCACACCACACCGTTGTGAGCTCGTAGAGCGGTTGATTGATGTCATACTTTGTATAACCCTGCGGGTCACCTAGCACAATCATGGAAAATGAGTTAGGGTCGCTCAAATGCTGCTGATCGGCCCGGTCTTGTGCCTTGCCACACAGAGCCACCAACAGCAGGGCTACTAATAATCTGCCTCTCATGGCTATTAAAGGTTTAAGTTAAATAATATGTATTTCTTTACGATTTTGCTCATGCTCACAATAGTGGCACTTCACAATGCAGTTCTCCTTATCCACCACATGAAAGAAGGTAGGCATCGGCTCATTGTTGGTCACACACTTCGGATTAGAACACTTTACGATGCCCTTCAGTGTATCTGGAAGCACCACATCATGCTTCTCCACCACCTCATAATCACGTATGATGTTGATTACCACATTCGGTGCTACCACAGCAATCTTATTGATGTCAGCCTCAGAGAAAAACTTGTCGGCGATCTTGATGATGCCTTTCTTTCCCAAGCGTTGGCTCTCCAGATTGAAGCCTATAGTGATGTTATTTTCCATCTGCTCCAAACCTAGGAGAGAAACGACAGTGAACAATTTGTCCGATGGGATATGATCTATCACCGTACCGTTCTTCAGTGCGGCTACTTGCAGTTCTTTCTTATTTTCGCGTGCCATAATGTTCAATTTTACAATTCACAATTGACAATTTTCAATTCTCAATCCTCAATTTTCTTTGAGTCAGCTTTCACATCTTCCAGCGTGATGCCCAGCACATCGCAAAGGATGGCTTCACGAGCATAGAGGCCGTTCTGAGCCTGCTGGAAGTAATATGCCTGTGGACAGTCGTCCACGCCCTGACTGATCTCATTGACACGTGGCAGTGGGTGCAGAATCTTCATGTTCGGACGACTGTTCACCAGCATCTCCGGTGTGAGGATATATACGTTCTTCACGCGCTCATACTCCATCAGATCAGTGAAGCGCTCCTGCTGTACACGTGTCATATAGAGGATGTCAGCATCAGCGATGGTCTCAGCCGTAAACTCCTTATGTTCCTCGTATTTGATGCCCTGTTCGCGACAGTAAATCTTATATTCCTCAGGCATTTTCAGCTCATCGGGAGCTATAAAGTGGAAGGTCGGATTGAAGTGGCGCATGGCTTGGATAAGGCTGTGCACCGTGCGTCCGTACTTCAAGTCGCCTACCAAAAAGATGTTCAGATTCTCCAGCGTGCCTTGTGTCTTGTAGATGCTGTAGAGGTCGAGCATCGTCTGTGACGGATGCTGATGAGCACCGTCGCCGGCATTCACGATAGGCACCTGAGTCACCTCTGTGGCATACGTAGCAGCACCCTCCAGATAGTGACGCATCACGATGATGTCGGCATAGTTGCTCACCATCTTGATGGTATCTTTCAGTGTCTCTCCCTTGCTGGAGCTCGTTGCCTTCGGGTCGCTGAAACCTATCACACGGGCCCCCAGACGGTTGGCTGCAGTTTCAAAGCTAAGGCGTGTGCGAGTAGAAGGTTCAAAGAATAAGGTAGCCACCACGCGGCCATACAGCAGATGGCGATTGGGGTGTTTTTCAAACTCACGTGCCATCTCCAGCATATAGAGAATCTTCTCCTTACTGAAGTTGGCGATAGTGACAAAACTTCTCTTTTCCATATGTTATTTTTTGATTGTTCTTTTCGAGAGTGTAAAGATAAGGAAAAAGATGCAATGTGCAAAAAAGAGTGGCTACATTTTCTTGTAGGTACAAAAATATGTATCATTGTCGGGTAAGGACGAATCCAAAGAATATCGGATGATGTTATGACACTCGTGAGGGAGGCGCGGGAGTCTATTTATCTAGAAAAGAGACAACACATTCAGAAAAAAGGCAACAAACTTAGAGGGGAGAGTAAACTAAAGTAGTGGGATTCAACAAACAATGGCTCGATAGGAGTCAACATAATACAGGAAAAGACACCCATTTTATCTTGGTATCTCGGTATCTCGGTTTATTTCTGGCAGGTATGAGTGGTGCTTAAATTAAGTTATAATTTATAATTATACTATTTATATTATATATTTATATATATATATATATAAATATATAATATATGTAAATTTCAGAGCGGAGGAAGCAGAAATGATAGGCCAAAAAATAACCGAGATACCGAGATACCGAGATAGTTTTCGCAAGACAATTTTGCTTCCTAAACTACGTAAAAATTGCCTTTCTAACTAGCAAAAATAATTTTCCTAGTTAGGAAAATAAAAAGGGTGCTCTTCGCCCTCACGACTACTTCGGCCATTTTTCGCCTTATTGACATATTTTAATACATTAGAAAGCGTAAAATAATTAATACTTTTTAAGATTTTACCCATCAGAAAAGTGTTAAAAATTTGGCGACACGTGTTCGCGTGTTGTAACTTCGTCATCGCTAATCCGGAAATAGCAGCGACCTTTGACTTTTTGAGAACAATATATGCGCATCTGTTTGGAAAGATAGGGAAGAATGAGTAACTTTGTCTTCTCTTTAGGCCAAAAGAGCTAGGATAAAGAAACAAATAGATATGCAGGATTACTTGAACGAACTGAATGAAGGACAACAGAAAGCTGTGCTCTATTGCGATGGACCGTCGCTGGTGATTGCTGGAGCAGGCTCTGGCAAGACCCGTGTGCTGACTTACAAGATAGCCTACTTGCTGGAACAAGGCTTGGATCCCTGGAACATCCTAGCACTGACCTTCACGAACAAGGCTGCCCGCGAAATGAAGGAGCGCATTGGCCGACTGGTGGGTGAACGTCGGGCACATTACCTCTGGATGGGTACGTTCCATAGCATCTTCCTCCGCATCCTGCATACAGAAAGCGACTGCTTGGGCTTCTCACACAATTTCACCGTGTATGACACTGCCGACAGTAAGAGTCTCATCCGCACCATCATCAAGGAGATGGGATTGGACGAGAAGGTGTATAAGCCTGCCACCGTACAGAACCGCATCAGCAATGCCAAGAACCGTCTGGTGACTCCCGCCCGCTATGGTGCCAATACAGAAGTGTATGAGTCTGACTGCAAGGCGCACATCCCACAAGTATGTGATATCTACCAGCACTACTGGAACCGACTGAAGCAAGCGGATGCGATGGACTTTGACGACCTGCTGCTCTACACTTATATCCTGTTTAAGGAACATCCCGAAGTGCTGGCAAAGTATCAAGACCAGTTCAAGTTCATCCTCGTGGACGAGTACCAAGATACCAACTACGCGCAGCACTGCATCGTGATGCAACTGGGGATTCATCACGGCAAGGTATGCGTGGTGGGTGACGATGCCCAGAGTATCTACTCTTTCCGCGGTGCAGAGATCGACAATATCCTCAACTTTACGAAGGTGTTTAACGGGGCCAAGATCTTCAAACTGGAACAGAACTACCGCTCTACACAGACCATCGTTCAAGCAGCCAACAGCTTAATAGAGAAAAACATGAGTCGCATCCCAAAGGATGTTTTTTCTAAGAATGAGGAAGGTGAAAGCATCGGTCTCTATCAAGCTTACAGTGATGCTGAAGAGGCAGAGATCGTGGCCAACAAGATTGCGGAACTGCGACGCAAGGAAGGTCTCTCCTACTCCGACTTTGCCATTCTCTACCGCACCAATGCACAGAGTCGTGTGTTCGAGGAAGTGTTCCGTAAGCGCAATATGCCTTACCGTGTCTATGGCGGACTCTCTTTCTATCAGCGCAAGGAAATCAAGGACATCATCGCTTACTTCCGAGTGGTGGTGAATCCTCACGATGAGGAAGCGTTTAAGCGTATCATCAACTATCCTGCACGAGGCATTGGCGACACTACTGTGGGAAGAATTGCACAACAGGCATCAGAGCATCACGTCAGTCTTTGGGAGGTCATCAGCGCTCCAGATACCTATGGATTGGCGGTCTCGAAAGGGACGCTGTCCAAGCTCCAGGCTTTCCGCGAGCTGATAGTGGGCTTTATCTCCCAAACTCCTGAGCGCAATGCCTACGAACTGGGATTCGACATCATTAAGGCCAGTGGTATCATCGCCGATGTGATGGCCGACAGTACCCCTGAGGGCATGAGCAAGAAGGAGAACATCGAAGAACTTACCAACGGATTGAAGGACTTCACCGACGGCCGTTTGGAAGAAGGCAACGAGCATATTTCACTGTCAGACTACCTCTCTGAGGTTTCCTTGCTGACCGATCAAGACTCTGATAACGATGATGATGGCGCACGTATCACCATCATGACGGTGCATTCGGCCAAAGGACTGGAATTTGGTACGGTCTTCGTGGTAGGATTGGAGGAAAACCTCTTCCCAAGCGCTATGTCGGGTGAATCCATGCGGGCACTGGAAGAAGAGCGTCGTCTGTTTTATGTGGCCATCACACGTGCCGAGAAACATTGCTACCTCACCTTTGCGAAGATGCGCTTCCGCTACGGCAAGATGGAGTTCTCGCAACCGAGCCGTTTCTTGCGCGACATTGACGTGAAGTACCTGAAGCCTCAGCAAAACGATGACTATGTGCCACGGCAGAAATCATCGCCTTTCAGCAGTCAATGGGGCGAAAGTAGTTCACCGCGCTTTACGTCACGCAGCAGCGACTACAGTCAGCCACGCAGGAGTTTCTTCCCAACGGAGGACAAACCTACGCCACGTCCAACGATAACGCCTGTTACACGAAATCTGAAGCGTGTATCAAGTGTGGCGCCATCAGCAGGAAGCAGTAGTAGCACCGCAACAGCACTTCAAGTGGGACAACTCATACAGCACGACCGCTTCGGCATCGGTGAAGTAAAGAAGGTAGAGGGCAGCGGCGACAATGCCAAAGCCACCATCGAGTTCCGCAATGCAGGTACCAAACAGTTGTTGCTGAGATTTGCCAGATTTAAGGTTATTAGCTAAAAAGTTCTTGTACGCATGCAAGGTTTTTGTATTTTTGCATTTACAATACAAATACTTACAATTAAAACTTAGCATTATGAAGACACTTAAATTATTAGGGTTACTTGCAACCCTCTTATTGACAATGAGTTTTACTGCTTGCAGTGACGATGACGATGCGTTGACGGGCATCAGTCAGCAAGAACTGTTGGGTGCATGGATGACAGCTCCCATGGACCAGAATGCCACGATGACAGATGCACCTGAATGGACCTTCAATGAAGACAATACTTGTACCTGCTTTTCGGGAGAGAGTGGACGTACAACCAGCTTCACATATAAGTTGTTGAATCATGGCACAATAGTGCAACTTATTGACAGTGATAACAATAAGCGTTCATTCAACACTGGAAGATTGAGTAAAAACGAGATCGTATGGCGAGAAATACTTGAACCCGCATACTCTTCTCTCGTCTTAAAATTAGTAAAAATAAATGCTATTACTAGCAATTGATTATGATAGACTATAGCAAATTCCCCAATCCCTGCTACATCATGGAGGAAGACCTCCTGCGCAGGAACCTCACGCTGATAAAGGATGTGACATATAGAGCAGATGTGGAAATCATCCTGGCTTTCAAAGCGTTCGCCTTGTGGAAGTCGTTCCCTATCTTTAGGGAATTCATCCGTCATACGACGGCAAGCTCCCTTTATGAAGCGCGCTTGGCTTACGAGGAGTTTGGTAGCAGGGCTCACACCTACTCTCCTGCTTATACAGAGGAGGACTTTGGGGAAATCATGCGTTGTAGCAGTCATATCACTTTCAACTCGCTCTCTCAGTACGAGCGTTTCTATCCCTTAACAAAGAAGGCCGACCATCCCATCTCGTGTGGTGTGCGCATCAATCCAGAATACTCGGAGATTGAGACCGACCTTTACAATCCTTGCGCTCCAGGAACACGTTTCGGTTTGTTGGCAGAGCAACTGCCCGAAGAGCTGCCAGAAGGTATCGAGGGCTTCCATTGCCATTGCCACTGTGAATCATCCTCTTACGCACTGGAACATACGTTGGTACACTTGGAAGAGAAGTTCGCTCACTGGCTTCCTAAACTGAAGTGGCTGAACCTTGGAGGGGGACATCTGATGACGCGCAAGGACTATGATGTAGTACACCTTATACGTATATTACAGTTGTTGCACGTACGCTATCCCAAATTACAGATTATTTTGGAACCAGGTTCCGCCTTTGCATGGCAAACGGGCGTGCTCACTGCCAAGGTGGTGGACATTGTAGAGAATCGTGGAATCCAAACCGCCATCCTTAATGTCAGTTTTACCTGCCACATGCCCGACTGTCTGGAAATGCCATACCAACCCGTCATTACGGGTGCCACATTTGGCGAAGAAGGACCCTATGTCTATCGCATGGGAGGCAACTCCTGTCTGAGTGGCGATTTTATTGGCAACTGGAGTTTTGATCATCCGCTGCAAATTGGTGAGCTCATTGTGTTTGAAGACATGATCCACTATACCACGGTGAAAACCACAATGTTCAACGGTATCCACCATCCTTCCATTGGGTTGTGGACGTCAGATCAGCAAGCTGTAGTATATCGAAATTTCTCATATGAGGATTATCGAGAGAGGATGTGCTAAAACTTTTTTTTGAAATATCGCTTGCAGGTTTAAAATTATTGCTTACCTTTGCATCCGCTTAACGAAGCAAATGAACATTGATTCTTTGATATACGCGGAATTTTTGTGCAAGCCGAGAGCAAATCAAGCTCGCTTGAATTTGCCGAGGCGCCGCCAAAAATCCTGCAAAAATCGAAGATTTTTGCGGAAATAGCTCAGTTGGTAGAGCACAACCTTGCCAAGGTTGGGGTCGCGAGTCCGAGTCTCGTTTTCCGCTCCACAAGAGAGATTGCCAAGAAATTGGCAATCTCTTTTTGCTTTTATCCCCTTTTTGTGTATCTTCGCAGCAGAATTAAAGGACAGGGAAATATGGCATTCAAGGTACATAATCCATTCTTCGATCGCAGGGACGACGAACTGCAATTGGATGCTTCACTTTTCAGAGATGTAATGGTGGAGCAGAGTTCCCCTATACTCCCTGCCGAATGGTATCCGCAAAGCGGTGTGCAACTGACTTGGCCACATAAGGATACCGACTGGGCCTACATGTTGGATGACGTACAAACTTGTTTCAAGCAGGTAGCGCGAGAAATAGCTACGCGCGAACTGCTGCTGATAGTGACACCAGAACCCGAAGTGGTAAAGGCTCAGATAGCCGACAGCATGAATATGAAGAATGTGCGTTTCTTCCAATGTTCCACCAACGATACTTGGGCACGTGATCATGGGGCCATCTGTCTTATAGACAGCATAAGTCCTCATATCTTGGACTTCTGTTTCAATGGTTGGGGAAGTAAGTTCTCTGCCGACCTCGACAATGCCATTACTCGTCAGCTCTACGAGTCAAAGATGTTGAAAGGTACCTACGAGAATCACTTAGACTTCGTACTTGAAGGCGGTTCGATAGAGAGCGACGGACGTGGCACCTTGCTTACCACTTCGCAATGCCTGCTGAATCCTAATCGCAACCCTCGTTTGAATGCGGTGGAGATTGAGGAAGAGCTGAAGGCATCGCTGCATCTGGAACGCATCCTCTGGCTGCATCATGGCTACTTACGTGGCGATGATACAGACAGTCATATTGACACTTTGGCTCGCTTCTGTTCTCCTTCTTCCATCGCCTATGTACAATGCAATGACCCCAACGATGAGCATTATGAGGAACTGCAACTGATGGAACAGGAACTGAAGGCTTTCCGTCAAGCGGATGGGACACCATACGAATTGTTCCCATTGCCTATGGCTGCACCTATTTGGGAAGACGGTGAACAACTGCCTGCCACCTATGCCAACTTCCTCATCCTTAACGAAGCAGTGCTCTACCCTACTTACCAACAATTGGCCGATGAGCAAGCTAAGGAAGTACTTCAAGCTGCCTTCCCAAAGAAAGAGATTGTTGGGATAGATTGCCGACCATTGATTTGTCAGCACGGCTCCCTGCACTGCATTACCATGCAATACCCTATTGGAGTACTGAAATAAAGCCTTCACCTGCCTATGACTAATAGAAAGAAGAAAATAACATTCATCGTAAACCCTATCTCTGGAACTCAAGGGAAAGAGCAGATTCTAAAGCTCATCAGCGAACGCCTGGACTTGGAGAAATACGACTATGAGGTAATCAAGACCGAATATGCCGGACATGCCATCGTGATAGCCAATGAGTGTGCAGAGAGGAAAGATGATGCTGTTATAGCCATTGGAGGCGATGGGACGGTGAATGAAATTGCACGTTCTTTGGTACATACACAGACAGCATTAGGCATCATCCCTTGTGGCTCTGGCAACGGATTGGCACGACATCTGCACATCTCTACCAATGCCCGAAAAGCCATCGACATATTGAATCAAGGACATATAGAAACTATAGACTACGGAAAGATCAACGGACAGCTTTTCTTCTGTACTTGTGGCGTTGGTTTCGATGCTTTTATAAGTCTGAAGTTTGCAGAATCTGGCAAACGCGGTCCTTTTTCTTATGTAGAACAAACCCTGCGCGAGAACCTCAGTTATAAACCTGAGACCTATGAGCTCGACATTGAAGGGAACACTGAGCATTATCAGGCTTTCGTCATCGCCTGTGGCAATGCTGCTCAATATGGCAACAATGCCTTTATTGCTCCAAGTGCCTCACTGACAGATGGATTGCTTGACATCACTGTGCTACAGCCTTTTACCTTGCTGGATATTCCTTCTCTAACTTTTCAACTTTTTAATAAGACCATCGACCAGAACAGTCATATCAAGACTTTCCGTTGTAAGTCGCTGCATATCCATCGCGAAAAACCCGGAGTGGCTCATTACGACGGTGACCCTATCATGATGGGGGAAGACATCTACGTAAACATCGTGCCAGCTGGACTCCGTGTCATCACTCCAGAGGAACCAGAATCACCAGAACACGATGAGAACATGCTTGAGCGTACACAAGAAGTGGTTCTCAATGGTATCAAGCAACTCAACGATGAAATTTTTGAGGGAATCAGAAAACTAAATCGCTAAAAATTTTGCAGAATATAAAAATAGCACTATCTTTGCATCCACAAAACTGGTGCGTTAGTTCAGTTGGTTAGAATACATGCCTGTCACGCATGGGGTCACGAGTTCGAGTCTCGTACGCACCGCAAGAAAAAGTCCTGAAACAGTTTCAGGACTTTCTTTTTTATATCACTTCCCCTATCTTATTCAGCACTCGTGGCTGGAGAAATCCCATTGGCATTAAACGCCTCTACGCTGAAATAATACTTGGTCCCGGTATTCAGGCATCGCAGCAGCAAATCCGTTTTGTCATATACTAGCCAAGCATTGTAGAGCTTATCAGGTGCCGTGCCCCAACGTACATTATATCCTTGCGCGTCAGGCACCTTGTCCCATGTCAGCATCGCCTCCTTACCGTCTGGAGCCATCACCGCACGGAACCCCGTAACAGCTGCCGGTGCACTTCCACTACCCTTTCCAAACACCCTGATTTCTGAGATAGCCAGATTATCGGATGGCACCTTCACATTGCGGTAGCGCACATAACGCGCCTTCACAGGGCTCGCCAGTTGGATGTAAGCATTCGGTGCATCAATGTTACTCCTACTGCGATCCTCCACTACCTGCCACTCCTTGCCATCGGAAGAAACCTCCAAGACAAACCTGTGATAAAGACCCGGTATCCTGCCATAAAGCCCCGCCTGATGATCATAGTAATTCAGTTGTATGGCATTTACCGTAGCCACATCTTCCAAGTCTATCATCACCCATTCCCTCTCCGTGTTCGATGCAGCCAGCCAGTAAGTCTTGCAATTCTCGTCCGTAAGGTTCTCCGCATGGAAGTGCGGTGAGGTCTCTGGTCTGTTCCATTCATCGAAACCCTCAGCAGAAGCAGCCTGCCCTTCCTGCGCAGAAGAAACCGTCACAGGCTTGTGGTAAGAAAGTAACATCCATCCCGTGAAAGCCCCCTTCCGGTCTTTCTCAGAAGGTGCATAGTGCGGATAGTCGCCATAGGAATTATCGCTGTACAGCGTGCCCTCCTCATCGAAGAATGCCGGCATCATGCAGATGCGTCTCTCCCAGTTCACCGTGGCAGAGAGCGACATGGTGCCGAAGTGCCACCAAGTATCCTCAGTGAAAGGAACTATGCTACCATGTCCAGCACCGTTGATAAACCCACCCGGTTTATAGAACACTGGATTATGCATCTGATAAGTATAAGGACCCAGCGGAGCATCCGCTACATATACACCGTCGCCATAGACATTGAATTCCGTACCCGGAGCCCCATAAAGCATGTAATACTTTCCACGGTTCTTGGTAAGCCAAGCTCCCTCTATGTAAGCCCCGATGAGGTGGTCACTGTGATTCTCACCGAAACGCTCCCAACCATGTCGGGTACTGTCTGTCTGGAACAGTGGCACCACCGGACCATCTATCAAGAAGCGGTCCTCCCTATTCAGTTTCATACCCCTGATGGGCAAGTCGTTCGATGAACCCCAGAACATATACGCCTGTCCGTCATCATCTATAAAGAGGTCCGGGTCTTGCAGATTAGAGAGAATGGCAGGCACCGTTTCCCACTTGCCCTCCTTCGGGTCCTCCGTATAGAGAATGCTCATGTTCCCCGAGGGGTCACCAGTCACATACAGCAGTGAGTCCTTATAGTTGTGTGCAGCAGGTGCGTTGCTTCCCTGCGGATACCATGTACTCTTCGAAGTCAAGAACTCCCAATGCTGCAAGTCCGTGGAGTGCCAGTAGCCCATGGAACGCGTCACAAACATGTAATACTCCCCCTTAAAGCACACCACGGCAGGATCCGCCCCCGAGCGGTAAGACAGGTTCCTGTCGGAGTTATAGATCATGTACGTATAATCCAAGTCTATAGGATTACAATAAGTAACTGGCACCCGTTCCTGCTCCGTAGTGCATGATGCCAGCGTGATGATGGCCAAAGCCAGTATGGTCAATATATTTTTCATAGCATTCTGTATTCTGCTTTATATACATTCTTGCGACATTCTACCACTATCTATCCATCTTTCACCTCGGCACTACTCTAATGTGTTTCATATAAGTAATGCCTCCTAACGTTTCTGCGAAGATAATGAATTTATAATAAAAATTAAATAGTTCCACTAAGAAATGCTAGAGATGAAAACTAAGATATAAAAAAACATTGCAACTCTAACGAGCTGCAATGTTCACTTTATTAACCCTTAAAAAATCCATTTATCATTGCGGAAGCTGGGGGATTCGAACCCCCGGTACGGTTACCCGTACGGCAGTTTAGCAAACTGCTGGTTTCAGCCACTCACCCAAACTTCCTTAATGACTGAACAAGCATCTTCTCAAATGCGGGGGCAAAGGTAAGGCAAAGTTTTATTCTATGCAAACCTTTCGGAGATTTTTTTTACTCTGCTTCCGCTTTTCACTTCATATCCTCACCAAAGAGCAACTTATAATCACGCTTAATGGCGGGAGCTACCCATTTCTCAGGAACAAGTTTCCACTGTCCAAGAGCCTTCGGACTGATGGTATGATGCTCTTCGATGTACTTCATCAGATAATAACGTAAGTCCACATCGGTGGATTGGATAATGCGGTCTTTCAGCTTATCGGATGGGATACCTGCACCGTCTATCAACTGTGAGCCTCCGCCATTGCCACGGTAAGAATTCACAGCCACCTTATAAGTCTTATCCAAACTAAATGGTGTACCATCAGCCATGCTGACGATGGTCACCTTCTGTCCCTTCGGCTTGCGTACATCTACGGTATAGATGATGCCAGCTGCAGAGTCGAAATTATAGGATGGCTCAATGAACTGAATACGATCTCCCGCCTTGGCAGGCTCACGAACTAACAGCACATGGTCATTAGGCGATTTCATCACATTAATCCAGTTGTCGTAGCTCATCTCCAAAGCCCCAAGGATTTCCTTACCCGTAAAGCTCATGGTATAGAGCATGTTCTCGAAGCGGTAGAGATTGAACATATCGCTCACATAGACATCGCCCTGAGCAATTCGAGCATCGAAAGAAAGCGGGGCAGCAAAAGAGATTTCTGCACCTGTAAGTTCCAGCTGCAAAGTATGGATAAGATCAATGAAGGCCGAAGGTCCAAAATAAGCAGGACGCGTAGTGATGTCCTCTGTAAACGTACCTATCTTCTTGCTTACGAAAGTCTCTACGTCCTTATATTGCTGAGCGAAACGGTCCATGAAAGATTGGCTCACAGCCAGATCAGATACAGAGACCAACTGCCCTTCTACCTGCTTGTCCACTACCCTACCGTCACGCAGCGTACAGGTAATTTCCACATCTGCCACATTAAAGGCACGATTAGCAGGATTGATGACCAGTACTTCCTTACCTTCCACGTTGGTCACCTTACGACATTCACGGGCATGGTCATGCCCCATAAGCACCACATCAAAACCAGGCACACGCTCTGCTACTTCAACGGAGGCCTGCTCACGATACTTGCCATTGCCAAGCCACTCGGCATCCTTCCCAGCATGGAAGAGCCCCACAATGATATCGGGATGTTCCTCTGCCTGAATGATAGGGATCCACTTGCGGGCGGTCTGTTCCATATCCTCGAAACGTAGTCCTTTCCACAAGTTCTCTGAGAGCCATACAGGAATGGCTGGAGTAATCATACCCAGCACCACCACCTTGATACCATCACGTACGATGACTTCATATGGTTTGAAATGAGGCTGTCCGGTCTTGGTATCAATGATGTTGGCTCCCAATACAGGAAAGGCACAATCATGTACCCAACGCTCGAAAACGGCATTGCCAACCTCTATGTCATGATTACCAAAGTTGCCAACATTATAGCCCATAAAGTTGAGCATATCCGATGCCAGATGCACAGAAGTGGTATCCATGTAATTATAGTAGTACGCCGTAGGCTGACCTTGCAAAATATCACCGTTGTCCACCAGGATAAGGTCATCTTTATAGAGCTCGCGTTGTTGCTGTACATAAGTATGCACACGCGCCATGCTCCCACCTACTGCCCGACGGGTGATAAAATCGTAAGGGAAAAAACAACCATGTACATCAGTGGTCTCGATAATCTTTAGCTTCACGGTGCGGTCTTGTGCTTGTACCATCAAAGGGAGCAGCAACAAGGCTATCAGTGCTAATATACTCTTTTTCATAATTGTTTATTTAAACGCTATTTAATGCCTTGAAACCTCAAGTTTCGGTCCTATATAACGCAGCAGTATCACTGTAAATACCAGCATGAGGATGGTGCATACCAAGGAACCTTCGAACCCAAACTCTCCTCCATTCATCAAAGTATGTTCGTCCAATGCGATACTAAAGACAGAATTGATTTTCTCGCTTCCACTGACGGCATAGCCACATACGGCTCCCTGAATAAAATTCCAAAAACAATGAAGGATGATAGGGAAAGCCAGATTACGTGTATATAGATAGGTGGTTCCCAACAAGATACCTGCCAAAACAAGGTTGACAAAAGCAAACCACGTTATTCCATCATTTCCTAAATGCATGGCAGCGAAAACCAGCGAAGAAAGTACCAAAGCCAATAAGGGGTGCATCCCCACATTGAGCAAGCGTCCCAGCAAGAATCCACGACACATCAATTCCTCTGCCATACCCACAAAGAGCATCAGCAATAGGTAGAAGAAGAAATCGTGGGCAGAAAATCCCACATCCACAATCTTCACCCATCCGAAAAGCAGAGACACAGCAAAGCCGATGGCATAGATCATCAAAGCAACAAGAAAACCCCACCAAATGTCCTTGCCTCTTCTCACAAAGGAAAAGCCAAGGTCACTGAAGGGTTTCTTTTCCCAGAAACACACAATGACATAGGCTGCCAAAAGGATGGAAACAAATAATATAACTTCCTGCACTACGACCAAAAAAGATCCGGCACTTGCATGACCAATACTGGTGGGACTCACTCCTGCTAATAACATCAAGGCAGAGCCTATCATCATGAACAAACCCATCAGAATGAGGAACGCTACAATCTGAAGAATTAGGACCAAGTATTTTTTCATATCATCTGTTTTTATTATTTTACGTTCAGCAAAGATAAGAAAGTTTTTGGAAACTAACCCTCATGGTTCTGCCATTATTTCATTTTATCGCATGATTTACTGCCAGAGCTTCCTAAAGCGTCATTTTGGCAAACTTTTTGCTGCTTAACTAGTGACCAAAATATGAGAAACTATGAAAAAGAGTAATAGACTATTTAAAAACAGATATAAAAAGATGAATCCAAACGTAGAAGAGAATAAGGAAAAGGAATTGGAAGAGGAAGTAAATGAGGAGTTATCCCAAGCTGAACCTACAGAACAACCTGAGGAAGAAGCTGTAGAAACTCCTGAAGAGGAGACTGAGGAAGTGGTGGCCAACGAGTTGGAATCAAAGCTGAAAGAGGCTGAGGAGAAAGCCACAGAGTTGAACGACCGCTACCTGCGTCTATCTGCAGAGTTCGATAACTATCGCAAGCGTACACTGAAGGAAAAGACTGAGCTGATCCTGAATGGTAGTGAGAAAGCATTTACCAGCATCCTGCCTGTTTTGGACGACATGGAACGTGCCATGCAAACTATGGAGAAAGCAACGGATGTGGCTGCTGTACGCGAAGGCGTAGAATTGATCTATACCAAGTTCTTACAAACCTTGGAGCAGAATGGTGTGAAGCCCATCCCTACTGAAGGCCAGAACCTCGATACGGATTTCCACGAAGCCATTGCCCTGATTGATGCTCCTACTGAGGAACAGAAAGGCAAGATACTGGACTGTGTGCAGAAGGGTTATACACTGAACGACAAAGTGATTCGCCATGCGAAAGTGGTGATTGGAAAATAATGACAGATTATGGAAGAGAGAGACTATTATGAAATATTAGGAGTGGACAAGAAAGCCACTGCTGAGGAAATCAAGAAGGCCTACCGCAAGAAGGCCATCCAGTATCATCCTGACCGAAATCAGGGTGACAAGGAGGCTGAAGAGAAATTCAAGGAGGCTGCCGAGGCGTATGGTGTGCTGAGCGATCCGGAAAAACGGCAGCGTTATGATCAATTCGGTCGTGCTGGAGTGAGCGGAGCAGCTGGCAATGGAGGACCATTCGGCGGGTTCGGAGGCGGTATGTCTATGGATGATATCTTCTCAATGTTCGGTGACATCTTTGGAGGTCACACGGGCTTTGGAGGTGGCTTTGGTGGTTTCAGTAGCAGTTATGGTGGCGGTACCAACGTGCGTAAGCTTCGTGGTGCCGATCTGCGTGTGCGCGCCCGTCTTTCTTTACAGGAAATCGCTACGGGTGTGGAGAAGAAATTCAAACTGAAAAAATATGTGCCTTGTCCTCATTGCCATGGCTCTGGAGCTGAAGGCAATGCTGGTACAGATACCTGTCCGAACTGTAAGGGTACTGGTACGGTGATTAAGAGTCAGCAGACCATCCTTGGCACTATGCAGACACGCTCTACCTGTCCTACCTGTGGCGGTGAAGGGCGCATCATCAAGAACAAGTGTAAGGAATGTGCCGGTGAAGGTATCGTCTATGGTGAGGAAGTGGTGACAGTGAAGATTCCTGCCGGTGTGGCTGAAGGAATGCAATTGGTGATGAACGGCAAGGGCAATGCTGGTAAGCATAATGGCATTGCAGGCGACCTGCTCATCGTGATAGAGGAGGAAAAAGACAACCAATTGCTCCGTGACGGCAACGATCTGGTATACAACTTGCTGCTTGACTTCCCTACGGCCGCACTTGGTGGCAAAGTAGAGATACCTACCATTGACGGAAAGGCTAAGGTAAATATCGACCCAGGCACTCAACCAGGCAAGGTGCTCCGCCTACGCGGTAAAGGATTGCCCGATGTGAATGGTTATGGTAAAGGCGATGAAATAGTGAATGTAAGCATCTATGTTCCAGAGACACTAAGTCGGGAAGAGAAGAAGGCACTTGAACAGATGCAGAACTCTGACAACTTCAAGCCCAACTCCTCAGTAAAGGAAAAGATATTTAAAAAGTTCAAAAGTTTGTTTGATTGAAAAAAATAGCTTACCTTTGCACGGCTTTCTGAGAAGGAAACGGCCTCGCCACTTTAGCTCAGTCGGTAGAGCAACGCATTCGTAACGCGTAGGTCGCCAGTTCAAGTCTGGCAAGTGGCTCAACGAATAACCGCCTCAACAAACAGGCGGTTTTTTTGTCCACACATATATTATATGACGAAGAAAAAGATACATATCATCATTGGCATTTTCCTGTTAGTGCTGGCTTTGGCAGCTGGTGCCGCAGGAACTTTCTATTGGCTGGTATTCACGCCACAGTTTCATCCAGCAGAGAAGAGCTTTGTCTATATCGATCGTGACGATACAGCCGACTCTGTTTTCCACAAAGTGGAAATTGCTGGCAATCCTACTCATACATGGGGCTACCGGTGGATGGCTGACTATAAGGATTATGCATCTAATATCCACACCGGACGTTATGCTATCCTTCCTGAAGATGATGCCTATCACTTACTGAGCAGATTGCTTCGTGGGTATCAGGAGCCACTGAATGTTACTGTGCCAAGTGTAAGAACCTTCGACCGTCTGGCAGGTAGTTTAGGACGACAACTGATGATTGACTCAGTGGAAGTGGCTCAGATATTAGCCGACTCTGCATTGATCCGTCGAATGGGTTATAATAAAATCTCTCTTCCCTGCCTCATCGTGCCTGATACGTATGAGATGTATTGGAACATCACTCCAGAAGCCTTGATGGAGCGCCTACAGAAAGAGCATGATACTTATTGGAACTCACAGCGAAAGAATCAAGCACAATCCATCGGGCTGACTCCAGAGGAAGTAGTTACACTAGCCTCTATTGTAGAGGCGGAAACTGCTAATGATGGTGAGCAGCCCATGGTGGCTGGACTCTATATGAACCGTCTGCATAAGAAGATGTTACTGCAAGCCGACCCCACCGTAAAGTTTGCGCTGCAGGATGCTGGTCGCCGACGTATACTGAACTCCGACTTGAAGGTAGATTCACCATATAATACTTACCTTTATGCAGGATTGCCTCCTGGTCCTATCCGTGTGCCTAGCAAAATAGGCATTGAAGCCGTGCTGAATTATGCTCGCCATGACTATATTTTTATGTGTGCCAAGGAAGACTTCAGTGGTACGCACAACTTTGCCGTTACATTGGCACAGCACATGCAGAATGCCCGTCGATACCAAGCGGCACTGAATGCAAGAAACATTAGACGCTAATTATGAATTATAGTTGGTTTATATTCTGCGAAGATAAAATCTTACTTCATAAGGAAGAAGATGGAAGGATGAGCATTCCTCATGGGGAGGAGGCTCCATTGATGCTAGGCATCCGTCAGAATCCACATCATGTATTTATGGATGATGGGCGCGAAGTCTTAGCACTGAATCTCTCTGAACCTGTAGAATCAACAGACGAATGGGAAATGCGCCCACTGCGTTCGACCTATTATCTATTACCATTTGGCGACTATCTGGCTGCTGGTAAGGCTTACGAGATCATCTGGTGGGACAAACATAGCCAGTACTGTCCTGTATGTGGAAGCACCATGGTACAGCACACGCCTATCATGAAGAAATGCCCAAAGTGCGGTAATGAAATGTTCCCCACTGTGAGCACTGCCATTATTGTTCTCATCATGCGTGGCGACAAAGTCCTTTTGGTACACAACCGTTATTGGAAGACTGAGTTTCATGGATTGGTGGCTGGTTTCTTAGAAGCTGGAGAGACCTTAGAAGAGTGTGTGCGCCGTGAGGTGAAGGAAGAAGTAGGACTGCATATCAAGAACATCCGCTATTTCAAGAGTCAACCATGGCCCTACCCTAGTGGTCTGATGGTAGGTTTCACTGCGGAATACGAGAGTGGTGAGATAAAGCTACAAGAAGAAGAACTGAACCATGCGGATTGGTTCACTGTCGATAACCTTCCACTGCTTCCTCAAAAATTAAGCATCGCCCGCCAACTGATAGATTGGTGGATTAGAAAACAAAAAAGCCTCTCCTGATAGAAGAGGCTTTTCTTTTATAGACATGAAACCTATTACTTCCACTGCATCAGTCGGCTGATGTACTTTCCTACGATATCAAATTCCAAATTGACTTTGGTGCCAACCTTGATGTCATGGAAGTTGGTGTTTTCCCAAGTATAGGGGATTATAGCCACCTGGAAGGTATCTTCCGTAGGGTTGCAAACCGTGAGACTCACACCATTGACAGCAACAGAGCCCTTATCCACAGTCATATAACCCAACTTTGCCATTTCCTTGTCGAATGGATATTGAAACGTAAAATAGTAGCTTCCATCTGCATCTTCCACAGCAATACAAGTAGCTGTCTCATCCACATGCCCCTGAACGATATGTCCATCCAGACGGGCATTCAGCAACATGCTACGCTCCACGTTCACTTCATCTCCCACTTCCAGCAAGCCAAGATTGGAGCGATCCAGCGTCTCCTTCATGGCAGTAACTACATAGGTATCACCTTCGATACTTACTACCGTGAGGCACACACCGTTGTGTGACACACTCTGGTCTATCTTCAGTTCACTTACAAATGGGCAAGTGAAAGTAAAGTCAATATTCTCTCTGTCACGCTTTAGCGCTACCAACTTTGCTGTGGATTCAACTATTCCAGAAAACATCTTATTAAATACCTAATGATTTACGCACATCCTCAATCTTCTTCGTAGCAGCGGCATCAGCAGCCAGATAATCAGCAGCAGATTCCATCTTACCCTTTACCTCAATGTAGAACTTAATCTTAGGCTCTGTTCCAGATGGACGAACGCTGATCTTAGTGCCATCGGCAGTGAAGTACTGCAATACATTACTAGACTCTGGCATATCCAGATCGAATACCTTGCCATCGCCATCTGTCATCTTCAAAGTCTTGTAATCCTTAGTGCAAACCACCTTAGAACCAGCAATCTCCTTTGGAGGATCCTGACGGAAGTTGGCCATCATCTGCTGAATCTCATCGGCACCACTCTTACCAGGTTTCACCACATTCACAGTAAACTCCTTAGAGAAGCCATACTCCAGATAAATGCCCATCAATACTTCGTAGAGGGTCTTGCCTTGATCCTTAGCCCAAGCGCAGATCTCAGCCAAGAGTGAACAAGCAGACACGGCATCTTTATCACGAACGAAGTCCTGTGCTAAGAAGCCATAGCTCTCCTCGCCACCACCGATGTACTGCTTCACACCTTCAGAGAGACGGATCTCACGAGCAATCCACTTGAAGCCAGTGTAACAATCGCGCATCTCGATGTTATTCTTCTCAGCAATCTGACGAATAACCTCGGTAGTTACGATGGTCTTCACGATGAACTCGTTACCCTTCATTTTGCCCAACTTCTTGCGGTTGGTAATGATATAATAGAGGAACAACAGACAAGTCTGATTACCATTGATAAGTACCCACTCACCCTTATCGTTCTTGCAAGCCATACCCACGCGGTCGGCATCTGGATCGCTTGCCATCACAATATCAGCGTCGAGGCTCTTACCCAGTTTGATAGCCAAAGTCAGTGCTTCTGCATTCTCAGGATTTGGACTAACCACAGTTGGGAAGTCGCCACTCTTTACCATCTGCTCTGCCACGCAATGCACATTCTCGAAACCCCAAAGTTTCAAAGACTGAGGAATACCCATCATACCTGTACCATGCAGTGGGGTATAGACGATACACAGGTCTTTCTGGCGCTTAATAACATCAGGGTCAATACAAATGCTATGAACTTTCTCCAAATAGACGTCATCTATATCCTTGCCTACTATCTGAATCAATTTAGGATTACCCTTAAACTTGATATCTTCCGTCTTAACCTTAGCCACTTCATCAATGATACCTTTGTCGTGTGGAGCCAAAACTTGAGCACCATCATCCCAATAAGCCTTATAGCCGTTATACTCACGAGGATTGTGACTGGCAGTTATATTGATACCTGCCTGGCAACCTAGATGACGGATAGCGAAACTCATCTCAGGAGTAGGACGCATACCATCGAAGAGATATACCTTAATGCCATTTGCAGAGAAAATGTCAGCACTCTTTTCAGCAAAGAGACGGCTATTATTACGACAGTCGTGACCAACCACTACTGAGATCTGATCCAAGTCCTTGAAATTCTTGTTCAGGTAGTTGGCAAAGCCCTGTGTAGCTGCACCTACAGTATAGATATTCATACGATTAGTACCTGCACCCATAATGCCACGCAGACCGCCAGTTCCAAATTCAAGTACACGGTAGAAACTGTCGATAAGTTCTGTCTTATCTTCATTCTTAAGCATACGTTTCACTTCCTTTTTGGTTTGGGCATCGTAAGCTGGAGTCAGCCACTCCTGAGCTTTCTCAGTGACTTGTTTAATCAATTCCTGATTTTCCATATTATATTAGTTTTACGGTTAATATTTCTTTTTCAGACATTTCTTACAGGATTAATCCGATTAAAGTATTTAAAATTAATAGAGTTAATATCTTCTTAAAC
>JAEEGJ010006161.1_pt1 | contig 36401 bp, 38 predicted proteins | sample 8958761 | NCBI WGS metagenome assembly JAEEGJ01 (sample SAMN16246546, study PRJNA631951) | gut metagenome | biome: gut microbiome; feature: rumen; material: RS-attached | host: Bos | place: Iran: Karaj | collected 2018-10
GGACTTACCGGCTTTCTTTCTGATCTCTTCGCCCACGAAGCGGATACCTTTGCCCTTGTAGGGTTCGGGTTTACGATAGGAGCGGATCTTATTGCAGACCTGGCCGAGAAGTTGCTTGTCGTTGCACTTGAGGGTGACGAGCGGGTCCTTACCTTTTTCGGTGACTGCGGTGACTTCGATCTCCTTGGGGAATTCGAAGACGATATTGTGGGAGTAACCGAGGGACATGGTGAGGAGTTGGCCTTGGGCTTCCGCCTTGTAGGCCACGCCGACGAGTTGCAGTTTGGCCTCGAAGCCTTCGGAGACGCCTTTCACCATGTTGGCGAGCAGGGCGCGGTAAAGGCCGTGGAGATCGCGGTGGCGACGCTGGTCAGTGGGACGTTCGACGATGAGGTGGCCGTCTTCGACCTTGGCTTTGATGTCGGGGTCGAGTTTCTGGCACATTTCACCGCGGGCACCTTTGACGGTGACGACGTTCGATTTTTCATCGACTTTGATTTCTACGCCTTTCGGGAGGGCGATGGGTAATTTTCCTATTCTTGACATGTTTCTTTCCTCCTATTAGCTAATGTAACACAATACCTCGCCGCCGACGTGTTGGGCGCGGGCTTCTTTGTCGGTCATCATGCCGCGGGAGGTGGAGACGATGGCGATGCCAAGACCGTTCATGACGGACGGCAGTTCGTCGGCGCCCACATACTGGCGAAGGCCGGGACGGCTCACGCGCTTGAGGGTGGCAATGGCTGACTGTTTGGTGGCCGGGTGATACTTGAGGGCGATCTTGATGAGGCCCGGATGCACGTCGTCCACGAATTTATAGTTCAGGATATAACCTTTTTCGAACAAAATCTTGGTGATCTCGCGCTTCGTCTTGGAAGTGGGGATTTCCACGATCTTGTGATTGGCCATGATGGCATTTCTCAATCTGGTCAAATAATCGGAAATCGGATCTGTATTCATAACTCTACTGTTCTTTTAATGTTACCAACTGGCTTTCTTGACGCCGGGGATGAGGCCGGCCAGGGCCATTTCTCTGAAATTGATGCGGGACAGCCCAAACTGGCGCATGTATCCTTTCGGACGGCCGGTCAGTTTGCAGCGGTTGTGCATTCTGATGGGATTGGAATTAGGCGGAAGTTGTTGGAGGGCCTTGACGGCGGCCTCTTTCTCTTCAGTATATTCACTACCGTTGTTGATGATTCTCTTCAGCTCGGCACGTTTGGCGGCGTATTTGGCAGCCATTCTCGCTCTTTTGAGTTCTTTTGCCTTTAATGATTCTTTTGCCATAATCCTGATCCTTTATTTTTGGTTCTTAAACGGTAATCCGAATTCCTTCAGCAGGGCGAGGCACTCCTTGTCGTTCTTGGCGGTGGTGACGAAGGTGATGTCCATGCCGTTGATCTTGGCGACCTTGTCGAGGTCGATTTCCGGGAAGATGATCTGTTCCGGGATGCCGAGGGTGTAGTTGCCACGGCCGTCGAAGCCCTTGTCGCTGATGCCGCGGAAGTCGCGGATACGCGGGATGGAGACGGAGATCAGTCTGTCGAGGAACTCGTACATGCGTTCGCCGCGGAGGGTCACACGCACGCCGATGGGCATACCTTTTCTCAACTTGAAGTTGGAGATATCCTTTTTAGACTTGGTGGCGACGGCTTTCTGACCGGCGATGAGGGTCATTTCCTGGACGCCCATGTCGATGAGTTTCTTGTCGGCGATGCCAAATTTGCCAAGGCCCTGGTTGAGGCAAATCTTCTGCAATTTGGGGACGCGCATAATGGATTTGAAACCGAACTGCTCTTTGAGTGCGGGAACGACTTCCTTGTCGTATTTTTCTTTATATCTCGGTACGTACGTCATTATTTGATCTCCTCCCCTGATTTTTTAGAATATCTAACTAATTTACCATTGTCGCCCAGTCTTCTACCGATGCGGGTAGCGTTACCTTTTCCGTCAACCACCATGAGGTTGGAGATGTGGATGGGGGCTTCTTTCTTAATGATACCGCCCTGAGGGTTCTTGGCGTTAGCTTTGGAGTGCTTCGACACCATGTTCACACCCTCGACGATGGCGCGGTATTTCTCTCTGTCCACCATCAAGACCTTGCCCTGTGAGCCTTTGGCGTCACCGGCGATGACCTTGACCATGTCGCCTTTCTTAATGTGAATCTTGATCATTGTTGTTTTGTTTTTAATTATCAATTGGTCTTTGTCAATTGTTCCTTTTTTATCTGCTGTTAGAGCACCTCGGGGGCGAGGGAGACGATTTTGAGGTATTGTTTCTCACGGAGCTCACGAGCCACGGGTCCGAAGATACGGGTTCCGCGGAGTTCGTCTGCGCCGGTGAGCAGCACCACTGCGTTGTCGTCGAAGCGGATGTAGGAGCCGTCCTGTCTGCGGACGTGCTTTTTGGTTCTGACGACCACTGCCTTGGAGACGGTACCCTTCTTCACGTTGCCGGAAGGGATCGCGCTCTTGATGGCGACGACGATTTTATCGCCGACGCTGGCGTATCTTTTCTTTGTTCCGCCGAGGACGCGGATGCACAATACTTCCTTTGCGCCGCTATTGTCTGCAACAGCTAATCTTGTTTCTTGTTGTACCATAACTATTTTGCTCTTTCAATGATTTCTACTAAACGCCAGCATTTGTTCTTGCTGAGCGGACGGGTTTCCATGACGCGAACGCGGTCGCCGATGTTGCACTCATTCTGTTCGTCGTGTGCCATCAGCTTGGTGGTTCTTTTGAGGAACTTGCCGTACTTGGGGTGTTTGAGCTTACGTTCCACGCTCACGACGATGGATTTGTCCATCTTGTTGCTGGTGACGAGGCCTTCTCTTACTTTTCTTCTATTTCTCTCTTCCATGATGACTAAATTATTTTGCTTCTAATTCGCGTCTGCGAAGTTCGGTTTTTAATCTGGCGATAGTGCGACGCTGTTCCTTGATGGTCTGCGGGTTCTCCAGCGGGGAGATGGCGTGCGACAGTTTCATCTTCGTCAGGCGCTCCTGCTCTTCCTTGAGTCTCTCCACCATATCGGCGGTAGAAAGGTCGGTGATCACTTGATGTTTCATAGCTATCTCTTATTTTTCTTCTGAATAATCTCTTCTAACGACAAACTTGGTGGCTACGGGGAGCTTCTGTGCGCCGAGGCGGAGGGCTTCCTTAGCGACCTCGAACGGCACGCCGTCGGCCTCGAACATGATGCGGCCGGGGCTCACGCGGGCTGCCCAATATTCGGGGGTACCTTTACCTTTACCCATACGAACACCGAGACCCTTGATGGTAATCGGTTTGTCGGGGAAGATGCGGATCCAGAGCTGACCTTCACGTTTCATGTAACGGGTGATGGCCTGACGGGCTGCCTCGATCTGGCGGGCGGTAATCCAATGCTGCTCCAAGGACTTGAGGGCGAATGAGCCGAATGCGATCTCGGCACCACGCTTGGTGATGTCTTTCATTCTGCCCTTTTGGGGTCTTCTATATTTAGTCTTTTTAGGTTGTAACATGACTCGTATATATTTATATGATTACTAATTTCTTTTCTCGCTTCTTCTTGCACGCGGTGCGCCAGTGCGCTCGTGTTTGCCGGCCTTGGCACCCTTCTCGCCCATTGGGGTCTGGAAAAGGTCTTTCTTACCGTAAACAACACCGTTGCAGATCCACACCTTCACACCGATACCACCATAGGTAGTGTGTGCTTCGGCCAGTGCGTAGTCAATATCTGCGCGGAGGGTGTGGAGGGGGGTTCTACCCTCCTTGAAGTGCTCGGTTCTTGCCATTTCAGCGCCACCAAGACGGCCCGAGAGGGAGATCTTGATGCCTTCAGCGTTGGAGCGCATGGTGTTGCCGATGGCAGTCTTCACAGCCTTACGGTACGACACACGACCCTCAATCTGGCGGGCAATGTTCTGAGCAACCAATTCAGCATTCAAATCGGGGCGTTTCACCTCCGAGATATTGATCTGGATGTCCTTGTTCGTAATTTTCTTGAGCTCTTCTTTAAGTTTCTCAACTTCGGCGCCGCCTTTACCAATGATCAAACCCGGACGGGCAGTGAAAAGCGTGACCGTGACTAACTTAAGTGTTCTTTCAATGTAAATTTTTGCAATACCGGCTTTGAACAGACGTGCGTTCAAATACTTTCTAATTTTGTCGTCTTCGACTATTTTACTGGCGAATTGCTTGCCGCCATACCAATTAGAATCCCATCCTCTGATTATACCTAATCTAAGACCTACCGGATTAACTTTTTGACCCATACTTACTCTGCGTTTTGTGTTTCTGTATTATTGTTAACTAAATTCTTGTCATCAATGATGATGGTGACGTGGTTGGAACGCTTGCGGATTCTGTGCGCCATACCACGGGGTGCCGTGCGGATTCTCTTCAACATGCGGCCACCGTCCACAACGACGGATTTCACATACAATTGCGCGTCTTCCAGACGGACACCTTCATTCTTCACTTGCCAGTTGGCAACAGCTGACTTTAAGAGCTTCAGGAGCTTCTGAGCGGCTTCTCTTCTGCTGTATTTCAGCACGCTCATAGCATAATCCACATCCTTGCCTCTGATAACATCAGCCATGATTCTCATTTTGCGCGGGGAAGTCGGGTTGTCCTGCAAACGGGCAACATATAAGTTTTTGTTCGCTTCTTTGCGCTTTTCTGCTGCTAATCTTTTTCTTGCACCCATTGTTTTTAATGTTTCTTTTATGGGTTATTGTCTTGACTTACAACACATTACAAACATCAAGACCTTTCACCCTGATTTAATACTGAAATTGGGCGCAAAAATACTACTTTTTTTTGATAAAAAACACCTGTTGAAAAAAATTTTTAAATTATTTATTTTCAGGCAGAAATGAGGGTGGAAAACATTGGTAGCGGAGTGGGGGGATATACCTATATATATTTATATATTATAGACAGATGAATTCTATTACCCGATATTTATCTCTGAAGAATTTTCTGGAGTTCGCTGCGTTGTAGTTTTGATAATTTCTCGTGTTGCAATGCCCATTCACAGTATTGTCTTACCAAAGGATGTTGTTCGCAATTACTTGACAATGACCATACTAATGATTTATAACACAAATATTTAACGGCGAGGGCGGCATCCTTTTCGGACACATTTTCCCAATCCTTGATTTTTTCCAGAACATTCTTATACTTTGCATAATCTAACAACTGAATAAGCCTTAGCACAGGTTGATAGCTGCCACTGGCCATAAAAGTGCCCCAAAGCATGTCAAATACTATAGGCGAATAGACATCTCCATAAATATCAATATCGGGAATGGAATCAAAAGAGGCCATCACTTCCTGCCCTGCAGTGTCCAAAGAGCTACGGAAATCCGCATCGCCCAGTCCGAGACGGTGAATAAGAATAAGAAGATATTGCTGTGTATCATTGTTTTTATAGGCATCGTAATCCAACAGTTGGGGATACAAAAAAGTATTGTGTCGATAAATTTCCATCATCATGCTAAGAAAAGGCAAAGATGATTCTACGAAGTCAATCATTCCACTCTGACTCGCATAGAGAAAACATGCTAAAGCTTGTTCTGGATGCGGATCAAGGTGATATCGATCCATCCACTCAATCATCGATTGTTCATCAAATGAAGTGACATCATACGATGGCAACGTGGTCAGAAAGACTTCTGACTCGAGTTTTTTTGACACATTAGCCATATTGTCCTTCACTACTACCTTTATACGATACTTCCCACAGGAGGACTCTTTGGGAAATGCCAGATTCACGACATGACGGCTCAGATAAGGACTGGAGGATTGTAACTTCTCTTTCAACACAGGCAAATCCGTCAATTGCATATAGAGAGAATTATCAGGGCTGAACACTTCCAGCGAAAAAACCACGTCGGCCTTCTTCTTAGCATTAATCTGATAGTCAGATACAACAACTGAAATGTACAATGTCTGTTCGTGGAATACAGTATCAGATATTGGTATGTAGGACACAGAAGGAATGGACGAGCACCCCCATTTCTGGCGGAAGGAGTAGTCAGTAGTTTGCAGAATAAATCCATCAATGGCCCAACAGGGCAATGTCACCATAATTAATGTAAATAAGGCCGCAATTTTGAGAACCAATCTATTTAACATACTTCAAGGATTCAGTGGGTAGGGTGAATAACGAATTCAAGTTTGCAAAAATAATCAATTTTAGAGAAATTGTATAACTATCTTTTTGTTGAAAATTTTTAGCAATTCAATATTTTAATATTAACATAATACCATTATTTGTTGTATCTTTGCAGTCATAAAATTACTCAGATATTCTAAAAATCATCTCAAGCATGAACAACAACGAAATCATTCTCTATCAGCCGGATGGAAGCATCTCTTTAGAGGTGCGAGTAGAAGATGAAACCGTATGGCTTACGCAGGCGCAAATGTCGGAACTCTTCCAGAAAGACAGGACTGTCATTACAAGGCACATCAACAACATTTTCAAGGAGGGTGAGCTGGATTTTGAAAGCAATGTGCATTTTTTGCACATTGCAAATTCAGACCGACCAATAGGACTATACAACTTGGATGTTATTATTTCGGTGGGGTACCGTGTAAAATCGAAAGTGGGTACGCAGTTCCGTCGCTGGGCTAACTCTGTGTTAAAGGATTATATCCTGCGCGGATATGCTGTCAACCAGCGCATTGAACAGTTGGAGCAGCGTGTATCAGAGCACGATCAGAAAATCAATTTCTTCGTCTGCACTGCCCTGCCTCCTACCCAGGGCGTGTTCTTCGACGGTCAGATTTTCGATGCCTACGTCTTTGCTGCTGACCTCATCAAATCCGCAAAGGAAAACATAGTTCTGATTGATAATTACATCGATGAATCCGTCTTACTGCTGCTTTCAAAAAGGAAATCCGATGTGTCTGTCCGAATCCTCACACGGAAAATTTCGCAAGTGCTAGCAGCCGATCTGTCCAAGCACAACCAACAGTATCCGCCCATCTACATTGAAGAATCATCACGCTATCACGACCGTTTTCTCATCATCGACGGCATGGTTTACCATATTGGCGCGTCGCTGAAGGACCTCGGCAAGAAATTGTTTGCTTTCTCCAAACTAGATATGCCAGCGGAATGGTTGGTGTTGTAATGGCTCCCCCCACACACCCTGTTCTTCCGCGGCATAGTTCCCGCCCGATACTATCTTCCTGCCAGCGTGCCGCGGTATGGGCGCTGCTCACCCATACCCCAGATTGCGGTCTGACGGCCTTATCTGGGGTTACGAAGATGTCGTCCCTTCGGGACGAATGTGAATCGCGACCTTCCGTCTGTTATCGGTAGAGACGCGATGAATCGCGTCCCTACAAATGTATAAATTACCCCACGCAACCAGCAGTTCTCCGTTTACCGGCTCAATTCCTGCAAGAGGGCGACCTCTTCCGCCCAGAGGGTTTCGTCGGGGGTCTCCAAGATGAACGGGATGTGGTCGAAGCGGGCATCCTTCATGATGCGCTCGAAGAACTCCATACCCAACAGCCCTTTTCCTATGCTGTCGTGACGGTCCACACGGCTGCCTAACTCTTTCTTGGTGTCATTCAAGTGAATGGCTTTCAGATACTTCAGTCCTACTACCTCGTCAAATTCGCGCCACGTGGCCTCATAGCCCTGGGCAGTCTTGAGGTCGTAGCCGGCGGAATAGGTGTGGCACGTGTCGATGCAGATGCCCACCCGCGTTTTGTCGTCCACCTTGCGGATGATGTGCGCCAGATGCTCGAAGCTAAACCCCACATTACTTCCCTGTCCGGCCGTGTTCTCGATGACGGCCGTCACCCCGCTGGTCTGTGCCAACGTGAGGTTAATACTCTCGGCGATACGGTCCAGACAGGCCTCCACCGACATCAGCTTGAGGTGACTGCCGGGGTGGAAATTCAGCATGGTGAGTCCGAGCTGTTCGCAGCGCCGCATCTCGTCAAGAAAAGCGGCACGCGACTGCGGCAGTTTGCTGTCGTCGGGCTGTCCGAGGTTGATGAGGTAGCTGTCGTGGGGCAGGATGAAATCGGGGGTGATGCCCGCCGCTTTACAATTCTCGCGGAACTGGGTGATGCTCTTTTCGGTCAGCGGCGGGGAGGTCCACTGCCGTTGGTTTTTGGTGAAAAGGGCGAAAGCGTTAGCGTTCAGCTGTGCAGCGGCGAGGGGGGCGTTCTCCACACCTCCAGAGGCACTCACATGGGGTCCGATATGTTTCATGGGTGTTGATTTTAAGTTTGCAAAGATACACAAATTTTCCTAACAATTTTGTATCTTTGCAGCCGCAAATTGACAAATCAAAACATTATATAATATGAAACAACTGATTGAATGCGTACCTAATTTCAGCGAGGGCAGAAACCTCGACATCATCAAACAAATCACCGACGAAATCGAGACTGTGGAAGGCATCAGCCTGTTGGATGTGGATCCCGGTGCTTCCACCAACCGCACGGTGGTGACTTTCGTGGGCGAGCCTCACGACGTGATGGAGGCCGCTTTCCGTGGCATCCGCAAAGCGCAGGAACTCATCGACATGCGCGGTCACCACGGCGACCACCCGCGCTTCGGTGCCACCGACGTGTGCCCCTTTGTGCCCGTTTCCAATATCACCATGGAAGAGACCGCCGAATTTGCCCGCCAGCTGGCCAAGCGCGTGGGCGATGAACTCGGCATCCCGGTGTTCTGCTACGAGAACTCCGCCTTCAAGCCGGAGCGCCGCAACCTCGCCAACTGCCGTCAGGGCGAGTATGAAGCGCTGAAAGAGCGTATCTGCACCAAGGAGTGGAAGCCTGACTTCGGTCCCAACAAGTTCACGGAGAGTGTGGCCAAGAGCGGTGCCAGCGCCATCGGTGCCCGCGATTTCCTCATCGCCGTCAACTTCAACCTGAACACCACCTCCACCCGCCGCGCCAACGCCATCGCGTTCGACGTGCGCGAGAAGGGTCGTCCGAAGCGTGAGGGCAACCCCATCACCGGCAAGATTATGAAAGATGCCAACGGCGAAAACATCATGATCCCTGGCACGCTGAAAGGCACCAAGGCCATCGGCTGGTTCATTAAGGAATACGGCATCGCACAGGTGTCGATGAACATCACCAGCATGCGCGAAACCCCGCTGCATGTGGCCTTCGAGGAGGTTTGCCGCAAGGCCGGCGCCCGCGGCATCCGCGTCACCGGTACCGAGATTGTGGGACTCGTTCCCAAGTCGGCCCTGATTGATGCCGCCGACTACTTCCTCGCCAAGCAGCAGCGCTCGCTCGGTATCGACGAGACCGAAAAGATGAAAATCGCCATCAAGTCGATGGGCCTCGACGACCTCAAGCCGTTCGTTCCCGAAGAGAAGGTGGTGGAATACATGATTGCCGACAAGAGCGGCAACCGTCTGGTGGACATGACCTGCGAGGGTTTTGCCAACGAGACCGCTTCCGAAAGTCCGGCTCCTGGCGGTGGCTCCATCTCCGCTTACATGGGTGCGCTCGGCGCAGCCCTCGGCACCATGGTGGCCAACCTGTCGGCCCACAAGCCCGGCTGGGACGCCAAGTGGAAAACCTTCTCCGAGGTGGCCGTCAAAGGTCAGCAGATCAAGGAAGACCTCATCCATCTGGTGGATGAAGATACCAACGCTTTCAATATGATCATGAACGCCTTCGGTCTGCCGAAGGGCACCGAGGAGGAGAAGGCCGCCCGCAAGGCTGCCATCCAGGAGGCGACCAAGTACGCCACTGAGGTTCCGTTCCGCACGGTGAAACGCTCCTTTGACGTGTTTGACATCTGCGAACAGATGATCAAGAAGGGCAACCCGAACTCAGTGACCGACGCCGCTGTGGGTGTGCTCTGCGCCGAAGCCGCTGTGACGGGTGCTTATCTGAACGTGAAAATCAACGCTTCCTCATTGGCCGACAAGGAGTTCGCCAACCAGATTGTGGGCGAGGCACACGACTATGTGATGAAAGCCCGCAGAAACAAACAGCGTCTCATCAACTTGGTGGACAAGCGTTTGGATTTCTAATCTTTTAACATAAAAAGCTATGAAACAGCGTTTTATCATATCGGGTGGTGGCACCGGCGGGCACATCTTCCCCGCCATCGCCATTGCCAACCGAATCAAGAAAGTGGTGCCGGAGGCAGAAATTCTGTTCATCGGCGCTTCCGACAAGATGGAGATGCGGCGCGTGCCCGATGCCGGCTACAAGATTGAAGGACTGCACATCTATGGCATCTCCCGCGACTTGTCGCCACGCGGCCTTTGGAAAAACCTCAAGCTGCCCTTTGTGCTGATGAAGGCAAACCGCCGTGCCAAGGAGATCATCCGCAACTTCAACCCCGACGTGGCTATTGGCGTGGGCGGTTTCGCCAGCTATGCCGCGCTGAATGCCGCCAACCAGTTAGGCATTCCTACGCTCATCCAGGAGCAAAACTCCTATCCGGGTGTCACCAACAAGCGGCTCGCCCCAAAGGTGAAGAAGATCTGCGTGGCCTACGACGGACTGGAGCGGTTCTTCCCCGCCGAGAAAATCGTCAAGACCGGCAACCCCGTTCGCGACGAGATTCTACACATTGAGAAAAAGAAGCCCGAGGCATACCAGTTCTTCGGACTCACCCCGGGCAAGAAAACCCTGCTGGTGGTGGGCGGCAGCCTGGGTGCCAAGACCATCAACCGCACCATGGCGGAGAATGCCAACAAGTTGAAAAACATGGGTATACAGGTACTTTGGCAGACCGGCGAAGCGTATTACAAGCAGAACCAGATGGAGCTGTCGATGCTGCAAAACGACCAGCTGCGCATCGTACCTTTCATCAAAAATATGAACGACGCCTACGGCATTGCCGACATCATCATCTCACGGGCGGGTGCGTTGGCCATCGCCGAGCTGAGTATTCTCGGAACGCCCACGATTCTGGTGCCGTTCCCGTATGCCGCCGAAGACCATCAGACCAAGAATGCGATGGCCTTGGTGGACAAGGGCGCTGCACTGATGGTGAAGGACAGCGAGGCCGGCGAAAAGCTCATTCCCACCTTAGAGAACCTGCTGAACGATGCTCAAAAATGCGAGGAGATGGCGCAAAACATGGCACAGTTCGCTCTGCCACAGGCCATTGACGCCATTGTGGAGAATATTCTCAACTTGTAACCAACAGCTTATGGAAAAACAGCCCACCTACACCGAAGCCTACAACGAGCTTCAGAGCATCGTAAAAAAGATGGAGAACGCCGACATCTCGGTTGACGAGCTCACCAAAAATATTGAGCGCGCCCTCCAGCTCATCCGCATCTGCAAGGAGAAGTTAGGAAAGACCGAGGAGGAGGTGAACAAGATCATGAGTTAGCCCATGGAGCAGGAAGCGTTGGAAGAGTATTGTGAGGCGCACTCCACCCCGCAGTCGGAGCTGTTGTACCGGCTCACCCGCGAGACGCACCAGAAGGTGATGAACCCGCGGATGCTGTCGGGGCACCTGCAAGGCATGCTGCTGACAATGCTTTGCCGGATGATGCGTGCGCGGCGGGTACTGGAAATAGGTACCTACACGGGCTACTCGGCACTCTGTATCGCTGAAGGACTTGCCGACAACGGGCTGCTCCACACCATCGAGGTGAATGAGGAACGGGAGGATATGATTCGCCGTTATCTGGCGCAATCGCCCTATCAGGATAAAATCCAGCTGCACATCGGCGACGCGCTACAGGTAATACCCACCTTGCAGGAACAGTGGGACATGGTGTATATCGACGGCGACAAAGAGCAGTACACCGACTATTACGAGATGGTGCTACCGCAAGTGCGAAAAGGTGGTATCATTTTGGCTGATAATGTTTTGTGGGGAGAGAAAGTGATACATGAAATTCGCAGTGGCGACAAGGACACGAAAGCGGTTTGCGCGTTCAATGAGCATGTGCAAAACGACGAGCGCGTCACCAATTTCATCCTTCCGGTGCGGGATGGCGTGATGTTTATAGAAAAATTATAACGATGAGAATAGATATTCTGACACTTTTCCCCGAGATGTTCACGGGAGTTTTCTCGCAGTCGATTTTGAAGCGGGCGGTCAACAAGGGCCTGCTGGAGCTGCACACGCACGACATCCGCGACTACACGAAGGACAAGCACCGCAAGGTGGACGATTATCCTTTCGGGGGCGGTGCCGGCATGGTGATGATGGTGCAGCCCATTGCCGACTGCATCGCGGCGTTGAAGGCGGAGCGGAATTATGATGCCGTGCTGTTCATGGCGCCCGACGGGCAGACCTTCAACCAGGCGAAAGCCAACCAGATTTCGATGTACGAGAATGTCATCATCCTGTGCGGGCATTACAAGGGAGTGGATGAAAGGGTGCGTGAATTATTTGTTACAGAAGAAATTAGCATCGGCGACTACGTATTATCGGGCGGTGAGATTGCGGCCATGGCGATTGTGGATGCCGTGGCGCGGGTGATTCCCGGCGTGATCGGCGACGAGAGCTCGGCCCTCACCGACTCGTTCCAGGACGGCCTGTTGTCGCCGCCGGTCTATACCCGTCCGGCCGACTACGAAGGTCACTGTGTGCCAGAGATTTTGCTGTCGGGCAACCAGCGGCTCATCGACGATTGGAAGTTGGAACAGCAGCTGGCTCGCACCAAAAAACGCCGCCCCGATCTGCTGGACAAAATGGAGTAGGACAATATTAATTCCTGACAATATTCAAGAATGAAAAAGATTGTAATCATAGATGGCGGTCCCAGAAAGAACATGAACACAGGGGCCATGATCGAGGCCTTCACCCGTGGCGTAAAGTCGGTAGGTGAAGAGATTGACGTCAAGCGCGTATTCCTTTATAACATCGACTACAAAGGGTGCTACAGTTGCCTGGCCTGCAAACTGAAAAATTCCCGTTTTCGTGATGTATGCGCCTACAAGGATGGTCTGACGGACACCCTCCGCGAGACCGCCTACGCCGACGGGGTAGTGTTTGCATCGCCCATCTTTTACAGTCGCGTGACGGGCCAGTTGGAGAGTTTCATCGAGAGGCTCACCTTCCCGTGGCTTTCGTACGATGACTACAGCATGCACCCTCCCAAGCGCATTCCTGCCGCCATCATCTACACCATGAACGACATCTCCGCCGAACGCCGCAACCTACAGTCGTTGGAGATGCTGTTGGGCGGATTCTACGGGGAGCGTCCCGAGAGAATTGCGGCCTGTAACACCTATCAGGTGAAGGACTACGACCGGTATGCCATGGCCAGTTTCCCAAAAGAGAACAAGGAACTCTGGCGTGCCGAGCATTGGGAGCAGGATTTGCAGCAGGCTTACGAAGCCGGCCAACGCATGGCTGCGAAAATTCTTTAGCCCCATCCATTTTCATTTCATCTTATGGTACTTCACGTGCCAGTCGGTCCGAAAGCTGACATAAGGCACGGGTGATGTGCTGTCGCTCGCGGGCAGGCAGGGCATCGAAACGGTTGAGGTTCAGCTGGAAAAACTGCTCCAGCGCCTCACGGCGCAGGCGACTTGCCACACTGGCAGACAGCTTCGCTGAGGGTGCCCTTCCCATCTCTTTCCGCACACGGCAGAGCAGTTCCGGACTGAAAAGGGCTCGCAGTTCGGTGAGCATGTCGGCGCACTCGGCACTGACGGGCGACGCTTCCCCTCGCGTGCAGGGCAATGAATGGGCAGAGGGGTCGGCATGATGGCCCAAACCCACCGATGACTTGTGGCGCGAGTTGACATTTTTGAGCAGCACGCGCTCGCCAGCAGGAGTGAAGAGCGGCGTCAATGGGCGGATGACCATGCCCTCGCACCAGTTGTTGCGGAGCGGGGGCAGGTCGAGCCAGTCGGGCAGACGCGTAGGGAAGGCGTTCGGGTAGCGCAGACACTCCTCCAAACTCCCCTGGAAGAGGGTGCGGGCATGGAAGAAGCCGAGACTTTCGAACAGCCGGTTACAGACGGCCACCGATAGGAAGTTGTGACTCACAACATCACACCCAAAATCCTGTACACCAACACTATGCCTCTCTCCTACTGTCCGCCGCTCCACACCGATATCGTAGGCATAGAACCCGTAATCTGGCGCATAGTACACCCCTTCGCGCACCGACACACGCCCCCTACAGCGCGCCACCGATGGGTGCGGGTACTCCCCGCCAAACAGCTCTCCAAAGACATTCACGCTGCGCACATCCGGGAAGAGCTGCCGGACGTGCGCATACAGTCTGAAGAGTCGGGGGCGATATCGCTCCGCCAAGCCAGCGAGCCCTGCCGACAGCACCTCCTCCTTTTCCTCGTCGTCATTCAACGCCGACAACCATCCAAAAGACACATCCTGCCCATCACACCCCATCCGAACAGGCATCCCACACACCTTTTCCTGCACCACAAACCCCACATCTTCACCCGCCTCCTCATCAACCCACCTGACAAAAGAGGCATCGCGCACATCCCTCAACTTCAGACAACTCCTATACATTATTAAATTATTAATCTATTAACTTATATTTATCTTATTTTAACTTTACAAAGATACGATAGATTTTTCAAAAATAACACATTATTTAAAATTTTTATTACACTAATTATCAATCATTTATTTTTACAAATATGGGATGATGAAAAAAAATTTCAGAGTCAAAACTGCAATTTTCGGAGAATTTTTATTGTTAATTATCCATTAATATCAATTTTCACTTTCTACATAAGCATCCACAAAAAAAATTTCCCAAAGTACGTCCCTAAAACACTCTGTTTTTCAATGCAAAATTGTATTTTTGCCAACGAATTTCAAATAGAAAAATCCCTCAAAATGAAACGATTACTTTACGCAGTTATCCTGACTGTACCCTTATTGTTGACCGCCTGTGCATCGTACTACCAGGTCTATCATCTGGAGGGCGAAGAGAATTTCCGCACCAATCGTCACGAGATGCGATATGACGGCAGTCACTGCGTTGTATCGTACGACTTTTGGCAAGACCATGGCTCTCTGTCATTTACACTCCAAAACACCTCTGACCAAACCATGCACCTCTACCTTGACGAGTGCTTCTTGGTGAGAAATGGTCACGCTGCCGATTTTCTGCAATTGCCTATTACAGACGGAGATATGGAATTTTCTGGGAAAGTGGTCTCTATCCCCCCACACACCTACCGCCATTTCAGCTGTCCCGACATCGAGAGTCACATCATGGAATTCTGCGATGTGGAACTCTGTCCCTCGCGCGAACTGATTCACACCACCTTCTTCACCCGCGAAACTTCACCCCTGCAATTTGGCGTACGTCTCACCTATTCATTGGGGCAGAACGAGCAAAAACTTCTGATAACCAACAGTTTCTATGTAAATGAAGTGACCAACTATCACAAGCGCAACTTCGAGCAAGTGCACTACGACACACTTCGAAATTGCCACGAAGAGGAGTATCTGCCCGTGCAAGACATTCGCTCCGCCGACAAGTTTTACATCGAATACTAAACCATAACCTTCACAAATACAGCTACATGGATCAACTTACCGATTTCTTTAAAAGCATCACGTTAGACAAAGAACCCAAAAACCTGTACGAACCCATCTACTACACCTTGTCGCAAGGTGGGAAAAGACTTCGTCCAAGATTAGTGCTGATGTCGGCAGAACTATTCGGCGGCAAGTCAGAGCTTGCCCTCTATCCGGCGGCGGCTTTCGAAATGCTGCACAATTTTACCCTCATCCACGACGACATCATGGATGATGCACCCATCCGACGCGGACAGCCGACCGTATATCGCAAGTGGAACGGCAACATCGCCATCCTGTCGGGCGACGCCCTCGCCACCCTCGCCCTGCAAACAATCCTCGAGACCCCCTCCACGCCACAAACCGCCCTCGCCCTGTCGAAACTGCTGGCACAGACCTCCGTGGAGATTTGCGAAGGTCAGCAGAAAGACCTCGACTTTGAAACCACCGACCAGGTAACCCTCGATGATTACGTCAACATGATTCGATACAAGACCGCAGTTCTGCTGGCCGGATGTCTGAAAGCCGGTGCCATTGTGGCGGATGCAACCCCTGATAACCAGCAACTTATATACGAATACGGCATCCAACTCGGTCTGGCCTTCCAGCTCAAGGACGACCTGCTTGACGTGTATGGCGATGGGACTGTCTTCGGAAAGAAAATCGGGGGCGACATCCGAGAGAACAAGAAAACCTACTTGTATCTCAACGCTTTACAAGATGCTGATGCCGAACAGAAAGAGCGGCTATTGCATTATTTCTCCTCTACCGATTTCAATGATGAAGAAAAATTTGAGGCGGTGAAAGCCATTTACAACCAGACGGGCATCCCACACAAAACCGAACAACAGATAGAGATTTATCTTCAAAAGGCACTTGATAATCTCGAAAAGATTGAAATAGAGGATGATAAGAGAAAAGAGCCTTTCCGCAACCTCGTTCGCGAGCTGAGACAACGCAACAAATAAAACGTCATGAATCCTCTATCACAACAACGAAAAATCATCATCATCGGCAGCATGCTGCTCATCGCGCTCGCGTGCGTGCTGAAGCTGTTCAGCCTGCAGGTGGTGAACAACCGTTACAAGGAGGCCGCCGAGCGCAACGCCATCCGCGAGGTCACCATCACCCCGCCGCGCGGACTCATTTACGACCGCAACGACTCGCTGCTGGTGTACAACGAGGCCGCCTACGACCTGATGGTCATCCCCAAGAATGTGCAGCCGTTCGACACGATGGACCTGTGCCAGTCGATCGACATCACCAAGGAGGAGTTGTGTCAGAAGTTGGAGAAGGCGCGCACCTACTCGCCGCTGCTTCCCTCCATCATCAAACAGCAGATGAAGAAGGAGGACTACGGCGTGTTGCAGGAGAAGATGCACAAGTTCCCCGGTTTCTTCGTGCAGAACAGAATCTTACGTTCCTATCCCGTGCCCATCGCGGCGCACATCCTTGGGTATATCGGTGAGGTGACCGACCAGCAACTCACTTCCGACAACTACTACCAGTTGGGCGACTACATCGGCATCAGTGGCATTGAGAAGTCGTATGAGGAAGAGCTGCGCGGAAAGAAGGGGAAGCGGATGGTGCTGGTGGATGTGAACAACCGCGAGCAAGGGCCTTACAAAGATGGGAAAGCCGATGTCGCGGCGGTGGCCGGCCAAAACCTGTGGAGCACCCTCGACCTCAAGCTGCAGGAGTACGGCGAAAAGCTGCTGCAAGGCAAGAAGGGCAGTATCGTGGCCATCGAGCCGGCAACGGGCGAGATTCTCTGTATCGTCTCCATGCCCTCCTACGACCCCAACCTGCTGGTGGGGAAGGACCGCGGCAAGAACTATGCCGCTCTCAACCAGGACCTTGACAACACCCCGCTGTTCAACCGTGCCCTGAAGGCCTGCTACCCGCCCGGCTCCACCTTCAAACTCGCCAACGGACTGATTGCGCAGCAGGAGGGTGTCATCAACCGGTACACCTACTACAGTTGCGGCGGCGGCTACTCGTACGGCGGTCACCGGCTGAAATGCCACAGCCATGCCGGCTCCGACCTCGTGGATGCGGTGCGCTGCTCTTGCAACGCCTACTTCTGCCGTGCCTTCTACAACACCATCAGCAACAACAAGTTCCACTCCATACAGGAGGGCTACCAGAATTGGAAAGACCACATCAACAAGCTGGGCTTCGGCCAGAAATTTAATACCGATCTGCCCTACGAATCGAAAGGCATTATTCCGAGTGTGGAGTATTTCGACAAGCGGTACAACGGTCACTGGAACGGTAACTCCGTGATTTCCATGGCTATCGGACAGGGCGAGGTGGGTAGCACCCCGCTGCAGATGGCCAACCTCGTGGCCATCATCGCCAACCGTGGATTTTACTACAAGCCCCACGTGGTGAAGGCCATCGGTTCGAAGAACAACCCCAACACGCGCTACTCGGAGCGGATGGAAAGCGGCATCAGCCGTCCCTACTTCGACCCCATCATTGATGGTATGAAGCTGGTTATCAGCAGCGGTACTGGTCGTTTGGCGCAGGTGGAAGGTGTGGAGATGGCCGGCAAGACCGGAACGGCGCAGAACCCTCACGGGGCCGACCATTCGGTTTTCGCCTGCTTCGCGCCGGTAGATCAGCCCAAGATCGCCATCTTCGTGCTGGTGGAAAACGGCGGATGGGGTGGTGTGCTCGCAGCCCGCATCGCCAGCCTGATGACCGAGATGTACCTCTTCCGCGAAGTGAAACAGACCGAAAAGGAAGAGGCTGTACTTAACCATTATATCACCTACGCAAAACCCCGACATGCTAACTGATAATCAATCCGTTACATCAAAGGGCATTGACCCTTACCTCATCATCATCTACGTGGCGTTGGTCATCGTGGGGTGGCTCACCATCTACTCGTCGTCCTACGACCCGCAGGCTGAGTTCACCCTTTTCAACCTCGACCAGAACTATGGACGGCAACTGATCTGGATCATCATATCGGCCGTTTTCGCCATATCCATCCTCATTGTTGACGGCAAATTTTTCTACAATAACGCATACATTATATATATAATATTCATGCTACTGATTTTGTCGGTGCTGGTGATTGGCACCGACATTAACGGGGCGAAGGCATGGATAAAGATTGGTGCGTTCAGCATCCAGCCCATCGAGTTTGCAAAGTTTGCCACTGCATTGGCGTTAGCCCGTTTTTTTAATGAAGGAAAGACCGACAACCAGCGGCGGCATATCTTTCTGCTTGCCTTCGTCTTCATACTGGTACCGGCCGGCATCGCCATCTTGCAGAAAGACACCGGTTCCGCGCTGGTATTTTTCGCCTTCATCATCATGTTTTACCGCGAGGGTTTCAACTCGTGGCTGATGCTGATGGGCATTCTCATAGTGGTGACCTTCGTCTTCACGCTGATGTGGAACGAACTCTATACCATCGCATTTCTGCTGGTGGTACTCTGCATCTCCTGTTTCTTTGTGAAGGGGAACAAGAAAAAACTGTTCCGCAATGTCGGCATTTTCGCCGGATTTGTGGCGTTGGTATTCGCTGTTAATGTGGCCTACACCAACGTGTTGCAGCCTCATCAGCGGCAACGCATCGACACCATCTTCGGGAAGAGCATCGACCCGAAGGGTGCCGACTTCAACCTGAACCAGTCGAAGATTGCTATCGGCTCGGGTGGTTTTGCAGGGAAAGGTTACCTCAATGGCACGCAGACCAAGCTCAACTTTGTGCCGGAGCAGAGCACCGACTTCATCTTCTGCGGCATCGGAGAAGAGTGGGGTTTCATCGGCAGCATCGCCATTTTCGCCCTGTTCCTCACCCTGATCATCCGCATCATACAGCTGGCGGAGCGGCACAAGAGCACCTTTGTGAGGGTGTATGGCTACGGGGTGGCCTCGGTGTTGTTCTTCCATCTGGTCATCAACATCGGCATGACCATCGGTCTGATTCCGGTCATTGGCATCCCGCTGCCGTTCATCAGCTACGGTGGCTCCTCGCTGTGGGGATTCACGCTTCTGCTGTTTATCTTTATCAGAATTAATGCGGAATAATAGAGACGTGATGCATCGCGTCTCTACAATTATTTTTAACCATAACAAGAAACCCTGCCTCGGGGAGAAGCAGGGTTTCCAACGTCATTATGAAAACAAAACTACAGGTTGTTGATTTTTTTCATCAAACCTGATTTAAGGTTGGCTGCTTTGTTTCTATGGATGATACCCTTCTTGGCTAATTTGTCAATCAAGGAAACCACCTTCGGAAGCTGCTGCTCAGCTTCAGCCTTAACGGTGATCATCTTAATGTCTCTCAGCGCATTACGCATAGTTTTTGCATAATAACGATTAGCCAGTCTCTTGCTATTGTTGGATCTGATTCTCTTTAATGATGACTTGTGATTTGCCATTTCTTCTCTATTTTTCTCTGATTTTTCTTACTTGTATTACCTCAAAATTTTGGACTGCAAAAATACAACTTTTTTTTATTCCAATATACACTTTGAAAAATTTTTTAAAATAAATATGGAAAGCCTCAAAAATCAAGGAAAAAGGCGTAATTTTGCCTCGCAGTATTGGCGGAATTTTCAGTTGATACCATGCTGTACCCAAACAAATTGAGAACAAAATGATTCGTTTTTACCGACATGAGGAGATTGACCGTACGCGATGGGATGCCTGCGTTGAGGCATCGCCGGCGGCCACGCTGTTCGCCAGTTTCGATTTCCTGTCGGTGGCGAATCCTGAATGGGCGGCACTCGTCGAAGATGACTACACAGCGGTAATGCCGCTCCCCTGGCGGAGCAAATTCGGCATGAAATATGTGTATAACCCATTCTATTTCTCCCGTCTCGGCATCTTTTCGGCAGAGGCTGTCACTTGTAAGAAGGTCGCTGAATTTCTCCAAGCAGTGCCGAAATCTTTCGTCTCCATCGACATGAATCTCAACGAAAGTGTTCCTGACGAGGCATCTGTTCCGAACGGGCATCTCAAAGTGTCGCACCGGCTCGACCTGAACCAGCCGTACGAAGTCATCTGCAAAGGGTACGGCAGCAACCACAAGCGCAACATCAAGGCGGCACGTGCCTTTGGGTTGGTCATCAACGAATCCATCTATGCGGAGGATGTCATCACCTTATACCGCGGCAGCCGGCGTGGCAGTGGCAAAAACGTACGGATGCAAGACGGTGACTATGACATTTTCCTGGAAGTGTGCGAGTTGGCGCGACAGCGAGGGCTCACCGACGTGTGGGGCGTGCGCGACAGCGACGGCATCCTGTTGGCGGGTGCGGTGTTCTTGCGCGATTACGATCGCGTGTGGTTTTGGGCATCGGGCCGCGAGGAGGAACGCGCCGACCGCAAGGCCATGTTCTTCCTGATGGACGAATACATACGGCAACATGCCCAGCGGCCGCTCGTGCTCGACTTCAATGGTTCGAGCACCGAGAGCGTGGCCCGCTTCTATGCGGGTTTCGGCAGTCAGCGCTATACCTTCCCGGCCCTTTCTGTACTCTGCAACAGTTGGGCCAAACCTCTCCTTCATCTTTATAGAAAAATCAAATAAAATCCACATAACATGAAACAAGTCAAGAATTTAGGCCTCGAAAACACGGTTTTCAACCAGTACATTGCCGAATTGCGCGATGTGAACATTCAGAAAGATCCGATGCGCTTCCGCCGTAACTTGGAGCGATTAGGCGAAATCTTTGCTTACGAGATTAGCAAAACCTTTGAGTATAAGCCCGTTGAGGTGACCACTCCGCTGGGTATCAAGCCGATGAAGCTTATGGCTGAACAGCCTGTGCTGGCTACTATCCTGCGTGCCGGTCTGCCGCTGCACCAAGGGATGCTTCGTGTTTTCGACCATGCCGACAACGCTTTCATCTCCGCTTTCCGCAAGCACTATATGGACGGCACCTTCGACATCCAAATCGACTATATGTCGGCACCCGACATGGACGACCGCATCCTCATCATCTGCGACCCGATGCTGGCCAGCGGGCAGTCGATGGTGTGTACCTACAACGAAATCATGGCGCAAGGGAAGCCCAAGTATATCCATATTGTGTCGGTTATTGCCAGCACCGACGGGGTGAAATACCTGCAGGAGAACCTACCCGACACCGACTGTACGATATGGCTTGGTGCTGTTGACGACGAGCTGACGGCGCAGTCGTACATAGTACCGGGTCTCGGCGATGCCGGCGACCTCGCCTTCGGCTGCAAGAGCGATTCAATAGTGTAAATTTGTAGAAAAAAAATCGTATTTTTGCCGCCGCTTGTATGAGCGATGAATAGATTATTATTAATTATTATAAATCATTAAAAATTAAATTATTATGGCATTCAACCTTAGAAACAGAAGCTTTTTGAAATTGTTAGATTTCACCCCGAAAGAGATTCAATACCTGCTGGATCTGGCCCGCGATCTGAAACGCGCCAAATATGCCGGCACCGAGCAGCCCACCATGAAGGGCAAGAACATCGCCCTGATTTTCGAGAAGACCTCCACCCGTACCCGTTGCGCTTTTGAAGTAGCTGCCTACGACCAGGGCGCACACGTTACTTACCTCGGCCCCAGCGGCTCACAGATCGGTGTGAAGGAATCGATGGCTGACACCGCCCGCGTGCTCGGCCGCATGTTCGATGGTATCGAATACCGTGGTTTCAAGCAGGATACCGTTGAGGAGTTGGCCAAACATGCTGGCGTGCCCGTATGGAATGGTCTTACCAACGAGTTCCACCCCACCCAGATCCTTGCCGACTTCCTCACCATGAGCGAGCATGTTGACAAGCCCCTCAACCAGGTGACCTACGCCTACCTCGGCGATGCCCGCTTCAACATGGGTAACTCACTGATGGTCGGCGGTGCCAAGATGGGTATGGATGTGCGCATCGTGGCTCCCAAGAAACTCCAGCCCAGCAAGGAACTCATCGACACCTGCAAGAAAATCGCCAAAGAGACCGGTGCTAAGATTACCGTTACCGACGATGTAAAGAAGGGCGTGAAAGGCTGCGACTTCCTCTATACCGACGTTTGGGTATCGATGGGCGAGCCCGCCGAAGTGTGGAAAGAACGTATCGACATGCTGAAACCTTATCAGGTGAACAAAGAGATGATGGCCCTCACCGGCAACCCGAAATGCAAATTCATGCACTGTCTGCCCGCTTACCATAACCTCGAAACCCAAGTGGGTCGCGACGTTCACAAACAGTTCGGTCTGGACGGCATCGAGGTTACTGAAGATGTCTTCGAGTCAGAGGCTTCTATCGTTTTCGACGAGGCTGAGAACCGTATGCACACCATCAAGGCTGTGATGGTGGCCACTTTGGGTGACTAATCATTATTGAATATGAAAAAAATCGCTGTCATTCTCTTCGCACTGCTGATCGGTGGCTCGTTCGGCTTGAGCGCACAGAGCAAAGCCGATGCCATCTGCGGCTATTATTACGCCAAAGACCCCTTCTCCAAAGAGGGCAGTCAGGTGAAAATCTACAAGGCCAAAGACGGCACCTACGAAGGCATCGTATGCTGGGTGGAGAATCCCGCTAAGAAAAACTACCTCAACTACAAGTTTCTCACGGGCTTCACCTACAATGCCAAAGAACAAGAGTGGCAGAACGGAAAGATTCATCATCCCGGCAATGGCAAGACCTACAAGAGCTACATCAAGCTGAATAATGGCGACATTAAAGTACGTGGCTATGTAGGATTCTCGCTATTGGGCATGACCATGACATGGCCGCGCGAATCGAAACAACGAACCCAAAAATAAATTCAATGCCCCGCCGCTTCTGACGGGGCATTTTTTCATTATCTTCAAGGCATTAAATTATGGCAGAAAGATTACTGATTAGCAAAGCACAAGTAGCTGACAATAACGGACTTCATAGGGTAGATGTGTTGGTGGAGGATGGACATATCGCGCAGGTTGCGGAGGCGATACCAGTACCTGACGGCGCACGTATTATTGATGCGGAGGGATTGTTGTTGAGCTATGGTTTTTGCGACCTGCACGTGCATTTTCGCGAGCCCGGGCAGGAGGCGAAGGAGACCATCCGCACCGGCTCGATGGCGGCGGCGCACGGCGGCTACACCACCGTTTGCACCATGCCGAACCTCTCGCCAGCTCCCGACGCCCCCGACACGCTCGGCATTGAGCTGCAGCGCATCCACGACACCGCCGTGGTGGAGGTGCTGCCCTACGCCACGCTGACGCGCCAGCGCGCCGGCAAGGTGCCCGTTGACATGGCGGCGCTGAAGCACCAGGCCGTCGCCTTCTCGGATGACGGCAGCGGCATTCAGACCGACGAGGTGATGCGCGCCCTGATGCGGCAAGCCGCTGAGGAGGGAGTCATCATTGCGGCGCACTGCGAGGACAACACGCTGCTGCACGGCGGCTACATCCACGACGGCGACTACGCCCGCCGTCACGGGCACCGCGGCATCTGCTCCGAGAGCGAGTGGGGCCAGATTGCCCGCGACCTCGCCATCGCCCTCGAGACGGACTGCCGCTACCATGTCTGCCACATCTCCACCAAGGAGAGTGTCGAGCTGATCCGCCACTACAAGGCCCTCGGCGCGAAGGTGACCTGCGAGACCGGTCCGCACTACCTCACCCTCTGCGATGAGGACCTCCAAGAGGAGGGCCGCTACAAGATGAACCCGCCACTGCGCAGTGCCGCCGACCGCGCCGCGCTGATTGCCGGCTTACAAGATGGCACCATCGACGCCATCGCCACCGACCACGCCCCCCACACCGCCGAGGAGAAAAGCCGCGGGCTGGAGAAGAGTCCCTTTGGGATTGTGGGGCTCGAGACCGCCTTCCCCATCCTGTACACACACCTCGTGCTGCCCGGCATCATCACCTTGCCGCAACTCATCGACCTGCTGTGCCAGCGGCCACGGAAAATCTTCGGCATCGGTGGCAGCTTGCAGCCCGGCCAGCCCGCCGACCTCACCCTCTTCGACCTCACCCACGAATACACCATCCGCTCCGCCGACTTCCTGTCGATGGGCAAGGCCACCCCGTTCGAAGGTTGGACGGTGAAAGGCCGCTGTATGCTGACGTTGAAAGACGGAAAGGTGGTGTATCGTGCAGATATTCGGTGATGACCTGCAACTATCAACAGCCCAAACTGCAATTTTGTGAATAAATATTTTTCAACAAAACAAGAAAGCGAAAAGAAAATTTGTATTTTTGCAGCCAATATGTACCAAAGAGAAAGAACACCGGAAATTCCTAATACAGCGCTGAGCTGTAAGGGTTTCCGTTTTTTTATTGTATAAGTGACTTATTTTTAAGTCACTTTTTTTTTGTAAAGAAAGATGATCAAAAGAAATCTTGTAGTGATGCGAAATGAGGAGGTGGCATCGAGAATCTTCCGGCTCGAACTGGCCGGCGAGATTCCGCAACTGGCTGCCGGCTCTTTCGTTGAAGTGGAGGTGAAAGGCCAGTACCTGCGCCGCCCCATCTCGGTGTGCGAGTCGGTGCCTGGCAAAGTCACCCTCGTATATAAGGTAGTGGGGAAAGGCACCGCCCAGATGACGAAACTCGTTCCGAACGACGTGGTGAATGGTCTGCTCCAACTTGGCAACGGCTTCCACATCTCCGACAGCTGCCGCAAGGCGCTGCTCATCGGCGGCGGAATCGGCACCGCCCCGCTCTATCAACTGGCGGTGGAACTGCGAGCCAAAGGCATCGACACCACCCTCGTCGCCGGTTTTGCCTCACAGTCGGAAATCTTTTACCAAAAAGAATTTGCAAAAGTTTGTGATAAAACTATTTACGCCACCATGGACGGCTCATTCGGCCACAAAGGTCTGGTAACCGAACTGCTGCCAGAGTGCGATTACGACTACTTCTACGCCTGCGGTCCCACCCCGATGCTGAAAGCGCTGAACGCGGCGGTGACCACCGACGGCGAGCTGAGTTTGGAGGAACGTATGGGTTGCGGCTTCGGCATTTGCATGGGCTGCAGCCTGATGACCACCCACGGCGCGAAACGCATCTGCAAAGACGGCCCCGTTTTCAGAAAGGAGGAACTGATATGGTAGATCTGTCTGTCAACTTGTGCGGCGTGAAGCTGCAAAACCCGGTAATACCCGCCAGCGGCACCTTCGGCTTCGGCGCGGAGATGTCGGAGGTTTATGACCTTAACGTACTGGGCTCCATCTCGATAAAGGGCACCACCTTCGAGCCTCGTTTCGGCAACCCCACCCCGCGCATCGCGGAGTGCCCGTCGGGACTTCTTAACTCGGTAGGGTTGCAGAACCCCGGCGCCAAAGTGGTGGCCGAGGAGGAGATTCCCCACCTGCGCCAGCACTTCCACCAGCCCATCATCGGCAACGTGTGCGGTTTCTCGCTCGACGACTATCGTGCTTGCTGTGAGCTGATTGCGCCGAAAGTAGAAATCGTGGAGTTGAACATCTCGTGTCCCAACGTGCATAACGGCGGCATGGCTTTCGGCACCACACCCGATGGCGCCGCCTCTGTGGTGAAGGCTGTGCGCGAGGTGTGCCACAAGCCGCTGATCGTGAAACTCAGTCCCAACGTCACCGACATCGTGGTCATTGCGAAGGCCTGCGAGGAGGCCGGTGCCGACGGCCTCACCCTCATCAACACGCTGCTGGGGATGCGTATCGACATCCGCCGTCGCCAACCGGTGCTGGCCCGCAAGATGGGCGGCTTTTCCGGTCCGGCAGTTTTCCCCATCGCCCTGCGCATGGTGTATCAGGTGAGCAAGGCCTGCCACATTCCGGTGGTGGGTTGCGGCGGCGTGGCCAGTGCGGAGGATGTGGTGGAGATGATGATGGCTGGTGCCACGGCAGTGCAGGTGGGCAGCGAGAACCTGCGCAACCCGTTTGTATGCCCACAGATTGTGGAGAACCTTCCATCTGTTATGAAAGAATTGAAAATCAATAAATTATCAGAAATAATAGGAATCATTGAATAATATGGCAAAAGACGTAATCATCGCATTAGATTTCAACACAGCGGAAGAAACCTTGAAATTTTTGGAAGGTTTCAAAGATTTGCATCCCTACGTAAAAATCGGTATGGAGTTGTATTATGCGGAAGGCCCGGCCATGGTGCGGGAGCTGAAACGCAGAGGCTACCACGTGTTCCTCGACCTGAAGTTGCACGACATTCCGAACACGGTGCGCAAGTCGATGAAAGTGCTGGCGGGCATGGGCGTTGACATCTGCAACCTGCATGCGGCGGGCACCACGGCGATGATGCGGGCCGCCTTGGAGGGGCTGACCGAAGGCAGCAACGGCGGACAGCGTCCCTTGCTGATTGCAGTGACGCAGCTCACCTCCACCAGCGAGGAGGTGATGCGCAAGGAGTTGCTGATCGACCATCCGATTGGGGAGACGGTGCAGCACTATGCCATGAACGCCCGCGAGGCAGGTCTCGACGGGGTGGTATGTTCGCCGCTGGAGGCCGGTATCGTGAAGGAGGCGTGTGGCAGCCACTTCCTGACCATGACGCCGGGGGTGCGCTTTGCCGACTCGGCCGCCGACGACCAGTCGCGGGTCACCACGCCGGCACGGGCACGCGAGCTGGGCTCCGACTACATCGTGGTGGGCCGCCCCATCACCCAAGCCCCCGACCCCGTGTCCGCCTACCTGCGCTGCAAGAAGGAATTTTTGGGAACTGAAAATTGAAACGTAGAGACGTTGCGCGCAACGTCTCTACATTCAACAAATCAACGAATAAACAAATCAACATCATATCATGAAATCACAAGAAATTGCATCTGAACTCTTGAAAATCGGGGCGGTGTTTTTGCGTCCTGACGACCCGTTTACCTGGGCCAGTGGTATCAAAAGTCCCATCTACTGCGACAACCGGCTGGTGCTGTCGGCGCCGGCCGCACGCAAGAAGGTGGAGCAGGGCTTGGCGGAACTGGTACGCGAGCACTATCCCAACTGCGAAATGCTGATGGGTACGGCCACGGCGGGTATCGCCCATGCCGCCATCGTGTCGGAACTGCTGAACCTGCCGATGGGCTACGTGCGTTCCTCTGCCAAGTCGCACGGCCGCACCAACCGTATTGAAGGCAAGATGGAGGCCGGCACCCGCGTGGTGGTCATCGAGGACCTCATCTCCACGGGCGGCAGCTGTATCGAGGTGGTGGACGCGCTCCGCGAGGCCGGTGCCGAAGTGCTGGGCGTCATCAGCATCTTCACCTACGGTTTGAAAGCTGCCACCCACAACTTTGCGGAAGCCAAAACCGAGTACCACTCCCTCTCCAACCTCGACGCACTGGTGGAAGTGGCCATCGCCGAGAAATACATCACACCCGAACAAAAACAGACGGTGCTTGAGTTCCGGAATAATTTATGAGGAAAAGATGAAAGGATTAAGGGATGAATGACAGGTTGCCACCTTTACCTTAACTTCTTCACTTCTTAACTCCTTAACTCAAAATCAACGAATCAACAAATAAACAATAAACAATAAAAAAAAACAATCATTATGAAACATTTAATCGACCCTACCGACATCACGGTAGAAGAAACTGATGAAATCATCCACCTTGCACTGGATATTATCGCTAACCCGAAAAAGTATGCAGAGCACTGCAAAGGCAAGAAGTTAGCCACTCTGTTTTATGAGCCGAGCACCCGTACTCGTCTGAGTTTCACGGCGGCCATGATGGAGCTGGGCGGCAACGTGCTGGGCTTCTCCGAGGCAGCCAGCTCCTCCACCGCCAAGGGCGAGTCGGTACAGGACACCGCCAAGACGGTAAGCTGTTTCGCCGACCTCATCGCCATGCGTCACTTCATTGAGGGCGCACCGTTTGCAGCCTCCAAGGTATCGGGCGTGCCGATCATCAACGCTGGCGACGGTAGCCACAGCCACCCCACCCAGACCCTCACCGACCTGCTGACCATCACCCGCGAGCTCGGTCGTCTCGACAACTTCACCATCGGCTTCTGCGGCGACCTGAAGTTCGGCCGTACCGTTCACTCCCTCATCAAGTCGCTCTCCACTCGTTCCAATGTCAAGGTGGTGCTGATTGCCCCGCAGGAACTGCGTCTGCCCGGCTACATCCGTCACGATGTTTGCGAGCGCCTCGGCGTTGAGTACAAGGAGGTTAGCACGATGGAAGAGGTGATGCCCGAGCTGGATGTGCTCTACATGACCCGCGTGCAGAAGGAGCGTTTCTTGGATGAAGACGAGTTCGACCGCGTAAAAGACAGCTTCGTGCTGGATCGCAAAAAGATGGCCCTCGCCAAACGCGACATGGCCGTTCTGCACCCGCTGCCGCGTGTGAACGAAATCCTCACCGAGGTGGACTCCGACCCGCGTGCCGCTTACTTCCGTCAGGTAGAAAACGGAAAATTCGTCCGTATGGCTTTGATTTGCAAATTGTTGGATTGGAAGAACGATCCCGAGCACGATACGCCCATCCATTACGAAGCCTTCGAAGACAAGACCCGTTGCTGCTCCAACGCTAAGTGTATCAGCAATTTGGAAAAAGTTCCGTTGTTGTTCCGTCACACCGAAAACGGTCCCGACCGCTGTATTTATTGCGATAACAAACCGAGGGAATAATGCGGCGTCATTCAACGGAAATCAAAGGAAACCGTCTGATATATTGACGTTTGTAGGGCTGCCATAATCTGACAGCCCTACAATTTATAATGCGGGATTTGTGCGACGATAGCAAACATTACATCACCAGCATTTCCGCAGGAACATCCAGCTTGGAAAAGGCGAACAATTTCTTGCCCAGATCCTTCAAAGAGGCACCGACATGATAAACCGTGCCGTCAATGATGAGGAAGCGGTCGTGGTAGCGTAGAGATTCTTCGATGGTGATGGGAGGGTACTGCTGGTTGTGTTTCGCCAGATCGACTGCCAGCAGGGGCGAAATCTTCCGTGTGATGATTCGGGCGGGGACACCAGAGTTCCTTTTCGACAGCAAAAGCAAAACAGATTCATCGATGTAATTGTCAATCAGCACAATGCTTTCCTTTGCGAATTTGATAAGGTTGGCGGAGAAGACGTAGGCATCGAAAATCTGACCGTCGAAGAAAACGCCTTGAGTGGGAGGCAGGGCGGTGCGGACCAAAGATTGAACCTGATTGGAAAGTTCATTTACATGATTCTCGATTCTGTCCATTCTTTGATACATTGCAAAACCCCGATACAGATATTCCTTCAGCACTTTTGTGGCCCAAATTCGAAAACTTGTGGCCTGATGAGAATTCACACGATAGCCCACTGCAATTATCATATCCAAATTGTAAATGGAAGTCGCACGGCTAATAGAGCGGTTCCCCTCTTTTTGAACTATTTCCATTTTGGAAACAGTTGCCTCTGCCTGCAATTCTCCTGAATCAAAAATATTTTTTATGTGTTTTGAAATGGCGGGCACAGCAGTACCGTAAAGTTGCGCCATTTGCTTTTGTGTCAGCCATATTGTTTCGTTCTCCACCCGTACTTCCAAAGATATGCTTCCATCTGACTGGTAGAGAATAATTTCATTGTTGTTCATTGTCAAGAGATTATGTTAGAATGTTCGAGTGATATGTGGCGGCAAAGATACAATAAAATTTAATACTTTGTTAATAATAAATTTAATTTTTCTGAGATATGGTACAATGTAGGGCTGCCATAATATGACAGCCCTACATTATTATGGTAGCCCCACAAACGCAGGAATTGCGCGGTGGGATGGTGGGCGCCGCAAAAACACACCTCCCGTGTCATTAAGGAGTGACCCTGCACCATTCCGTTGGCCACAGGCCAACGGAACCTCCCCCTCGCTCCGCTCGCGGCAAACTGCTAATCGCGGAGGCAACGGACCGAACATCCGACGTGCTTGTCGTCGTAGTCCCTGCCCACGTAGGCGTAGCTGCAGTACAGGTTGCGGAAGTAAGCGTAGCTGTCATTGTACTCGGTAGCACTCCAGAAGTAGGCATCGTTGCCGAAATTGCCGTAACTGCAGTCGTAGTTGCCCACAGGATGAGCAGAAAAACTGGTAGCGTTGTTGTTGCTTTGGTCATAGCCCACAGCACACTCATTGTCAGTGGTTATTTGCCAACCATGATCTGCCGCCAACGCCTTGGCTATATTATCACCGTTGCCACTGCACACATACTCGCTGTGGCTTCCCACATAGCCGGTGAGCTGGCTCCACTCCGCATCGCTCGGCACGTGCCAGCCGTTGGGGCAGATGCCCTGCACACCGCTCGGGTTGGCCGTAGAGGATGACGCCCCGTGCATCACCGCAGCCCAATTGTACAGGTAGCCATACTCCTCCACATTCGTACTTGGTGTGTAACGGTAGGGTTCTGTGTAAGAGGGGAGCTGCCCTTCGGGAATCGCGTCCCCGTTGGCATAGCGTGTGGTGCGAAGGTTCGAAGCCATCCACACCTGCTCGCCGATACGCACCGCGTCGTAGCTGTTCCCGTCGATGTCGGCCACCGCATTGGGAATAAACACCACTATAGATGGGTCAACCTGTGTGGTGTCGGAAGGGTTCGTAGGATTTTCGGGAGTCGGAACCGGCTCCTCTTTGTCGCAGGCAACCGCCAAAAATGCGGCAGCACATAATAAAAACATGATTTTTTTCATAATAACTGTTTTCTTAGTTGATAAATTGATGAATATTAGGCATACAGACTCATAAATTTCATTTATGAGTGTCCGAGGCCAATTGTAGCAATGTTCCGTTCAACGGCATTCCGCAACATGGGATTGGAAAGGCATGTATGGCAGAAATCACTATTTATCATTTAGATGTGCTTTATGTCAATCCGTTGAGACAACGCATGCGTTGTCTGTACTTTTCACACGGCAAAAATACAAAATTTCCCAACATTTTTGTATTTTTGCCGCGTTAAATGAAAAAAAAGGCGATGTTACAGAATATCACATCAAGACTACGCAGCTGGCTGTTGTTGGTCAGCTGCATTTTTTGTTGTGTGATGGCCGAGGGGCACAAGCGCGACTCGCTCACCACGGGCGACTTGGAGTTCATCGCCAACCTCGGACAGTGGGAGCAGCAGGTGCTGTTCAAGGCTCCCATGCACGGCGGCGCCTTCTTCGCCGAACGCGACTGTTTCACCATCGTGGTGCTGTCGCCCCAGCAATTAGAGGCCTTCTATGAGGCCAAATTCGATCCCGACGCTAAGGTGTCGAAATGGATGGACGCTGCCGCCTACAAAGTGCATTTTTTGAATGCCAATGATGATGTGAGGATAGAAGGTTGGGAGAAAAAGGTGGGGCATTATAACTATTTTATTGGAAAAGATACTTCCAAATGGAAAAGCGAAGTTCCTCGTTATCACGAAGTTAAATATAATGATTTATATTCAGGAATCGATTTGCTGCTCACCCAGTCGGGTTGCCAGATGAAATACGAGTTCACCATCGCCCCCGGCGCTTCACCCTCGCTGATCCAGATGGACTACGACGGTGTGCAGAACCTGTCGGTGAACAAGGGCGACTTGGTGGTGACTACGGCGGTGATGCAGATTTTGGAGCTGAAGCCGTACGCCTACCAGATAGCAGCCGACGGCAGCCGCACGACGGTGGAATGTCGCTATCAGGTGAAAGGCAACCGGCTAACCTTTGAGGTAGGCGACTACGACCCCACCCGTCCGTTGGTTATCGACCCCACCCTCATCTTCGCTTCCCTATCGGGTTCTACGGCCGACAACTGGGGCTACACGGCAACCTTCGACAAGGAGGGCAACCTCTACTCGGGCGGCAACGCCTTCAGCGTGGGCTACCCCGTCAACACCGGCAGTTTCCAGGTGAACTACGGCGGCGGGGCCACCGACATCGCCATCTCGAAATTCGATGCGGGCGGTTCTTTCCTGCACTATACCACCTACTTGGGCGGCAACAGCGCGGAGGTGCCACACAGCATGTTTGTGAACGAGAATAACGAGCTGTACGTCTATGGTACGACCAGCTCCACCAACTTTGCCGTCACACCAGGTGCCTACGATGTCACCTTCAACGGCGGCGACGACTATACCCTCACCAGCACCGTAATTTTCGAGAACGGCTCCGACATCGTCATCGCCAAGTTCAGCGACGACGGCTCCAACCTGCTGGCCTGCACCTACGTGGGGGGCAGCCGCAACGACGGACTGAACACCGTGACCGACCTGCGGAAAAACTACGCTGACGAGGTGCGTGGCGAAATCATCCTCGATGAACAAAGCAACGTGTATGTGGCCTCCTGCACGCAGTCGGTCAACTTCCCCGTGACCGCCGGCGTACTCGACTCCACCTACAACGGCTCGCCACAGGACGGCTGCATTGTGAAGTTCAGCCATGACCTCTCCACCCTGATATGGGGCACCTACATTGGAGGCAGTGCCAACGATGCGGCCTATAGTCTGGTGCAGGCCTCCGACCACTCGCTGTACGTGTGCGGTGGCACCACCTCCACCGACCTGCCCACCTCCACCACGGCCTACCAGCCACAATACGGGGGCGGCGACAACGACGGCTTCGTGGTGCATATCAACCCCAACGCCACCCAGATTCTTCATCTTACCTATTTAGGAAAAAACAACTACGATCAGGCTTACCAGGTGAAACTCGACCGCTTCGACCATCCGCATATCTTCGGTCAGACCTACGCCAGCGGCATGGCATGGGTACACAATGCCCAGTGGTACATCCCCAACGGCGGACAGTTCCTCACCAAACTCTCCCCAGCACTCGACACCATCGTGTGGTCCACCGCCTTCGGTACCGGCAACCTCGGATTGGACATCTCGCCTACTGCCCTCCTCGTAGATTTGTGCAACAACATCTACCTGTCGGGATGGGGCAGCCAGACCACCAACTTCGGGCAGGGTGGCACCAGCGGGATGCCCATCACCGCCGATGCCTACCAGGCCACCACCGACAACAACGACTATTACTTCCTCTGCATCACCGACGACGCCTCCGACATCGTGTACGGCACCTTCTTCGGCAGCAGCGACGCCCGCGAGCATGTGGATGGCGGCACGAGCCGGTTCGACAACAAAGGGCGTATCTACCAGGCCGTTTGCGCGGCCTGTGGCGGCCACCACTTCCCCGCCACGCCCGGCGCCTACGCCACCAACAACGGCAGTTATAACTGCAACATCGGGGTCATCAAGTTCGACTTCAACCTGCCAGCCGTTGTCGCCGACTTCTACATCCCCAACACCGTATGCGCCCCCATCAACCTCGAATTTCACAACACCTCCCAGCGCATCAGCGACTCCACCACCTTCCACTGGGACTTCGGCGATGGCACCACCTCCACCGAAGAAAATCCCACCCATTATTACACCCAATCAGGCACTTACACCATCACCTTGGTGGCCCAAGATGCTGGCAGCTGCAACTTCGCCGACTCCATCTCCCGCCAGGTGGTCGTGCTCTCCAACTCAAACAGCACCCTCTCCGAAACGGGCTTCTGCGACGGCGAGTACGTGCAGATCGGCATCCCGCCTTCCGGCAACGCCAACCTCACCTACAACTGGTCGCCCACCACCGACCTCTCTAATCCCACCATCTCCAACCCTATCGCCAGCCCGTCGGCCACCACCACCTACCAGCTCTTCATCACCGACGGTGTGTGCTGGGACACCATCACCCAGACCGTAGTGGTGGAAGACCTCGTCATCAGCGCAGGTGACGACCAGGTGGTTTGTCTCGGCGATGCCGCCACCCTCACGGCCACCACCAACGGCACGGCCACCTCATACGAGTGGGCCACCGACCCGCATTTCACCCACATCCTCAACCCCTCCACCACACAATCTACCATCACCGTAACTCCCACAGCTACTACCACTTACTACCTTCGTGTGCGCGGTACCTATTGCGAAGCTACCGATGAGGTGACCGTGCAGACCTCGTATTTCGAGGTGATGCCGCCCGACAACTATGTGGTGTGCTACGGCGACAGCATCCAGATTGCCGCCACCGCCGACCAACCCGGCAGCTATACCTACAGTTGGCAGCCCATCAGTTCCATCGTGAGCGGTGCGAACAGCGGCAGTCCGTGGGTACGTCCTTCGGAGAACACCACCTACAGCGTCACCATCACCAACGAGTATGGATGTACCGCCACGGCCAGTGTCGCCGTCAGCATCCGTCAGTACGAGGCCGTGGCCGACCTTACAGCGGCATCCTGCCATGGCAGTCACGACGGAGCCGTCAGCCTCACCGTTACCGGTGGCACACCTCCCTACTTCTACCTGTGGTCCAACGGGGCCACCACTCCCAGCCTTACGCAGTTAGGAGCGGGCACCTACACCGTCACCATCACCGACGACACAGGCTGTAGAGGAGTGGATTCGTTCACCATTGCGCAACCGCAACCCATTGTCATACAAGAAGTAAGCATCACCCCCGTACCCTGCGACCAGGCCTGTAACGGCAGCATTACCGTGGCGGCCAGCGGCGGCACCGCTCCCTACAGTTTCCAATGGCTGCACGGGGGCAGCGGCAGCACGGTGGGCAGCTTGTGCGCGGGCCTCTATACCGTAAATGTGACCGACGCGCACCAGTGTCCGGCCAGTGCCTCCTTCATGGTGGCCGACACCTCGCAGCACCATATCGACTACACCGTTACACCCATCTCCTGTAGCGGCGACTGCAATGCCGCCATTGCGGTTGTGCCCGACTTCGGCGGAAGCAGTTACCAGATTGTGTGGAACACCACGCCCGAGCAGACCGGCGACAGCATCACAGGATTGTGCGCGGGAGTGTATGAGGCCGAGATTTCCGTAGGCGGCAACTGCCATTACCAGATGTACTTCCAAGTGGAGGAGAGCGTGCCGATAGAGCTGACACATGTGTTTGTGCAGCAGCCCAGCTGTTATGGCGACACCGACGCATTCATCCACATTGATGCCACGGGCGGCACCCCGCCCTATACCTATATGGTGAACGGCAGCGAGTGTGGTGCCACCATCACCGAACTCGCCCCCGGCACTTACGCCATCACCGTGCTGGATGCCGGCAACTGTCGTATCGACACCACGGTCAGCATCCCGCAGACGGAGCCGTTGCAGCTCAGTGCGGCGGTGGTGCGTCCGCCGTGTCCGGAAGTGTGCAGCGGCGCCATCGACCTGACGGTGACCGGCGGCACCTACCCGTACCGCTATTCTTGGAGCAACAACGCTGCAACGCAGGATATTACGGGGCTGTGTGCGGGAGAATATACCGTGACCGTGACCGACAACCGCGACTGTCTCGCGCAGCTGCCCGTCACCGTGACCGACTCGTCGCACTTCCCCACCCCCATTGAAGCGTGGATAGATGATGACACCCTCTATGCCGGGCAGCAGACCACCCTGCACGCCACCGACTTAGGAGGCGGATTCGGCTACCAGTGGGAGCCTTCGGCGGGACTGGAAACCCCGACGGCACCCAGTACCACGGCCACTGCCATCACCACCACCGACTACGTGGTGCATGTGATCGACGATGCGGGGTGCGAGCTCACCGACACCGTGCATCTGCTGGTGCGCGAGGTGATTTGCGACGACCCGTACGTGTTTGTGCCCAACGCCTTCACGCCGAACGGCGACGGCAAAAACGACATCCTGCGGGTGCGCAGCGACATTGTGATAGAGGTGAACCTGCAGATTTTCGACCGCTGGGGGGAGAAGGTCTTCGAGACCAACGACCTCGACACCGGCTGGGATGGCACCTTCCGGGGTGAGCCGTGCGAGCCGGGAGTTTACGACTATTTCATGAAAGTAAAATGCTTTGGCGAAATTGAGACCCTCAAGAAGGGGAACGTTACGCTGATAAGGTAGAGGGGGGGGATGGATTTGGGCAGGTCGATTGCGACGGCCTGTAGGGGCGAATAATCATTCGCCCCTACGATTTGGATATCGAATGTATGTCGCGGTTGTAGAGACGTTGCGCGCAACGTCTCTACAATTGTCCTGTTATTTGCCGCGA
>JAEEGJ010006163.1_pt1 | contig 36395 bp, 47 predicted proteins | sample 8958761 | NCBI WGS metagenome assembly JAEEGJ01 (sample SAMN16246546, study PRJNA631951) | gut metagenome | biome: gut microbiome; feature: rumen; material: RS-attached | host: Bos | place: Iran: Karaj | collected 2018-10
TGTCTATGGCATACAACCGGCAAGTGGCTACTGGAAGATAGTCATCAACGACCACAATATACTTGGTCTCTGGCGTATCATGCTCGTCAAACTCAGCATATAGCGTAATCTTGTGCTTACGTGCCATAGCCTGTATGCGGACATAGTAGGCTCCGGCTTGCTCTGCAGTCTTAGTCGCTCTTATTATCTGCATTTGATGCTATTTTATAGGGTCTGCACAATATTCACGTCGGCCACAACCCTTGCAGAACTTGCCAATCCACACATTATCGAACTGCTCGATGGCTGCTTCAAGCATTTCTGGGTCATCGGTCAGGATGCCAGCCTCGAAGTTTCGTTTCTTAGGTGATTTCATGCCCATGCCCGCACCTGTCAGATTCGCGGAACCAACGTAGGCAATGGTACTGTCGATGATGATGAGCTTGAAATGAACTCTCGGACAAAGCACACGCTCCATACCGTCATAGAGGATAGGATGCTTCTCGTGATCCTCGCGCCATGACGTTCCTGGTTCCTTGGCATGAATCAGCCTGACCTCCACGCCTTTCTTCAGCAAAGAGGCAATCAGTGCAAGGAATGGCTTGTCATCGACATACAGATCTTTGATGTCTGCCGTCCCAATCCACACTGTCTGCTTGGCCTTACCTACCAATGACAGGACTTCCTTATAGTGGTTCTCGTCTGCTATGTACTTAATAAAGCTCATTTTTTATTCATGCTCAATCAAAACAGTTTCTTCCAAAGCCACAACACGGTAACAGCACCAACCACACAGAATACGAAGTTGGTGAGATAGCCTTTACCAAGCAGTTCAATGTTCAGCAGATGGCTGATGAAAGTACCAGCATAACTGCCTATGATGCCAATGATAAGGTTCATACAGCATCCTTTGCCTTCGCCACTCATAATGCGGTTGGCAACGTAGCCAACAAGAATGCCAGTTAGTATTGGCCAAGCCGTGAAATCTGCAATGTGTTCTAACATATAAGTTGTTCGTCTATGATTTTCATTATATATACTTTTGTCGAATAGCCTTTGGGAGTTTGGATGCTACAAGTCGATAGGATTCTTTAATCCATTTCTCAACTTGTGCATCATCCAAGTGCTCGTAATATACATCGCTCCAATGTTTCTTATTCCAATGGTAGGCAGGTGTTACTGCAGGGAACTGCGCACGAAGCTCCTCATTCCTTTCTGGTGATAGTTTCAGGGCAAGTCTAGACTCGCCATCTTTCATGTCATATTTGCCACCGCCTAACCAAAGGCAAACGAATATCTTGCCTTCCAGTCGGAAGGTAATAATGTCGTCTCCAAACGGCTGGTCTTCAGTTACACCAGGGAGTGACAACGTGTATTCTCTTACTTGCTCGATGTTCATGATTTGATTTCTTCCAATGTTCCTGTTTCAGAGTCGATGATAAACCCACGAATCACAACCCTGCTTTATAGCCGTCCCCCATTAGGGGACTCAAGGTGTAGTCAATAATCTGGTCTATCATACGCGTAAAACCTAATTTCACTTAAATTTGTCCACAAAGTTACTGATTTTGCTGCATATTTTGTAAATTTGCACCATAAAATTAGGATTGTTTATGAAAGTAAAGAAATGAAGAAGGTTATCACTGCAATTATCGTTACTATGCTGCTGGCAATTCCTGCAGTAGCATTGAACAAGAAGGGAAAGGCTGCTAAGGCTAATTACCTTGAAGTATCATTCAACTATCAGCGTCAGCAGGGGCCTGGCTCTAATCAATACGCTGTCTGGATTGAGAATGAAAAAGGCGAGGTTGTGAAAACACTATTCGTCACTTCATTCACAACAAAGGGTAGAGTTCGTGGCAATGAACAGCCGATGCGTGGCTATATCAAGCGTCCTGCCTGTGTGCCTACATGGGTAAAGGCAGCAAAGGCCAATGACCTTACTGACCAACAGTTGGATGCCGTTACCGGAGCAACTCCGCAGGCAAGCGGAACACAGACTTTCACATGGGACTTCACTGACCAGCAGGGTAAAGCTGTTCAGAAAGGTACTTACAAGGTGTTCGTCGAAGCCACTCTGTTCAACGCAAGCACCATCACATATTCAGGTACATTCTCGACTCAGGACAAAGCGGGTAGTGTCACTCTGACCTCGCAACTGACTGAACCTGACGAAAAGCATAAGAATATGGTGACTGATGTAAAAGCAACCTTAAAATGATTCAGCAAATAGAAATAACGCTAAAATCTAAGTCTCGTGGGTTCCATTTGGTGACCAGTGAGATTCTGAGTCAGTTGCCCAAGTTGCCTAAGACGGGCATCATGAATATATTCTGCAAGCATACGAGCTGCGGACTGAGCATCAACGAGAATGCAGACCCTGATGTCCGTGTAGATATGGAAACCATTTTCAATCGGCTTGTTCCTGAGAATAGACCCGAATACGAGCATACACTGGAAGGTGCAGACGATATGCCTGCTCACGCGAAGTCAACGTTGAGTGGCGTTAGCCTAACCATACCCATTACCGATGGTCGCTTGAACATGGGAACCTGGCAGGGAAATTTCGGCAGACCCGTATATTGTAATGGGGAGCAGGTTTTGCAAAAAGAAAGAAACCCGCTGATTTTCAGCAGGTTTCTCAAATTCTTGCGGAGAGAGAGGCTTCCTGTTGTCTACATGCGTAAACAAGGGATTCTGCCCTGCTCTACAACGCTCTGAGCTCTTTCTTTATTACTCGCCTAATACTATGTGGTAGCATTTTTTGATGCACCATTCTTTCAAAGTGCAAAGATACGTTTTTCCTTCGATATATCACCCTGGTTGGTGGATTTTAACCAGTATTTAACATGCTTCCAGCATTGGTTATATAGAATAGGCTTGATATGCGAGGATATCTCCTCCCCATATATATAATAATGTATATAGCGGATTTCATCCTGGAATAATGGGGAGGTTTAATAATTCGCATAAAAATTTTCCCAGAATTTTTCGGATAGAACTGTTGATCACAAACAAGGGAGTGTATCTCCCTGGACGGGGACAGGGGACATATCGGGGGTACTACCCCTGGGGATGGCACTGGAAAAATCAGTTATTATTTGGTACTTTCATAAAAAACATCTACCTTTGTAGCATCAATAATTAAAAGAGTATGGATAAAAGAATCAAATTAACAGCAAAGCAGCTTACACTCATCAATCGTTTGAGAGATCTACTGACCAAGATGAGAGATGAGAATGTCGGTTTCTTATTTGATAAAGAGAATAGTTCGTTATACTTCTATAATAAGTCCAATGTTATTGGATCAGAAGGTGGATGGGGAGTTAATGATCTTGTTGATTGGAGCGTACAAGATGATAAAGTCTGGATAACGCCAGAATATGAAGAACTTGAAAAAGACAGTGTCAATATACCTTACGATGAATATATTGATGGTGATGAGCAGTGGTTTTCTATTGCTGTTGCACCTTCAACAAAAGCAGAGATAGCTGCTATACAAAAGCATAAAGATTTTATGAAGGAGTACAAAAGGAAAGGACTACAAAATACCATTGCAGAATGTGAGTCAGAGAAACAAAGGTGCCTAAAGAAGATTGAAGAAGCAATGAACAGTGACGGATTGCCTAAGAAGGGGAAAGACTACCAAAAGAAGCTATATACAAATTTAATTAAAGACCTGGAAACCAAAATAAGCAACGCTCAAAAGGAATTGAGCGAATTGTAGATTTTAAGGGGTACTCATGCTGTACCCCTTATGAATTCATTCTTCAGCCTCTGGATTGTTGCTACGCTGACTTTGGTAAGCTTCGATGCCACTCTTATGCTATAACCCTTGCGTAAATACGAAAGAACCTCAGCATACTCCTTTTCCTTCTGTTCCCTGGTCTTCACACTTCCCTTCTTACGACCAAGTACACATCTGCCTTGTTCCAGTGCCAGCTTCTTCCCAGAGTTAAGTCTAAAGGCTATGCTATCCCTCTCTAGTTGGGCACAGGTAGATAGAGTGGCAATCATAACGGGGGCAAACATCGTTGGCTTTCCCTGGTCATCCAATAAGGTAAGCTGTTCCTTCTGCATATAGAGGTTAATCCCGTTATCTATCAGTTCCTTCACCGTTGCCAGGACTTCAAAGGCGTTTCTACCCAAACGATCCAAGGAATTACACAGACAGAAACCGATGTGTTGCTGTTTGCAGAACTCAATGGCTTCAGTCAATACAGGTCTCTCATTATTCTTTTTAGCACCGCTGATATGTTCCTCAAAGGTCTTGACCACTTTGAGGTTTGCGTAGTCTGCATATGCTTCCAGGTCTGCCACTTGTCTGGTTGTATCCTGTCTGCTGACCATTGCACCAGAACTAGAGCATCGGCAAAAGATGATAGCTGTCTGTTTACCCTTTTTAATATTCGTTGCCATATTTCTCTTTGAGATATTTGAGTGAATAAATGATTACCTTGGATAATACCCGAATTATACCAAATCAAGAGTTATTTGAGTTTATTTAATACAGATAGAAATTTATGAGTTTTTTGAGAATCAATAAACCTTAATGAGATTTGATGCTAACAGGCTGCGAAACTCACCACGTTCTACATCATAATAACAGATGCAGTTTGGAGTTTTTCTCCGTTGACAGCCCTTGACTTTGGCTGAAACCAGGTTAGTAGCCAAAGTGCCCCAAGCCTCTCTAAGTTCGCCTGTACTCTTCTTGATGAACTCGAAATGTGCAATACCATTGTGAAGCTTCTCCATGAGCAATGAGACCTGTAAGCTCTTGATAACACCCATTTCTACGCTGCCAGTCTGGTTGGCAATAAACACAGCACTCTGAACTGCTTGATTTTCCATTTTAATTACTTGTACCATAACCTTATAAATTTACTTGTTTACTTAATTTGGATACAAAATTACATAATAATTATGGTATAACCAAATTCATTAACTTGATTTAAGTATAACCATAATTTATTAACATTTGATATCGGTTATACTAATATTAGTTAAGATTACCTAAACAATTAAGGACATTCCAATTCTTTTGTTTACCTTTGCCAACAAATAGTCAGATTATGGAAGAAAAAAAGAAATTTACTCATGGCGGATCACGTCCTGGTGCAGGTCGTCCCCCAAAAGAAACCAGTAAGAAACAAATAGCTCTCAAACTTGATAGAGACCTATATGATATATTCTACTCAGAACAATTCACATATAATAAGGGTAGATATATCAATGATGCAATTCGTGCCAAGATGATTTCTGATTCGCTTATCAAAGAATAATAAATCAACCAGAGGTCTTCACAGATGTCTGGTTGAAAAAATCATTTCGATGAGAGTATTGTAAATGCTATTAATCGTTTAGAATGGCAAGGAATCATAATCAAAAGGCTCTTCATCAAGTTTCTCATTTTTGGGGGTGGATGTAAATAATCCTACTCCTTTGATATATTCGTATGTGCCTGAGATCTTGAATTTCTTCCATACGACTTCAAGTGCTGTTGAAGCAATGTCCCTCCAAGTCCACCAATCTAGATGTTTGCAATCTTCGTAATTATTCACAGTAGGAGCATTAATGCTTTCCAAATACTCTTTAAATTTCAGCCTTTCATCGTCAGACATTCTTGTACAATACTGGTGAATTGTCAAATCCTCCCATCTAGTGCCCTCCAGAGAATTTCCGAAAGAGTGTAGACCACGGAATATCTCATCTTCAAGACTTTCATCCATATTACATTGACTAAATGCTTCACGATGTAATGCGTCACTCTTCCAGATGTAGAAATGATAATCATCCAACTGCTCTTTTGACATTAGGACTATATCTCTCCACGTCCTGTTATATCCTCTTGGATAAAAGTCTTCACGAGTGAATACACCCCACGTGAAAGGAGCTTTGATACTCTCCAGGTGCTCCTTTAGTTCCTTTCTCTCATCATCTGACATTTCTTCGTAATATTCATCAAATGTCAGATTCTCCCATTTTGTGCCCTTCAAAGGGTCTCCTTGAAAAATCTACCGTCTATCATAAGCTATTAAAATATTAGTTTAACAATGTTATCAATCACTTCTTTAAACTCATCCAGGTTTAAGTTTGGCTCACATAAAACTCCCAGATGGAACTATCTAAGCCATTCATATTTCTGTTTGATGGCTTCATTAATCCTGGTTTGAAGCACATTATGGGCATTCTGGACTCCAACCTTCCCATAGAATTTCCTCAATTCTTCATCATAGCAAGTGCATTGATGACGTAGGTAATTAATGCAGATTCTCTTCAAGAATATAAAATCACTTGAAGGTGTAGCAGGAAAATAAGCATTATTATTCTTCCAGTTATAATGGTCACAAGCGTTTTTTATGAGTTTGTCTTTCTCATAAGACGGAATGTTTATCTGCACCCCGTTGGCATACATCATCAACTCTTCACGCTTTTTCTTTGCCCTCTCCAATGCAACAATCTTACGTTTCAACACCTTTTCGTAGTCAGCCTTGAAATCATCTCTGGTTTCAATATATCTGACTTTTCCAATATCATACAATTGCATAGGTGAACCATACCTGTTATGTGGGTTGATGCGTTCATCAGAGCATTGAGGATAATACTTCTCAATTAGACTATTAGACCACCTGGTAGCCAAATCCGTCTTTGTTAAATACAGCTTATCCATCACCCACCAAATATAATCCTCACGTTTGACAAAACGTCCTCCTCCGTCAAGTCAAATCCATCGTTACGTTTTAAACCACTTATCAGAGTATACTTACCATCCTGAAAATAGTATAAATTGCACCCCTTGCTGTTGAATTTCAACACGCCAACCGTGAAATCAAAGCCCTCACACCTATACAGAGTAAGGGATAAATTGTTCATTTTAATGTCCATAATGTGTTTATTATCTTTCTAAAAGGTTATTTTATTTTTTCTGAATCCTCAGTATTGTCACATTCACCTTCAGGCATAGGCACAGCCGAATTTCTTGCATCCCAATAATGCTTATAAAAATCAAGCTCATCATTGGACAATGAAACTATGTCTCTCCAGCTTAGGAACAATACTCCTGGTAGCTCGTCCTCCTCTTCTCTCATTAATTCATCACCATAAGGAGCATTGATACTTATCAAATACTCTTTAAATTCTTGCCTTTTTTCATCTGACATGGTATAATACTCGTCAAATGTCAGATTCTCCCATCGTGTACCCTCTAGTGGGGTTTCAATAATATAATATGTGTTCATAATTTAAATATTAGTTTAACAATGTTATCAATAGTGTCATCATACTCATCCCAATCGATGCATAATTCACAGAGGATGTTTTTGAGAGCATTCTTATGATACTTCTGGATATGGTTGATAATAGAATGGGTAAATATAATTCCCAGAGTTGTCCCTTCCAATTGGTATTGAGAAGCGTTCTGTCTTATTATACACCTCATATTTATCTCCTCGCTCAATCGTTTCTTTGTCAATGAAAGTCAACCACACATCAAAATGATTTTTAGCCATGAAACCACAGCACAGCCCAATATTTGTAGTGCCATACATACAGTTGGGATGTCTGGGATTTTCTTTTCTTAGACAGAATGAAGAACAGTTTGTTTCTTTAAAATACCGTCTAATAATATCGATGGTAATAGGGGTCTCAATTTTCAAGTGCCGTTCGATGTATCGCTGAAAGAAGTGCTGGACGTATAATCCGACTTCGGTCATACTCTCCAGGAGCTGACAATACCAGTTAGTACCATTGTAAAAAAAGTGAGCAATCACCGTATAGGCAACGCCATACTTCTTAAATTCCTTCTTCCCCTCAGAATATGGGAAGATATAGAAGGAAATACCGTCTGCTTTGACAGGGATGGTTTTGAAATCATATCTATCCTTGTTTCCTCGATAAATTATTTTTTTATACGCTGGTTGGTTGTAACCAACGATAGCCTCAAATCTGTTTCTGTTAGCCCGTGCCGTTTTAAGGACAGCGTTGCCAACCTCTTCTATGGTCATAGTATCAACTATCATAGCGTTAAGTTTTTAAGGTTATTGGTGGGAGTGACACAGAGATCACTCCCTTCTGCCAACTAATGATTAGTTTATGGTATCTGACACTAAATTAGGACAGAGTTCTGACAATTGACATTCAGACATCAAAATGACTCCCTCTAATTCCTCAATCTTTCTCCCATAACATGCATGAATTCTAATGTCGTTGGTAGCATCCCACCATACTCCATCCATATACATATTGGCTACACTTAAACGCACATTTTCTTCGTCCATTGAATCGTCGTATCTCATCCCACCATAAAACTTCTCACCAACTCTTGCAAACATAATCTTCAACCCGCCATGTTTTGTAACACGGTAGAACTTTAATACAAAAAAAGTCATATCACCAATCTTCGTCGTCTCTACATACTGTTCAAGGTCGGACAACTTGACCTCTTTACCTTTAATCTCTTTCATTATTTTGCCCATGCCCTTGGGGCTTTATGTCCATGTGGCAAGTTAAAAAAATAGGCTTGTACCCTCACTCTCAGCCTGGTTATTATTGGACAGTCCTAGTAGGGAGGACTGCTAACGGAAATCTGTATTACACCATCTTGGAATTTGTGGGTTACAGGTAATTGTTCATTTTGCTCCCGTAATTGAAGCTCTTCACCAATATTCATGTCCCATTCGTTCACCATGCAACTCTCCATCATTGTTTTGATTCTCGTTAAGAATCCCATAATGAGACCACTGGCAGGCGAATCTTCACCATGAACAGGACTCACTGGAAGTTTATTCTATGGAGCCTGATGCTGCCATTCTGTGACAGGGCATCAAACCCAACTTCCCTTTTTGTTTTTAAAGCGTACATTTTTATTAGTTATGGCTACTATCTTCCCAGACCACAGCCATGAGATAAAATTTGAAACATTATAAAATATGAAATATAAGTCAATTCTTCTTAAAGTGCCTTTGATGCAGCCGCCACAAGCTCCTGTTCTGTTACCTCTTGTTCATCAATTGGCTTACCGAACTTCTCCACAGCCTCCTCGAAGTACTCCTTAGCCCTCTCCCTGGCATCTTCCATCAGTTTCTCTGGACTGAACTTTGACCAAACAGAAGGCTTTAAAGTTCCCTGGTAGAACTTGAACGACTCATAGCACTCTCTGTCTTTCCACTCAGTTTCCAATTGTCTCTTTTCAACCTCATCATCAGTGATGATATGATTGATTGTTTGTTCGTTTGATGTAATGAACTGAATGCTCTTCTCGTTGACCTTGGTGACAAATAGTGTACTACCAATAGTTTTACGCCACCGTATATCATAGCTGATTCTACTAACATCATAACCCAGTCTGCCATAAGGTGTATTATACTCATAGAACCTGTTCTCGTCATAGTCCTCTTTCTTCAGAGCCTTTCTGAAATAACTATCAATGTGTACACTGTGAACTGGGTTGAACATATCAACACCCTTGAAGACCTTTTTCATTGATTCTGTAAATGTCTTAACGATGTAACCACCTATCACATTCACTTCAAAGTCAAGTCCAACAGCCAAATCCAATGTATCAACCTCAGAGATTTGAAGCTTCCTTCCATCAGCAGTTTTCACTTCCATACTTCCTGTGTTGTGATACCAGCCTTTATCATCTACCTGGAACACAACAAACTTGCATACCTCAGCCAAATCAGCCTCGCTCAACTCCTTGTACTTCAGAATTGTCATCTTATCCTCAGCCTTCTTTGCCTTGTTATAAAGCATATCGTCAACAAGTTCGTACTTCCCCTTGGTCTTAGCGTTAAACCAGTCCCACAGCAACTTGTATAACACACTGTACTCCTCAGTCGGATACATCCTATGATTCCATTCGCTCTTTTCCCCCTTTACAGGGTTCAATGCCTCAAATCTCTTCCTGTCTATCTCTGCAAGCAAGTCATACAACTTGCAACAATGATAGGAGTTGATGTCTCTAATGAGATTATCCTCGACAGTCGTTACAGTCTTCTGAAAGTTGTACTTTCTCTCCATAACGTACTCCCAGATGTTGTCAAATACGTAGCAGAACTTTGGGGTCTCCTTGATGATACCATCTACAAGCTTCTTGAATTCTAGAGGCTTCACACCGCTGGTGCAGTCACACAACTCCTTTATAAGCCTTTCCTCATCTAGAGCAGTGCCAACATCGTAGCCCATCTCCTGCTTGTTGTAGAACTCAATCACAAAATACTTCATTCCTATTGCCACCTGTGAGTTCTGAATCATAGTGGTAACGAAGTTCACATTGATGATACGAGCATTGTCCTCGTACTTCTGAATAGATTTTATTTTCATAATATTATTGCTTTAAGTATTTAACAAAACTCTACGTTAACTCTCAAATTATCATTATTGTACAGGTATTGCTCTTCAACGCTGATGAGTCTCAGAGCCTTCTTTTTACTGTCGTTGCAATAACCTCTGTTGACCTTATGTAGGAAGTAGTTGACAAAACCTTTGTTCTCAAATAACTCTTTGTATTCTTTTTCTATGTAAATGCAACCGATGTCGGTTTCATCGTCAATGTTGAATACCTTTCTTGTATAGCCATCTCCCTCAAAGTCATTGAGGCAATAACCAGACATATTCTTAAAACTGTCCCAGTAACTAAGCTCGGTATTATAGTACTCCATAAGCACTTCCTCGCTTTTATCTACACTGTCGTAATACTCGTCAAAAATCACCTCAACATCCTCTTTTGTTATATTGTCAAAGTCTTCTTTGCAACCATAACAGAATGTCCAGTCTGATGAATTGACCTGCATATAATACTCTACATACTTTTCGGTGTCTAACACCATAACATTGCCAAAACGCAATTTAAAAACTTTTACTTTCATTATTGTAATATTTTTAAATTAATATATTTGTTTAATCTCTTCATTCACATCCTTTGGTGGGGCGGTGAACTGTTCTCCCCTTTGTTTAAATAGCTACTATCTTCACAGACCTTGTCTGTTGTAATCATTGTTGTCATTTTATTATAGTTTAAAATTAGACAAATCAGTAACCATCCAGAGGTTAACCCCTGCATGCCGTTTTATCCCCTAAGCACTGTCGATGGTTTTCTGGTAGATGTTTCCCTACCACTCAGATGCTACTGTACTTCGCATCTTTGTTATTTGTAGTGCAAAGATACAGAAAAAAAATGAGATTTCCAAATTCCATCATATACTTTTAACAATATTTTAAATTTATATAAGTTTAACTGAAATTGATTAAAATTAGTATAAGATTTGCTCCACAAATCTTATATATATAATATATTATATAAGGCACTGCGATTCGGTTGTTCTGTTAATGTGTGTTTATCGGTTCTGTCTTTAGTCTCTTTCTGTATTTGGTAATTCCATTTGCCTCCCTCCAGCGTTTTAGGGTGCTGGAAGATATGATCAGCCCATTCTGGCGCATCACCTCCAGGTTCTCCTTATCTGTCAACAGGAAGTCATACAGTTCACCTATCTTCTGGTCTCTCTCCTGCTTACCGACCATATTTATCACCTGCCTTTTATTGAGGTTATGCTTGGCACAATATGCAGGATTAACGGTGAACTTCTTCTTGGAACCTCTCATACACTCATACTTAGTTATATTTTCCTTCATCACATCATTTGCAATTTGGAATATCTCTTTCTTGCCAATAACGTTCTCGGCGTTATAGTTAGATATGTAGTAACATAATTCATATAATAGATTATATAGTAGATTTTCAATGGTTATTTCTGGATTGATGAGTCGTCTCAGTATTCCGTTGAGAAACAGTTTCCTTCGCCTCCCCTCTCCATCCTTAATTTTAATAGGTTTACCGTCACGGTTAACCCTCCACCATCTTCTAATCTCAGTATACCCTTCTGGGAATATGATTAATGGTGTATCTTCATCGGGTAAATCAATCTGTGTATGTTCGAGATTTGGATATATGTCAACGTACTTACTTAACACATCTTCCATCCTCATGTGCCAATAGTCATAAATGAATCCCGTGTTTTCAAAAGTGTCATTTAAACATATATTGTATGGGGGGTTGTATATATGGTTTTGATTGACACTTTTATTATCTTTAATATCATTACTTTTTTTCTTTTCTGTAATTATATTCTTATTTTCTGGTATTATTATGTCTTCTTTACAATATATTATATCATTGAGATATACTTCAATGTTATCACTACCGTTACCATTATAATACTGACATGCAGAGAGGCTTTTCGGGTCAATGTCTTTAACATCCAGCCCAATAGCCTTTACGATAGCATTCACATAGTTAGCATAGTTTTCCTTCCCCTCTATCTTGTCATAAAAGCAATATACGAGTCTGTATCTGCATTCACCATTAATCCCATTGTTATAACTTGTATAAGCCAACGTAGGCTTAAACTCAATCCTGTCAATCATATCGTCCATAGACACATGTGTATGGTCAATGTCAATTGAAACCAAGTATGAATACAAATAGTTGTCGTTGGTCTTTTCTGTCATGGTAATACTATCTGACTTGTATATACCAGCATAACAATATCCATCAACAATGGACATAGCAAACCCCTCAATGTCAGTTGTTGTTCTGTTGAATATAAGATTTGGAACCTCAGTTTTCTTGTCGGGCTTATTCTCAAACCCCCTTGATGATAAGCTGACCTCAAATGTGTAATCTTTAGTGTTGGTCATAGTCTAATACCTTATTATAAGCCTAATACCTTATTCTATGTCAGAAGAAAAGAGGGGAAAGCCGACCATAGGTATTAGATTGAAAGGTCAACATGAACGGTTGCAATCCGCATCCCCTCCAAATTGTTACGAAATTATTAACAGTTATTTGGTAAATCCAAAACAGAGAGGATTAACAAGCTCTCTAGGATTCATTGTTTTTCCAGATTTGTATTCTTGGAGCAAAGATATATAAAAAAAATGAGAAAAACAAGTTTCAGAGCAACTATTTTCATTTTTTGTTTAAATTTCCTAGTGCCATTCCTCGCATTGCAGCAACTACTTTGCAAGCACGTGGATACCCACAGTGCCCCTGGGTCATCATTAGCCAGACATTGACCTTGCCATGGTCGTTGTATAGCTGTAAGTACAGTTGCTTCAGTTGCTCATATCGTTCTTTGCCCTTAGCTGCAGCTAATCTTTCTCTGTCAAATTTCCCTGCACTTAACGAGTTCGCCCTTTTGTATTTTTCCAGGGCACATGGATTGTTTGAATTCTGCTTATGCGTAACTGCCCTAAGGTTCTGTAATGAATTAGCGTCTATGCCATTTTCATCAATCCCACTCCTTCGACCATCGATATGATCGATTTCTATTCCTTTGGGGATTTCGCCCATGAACGCAGTCCAAATAAGGCGATGAACGTAAAATCGTTTGTATTTCCCTTGATTATCCATCAACATGACTGTTCGATAACCATGTTTATCAATTGTCTGTTTCAACACAACTCTCTTTAGATTAAAACCCTTAGGTGTCTTCCGATTTCGCCTTATTATACGACCATCAGCATATATCTCATATGCGTTGAAATTTGAAATTTGTTTGTAGTCCATAATATATTACTGTTTAATTAGTTATTGGGAGCGTAAAAACTCTATGCGTTGCAAATGGTATGAGATTATTACGCTCTTATAATAATAAATATATCAATAGATTAAAAACTTAGTTTATAATATAATATGTTCGCACGCATAAGGGTCATAGGACTGCTCGTTATGCCCTTGTGGGTACTTGTTCCACCTGTTGTATACAAGATTGCTAACGGGCTTCTGTAGGGCTTATAGCACCATCTGCCGTGTATATTATGCTCTGTCAGAGAGTATATCAAAAATTTGTTCGATTTCTAGATTTGAATCGACATTTTTTCAATTTATAAACTATTTATTATAAAACTAACATTTAGATTATGATTAAAAGAGTAATTATTAACGAAGCTGAGCTGAAGAGAGTGCTTCATGATTCAGTAGTACATGCCTTGGTGGAAAGCAGATGCGATTCTGACATAAAAAAGGCACAGAAAGAACTATACCAGATGGCTAATAATCTAAACTCGATAGGCTTAAGGCTAGAGGGTAGCAAGTTTGAGGCACTTTATACCAGGATGAATAATGCTATAATCAAACTTAACAATGCACTTATAAAAGAGATTAGAAAGGAGAAAAAATGAGTTACATTCCAGTAATAGATGAGAATCTACTTCAAGAACGACCACGAACTGAGAATCCAAGGCACACGGGAAAGCCTCATAGTGCTGGAGCTAAAAAGAAGATATCAGCCTCGATGAAGCGACGTTACAGACAATTGTATGGGGCTGTACAGAATGCCGTCACTGAGGAGAGAGTAAGAGAAATAATAAGTGAAACTATACATGATTATTTTGCCAATAATCTCGTAGATACAAATAATAGAAGAACAAACATACCTATTGATTAATGAAAAGAAAGAATAAACCAAACAGAATAGCTGACCTAAAGAAAGAAATAAGTAGGCTAACAATTGAACTCACTGCCGAAAAACAATGGAGCCAAATTCTGAAAGATAACTGTGAGGAAGCTGAGAAGCAGCGCAGGAACTACAGAGAGTTGCTTAAATATCACACCTTGATATTGATAATATTTAACTTGCTATGTAACTATACTCATTCCTGTGACATAGGAAAAGCCATCCAAATCAATATTAACAAGTACTATAAAGGACTTACAGATTCTATCATGGCATTGCCTACCTACGAAGACGATTATGATGATACAGATGATGAATATGAGGATGAAGAAGAATCTGGTGATGCGAGTATCGATTGACCAGATGCTGTGAAAGTAGCCTGACAAGTTAACGTACAGTAAATCGGTTCATAGCCTCAGAAATATAGCCCCATCGATGCAAGAATCCTGGTTTTAAAGGGTTTCCAGGGCTCTAGCGGGGCTACTGGAAAGCGGAAATAACGGTTCTTCATTCATCGTGAATTATAATATATAAACAATGAAGGGTAGCCCGTAAAGCTACCCTTTGCTGATTATATAGAGTCTGAACTATTAATTCTTGATTTCACTATTTCATTTGTAAAACGTAATCCAGTTAGTACAATAATTGTGGGTCTTTGGATGAAGTACGACAACCTTTCCTTTATCACGATACCAGGCATGGTTCCAACCACTACCCATATCTAGATATAGAGCATGCTTCACTTTGAAGTCCTTCAGATACTTCACAAAAGCCTCATAAGTTATCACCTTCTTCGACTCGATGACACATAGCTTTCCGTCCTTCTCACACAAGGCTCTATATATGGTTCTGCTCTTTCTCATCTTTGAGCCAATAGGACGAGTCTCACCATTATGAATGATAAGTAGCTGACAGAATCCCATATTCCAACCATTTGCAACAGTTGGATAATCGGTCTTCCTCATAAACTTCCACTTCCCTTTACCCCAAACAAAGCCACCAGTGTTAGCCCTGCAACGGTAGCCTTTCTTCATCACCCCGTTGCAGATATGGTTATCCGCAACGTTCGAATGCTTGAATTCATTTGGCAACTCACCAGTAAAAGCCGCCTCACAGCAAAACTCCACATCCTTCTGTGTTGTCCTGGGCATCTGCCCACACACCAAATCTATCTTGGTATACTCTGGATAGTACACGTTGAGATTGGTTGTCGTTTCTATATTTATTGCATAGCTGTTTATTGCGAAAGCCAATATGATTACGATACTTTCAAATCTTCTATAATTCATGATTCTTGATTTTATTATTCTGAGAAATACTTTAGATTTGCGGCGTTAAACTCAAATAAAGCGAAAGTCAGATAACCACCTTCCTCGTCAAGAATAAACCATGGCGAAATAGAAGAATCACGCCAGTTTTGCAGGATGTGAATGCTACGGGCAGGCATAAAGCCTTCCACTAACATAATCGCTTTACCACCTGTTTCTGGGTTTCGTGCCACGTCTGCTACCATTACAGCATGCCCATACCTTTGGTTGGTAGCAGGATAGACAAACACATCGCCAGGCTGTATGTCAGATAACTTCCTTATCGACATCTCTTGGTCAAGAGAGTATGTGTTTGCCACATCAAACACATGTCGAAGATAGTCCTCGAATTCCTTCCTCGATGCACCACCGCCATATTTTAAAACCTTTCCTTGAACATTCAGAAAATGAATGTCAGAATATCGTCCTTTGCTATATAGATATTCTGCCCGCAACCTCATACACACATCAGCACACTGTTCTGCGTTGGAAAGAAGTGGCAAATCAACAACCGCATAGTTTAGGTCTTGGAGGTCTGCAATAGTCCCAAAATAGTATTTAACGATAGCCCCTTTGGGCTTCAGGGGGAGAAACCTCAAGAATTTCCCATATTCTGGATCATCACCATCTATACGTTCGTAACCATCAGGTGTTGGAATCTCACCTATGGTTGCATAGTTATTGGGATTACTCTTCTCAATTGCAAATTCTTTCCAGGCATATATGCCTAAGGCAATGATGCCAACCACCAATACTAAACCTATGATTATACGTCTAATCCTTTTCATTGTTTTCAGTACATAACAAATCCATAAACATCTTTACTCTTGCGAAGTACTCTCGAATAGTGGTAAGGAATGCCCGCCTGGACGTTGGCATCTTTGCATTATACGCCTGCAGGTTCTCCAAATCCAGACCAAGATGCTCTGCCTGATAGATAGCCCGCTCATTATGGAACTTCTGCGAGATGATGGTAAAACTCTTCAGACCAAATACCTTGTTGGCATTGACAACAGAGCAAATTGTTCTATATCCCTTCCCATCAAGAATGATATCACTTGCTGGCACCCCACGAGCCACCAACGAATCCCTCATACATTCCGTCTCATTGACACCATCCAAGCTGTTCTCATCACCACTAATCAATATCTTCTCAATCTTCCCAGCCTTATATAACTGCTCAGCCGCATCGATGCGATAAATAAAGAAGTAGTTTGTAATCCTATCAAATCTCGCCTGTGGAGTCGTTCCCAACAACAACCCCACCTTATTATATCTAATACTATCGATCTCAGAGAATACCTTCCCTTTAGCATTGTTCACCACAATCTGATTGCATACCAGCATCAAGGCCAAACACACAATCACTACTATTGTGATGAACCACAAGCATATTCTTATTGCCTTCTTTGTTTTCATTTTACCACGAACCACTTCTAATCTCTCCATTTTTTTCTCCCTTTGTGAGAGTTATGCTAAATGTACCATCGTAACTATCGCTTTCACCCTTTGGCGTAGGAAAGCCATTACCCCATACCACAGAAAAAGAATAATTGTTTCCGTCTCTCTTCCAACCCGTGTTACCACTAGCAATCATTCTGTCGATTTCATCAAATAGGTCATCTGATGGAATCTTCTTAAATTCTATTTCAAACCAATCTTCATGATCACCAGTGAAAGCCCTTTTACCTTTATGAGTTTCAATAATCTTGTAACTAGGTACTTTAACTCCAGTTACTCGCTCTATTCTTTCAACAGGCCACTCTTCCCAAATCCATTCATAATATACATAAAGCCCAAGAAATAGAATCAGCAAACCACCGAATAATATTCCTAAACACCCGAAGCAGCTCTTTGTTCCTTTATTCATATAATATCTTTTTATTTTACTACAAAAATACACATTTCTTTTAATTTCTCCAAATATAAAATAATCTAATAGACTGTAAACGTATGTTTTAAAGTTCGCTCCCCATAATCTACCAAAATGGATTCTACATTTCCACAACCATTAACATCCAAACGATTTTCAACTAAAGAGAAACCAGCTCGTTCTTTACCTGTAGAATCAAGATAACGATGTTGAACGAAACGTGAAGTGATCTCTTGTTCGCCATCTTCTATTGAATCCAAATGTTTTTTTAGAAGTGCGAAAGTGTCTTCAGGAAATATGTATAAATACTCTTCGTAATCATGGCTTCCTGTCCTTAACAACATGAAATCATTTCCAAAATCAAAACCTATTACATCCTTAATTGCCTTGGATATTTCTTCCTTTGATAATTGGCGTGGTATCATTGCCAAACATATAACAATAACAAATGCAGCACATAATAACAAAAACGAAATTATTACCATAAACCATCGAGGGAAGATAATCCATCCCACGATATAGCTACTTACAACGGCCACATTACGTAGTCGCTTTTTCCATATTTGATAACGAGTGTATTTAATTACAGGCTTATCAACAATTTTCGTATATTTATGACGTGGAGTGTAATCAATCATCGCTTAATAATTTTGTTTTCATATTACACCTTTCCATACACTATTTTACCAATGGCAGTGTCTTTCTGCAATGATATTCTCCAATACTCATCATTACGGGACTTTGAAGTCAAATCAGGCTCAGCCAGTACACATTCATACATATTGTTATCTTTCATTCGCCATTTAGGTGATTTTTGCTTCATCGCTTTCTCAATCTGCATAATAACAGGATCACCTATTGGCTCATGGAATTCTATGGTTGCCTCACCACTATAGTCGCCAGTAAAATCTACCAATGTCTCCTTACAATCCTTAACGGAGAAATCAGGAAGTTGAATGTTGGCAATCTCTTCTATATTTTTCTTTGAAGTATGGTATTCATTAGGTTTACACGGATAGGGAGTGCGGAATCCCAATTTACCTTGGGCTTTTGCATCCTTATAGTCCTTGCCAAATTTTACTATCATCCGTTCTTCCTCTCTTTTGTCACTTCCGCTTATCAGCCACACGAAGAACACGACTACCAACAGCACCGCTATGCCAGTAATCCACCAAACTATTGGGTAGTACACGCCCAATACTATGACACCTATAGCAACTGCCACAAATAACACTCTTTTCATAATCACCATTCTTTTACAATTCTAATTAGTGCCGATACCTTCTTCTCTGATTCGAAACTCATCTTTTTCTATTTAATCCATCCAAGGCCATATTAAACTACACCAAAATACAAATCTTAAAACCCAAATTAACAAATAGATAGTTATCCAACATATTGCTAATACCCAAACCGTTTTGTATAAGACATATAGAACAGGGAGATTGTAACCTATCCAATCATCTGCATTAATAAAAAGTTCTTTTATCTTCTTCATACATTAAAACGGTAATATCGAGTTCTCTTTTTTCTTTATTTCTTCCATCAATATATCAACCCCTTCAGTGGCTTTAGCTTTAATATGTTTAAAGCCATAAGGCAGATGGTCTTCCATGTCAGAGGGATCTACAAGAAATTTGGGGATGTCTTTGCGTGCATAGCTCACAAGACCTGCTGCTGGATACACAACGAGAGATGTGCCAATAACGACAAAGATTTCTGCTTGCTCAACTAATTGACGAGCCTCTTCAATATATCTCACTTCTTCACCAAACCAAACAATGTAAGGGCGCATTTGAGAGCCGTCATCTGCTTTGTGCCCAATGTATATAGGCAGATTTAGAGGATAATATTTGATACACCTATCATCCTCTCTATTTCGTGAAGAGGTGACTTTGGTAAGTTCTCCATGTAAGTGGATGACCTTCGAACTGCCTGCCCGTTCGTGCAAGTCATCGACGTTTTGAGTAACGATGGTAACATCATGTTGTTTCTCTAGTTCTGCAAGGGCATAATGAGCATGGTTGGGCTTCGCATCAAATAACTGCCAGCGTCTATCGTTATAAAAATCAAGGACAGCCTCAGGGTCATCCCTAAAACCATCAATACTTGCCAATCTCATGGCATCATAATTCTCCCACAATCCGTTTTTATCACGGAACGTGGCAATTCCACTCTCAGCACTTATGCCTGCACCAGTTAATATAACAATATTATGTCGTATTTTATTCATATTATTCTCCTTTGTTAGAAAGTTGGATTTGCTGGGACATTAAAGGGATTATAGTCTTCTACTATAAGATTACCTTTTATGTTTGAATCCCTAATTTCTCCTCCAAATGGAGCCTGTCCATTTAAAAAATTATCGTCTGGATTTTCAAACCTCGTATATTCACCACGGAAATTAAGTAGTGCAATGTCAGTGGCACCTTTACGATGCTTGGCAATGATTATTTCAGCCTTCCCTCGATAATCTTCACCATTCGCCCCTTGGTAGATGTGATAATATTCTGGGCGATGAACAAACATAACCATGTCTGCATCCTGCTCGATAGCTCCAGACTCTCTTAAATCAGAAAGAAGAGGACGTTTACCTTCTGCACCCTCACGCCCTTCAACGCCACGATTCAGCTGGCTCAAAGCAATAATGGGGATATTCAGGTCTTTAGCCAATTCTTTCAGTGACTTTGATATTTTCGCTACTTCTTCCTGCCTGCTGTTAAAACGCATGCCATTGGCATTCATCAATTGCAGATAGTCAATCATGATTAGTTTGACACCTCGCTCACGTACCAGTCGATGTGCTTTTGTTTTCAGTTCAAACACAGAAAGACCTGGTGTGTCATCAATATACAATGGAGCCTCTAACAGATTATTAATTCTCTTGTCGAATCTGTCCCATTCGCTCCTATCTAGTTGACCACTCAATATTTTTCTTCCTTCAATCTCACAGACATTGGAGATAAGGCGGTTTGATAGTTGCTCACCAGACATCTCAAGGGAGAAAAATGCCATAGGGATATTCTGATCTGCTGCGATATTCTTTGCCATGGAAAGTGCAAATGCAGTCTTTCCCATAGCTGGTCTTCCTGCAATAACCACCAAATCTGAATTTTGCCAACCACTCGTCAAATAATCAAGACGGGTATAGCCTGTTGATATGCCAGACACATCACCTTTATTCTCAGAGTTCTTCATCATGGTTTTGGTAGATATGCCTACAAATGTCTTTATAGAGGTATAATCCTTCTTCATATTCGTCTGGGCGATCTCAAAGAGGATTCGTTCAGCGTCCATGATGACATCTTTCACATCTAGCGTTTCATCCAAGGCCTTTGTACCGATAATGCTGGAGTAGTCAACGAGTTGTCTGGACAAATACTTCTCTGCTATGATATTGGCATGGAAAACAATATTGGCGGAGGTTGCTACTTTAGAACTCAGTTCTGCCACATACGCAGGTCCGCCTACTTCTTCAATTACACCATCTTTTGCCAACTGCTCAGTAACAGTCAGTACATCTATAGGGTTTTCATTGACGCTCAGTCTTTCGATGGCTTCATAGATTTTCTGATGGCGAGGTTCATAGAAACTTTTGGGTTTCAGAATCTCACACACAGCCACATAAGCTTCTTTATCAATCATCAGCGCACCCAAGACTGCCTTCTCCACCTCTGGTGCCTGTGGCTGAATATGGGCGTAGGTCAGATCTACTTTCCGTTGTCCAGGTTGTTTCTTAATAGCGTTATCGTTCATATTGTCTTCCATTTAATTATTCTTGTGACTGCAAAATTAGGAATCTAAATTCATAACAACAAGTTTTTTTTCTTAAAACCGCTCAAACTGTTGATAACTCAATATTTATAAACTTTTGTTGATAATTGAAAAAACTATACTAAGATCTTAATTATTCTTTTCTTCATCTTCACCGAAAAATTAGAAACGTACCACCTTCTTCTGTATGAACTCTACGTAGATGAACCAATGTACTACCAGGTTTGAAAATATCCAAAGAATCGCCCGATGATGACCATTTAATACTATATCCATCTTCATCATTTTGATATGGTTTTCCGTATATGCCATTCATATACTCCACCACTTGTTTTATTTTTGGATCGTCTGGTTGTACAGAGGTCATCAATGCGATAGCATTTGGCATCAAATTTATTCTCCACCTAACATCACCTATTTGGACAATGCTGTCACTATACGATAGCATCTCATCCAGATTGGCAATAGATGCTATTTGCTCACATAATGAGTCGTTAATTATAATTGGCTTACCTAAGAACGAAAATATAGTGACTTGCGAACCCATTTCATTCGTATCCAGCATAGGATTATTATGCTCTTTATTTATAAGACATATCGCTTTACTGCCTTTTTCCTTTCTCTTCTTTTTGTGCTTAAGAATATCTGCTATTCCTGTATCATAAAGTAGTATACTAACTTTTTCAATATCAGAAATTGAATCCCATTTTTCTTCCCAAATTGTGCCAACCATTGAATATTGATGTAATAATTTATCCAGAATATTTTCTGGCCCTCGCCTTTTAAAGTACTCGCTTTCAATATCTTCAATATTATAAGAAGACAAATCCATAAAAGCAATCGTGTCCACCCCTAAAGGTTCTTCAACATCCATAAAATGAAATTCTTCATCCATCCCAACAATAAAGAAAAGGAAGGCAAAGGTAAACAGAATGCCGTTTATGACCCCTATAAGATAGTGACTAATTTTAAATCTCTTCATATTATCCCTTCATTATTTCGTGTCACAGGGTGCCCCTTTGTGTCAAGTATTGCTTGCAAGTTCCAATCCTAACCCGACAACCAGTTCATTAATTGCGGGATTCTTCTCTTTTAGTTCATCGATTAGCCGCTGATTGAATTCTGCATTATCAAGAATGGTGCAAAGATGGATATCTTCTTTCATAGAAAATCTCCCCATCTTATTATTTATCTTGTTTTTTAATATCTGTACCTCGATAACATCACGATAACAAATGCCTTTATAATCATAATATAATCCATGGGCATAAGGGACATATACGCTAAGAATAAGATCACTATATTCGTCCAGTCTGCCCGCCATCATTGCATCGCCAAGTTTCGGCCTGCCAGCATCTATACCTTCACGCTCTTCAACAAGGTAACTTACGGCTGCACCAATGATGATATTAATGTGTAGATCTTTTGCAAGGGTGTATAGAAATTTTGAGTTCTTTTCTTTAAAGAACAATAATTCGTCTTCGCAGAAATAATCAATATTATCATGATAGTCTATAGCTTGAAACAAATCTATGAAAACCATTTCGACTCCTTGGGATACATAATGCCTGATAGTTTTTTCTAAATATTCCAGACTCCTGTCTTTAGAGAAATCAATATAAATCTCAGTCTTTGCGAGAGAATCGCATGAAGAAAGTATATTTCCGTTTCTAATATCATCTATTGGAACCTTGTTTATGTTGGATATGAGTTCATTATAAAATGTATCCTCCGAGGTCGCAAGATTCAAAATAAGAGAAGGTATCCGCTGGTCTACTGCTATATTCTTAACCAACGTGTTCAGCATAATGTCACGACCATCAACTGATTGGCCGATGACTGTGATAAGTTTTCCCTTGGGAAGGCCATTAATTGTACCATCAATGTGGTTTAAGCCCAACTCCATTTCCTTTCTCGCACTATCTTGCGAGAAGTAGTTACTTAAATGCTCAAAGATTTGTTTTGCCATATTCGTATTATTTAAAGGGTGCTTCTGGCGGGAGTATTGACATCGATCCAGAACCTTTTCAGGCAAGCAGAATGGCACAGCTCCTCTGCAAAGCACCATATATTAGATTAGTTCATATTCCCTTGCAAACAAACATTATACCGCTTCTCTCAGCAAAGCTGCAGATTTACGTTTATATACGATGTCTGCTCCGAAGTCAAGTACCCAGCCTTCTTTTGCCATAAAGGGCGAACTAATAATCGCCTCTACTGGAGGTAGTGGGTTCCCGTTCTTGTCGCAACTTCCCTGTGAGGGAGTATAAGGATTATGAGATATCACTTTGAATTGGGAGTTAAATGATATCTCATCCAAAGAACCATCACCATCTTTCATGGTCGCAATCTTATATTTAACCATTGCATCTTCTGCTTCCGTTTCAGAGCCACCCAAACCAGAGATGGAATCTGATTCACCCAGATACTGACATTCGAAACCATTATCAGTTATTGTTTGTTTGGCAATAATATTAAACGAAGCCCCTGTATCTGCCATTGAAAAAACTTGCTTCTCTCCCTGGGTCATAGCCAACAACGGAATACCATAATAAACTAAACCATATCCCATAGGTACAAACAGGTCGCAATCTGAGATTGCAAGATTTTCGGGATTAGCATTGGAATTATGAATGGTGAAGTCACTGTAATCTATTACCAATCTATGCTTCAGCATAAACTTGTTTCCAAGAATGCCAACAAGAGGTAACTCTCCTTTAATATGAGGGAGACTGTGATCATTTATACAGAAAGTCTCATGAAATTGCACTCCACCAAAAGCAAAAGAAAAATCAGCACTATTCAATGATACGACTGTATTGGTAGAGGTTATGACATCTTCATTCTCATTATCCCTTTTGCTGAGGACTCCAATACAATTAGTCATTTCTGACGATAGTACATTAATGGTACTGCAAGAATCTAACATCATCAAGGCAGAATGCTCCTGCGCATCCTTATCCATATAATCTACCCTTACAATAGGTGCAAGGTCACCTACCACTCTGTACATCTTTACGCTGATTTCCTTACTTTCGTTATTCATCTTTCTCTCGTTTTATTGTTTGACGCTGCAAAGATACAATCAACTTACGAACTCAATGTTCGTTGCATAGTCATTTTTTCATTAATTATTCAATATCATTGTGTAAAGCGATTGTATATCATGTCTTAGTTCATTGAAATTATCATATTTCATGAAAGTAAATTCGTCCATATATAGTCTCTTGTTAACTTCTATCATCACTGAGTGGTATTCCTTAGGAACAGAAAATGTCTTGCTATTTGAAAATGGGGTATTGACACCTACTTTATATCCTTTGGACTTAAAATACTGGATTATATTGCCAATAATCACTTTATGTGGACAAGTCTCATCGTTATTATACCCTATACAGATGTCAATATCTTGAGGGTTTGTGCATAGTAGATTGGGGTGACTTGAGAAACTATGGCAATCTATAACCAAAGGTATTCCAATCGATTCCATTATTTGTAATGATGCCTCCGTATGATAATTCGAATAGAGTTTGAATACCGATTTTAACGAACTGAAAGAACGATAAGTATAACCTGTTTGTGTTTGAATCATTCTGGAGTAGCTTATTCCTAGACCATCCTTTTCAAGCGGATCATTTATAAAACGTTCCACATCACAGTAGAGACGACAATAAGGGAAGATAATGCTACTTATCTGTTCGGATTGTTTCTCTGGCACGAAAAGTTCGTCTGTGTAGTAATCTATCAAGAGTCTTTCCTCATCAAACAAATCACTCCAGGAATATTCTGACTCTTCAGGGAATGCAGATGAGGAATGAGGTATGTGGAGAAGTAGGTTGTCGTACCTCGGTTTATTTAACCTAGGGAGACAAAAGAAATCCATAATCTTCTTATAATTATCTTCGCAAACATGATATTTCTTTAATGTTTGTTGCAATGGTCGAATATAACCCAATGTGCTGTAACCACTACCAAATGGATGTAACGGTCTTAAATAAGGGATTTTCCCCAATATCTCTTCAAATAATTCATCTGACATTTCAAATCCCATTGCCTCTTCAAAATGATATTTCAACACTCTAAGGGCGACTCTGGTTTCAGCTAATCCTAAGGTCTTAATGTTTTTAAAAGAATTAAGAGAGAGATAATGCCAATCACTACAAATTGTTTCTTTCTGTTCCATTGTTGTTACTATTATAATTGTTAGACATAAAGTGACTATCACCAAGTGGGTCTAACGACAAGTAACAACACCTGCTGGGGAGAAAAGAAAATCCCTATATGCCACTGACGGACACATAGGAAATCTACAGTCTCTGAGCTATATGAGTTTTTGGCGTATGCCCACATCTGCTTTCGCTCGCCACCGTGGCTCTTTGGAATGCTCTGTTCTTGAAGCTCGGTTGGCACGCATTACTGCGTTCTTGATGTAAATTTCCGATGACTCAAATCATTGAGTCTTTCTATTCGGGTGCAAAATTAATCATTTTATCTCAATCTACCAAATTATATTTATTAATTCAATTTCTCCCGTATTCCTTTATAGTCATGATTTTCTCTTTGATACTATCATCAATCATAAAACATTGCTCTGAATCTATTAATGCGATATTTTCAAATACTATCATATCAGCCTTATTACTATCTAATCGTGAGTGCCCGAATACCTGGAACACTTTATCTAGTCCATAAGCCTTGGGGGCAACAGGAAATGTATGCTCTTCAATATCTGCCCAAAGAATACTACCAGTTTTCTCACCTATGATTGTTCGATATTCCCCAATAATAGCGAGCATATTCTGTCCTTCAAGATCATATTCAAGATCATTTATCTTATCTATAATATCTTGGTTATCAATGGAAACATCTCTATCATTCATCTTCCATAGTTTAGCATTAACCTTGTTTATCCAGTATGTAGTAATACCCGCATGAGAGAATAGATATGTAATACCTTTTATTGATTCCAAATGGGCTAACTTAAATAGATCATCGTAATCATTGAACAGGTTGTTGAATTTATGCCAGTTGCGTTTGTCACAACGAGATGCACATGCTAATTCCATTGCCCTTTTGGAGGTGTAATGAAAATCATGATTCCCTTTTAGTAAGACAACTTTATCCTTGTTGATGAGCTTTAGGTTTACAATATCCATCATATTATTGAACACTGTATCTGGACTATACTCATCTTCAAATTGTCTATAGGGATCGAGATAATCCCCCAAGAAAACAATCTTATCAACCTGATCAATATACTTCTGAACAGGTTCCTTCCAGAAGGTTTCTCCATGAATATCAGGTATAACTAATACTCTCATATCCTACCTCATAGTAAGTTTATTATAAATATTCACACATATCAATACATATTTTACGCTATTGATTGTAGGGATTTCTATATCTAATTAAACCCTGATTAGTACTTTCTTTAATTATGAGATTCCACAGTTCTCCGTTCTCTCTTTCTCTCGGATCAATTATGGGGATGAGGTATTCTCCAAGAGCCCATTCCCTCCATCTTATACCCAATTGTTTAGCATCAGACTTTATTAGTTTAACCGCTTTCTCATCCATAAAACAACTAAACTCAATTGTAGCCTCACCAATATATCGACCAGTTGTTTTCCTTAAGCTTTCTTTGCATTCCCTCACTATGAAATCAGGCAGTTCCAATTTGCACTTTTTTTCCATTTCAACCTTGCTCGTATAATAAGGATTTGGCTCACATGGATACAACTCTACATTACCAACACTAGGAAACTCGTCTACTCTACTTTCTTCCATATTTTATTTAACCATTTAATATCGTTATAGCCTTCTCTGCATCACTTTCCGTAATGCCAATCAGAGTATTAGTGATTACTGCGTGGCACATTTGTTCTGGAAGCAAATCGTCAAAATCATCAATAATCACATAGTTAGAAACCTCACCTTTATGCTTTGACAACCATTCTTTAATTTCATTGCCTCTGCATACACCCAGTTCAATTTCGTCAAGGTTTGCATTCAAAAGAATCTCATCACTAACGGTATTTGGAGTAATATCAAGGAGGTCTCCAGGAAGATTTCTAATATCCCACATCTCCTTCAACTTTGTCATACCAAGGTACTTCCACGAAGAAGATACTACGATATTAGCGCCCGTTTCATTTATGATGTGCGCAAGGTTCTCAACAGCCACAGGATCGAACACCCAGCCAAACTCATCCCTAGGAGTGTCTTTTGTCATTCTGCTATGCCAATCCCTCGTGTTTAGCACACCATCAATATCCAGAAATATAATTTTCTTCATCTTTTCATTCATTATAACCATTCATAATCAATATTTCCAGCAGCTTCAGGCTCACCGTCTAAGGCATCCCATATAGTATAATCATCACTCGGGCTCCAGTTGTAATTTGGATCTAAACAATTATAATTGCCTTGACTCCAATCTTCTTTAATACATAGTTCACGTGTCTTTAGGACAAAATCATACTTGTAAACCCTTTCTTGATAGTAATCGTAAAAGACTCCATCCTCCATATCAGTAAGGTCATCCCCCTTCCATACAGTTGTGGTTAACCTGTTTTTATTGTAGAAAGACCATATCTCTGAATAAATAAGGGGAAGGACTTCATTTCCTTCTGTATCAATAACTCCCCACCTATCACGAGTATTCTTTCCTGGATCAAATAAATGAGTTCTCCCATTTATCTTAACCCTTGCGAGTCCACACTTATCAAAGCCATCTATATAATCATACTTTCCAGAAGGGACTACCTCATTATTATTTCTATCTACAACAGACCACTTGTCATCCTTCAATATGGTAGCAAGGCCACATCCCTCTTTATATATGTCAGCTTTAACGAGTCTTCCATCTATATAAGTTTCCCACATCTTTCGATTCTGATTGTAGGCTTTGCAGAAAAACAATCTTTTACGTTGGTCAGCAAATTGTTGTTTTGAGAATCCACGCAACCTGGGAGTCATTTTATACATCCCAACAATCTCATTGCTTGAATTAAAAAGATGAAGATAGAATCCAAACTCATTATCTGAAACATTAAGTTTGCACGCTCTTAAGCTATTAGCTAAATCAACGAAAGAAGATTCCATTGTGTGATATACAACAGAACCATTGGCATAGGTTGTCTTTATGACATCCTTCATACCATTATATTCAGATATATATTCTCTCGTATTAAATTTGGGCATATTTCCTTATTTTGCTTGCTGAAATTTAAGTTCACGTTGCAAATTTACGTCTTAGCAACGAACTCTTTGTTCGTTGCCAAATATAATATGTTTTATTTCATCAATTAGCTGATTAGATCTGGGTTGATCCAATAGCACATAAGGTGTTCTCGTAAGTAAATGCACGATACTGTCAAGATTCTCTTTTGTATGTTCTTCTATCATAAACCGCATTTTTGCAAGATTATAACAAGCCATTGTCTTCAAATCCAATAATTCTTTGCTACCCCCTTCTGCCTTTTCTTTTTCATCTCTTGGTAGTAAAGACATCATTTCTCGATAGAGTCCTTTTGCCTTTTCGGCATCAGGAGTGATACCAAGGAATCCAAAATGGTATGAAAGAGCCCAGTTCCAATATCCCATAGGATGATTTAACTCTTTAAGTTTGGTAAGACAGAATAACACATCATCATTATTCTCATTCGAATTAAAATAGTTCGCCAGATTAACCCATGCAAGAGCACTACCACCTAAAGCGCCTTTCTTCCAATAAGGCAATGCTTCTTCAAGTCTGTCTGTCATTGCGAAGAATACACCTATATTATTATATGCTTCCGTAACTCCGTTCTTGGCTGCATAGTGATAACAGTCTATCATTAGTTCCGCTGCACCAGTATTACCTTTTCTATAACACTCTTCAAGCGTATAGATATCGAAATCAAGAACACATTTTCGTGTCTCTTGATATATGTATAACACATCGCTGAAAGCAGTCAGAGATTTCCCTTCCAATAAGAAATCATCTACAGGCTTTAAGTGTTCAGCCTTCAAACATCTATCATACCATAGACATCTCCCGTCTGAAAGCCAGAGGTAGTTATAGAAATTGTCTTTATTGTATATTTCTTCTTTCATTGTCAATTCTAAAAGGGTAAGCCACTTCCATCGTCAGTTTTAAAAGGGTCATCAGTCTCAGGCATTGGTGGCAGGAAGGGCAACACCTTACCAATTGAAGTTTCGATTAATGATACTGGCTGTGGAATCTGCTGACCTCTGATTACATTATATGCCCTGAAATCATTATACCATTTGCCGTTATACTCTCTTGCGTCGATGTCGAATTGCACAGTCAAGTCTTCACCTATCTGGATATTTAACTGCTTGATCCTATCCTCTCCAAATACGGTAAAAGCACAATGCCGAGGATATTGCCCAGGCACCTCAATTACATACCCCTGCATCATCCAAGGGTTACCAGTCTTAGATGATGTCCCACTTTTTGCCTCTTGCAGGGCTATTATTCTGCCTGTTAGTTCCATATCAATTGTGTTTTATATTACGCATTGTTAATCAATGTTCCAAAGAGCATTTTCTTCTCCACCAACAGCATCTAATTCATCATCACAAGAAGTATAGTTGCCATACCAAATAGGTTCGTTCGCTTTTTCCCATTTATAATCTCTCTCAGCTTGCAATCTTTCCAACTCTTTCTCATAACAACTCTTTCTCGTTACACTAGATTGATTGCCCCTTTTTCTCCTATAATGATCTCTGTATGCCCGTTTTATATCTGGGTACGGCTCATCTTCAAGTATTCTTGGATTCGCCTGGATTATAGCATCAGCTTCCTTAATATACTCAATCATATTCCGTTCATTAATTCTTTCCATATTACTTTTCGTTTTGATTTCTGGTGCAAAGGTAATGTTATGCAGCGAACACATTGTTCGTTGAGAGACTTATTATTTTACAGCATCAATAATGGGTCGTATTTTCTTATCGTATTCTTCATTACCGTAGTTGATGATAATGAGATTCCTTCGGCATCTAGTTAGTCCTGTATATAACAGTTCGTCAAATGAAAGATTAAAGGCTGTTGTCATATCATATTTTGGTTCTAATATTAAGAATACGACCTCACTTTCCCAGCCTTTAAATGAGTTAATAGTAGATACTTTTATTGTACCGCTATTCATCCAGAAATGGAGTTTTTTGTTATCCCTAATCGTCTTGTAGTTTTGTTTGTACACATCTTCTCGAAATATCTTCAGTTGTTCTCTGTAGTGCTCATTAAAAGCCAGGAAAGCATCCAATAAAATACCGCATTTTTCACATTCCTCGGTTAGGCGGTTCTTGAATTCCTCCCCAAAGTCTTTATATAGATCGTATATCGTAAAAAGAATTGCAATATGTCTTCTTAACTTTGTAATGTCATAATCATATAATTCTTTTCTATTGGGAAACAATTTCTTCTTAAAATGCTCACTGATGCTTGCGAACCATTTGTTGTCTTCATCTCCCATGTTAATCTTTCCTATATAATTGAGATTCGTCATATACATAGCTTCTATCATCTCTAACATCGAATTAACCTTTTCTCTGCTAGTGTAGCGATAATATGCATCAAACGTACGTAAAAGACGAGTTGTATAACCTAATATGGTTATATCATTAGGTGCAATATTGGATGACTTGTTCAGAATATTACCTCGAATAATATTATATAAGGACTTTATGGGATTCACGCCCTGGAGGTACATATAATTAATATAGCCATCTTTATCAACAGTCAAACCAAGAGAACCAATCTTATTGCTTTCTTCGAAATCGTCTATATCATATTTTTCTCTGAAGATATTTCGCTGGAAAGACTGTGCAACATCCCTAACTTTAAAATCAGATCTGTAACAATACTTGAGTTCATTTGGTTTTCCCTGGACATTTGTTACGACATCTTTTTGGGCGGTCGGTTGTCCATATATATTCTGCTTGACATCACCAAACAAGACATAATCACCCTGGGGCTCACGGAAATATTGCTTGATAATCTCCATCCATGGACGATGATAATCCTGGATCTCATCTATCAGTACAGCATCGTATTTCACGATCTCATCCTTATGATCTTCAAATAGAGATACGTTTGAATAATAATGTTGTTCAAGATATTCACCTACCTTTCCTTCTGGATAATCCTTTGGTACAACCACATCAACATTGAGGTTGTTTAGTTCGGCATTGATAAAAGAATGATAGTTGATGATGATGAAACTCTCAACAGGAAAAGTCTCATCAACCCTCATCAGCTTATCATGTATAAAGTTCTTTAAGGTGATATTGTAGGTCAGTATCAGTATTCTTGGAAAATTATTCCAATTCAATGCTCTTTTATATGCTTGAACGGCTCGTGCTGCTAATACGGTTGTTTTACCAGATCCAAACACACCCTTAATTCTTTGTTCTAATGTCTGGGAATAGATAATATCTTTTTGTTTCTGAGAGTAAATATATGGATCTCCCTCTGACTTCTGATGAATAGTTGGAGTTAATAATCTCCTGAAATTCTTATAGATATCATCAGTGAAAAAGAAAGATGATTTTGATGGAGTCATATAATGCTTATCCAGAATCTTTGTAAAACTACTAGCATCAAGCGAGTCTCTACCAATTAGGTCTACATTATATTTCAAAAACGTCTGATATTTGTTATCAGTTTTATATGGATTAACCAGTAGATTATCAACCTTATTCTGACTTGCACAATGAAAATACACAGCACAGGCTACAATATTGAAATGACGAACATCGTATATTTTTTGGGCAAGCAGTTGGTCTACATGTAAATCAAAAAGGTTATTCTTGTATTTAAGAACTTGGTCAATTGGTGACTTAACAACTGATCCATTAGGCGTATACACCCATTTTTTTCTATCATTTAATGCGAAGTTGTCCAGATTCCAGTCCTTCACCTCAATAATCAGTACACCATTTCCTTTACGCATAATCAGTACGTCAGGACGGTCACCATTCAAGTATGGATTAAAATACACCTCATATGAATCATCTAACACTCTACCCAAGAAATCAAGCAAAGTCTGTTCCCCTTCTGTTGGTGGAACTTTGAACTTTGCTATATTATCTAATGACGGATAGAAGGATGCCATGTGATTAATTATCAAAAACAATTATGTTCACCTTTATAATACCTGGATAAACACTTTATTCGTTAAAAGCAATGAAATTTGACACTTTGTTTCCCAATATTCTATCTTTATTTACCCTGTATATTTCATTGTAATTTTTTTGCAGGCTCTCTAACAACGACTCGACGAAGATATATGTATGATAATTAGCAATACTATCTATATCCAAGGCTCCTCCATTGGTGATCTTTTCTCCTTTTGTATTAAAATAGACGAATGAGTCACCAGATCGTATCAAGCGATAATTGGTTATTATAAAACGGTCATGAGGGATAAGTGTATTATTATTGCTTGTTACAAAAGTTACATTAGATCTAATATTTGTGGTCTCTTCTATCGATGTCTTAATAATATCTTTCGCTTTTTCAATTCCAAAATCAGACAGACTATCGTTTCTTGTAAATAATACAATATTTATTTTGTTCTTTACATTATTTACTAATGCTTTTAACATCTGATTTAGGTTATACTTTACCAGTTCATAATCATTCTTAAACAAATAACGGTCGTTAATAATAATATCTGTACATGGTAATATCTGATTATCATCTATTAATTGTTCCCAAGAGAAGAAACTCTTTTGCAGGTCGTATAAACAATGAAAATCATAATCTTTATCGCAAAAGAGTTTTATTAATATATTCAGCTCTTCTCCTGGTTCCCCTAGTAAAATACAGCCTCTATTCTTCAGTTTGTTTGCGTCAAAATCGTCAATTAAATAGACAGAAGATAGTTGTCTCCTGTTCCAATTCAAATAAGAATTTGATTTTATCGGTCGTGAAGGGAACAAACTTCCAGAAAAAGTATCTGATTCTTCTGACTCCCCTCTTCCAGAACTAATTTGTAATACCCATTGTGATAATTCTGGGTCATTTTTTAAGAAAGATTTATCCATGTTATAAATAACGTGGAGTTGTTTTCTCACCATTCTAAAACAATCCTCAAAGCTATCTAATTGTCTGGATTGAATGAATGACTTTAAATTCTCGCAATCAATATACAAATCCATACTATAAAATATCAAATGCTAAATTAGATGCTTCATCATAAAAGCCAGAGCCAAAATCCTCCTTAAATTTCCCATCTTTCCTATAACCGAGAGAATATGGTGTTCCTTCTTGAGGGACATAATATGTTTGGAACGGACATTGCTCTACTGTATCTTGATTCGATTTGTAATTGAAACCAGCAACTATTACTTGGGTCTTTCGAATTAAATATTCACTATGTGTTTCAATAATAAAATGAATACCATATCGAATATATGCATCATAAAACATCTCTGCCAGCTTTGACTGATAACTTGGATGGAGATGAATCTCTGGCTCTTCAATTGCAATCGTATTTTCTTCAAAATGGAACACATTATAGTCGTATTTATCAAATACCGAAAGCCCTACAAAGTTGTTAGTCTTCCTACCTTTAGCTGTCAAAATTGCTGTTTCTATCTGAAGTAATATAGAAATAAGTTGAGTTATGCCATAACCTTCATCTGCCAACAAACGAATTTTGTTATCAGAAGATTTGTGAACATATATCTTAACACCTAATCCTTCTTCGTCAAGTTTGAAGGACAATGATTCTCCAATGCCAAACTGCTTAATCCAATGATTCATGAAACTATTCACTTCATATTCTGGAGTATCTGAAGACTTTACCACACATCTATCCAAAAACACTCGTTTAGCCTCAAAATATCTCTGAAGTAATTCTGTGAAATCATCTTTTTCATCCAAAGCATACAATTTCTTAACAGTAGCACGAGAAGAACTTACATAAGACATATTATCAAAGCCTTTTGGACTAATAATTTCTTCCACAAGACGCTTTGCAAATGTAGTCAACATATTGAAGGCATAATGGTGGTATCCATCGGGGTAATGTAATGTAACTCCATACGCATCGGTAACCTCTAGCCCAGCACAGAAATAATCGTTCTTTCCAGGGAAGTGCTTTTCATTCCATAACATTACTATCTCGTAAAGGATATTAAAAGTAAGAGGCAGGTTCTCCCATTCCTTTATTCTCTGTTCTTTATTCTCCTCAATGTTTTTATTATCATTCGCCTCTAAATCAATCCGAGCCACCGAACCAGAGCTTGGATATGATGTAGTATAACTCTGCGGCATACCTATATTAAGCATACCTGGTCGAATTGTATCAACAATACAGTTTATTTTCTCGAAATGGCGATGTTCATAATCTAAGAAGAACTCTTCGAATGTATTAAAATCCGAGAGCAGAAACTCATTTATAACTTTTCGACTTGCTATAGATATGGCATCAGGAGATGCACATAAGGCATTGTCATTACTATCAAATATCAAATCTTTTTCAACACAACTTAATATATCATTTTTCTTAATAGAACTAAGATACTTCAACACTGGAATGTTGAAATATGAATCGTTTGCTTCTGTCCATTTGAACAAATCAAGATATTCTTTTGTACCAATACAATGAAAATCTCCTTTTTTATTACGGATATATTTAACAACATCCATAACCTTATTCCTATCATAGCTTCGAAGAATATCCAGCATGGCATTGCCTTGAGCTTTGAATTCATCTTTGGAAATACGATTGCTCAAATCAAATTCATATTGACTATTCAAACCACAAAAATTATCTATAGTGAATTCTATCTTAACAAATTCTGGACAATACTTCTTGATAATATTTAGATTACAAAAACTACCGTTTTCCTTATCTGACGAATAAAACACGCCCTCATCTGTGCTCATCGTAAGAGATACAAGATAAGCATTATTAAGAACGTCATTGTTATCTGCAGCAAAAACAAGTTCTACATCCACATCCTTTGATAACATACATGAATAGACAGAATATCCTATTCTAATTTGGGGTGATGCAGATCCTTCATGAATTACCTTATCAAACCTACCTAGCAAATTGTTAGGATAGCTTGTGAAATCAAGTTTATATTTGCTTAACTCTATCTTTTCTCCCTTATCAATAGCTTTATTCACTTGCTTCATAAATGAATTAAGGAGAAAAGCAGCTTTGACAATAGAACTTTTACCCGAACTATTACATCCTGTTAAAATGGTCAATGGCTTTAAATCAATTGTTGCCCCATTCTCATCAAACACTCTGAAATTCTTTATTGTAAATCTTGTTTTCATATCGCTTGTTTTTTATTTCACGCTGCAAAGTTACAATCCTATTACGAAATCTATGTTCGTAATTTGGAATAATTTTCCTTCATCTCGCAAATCCTTTCATATATTTCATCCTGGATGTTATCATCAGAGGATAAGACAAGTAAATCCTTACCATAAGACCATAGCTCACGGATAAGCTCATAATTACGAATGCAATCAATCGAGAAGAACGTACCTCCTTCAAGATTAGGGTACTGGCTGCGGAGGTTTTGCTCCGCCTCACCTTTGATCTGGGTTTGAGAACCATGAATAGCCTTAGTTGCCACATAGTCCTTAGACGTATCGCTCACCCAGAAGAGAATATGCTCTGGTTCCTTGTCGTAGATAGTAACACCTACGACATCTTCAAAACGCTCGTACAGATCCTCTGGGCATTCTATATATTTCTTTTCTGGTAAAGGATCCACATCATCAATCCTATCAAGAGGAAAATTAAGAATCTTTTTATCGCTGTCAGCAGCACCTATCAAAAACCAGCGGTCATTATACTGCTTCAGCAGGTAAGGATGGAATTCAATACTACGAACGGTAGGATCTGTGAAGGTATGATACGACAAACGTATAACAACCTCATTTGAAATCATGTCGAATAGTTTGCCAAGAAGCGTAGGGTCAGACATATAGTAAGGATTGTTGCTGAAGCTGATAATGGGTCA
>JAEEGJ010006164.1_pt1 | contig 36374 bp, 22 predicted proteins | sample 8958761 | NCBI WGS metagenome assembly JAEEGJ01 (sample SAMN16246546, study PRJNA631951) | gut metagenome | biome: gut microbiome; feature: rumen; material: RS-attached | host: Bos | place: Iran: Karaj | collected 2018-10
CATGGTGCAGATTCCACATGAGTTTATTCTCTTACAGGGTATCCCTGTGCCTGAGAAAGGCAAGTACGGCACTGGTTTAGTATTCCTTCCAAAGGATGAGGAGGCACAGCAGCGTATACTGAGTGTGATGATTGAGGAAATAGAGCGCGAGGGGCTCACGTTGATGCACCTGCGCACAGTGCCTACAAACCCTGAAGTGTTGGGTGTGGCTGCTCGTGAGGTGGAGCCTGACATTAAGCAGATTTTTGTGACGGGTGTGAGCGACGAGAGTGTGCCCGTGTTTGACCGTATATTATATAAGGTACGCAAGCACATAGAAAACTGTATCGATGATGAGGACTTTTATCTGTGCTCGTTGTCGAGTAAGAATATCATCTATAAGGGAATGCTGACCAGCGGACAGCTGCGCCGCTATTTCCCTGATCTGTCGAACGACTATTTTACGAGTGGACTGGCACTGGTACACTCGCGTTTCTCAACGAACACTTTTCCTAAGTGGAAGCTGGCGCAGCCCTTCCGTCTGTTGGCGCACAACGGCGAAATCAACACCATTCGTGGTAATCGCGGATGGATGAAAGCCCGTGAAAGTGTACTTTCGAGCGAGGCACTGGGCGACATCAAGGACCTGCGCCCCATCGTACAGGAGGGTATGAGCGATTCGGCCTCACTCGATAATGTGTTTGAGTTCCTGATGATGAGCGGTCTCTCACTGCCGCAGGCGATGGCCATCCTGGTGCCCGAATCGTTCAATGACAAGAACCCTATCAGCGATGACCTGAAAGCCTTCTACGAGTATCACTCTATCCTGATGGAGCCTTGGGACGGTCCGGCTGCTCTGCTCTTCAGTGATGGCCGCTATGCAGGTGGCATGCTCGACAGGAATGGTCTGCGCCCCAGTCGCTACACCATTACCAAACAGGGTATGATGGTGGTGGCCTCAGAGGTAGGCGTGATGGACTTCGAGCCAGGCGATGTCGTATCTAAGGGGCGTCTGCAGCCTGGAAAGATTCTGCTGATTGACACGCAGGAAGGCAAGATCTATTACGACGGTGAGATTAAGGAGCAGTTGGCCAAGGCCCATCCCTACCGTGAATGGCTCAGCGAGAACCGTGTACAGTTGGAGAAACTGAAGAGCGGTCGTCATGTAGAGAACGGTGTGAGTGACCTGCAGCAAAAGCTGGTGCAGTTTGGCTACGGACAGGAGGATATCGACAAGACCATCGTGCCAATGGCTACTGCTGGTCAGGAACCCGTGGCTGCCATGGGTAACGACACGCCGCTGGCCGTTATCAGCGACCGTCCACAGGTGTTCTTCAACTATTTCCGTCAGCAGTTTGCGCAGGTCACAAACCCTGCCATCGACCCCATTCGTGAGGAACTGGTCATGTCGTTGACAGAATATATCGGTGCTGTGGGTACAAACATCCTGACGCCCGATGCCTCAAACTGTAAGATGGTGCGCCTGCCGCAACCTGTTTTGACCAATACACAACTCGATATATTATGTAACATCCGCTATAAGGGCTTTAATACGAAGAAGTTGGCAATAGCTTTCACCTCCACCGACCCTTCCCAGGGAGGGGAGCAGCTACGCAATGCCCTTGATAAGCTGTGTAAAGATGCAGAGCAGGCTGTGGATGATGGCTACAATTACATTATTCTCACCGACCGCGAAGAGGAAATCAGCAAAGAACTCCCCTCCTTGGGAGAGGTCGGGGGAGGTTGTATCCCCTCTCTTCTGGCTGTCTCGGCCGTACACCACTATCTGATTAGTGTGGGCAAGCGTGTGCAGACGGCTCTCATCGTGGAAAGTGGCGAGATTCGTGAGACGATGCATGCGGCTTTGTTGTTGGGCTATGGTGCCAGCGCACTGTGTCCTTATATGACCTTCGCCATCCTCGACGATCTGGTGAAGCGTGGAAAGATTCAGGAGGAATATGCTACAGCCGAGAAAAACTATATCAAGGCAGTGGATAAAGGTCTGAAGAAGATTATGTCGAAGATGGGCATCTCGACCATTCGCTCCTATCGTGGTGCAAAGATATTCGAGAGCATCGGACTGGGCGAGGATCTGCTGCGCCGCTACTTCGGCACAGAGACGAGCACCATTGGCGGTATCGGTCTGAAGGAGATCGCCCGCGATGCAATGGTTCTGCATGCGAACTCTTCACTCATCACTGATCACTCTTCACTCCCCAATCAGGGGCAGTTTGCTTGGCGTAAGGACGGCATCAAGCACGCCTGGAACCCAGAGACCATCGCCAAGCTGCAACTGGCCACCCGTCTGGGCTCGTATGAGAAGTTTAAGGAATGGGCAAAGCTCGTCGATGAGAAAGAGTCCCCCATCTTTATCCGTGATTTCTTTGGTTGGAAGAAGGTTTCTACGCCAACCCCAATCGATGAGGTAGAAAGTGTAGAGAGCATCGTGAAGCACTTCGTGACAGGCGCCATGAGTTTTGGTGCCCTGAGCATCGAAGCCCATGAGGCACTGGCGCTGGCGATGAATAAAATAGGAGCTCGCTCAAACACAGGAGAAGGTGGCGAGGATAACGCCCGCTATCACACAGAAGTTGACGGTGTGTCGCTTTCGAGTAAGACCAAGCAGATTGCATCAGGTCGCTTTGGCGTCACAGCCGAATATCTGGTGAATGCAGAAGAGATACAGATTAAGGTGGCACAGGGTGCTAAGCCTGGTGAGGGTGGACAATTGCCTGGTTTCAAGGTGAATGACATTATCGCCAAGACGCGTAACGCCATTCCTGGCATCTCACTCATCTCGCCGCCACCTCATCACGATATCTATAGTATCGAGGACCTGGCGCAGCTCATCTTCGATCTGAAGAACATCAACCCGACGGCTGCCGTCAGTGTGAAGTTGGTAGCCGAGAGTGGGGTGGGTACCATTGCCGCCGGCGTGGCTAAGGCTAAGGCCGATTTGATTGTGATCAGCGGTGCCGAGGGAGGTACGGGAGCCAGTCCTGCCAGTTCAATGCGCTTCGCAGGTATCTCGCCCGAGATAGGACTGGCCGAAACGCAGCAGACACTGGTGATGAACGGACTTCGCAATCAGGTGCGCCTCCAGACTGATGGCCAGTTGAAGACTGCCAAAGACGTTATCATTATGGCAATGCTGGGAGCCGACGAGTTCTCGTTTGGTACGCTGCCTCTCATTGTGCTGGGTTGTGTGATGATGCGCAAGTGCAATACCAACACCTGTCCGATGGGTGTGGCTACCCAGAATCCCGAGTTGCGTAAGCATTTCGAAGGTCGTGCTGAATATGTGGTGAACTACTTTACTTTCTTGGCTCAGCAGGTGCGCGAATATCTCGCAGAGATAGGTGTTCATAGTCTCAAGGAAATCATTGGCCATACTGAACTCGTCGAAGTAAACACCGAACATGCTACGGAGAAACAGCAGACCATCGACTTTGCCCGACTGCTGCACAAGCCCGAGACGGAGAGGGCACTCTATTGGGATCGTGGCGCATACACCAAGGTCGAAGGTGTGAAGGACGAAGAAATAATACGAGCAGCCCAGAAGGCGATTGACAGAGCCGAGGAGGTAACTCTCGACTATGCCATCAAGAATACCGACCGTGCTGTGGGTACGATGCTCAGTGGTTTCATCGCCAAGAAGTATGGCGAGGAGGGATTGCCCGATGGTACTATCAAAATCAAGTTCAAGGGTTCGGCTGGTCAGAGCTTTGGTGCCTTCGCCGTGAAAGGTGTCGACATCCGGTTAGAGGGTGAGACCAACGACTACTTCGGCAAGGGTCTCTCAGGCGGTCGTATCTCGATTCTACCTCCGGCTCGCCGTAGCGACGACTTTAAGGCTGAAGACAATATCATCGCTGGAAACACGGGCCTCTATGGTGCTACTGGTGGCGAACTCTACATCAATGGTCAGGTGGGCGAACGTTTTGGCGTGCGCAACTCTGGTGCCATCGCTGTGATTGAGGGTGCTGGTGACCATTGCTGTGAGTATATGACAGGTGGTCGCGTGGTGGTACTGGGTAAGACGGGGCGTAACTTCGCAGCTGGTATGAGTGGCGGTGTGGCCTACGTGTACGATCCCAGCCATACGTTCGACTACTTCTGCAATATGGATATGGTGGAACTCTCATTGGTGGAAGACTCTGTATCGCGTAAGGAACTCCTCGAACTGATTCGTCAGCACTATCTGCACACGGGATCGGCACTCGCAGGTCGTATGCTCGACGATTGGCATCGCTATATCGAGGACTTCATTCAGGTAGTTCCTATTGAGTACAAACGTGTGCTCGAAGAGGAAAAGATGGCACGCCTACACGAGAAAATCGCCGATATCCAGCGCGACTATTGAGGAAAATGTAAAAATGTAAAAATGAAATAATGTAAAAATGAGATCATGCTGGAATGAATTGTTACATTTTTAAATTTTATAATTATTAAATTTTAAATCGATGGGAAATCCAAAAGCATTTTTAGAGATACATCGCCAGGAGGCAGGTTACCGCCCCATTCACGATAGAATCCACGACTTTGGCGAGGTGGAACAGACACTCAATACTCGCGAACGCAAGTTGCAGGCATCGCGCTGTATGGACTGTGGCGTACCTTTCTGCCATTGGGCTTGTCCGCTGGGTAACAAGGCTCCTGAGTGGAACGATGCCTTGTATAAGGGTGATTGGGAGCTGGCATATCACTTATTGAACAGCACTAACCCCTTCCCAGAGTTCACTGGCCGCATCTGCCCTGCATTGTGTGAGAAAGCCTGTGTGCTCAACCGTTTTAACCACGAGCCCACCACCAATCGTGAGGATGAGTGCGCCATCATCGAGGCCGCCTTCCGCGAGGGCTACATCGTGCCTCATACCAACATCAAGCGCAATGGCAAGAAGGTGGCTGTCATTGGTGCCGGTCCTGCTGGATTGGCTGCCGCCAACGACCTGAACCTGATGGGTTATGAGGTAACAGTCTTCGAGAAGAATGAAGCTGCTGGTGGACTCCTTCGTTACGGAATCCCTAACTTCAAGCTCAACAAGGCTATCATCGACCGTCGCATCACCCTGCTCGAGGCCGAAGGCATCGAATTCCGCTATGGCAGTGCCATAGCCCTAGAGGACCTAGGAAATCCAGGCGATCCTAGGATGTCCTATAATGCCTATGTCATCGCCACCGGCACCCCTACTGCTCGCGATCTCAAGGCTCCAGGCCGTGAACTCAAGGGCGTACACTTCGCCCTCGAACTCCTCTCCCAGCAGAACCGTGTGCTCGCTGGCATAGAGTTTAGTAAGGACGAGCGCATCACCGCTAAGGGCAAGGATGTCCTCGTCATTGGTGGTGGCGACACGGGTAGTGACTGCATAGGTACTGCCCATCGCCAAGGCTGTAAGAGTGTCACTCAGATTGAGATCATGCCTAAGCCGGTGGAAGGCCCTGAGGATCCGCAGAATCCTTGGCCTAACTGGCCGCGCACGCTTAAGACCACTTCAAGCCACGAGGAGGGTTGCACCCGTCGCTGGAACATCAATACCCTCGAGTTCTTAGGCGAGAACGGTCATCTCACTGGTGTGAAGGTACAGGAAATCGACTGGAAGCCCAATCCAGAGGGTGGCCGCCCTATCATGGTAGAGAAAGGTCAGCCTGAGATTATCAAAGCCGAGCTCGTGCTTCTGGCCATGGGATTCCTCAAGCCTGAGCATCCTCAGTACCCAGACAATGTCTTCGTTTGTGGCGACTCTGCCAACGGTGCCTCGCTCGTCGTGCGTGCTCTCGCCAGTGGTCGTCAGACTGCCCAAAAGGTCGCAACCTACCTGCAGCGTCAGTAGTAAATTGCTGAGGTCATCATAAAATCCCTGAAATCCTAGTGGAAATCAGGGATTTTTTCGTATCTTTGTCCCCAAATTGTGTGTCAGATGACGGCAAAAGAGATTATACAGCACATGGAGTCGTTGCAGAATGACGAGCAACGGCAGATACTCATGAGGTTCTTTAAGACTGGACCAGGTGAGTATGGCGAAGGCGATGAGTTTCTGGGGCTGAAGGTGCCTCAGACGCGTGAGGTGGTCAAAGCCATACCAAGAGATTTCCCATTGGATCAGGTACCGGAGTTGTTGATGAATCGCTGGCATGAGGTTCGTCTCTGTGGACTGTTGGTATTGGTGTCTAAATTCGAAAAGCTGGCAACCAAGCGGTTGGAAAACGACCAATCGGCTGTTGAAGCGCGTGATCAGATCCTTTCGATGTATCTGCAATATGCAGAGTGGGCTAACAACTGGGATCTTGTTGACCTCTCTGTCCACAAGATTCTTGGTCACTGGCTCTTGTTGCCGTCTAACCTTGGCGATAGAGACTATAAGATGAGCATACTTGATGAATTGGCTGCCAGTCCTTGTCTTTGGAAGCAGCGTATGAGTATAGTCTGCTCGTGGAAGACCTCGCAGATGGGCGACCCCTCATGGTGCTTGCGCTATGCCGAGATCCACCTTCACCATCCCCACGACCTGATGCATAAGGCGGTTGGCTGGATGCTTCGTGAGATGGGAAAGAGAGTTTCTACGGATTTGTTGCGCGATTTCCTTCGTCAGCATGCTCACGAGATGCCTCGCACCACGCTCCGCTATGCCATCGAGAAGCTTTCAGACTCCGAACGCCAGTATTGGATGAGCATTTCATAATCTTTCACTTCTCACTTGACCATAACTAACACTTTGCTCCGAAAGTAGGCGATAGGAGTGCAAGGTGTAAGCAAAATAGCATGAATCTGAGCTGAAAAATATACAAATTGATAGAAACGGAAGGAATTAACAAACAAAAAGTCATAAATTCTTTTTCCTTTTCTATCTTTTTGTTTACCTTTGCACCGAAATTAGTTACAAAAGGATAGCAAACTTCCAAAAAAGGTAGCAATATGACAGAGAAAATCAGATTCACCAAGATGCATGGTTGTGGCAATGACTACATCTATATTAATATGATGGAGCATGCCATTGCCGACCCGCAGGCTGCAGCCATCGCCTGGAGCGATCGCCATAAGGGTATCGGCTCCGACGGACTGGTGCTGATTGACAGGTCGCCTGTGCCTGAAGCTGATTTCTCTATGCGCATCTTCAATGCCGACGGCTCAGAAGCCATGATGTGCGGTAATGCGTCGAGGTGTATAGGTAAATACCTTTATGAGCGCGGCCTGACTACCAAGACGGAGATTCGCCTCCTGACACTTTCGGGCGTCAAGATATTGAGCTTGCAGTTGAATGACGACATTGTTGAGAGTGTGACGGTGGATATGCTCGAACCTGTGTTTGAGAATACGACTCAATATATCGCGTCCCGTAGTACAGGTCGTGGAACATTTGTATCGATGGGCAATCCCCATTATGTCATCTTTACCGACGATGTCGATCAGGTGGGTGAGAGTGGAAAGATACTGGAGCATCACCCAGCCTTTCCTCAGCGCTGCAATATCGAGTTTGCCCGTATTGAGGAAGACGCTCGTATTCGCACCCGGGTATGGGAGCGGGGAAGTGGCATCACCTTGGCTTGTGGCACAGGTGCTTGTGCAACTGCTGTTGCTGCCGTCCTCACTGGTCGTGCCGAGCGGAAATCACGGATTGTGATGGATGGCGGTACACTCACCATTGAGTGGCGCAAGTCGGATAATCATGTCTATATGACGGGACCTGCCGAATTCGTCTTCGACGGGGAAATAGAAACGGCAAAACTTCAAACAACATAAACTATGGCTTTAGTAAACGTACATTTCTTGAATCTTCAGAACAACTACTTGTTCGCCGACATCGCCAAGAAGGTGAATGCCTTCAAGGTGATGCACCCTAAGGCGGATGTCATCTCCCTCGGCATTGGCGACGTCACTCAACCCCTTTGTCCGGCCGTCATTGAGGCGATGCACAAGGCGACAGATGAGATGGCGACAGCAGAAGGTTTCCATGGGTATGGTCCTGAGCAGGGCTACGCTTTCCTGCGCGAGGCCATCCTCAAGAATGATTTCCTGCCACGTGGCATCCATCTTGATATCGACGAGGTGTTCATCAACGACGGTGCAAAATCAGACACAGGTAATATTCAGGAACTGCTCCATTGGGATAACTTCATTGGCGTCACCGACCCTATATATCCCGTGTATATCGATTCGAATGTGATGATCGGACGTTGTGGTACTTTCGAGAATGGCCGTTGGACGAATGTAGTCTATATGCCTTGTACGGCAGAGAATGGTTTCACCCCATCCATCCCTAAGGATCGCCACATGGATGTGATATACCTGTGCTACCCCAATAACCCTACGGGTACGGTCATCACGAAACAGGAGTTGCGTAAATGGGTGAACTATGCGCTGAAGAACGATGCGCTCATCCTCTATGATGCAGCCTATCAGGCATATATCCGCGATCCGGAGATACCCCGTAGCATCTATGAGATACGTGGTGCCAGGAAGTGTGCCATCGAGTTCCATTCTTACTCGAAGACGGCAGGTTTCACGGGTGTGCGCTGTGGCTATACCATCGTGCCCAAAGACCTGACGCTGGCCGATTTCGAAGGTGTGCGCCACTCTGTGCACCAACTATGGAACCGCCGTCAGTGTACGAAGTTCAATGGCGCCAGCTATATCAGTCAACGTGCTGCTGAGGCCATCTATACGCCAGAGGGTAAGCAGCAGATACAGGCTACCATCGACTATTATATGGAGAACGCCCAAAAGATGCTCTCCACCCTGCGCCGTCTGGGCTACGAGGTCTATGGCGGAGAGAATGCACCTTATATCTGGCTGAAGACACCCGACGGCACCACCTCCTGGCAGTTCTTCGAGGCCCTGCTCTATGGTGCCAATGTGGTGTGCACCCCTGGTGTCGGCTTTGGACCATCTGGCGAGGGTTATGTGCGCTTTACCGCTTTCGGCAGTCACGAAACGACTGCAGAGGCATTAACGAGAATAGAAAATTGGACTAAATCACATTAAACAAAACACAATTATGGAAGCATTAAGATTTCAGGTTGTCGGAGAGGCCTTCAAGAAAAAGCCGCTCGACGTAAAAACACCAAGTGAAAGACCCGCTAAGTATTTTGGTAAGAAGGTCTTTAACCGTGAGAAGATGTACAAGTATCTGCCGAAGGACGTCTATGAGACAATGATAGATGTGATGGACAACGGGGCGCGCCTTGATCGTCAGGTTGCCGATGTTGTGGCTGAGGGCATGAAGCAGTGGGCTACCGAGAATGGAGTGACACACTATACACACTGGTTCCAGCCGCTGACGGAAGGAACGGCCGAGAAACACGACTCCTTCATCGAGCACGATGGCAAGGGCGGTATGGTCGAGGAGTTTACAGGCAAGCTGCTCGTTCAGCAGGAGCCCGATGCCTCTTCGTTCCCCTCTGGCGGCATCCGTTCTACCTTCGAGGCTCGTGGCTACTCCGCATGGGATCCCACATCGCCAGTGTTCATTATCGACGATACCCTGTGTATTCCCACCGTATTTATCAGTTATAGCGGTGAGGCGCTCGACTACAAGGCTCCTTTGCTGCGTGCCCTGCATGCTGTTAACGTGGCTGCCACAGAGGTCTGCCATTACTTCGATCCCGCCGTCAAGAAGGTTACATCTAACCTTGGCTGGGAACAGGAGTACTTCCTCGTAGACGAAGGCCTCTATGCTGCCCGCCCAGACCTGTTGTTGACGGGCCGCACTTTGATGGGTCACGACTCTGCCAAGAACCAGCAGATGGACGATCACTACTTTGGCGCTATCCCTGAACGTGTGGCAGCCTTTATGCGTGAGCTGGAGATTGAGGCTCTCGAACTGGGTATCCCTTGCAAGACCCGTCATAACGAGGTGGCACCCAACCAGTTTGAGCTCGCGCCTATCTTCGAGGAGACCAATCTGGCCGTCGACCACAATATGCTGCTCATGTCGGTGATGAAGCGTGTGGCCCGTAAGCACGGATTCCGTGTACTGCTCCACGAGAAACCTTTCGCAGGTATCAACGGTAGCGGTAAGCACAACAACTGGTCGCTGAGCACAGACAATGGCGTCTTACTCCATGCGCCTGGCAAGACGCCTGAGGCAAACCTCCGTTTCGCGACGTTCATTGTGGAGACCTTGATGGGTGTCTATAAGCACAACGGACTGCTGAAGGCCTCCATCATGAGTGCCACCAACGCCCATCGTCTGGGTGCCAACGAGGCTCCTCCCGCCATCGTCAGCTCATTCCTTGGCAAGCAGGTCAGCGAACTGCTCGACCATATCGAAAAGGCAGATAAGGACGATATCCTGGCTATGGCAGGCAAACAGGGCTTGAAGATGGATATTCCTGAGATTCCAGAACTCCTCATCGACAATACCGACCGTAACCGTACCTCGCCATTCGCTTTCACTGGCAACCGTTTTGAGTTCCGTGCCGTTGGTTCTGAGGCCAACTGTGCCAGTGCCATGATTGCCCTGAACAGTGCTGTGGCTGAGGCTCTGGCTGATTTCAAGAAGCGTGTGGATGCCCGCATCCCAGAGTTTGAGAAGAAACTCGCTGGTACTGACCACAGTGCAAAGTTCCACGCCATCATCGACGTGCTGCGCGAGGACATCAAGACCTGTAAGCCCATCCGCTTCGATGGCAACGGCTATAGCGATGAGTGGGTCATCGAAGCCACTAAGCGTGGACTTGATGTCGAGAAATCATGTCCGAAGATCTTTGAGCGTTACCTCGATCCGGAGAGTATCGAGATGTTCGAGAGCCTGGGCGTCATGACGAAGAAAGAGCTTGAGGCCCGCAACGAGGTGAAGTGGGAGACTTATACGAAGAAGATTCAGATAGAGGCTCGTGTCTTGGGCGATCTCTCGATGAACCATATCATCCCTGTAGCCACCCGTTATCAGAGTGCTCTGCTGAAGAATGTCGACAGTGTCGCATCGGCCTTCACCGTTGACAAGGCAGAGAAACTGAATGCGCGCAACCTCAAACTCATCGAGGAGATAGCCGAGCGTACCAGTGCTATAGAGAAAGGTGTGGAAGATCTTGTGAATGCCCGCAAGTTGGCTAATAAGATCGAGGATGAGCACGATAAGGCTATTGCCTACCATGACAATGTGGAGCCGAAACTCGACGAGATACGTTATCAGATTGATAAGTTAGAGCTCATTGTTGACGACTCACTCTGGCCATTGCCGAAATATCGTGAGTTGCTCTTTATTCGATAACCTTTTTTTGGTTGTTTGAAGTTTGCCGGGGGCTCGACGCTGTGACAGTTTCGAGTCCCCATTTTCCCTTTTCAGGAAACAGGAATCTACAGCATGGCAAGTGCCTTGTTCTCAGCAGCTTCCATCTTTTCACGCTCACCAGGTCCTTTGTCGTTAAGGCCGCAGAGGTGCAGGATGCCGTGGATGATCACACGGTGGAGCTCCTCGTCGTAAGGGCGTCCGAATTTGTCGGAATTGGTGAAGACGGTGTCTACTGAGATGTAGAGGTCACCACTGATGGTCTTGCCCTCGCAGTAGTCGAAGGTGATGATATCAGTATAATAATCATGACCGAGGAACTGGTTGTTTACCTCGAGAATCTTGTCATCGTTGACGAACATATATCCTATTTCGCCAACCTTCTTACCATAGGATTCTGCCACCCGACGAATCCAGTTGGATGTTTCCCGTTTCTTGATGTTGGGGAATCTCACTCCCTCAGCCTCATATGTAATCATCTCTAAACTCTAAACTTTAAAACTTTAAACCGTAAACCGTAAACTGTAAACCGTAAACTATAAACTCTAAACTCTCTTCTTTGGTAAGTAAGGACTGACATCGACACCAAAATGCCGTAGCTCGCGCAGGGCACTCGACGAGATACTGGCCAGTTCAGGCTCAGTATAAAGGAGAATCGTCTCGATGCCACCCAGACGACGGTTGAAGTCTGCCTGCCACTGCTCGTATTCGAAGTCGCTGGCATTGCGCACGCCCTTGACGATAAACCCGGCGCCCTCGGCTTTGGCAAAATCCATGGCCAGACCGTTGTAGATCTTCACCTCGATACGCGCCTCGTCGGCATATAGGTCGCGGATGGCAGCCATCCTTTCTTCAGCAGAAGGCATATCGGGCTTGTGCACATTATCGCCTACCACGCCGATGACCAGACGGTCGAACAGTGGCAGTGCGCGACGCACAATCGAATCGTGCCCAATGGTAAAGGGGTTAAAACTCCCCACGAATATTCCAGTTCTCATTTCACTTTTCACTCCACACTTCTCACTCCACACTCCTCACTCCTCAATCAAACAGGTTCGGCTCCATAATATTCCCCCCGTATGGGTTACGTCCGAAGTGCTTATAAGCCAACTCCGTTACCATACGCCCACGGGGAGTGCGCTTGATGAAGCCCTCCATGATGAGGAAGGGCTCGTAAACCTCCTCCACGGTACCTGCATCCTCACCGATGGCAGTGGCGATGGTGGTGATACCCACGGGGCCGCCACGGAACTTGTCGATGATGGTGAGCAGAATCTTGTTGTCGATCTCGTCGAGACCGTATTTGTCGATGTTCAAGGCCGTCAGCGCCACCTTCGATATCTTCGTGTCGATCTTGCCGTTGCCTTTCACCTGGGCAAAGTCGCGCACACGGCGCAGCAGGGCATTGGCGATACGGGGCGTTCCACGGCTACGGCCTGCAATCTCGAGAGCAGCATCTTCCGTGATAGGTACGCCCAGGATACCAGCCGAACGCTCGATGATGGTCTGCAGCGTCTCTGGTTCGTAGTACTCTAGGTGCATGTTGATGCCGAAGCGGGCTCTCAAGGGGGCTGTCAACAGTCCGCTTCGCGTGGTGGCTCCCACCAGCGTAAACGGGTTCAGGTCTATCTGTATCGAGCGGGCCGAGGGGCCTTTGTCGATCATGATGTCGATGCGGTAGTCCTCCATCGCCGAGTAGAGATACTCCTCCACGACAGGCGACAGACGGTGGATCTCGTCTATAAAGAGCACGTCGTTCTTCTCCAGCGAGGTCAGGATACCAGCCAAGTCGCCAGGCTTGTCGAGCACAGGGCCAGAAGTGATCTTGAAGCCCACGCCCAACTCGTTGGCGATGATGTTCGAGAGCGTAGTCTTGCCCAGTCCTGGAGGACCGTGCAAGAGCGTATGGTCGAGAGGCTCACCCCGATATTTGGCAGCCTCGACGAACACTTCGAGATTCTCCACCACCTTCTTCTGTCCGCTGAAGTCGCTGAAACTGAGGGGGCGCAGAGCATTCTCAAAGTCTTTCTCGCCTTGTGAGAACCGTTCTTCGCGTATGTCAAAATCTTCGTCCATCATGATTTTTTTCACTTACGGCTGCAAAAGTACGAAATAAATTTGTAATTCTGCGCCCAGAATCGAAAAAACTTCAAAATCCACCCGAAATGGTGTTACATGCTCGCCCGCTTAGTCGGCTACGACCGCCGATCCGCTTCCCAACGACCGTCAATCTTCTTCCCAACGATTGCCGATCAGCAGTACGCTCCACGCTCCAACGCTCCATTTGCGAATCCTGATGTCGCATCGTATGGCTATATAATATATTATTAAATTTATATATATTATAATATATATAAATTACTTATATATAAATATAATACATCAACATGAAGCGCGAATATAGAAAACACCAAATGGAGCGTTGGAGCGTTGGAGCAATCTAATTATTTTTTCACAAATCATGATTACCTCACGCCGCCGCCGAAGCCGCCGCCGGAGAAGCCGCCACCGCCGCCCCAGGAGGAGTGGCCGCCACCGCCCGAAGCTCGTGCCTCACGGGCTGCCATGTTGGCTGCTGCGCGCGAGGTGCTGTTGTGCATCGTCGAATAGATCAACGGCAAGGTCATATCGTCGGCCATCTGACTGGCTACCTGATCCATATTGAAGTATTCGGGATTAATCTTCTTCATGTCCTTGATCACCTGTTCGGCGATGCCGAAGAGGGTGGCGTAGATCATATAGTCCTTCCACAGCGACACTTCATTCACATGGCGCTCGTCGAGCAGCGAGAACTCTTTCAGGAACTTCTTGAGTCCGAACAACTTGCGCACTTCGTCGAGCTCGTCGTCGAATTCGAAGATGCTCCTCTTTGAGTGGAGGGTCTGTACGAACGATTCGGTATAGCTCTGGTTATAGCTTGACTTCATCCACGACTTAAGCTCCCTTGGCTCGAGAATGGTATCATCGCCAGCGGCATCCTTGAAGATCTGGTGAACCATCCTCAGCAACTTGGGCTGCTGCTCGCGGTCTGCCAGTTCCTTGATGACAAAGTTGTGCTCCGTCTTGCCATTCTGGTTCAGACGCTGCTCGATGCTGATGGCTCCCATGTTGATGAGTTTCAGGATGCAGGCAGAGAGCAGGTTGTTATAGTTGCTGCCGAAATAGCGATAGGCGTTGAGTACGTCGTTGGCTTTATGCAGGTTGCCTTTGTAGGGGATGTCGCGATACCAGAGCAGGTCCTTGTTGACCTTCCTCTGATGGTACCAGACGATAATCAGCTGTGAAACGAAGGCTATCACGGGGAAGACGACAAAGGCAATGACAAAGAATATGAGCGTCAGCAGCTCTTCCCAGTCAAAGTCGCTATTATCATAGTCGCTGCCTTCAAAGGCCGTCTGCTTCAGATCCTCGAAGTTGTTGTCGTAGCTGTACGCGGGTTCAAACATCCCTTTCTCGAAACGGCACATGACAATCATGGCACTGCGGCTTTCGAAGGGCTCGCTGCTCTCGGCCACGATGCTGTTGCCGACGAAATTGATGTCACCACGATAGCGGAAGGCCCAGATGCCTGTGTTCTCTGGACTGATGAACGTGGAATCGTCTTCGGCCACGATGGTCAGCTTGACATGCTCAGGATAGGGGTTGATACCTTGAGCGACGAACATATAGTTGAAGCCGTCGGCGTCGTTGAAGCCTTTTACCAGATTGGTGACGGTGTAAGATGTGATATAGGTGCGGTCGCCTTCTTCGCCGAGACCCCAGCAGAGTTCGTAACCGTTGCTGGTCTCGTTGATGCCGCACTTGCCCTCCTTCCAGTCGCGGTCTTCATCGACATCCCAGGAGTCCTGGTAGTCATATTGGCGGCCTGTCTCATCAGTTACAGAGAAGTCGCGCAACTCGCTGCCGTCGAGGTTGCCGATGACGATATAGCACTCCGTGCCTTCCCAGTCGATATCCATCTGGCGGGTCTCGGTGATATGGGCATCACCGTTACGGCTCAGCACCACGCGGATGTCGAGCCTCTGTAACTCCGGACCTGCCATCAGACTTGTTGCTGATGCCAGCAGCACCAGCAACAGCAGCCATTTATTTCTTAAAAGCTTCATCAAGGTCGGGATATGCCTTCTTTTTCTCATCATCTACCTTCAGATAGTCCTTCTGATCAAAGTGGAGCATGGAAGCAACGATCGATGAGGGCCACTGGCGCACCATGCGGTTCATCTTCGTGGCGGTGTCGTTGTAGATCATACGCGACATGCGTACATTCTCCTCATACTGCTTCATGCCCTCCTGTGCCTCACGGTAGAGGTCGCTGGCCTTCAACTCAGGATATCGCTCGAACACAACGTTCAGGCGGCCCATCATCTGAGTGAGCAGGTCGCTCTGCTCATTGATGGCTGCTGGGGTGTTGGCAGCGCCTAAGTTGGCACCACGGGCCTGGACAGCCTGGATGATGGTGTCGGACTCGTGCTTGGCATACTGGGCAGCCGTCTTGGCGAGGGCAACGACAGCGTCGAAACGTGAATTCAGCTGGACCTCAATCTGGCTCAGGGCGTTCTTACACATCTCGTCGAGGTTGACCAACTCACGCTGGGTAGACACGAAGTAGCCTCCGACGAGAACCACTAATACGATAATAATGATTAATGCAGTCATAATTTTGAATAATTATTGGTTTATGGGGGCAAAGATACAAATAAATTGAGAATTAAGGTGCAAGAATTGAGAAATATTTCGTATTTTTGCACGCAGAAACCAGAAAATCAATAAAAATAATATACCTAGACAATGAAGACAACGTTATTAAGTATGTTTTGCCTGATCGCAGCCAGTGCGATGGCTGGAAATTATGAAGTGAGTTCGCCTAACGGCAAGGTGAAGGTCGTTGTGAATACCGACGAGGCTGTCAAGTGGTCGGTATCCTATAGTGGTCAGACGGTGCTCCAGCCTTCTGTCATTGATATCCAACTGCGCCAAGGGAAGAAGACCCTTGGTCTCGGACAGGTGGGAAAAGTCGCCAAACAGCAGGTGAAGAGCAGTTTCAAGAATCCGTTTTATAAGAAGGCCGAGATCAACGATGCCTATGGTCAGTTGCTGATGTATACCAACCAGAAGTTCACTATCGAAGTGCGTGCCTACGACGATGGTGCCGCCTATCGTCTGATCAGTTCGAACACGAAACCCTCATTGGTGGTCAACGAGACGGCTGAGTTCAGCTTTGCCGATGACTATCAGGCATTTGTGCCATACGTGAACGACAATCGGGGAGGGGAGCGCTACTGCTATTCGTTTGAATCGTATTACGATGAGGCACCGCTTTCGAAGATGTTCCCTGACTCACTAGCCATCACCCCGTTGGCCGTCTGTCTGCCTAGTGGCATGAAGGCTATCGTGATGGATGCTGGTGTGGAGAACTATCCAGGCATGTTCGTGAAAAGAGCGAAAAGTGGAGAAGTGAAAGGTGAAAAGCTGGTGGCTGAATTTGCACCCTATCCGCTGGCGCAGGAGATTGGAGGCTTCGACCGTCTGAACCTCGTGCCCACGAAGCGTGCAGACTATATTGCCAAGCTTGATGGGCGTCAGTCGCTCCCTTGGAGGGCCGTCGTCATCACGGAGCGCGATGCTGATATCCTCAACTGCGATATGGCTCAGCGGCTGGCACCTGCCTGTCGCATCGCAGACACTTCGTGGATTCATCCAGGCAAGGTGGCTTGGGACTGGTGGAACAACTGTAATATCACGGGTGTCGACTTCGCCTCAGGCATGAACACCAACACCTATTTATATTATATAGACTTCGCAGCCAAGAATAAGATCGAGTATGTCATCATTGACGAGGGCTGGAGTGGCAAAGAGTCGCTGATGGATGACCTGAGTCCGGAGATTGACCTGCCCCGAGTGATTGCTCATGGAAAGGAGAAGGGCGTGGGCATTATCCTCTGGTCGAGCTGGCGTAACTTGATTGGCAGCAACCCCCTTAACGATATCAAGGTGACTGATGAGGTCATGAAGCACTATGCAGATATGGGCATCAAGGGCTTTAAGGTCGATTTCTTCGACCGTGACGACCAGCAGGTCATCGCCTCTGCCTACAAGATTTCAGAGAGTGCAGCCCGTTATCATCTCTATCTCGACTATCACGGCCTGAAACCCTTTGGCATTCAGCGGGCCTATCCGAATATCTTCAACTTCGAAGGCGTGAAGGGACTGGAGAACTCGAAGTGGGAGCCCCGTGTGGGCGACGGACCGCTGCATAACCAGCCCCGCTACGATGTGACGGCTCCTTACTTGCGCATGTTGGCTGGTCCGATGGACTATACGCCTGGCGCCATGATGAATGCGATGAAGGATAGTTTCTTCGGCAATAATGATCATCCGATGAGCCAGGGCACGCGCGTTCATCAGATGGCGATGTACACCACCTTCGAAGCTCCTCTGCAGATGATGGCCGACAGTCCTACGAAGTATATGCAGAATCAGGAATGTACCGATTTCATCGCTCAGATACCTACGACTTTTGATGAGACAGTGGCCCTTGACGGACAGTTGGGCGAATACATTGTTATTGCCCGTCGCAAAGGTACTACCTGGTATGTCGCAGCGATGACCGACTGGACGGCTCGCGACCTGATCATCCCCCTCTCATTCCTGGGAGAAGGGAAGTTCTCTGCCGATATCTTTGCCGATGGTGCCAATGCCATGAAGGAGGCAACGGATTATAAGCACACGAAGCAGACTGCCACTTGCCAAGACCAGCTGAAGATTCATCTCAGCAGTGGCGGTGGTTGGACTGGTATTTTCAGAAAACAATAAGAACAGATCATAAGACATGAGAAGAAAGTTATTGACGGCGCTGCTGACATTGATGTGTTCGGGTGCCTTTGCTATTGAGACCGTACCCATCAAGGGGAGTATCATCAGTCCTACGGACAAGTTTATCCAGTATGCTGGGCGTATCAGCTTTGCCAATCCTGAACGACCGGCTTGGAACTTCCCTGGTATTCAAATCGTTGCGTCGTTCGAGGGTACCTCGCTCAGGATGATCGCCAAGCCGCGAAGTGGTTATTTTATGGCTCAGATCGATCAGGCAGAGCCTTTCAAGGTGGCTTTCCGTGGGGAGCGCGATTCTGTGGTGACACTTGCCACCGCACTTCCTGATGGCGTGCATACCGTCAAACTGATGTATGCCATCGAGGGCTATGAGTTCTTCCCTGAGTTCTGGGGTTTTGTGCTCGACAAGGGCAAAAAATTGGTGGAAACGCCTGCTCTCCCCTCAAGAAAGATCGAATTCATCGGCAATTCCATCACTTGCGGCTATGGCAATGAGGGACTGAAAAAGGAGGAAGGTTTCGATTATGCCACCGAGAATCACTATTACTCTTACGCCTCGATAACCGCCCGTAACCTGGAGGCCCAGCACTGGGTAGTCGCCCGTAGCGGCATTGGGGCTTATCGTAATTATGGTGAGGCCAAGACAGGGTCGCCTGGTTCTTGCATGCCTATGCAATACGAATATACAGGTTATGCCTGGAACCCCGACTTCCGCAATCAGCCTACCTTCCTTGGTGAGAAGTGGGACTTCAGTCGCTATCAGCCCGATGTCATCTGTATCAACCTCGGCACCAACGATACTTCAACGAACAACTATGACCTGGATTTGCTGAAACAGGGCTATCAGAAGCTCCTGAAGCAGGTGCGCGACCATAATCCGAAGGCGAAGATTGTCTTTCTGACAGGTTCTATGCTTTACAATAAAGAGTTGCAGGAGGTCAAGCAACTGCTCGACGAAGTGACTGCCGAGGCCAAGAAATCAGGCGACAAGGAAATCTATCGCTTCGACATCTCCCCCATTTCGGGTGATGAGTTCTATGGCAACGACTGGCATCCCAACGTCTACCAAGACGAAAAGATGGCCGCCGAACTGACAGCCTACCTACGCTCACTGATGAACTGGTTCTGAGCCTAATCGTTTTCTGACGTCTTCAAGGATGGTGAGAAGGTCAGGCATTGTCTCGGCTCGGAGCATGGCAATGCGGGTCTGACGGAAATCGGGGATACCCTTGAAGATAGGGGTGGCAGCGAGGTGTCTTCTGGTATGGAGGATGCCTCGCTTCTCGTCGATGCGTTCTACGTTAATGCGCAACAGTTCTTCGAGAATGTCAAGTTTCGCGTTGAAATCGAGGTTTTCTCGACTGAAGATCCAAGGACAGCCGAATGTGGCGCGACCTATCATCACGGCATCGACACCGTAAGTGCCGAAAGCCTTATCTGCTTCGTCGAGTGAGTGGATGTCACCATTACCTATAATAGGAATATGTACGCGAGGGTTGCGCTTGACCTCGCCGATGAGAGTCCAGTCGGCTTCGCCTGTGTACATCTGACTGCGCGTGCGCCCATGGATGGTCAGCGCCTGAATGCCACAATCCTGCAGCTGTTCTGCCAGTTCTGTAATAATCAGTTGTTCGAAGTTCCAGCCCAGACGCGTCTTCACCGTCACAGGCAGCTTGACAGCATCAACCACCTTACGGGTAATCTCCAACATCTTTGGGATGTTCTGCAGCATGCCGGCACCAGCACCCTTGCCAGCAACCTTCTTCACAGGACAGCCGAAATTGAGGTCGATAACGTCAGGGCCAGCCTGTTCCACGATTTTCGCTGCCTCGACCATTGCCTCCACGTCGCGCCCATAGATCTGAATACCCACAGGTCGCTCCGTATCGCTGATGGTCAGCTTAGAGATGGTCGACTTGACATCGCGAATTAGTGCTTCGGCACTGACGAACTCCGTATAGACCATAGCTGCACCGAACCGCTTGCACAGCAGTCGGAAACCAATGTCTGTCACGTCCTCCATGGGTGCCAGAAACACGGGCCTTTCTCCGAATTCTACGTTTCCTATCTTCATTTCGACGGCAAAGGTACGGATAATAGTTTATAGTTTATGGTTTATAGTTTATAGTATGATTATATATTAGGATATTTTAACGGTCCTGATGACACGTTTATCTGATAATATGTGTATCTTTGCAGCAAGTTTAACGTTAAATTTGACACTATGGAGCAATTATTGCATTATGTGTGGAAGCACAAGATGTTCCCTTTGAAGGGAATGGAAACGAGCGACGGACAAGACGTCGAGGTGATTGACCCTGGACTGCATAATCGCAACGCAGGTCCAGACTTCTTCAATGCGAAAGTGAGAATCAGCAGGACTCTCTGGGTTGGAAATGTCGAGATTCATGACAAGTCGAGCGACTGGTATCTGCATGGACACGACAAAGACAAGAACTACGACAACGTAATCCTCCATGTGGCAGGCGTTATCGACGCAGAAGTCATGAACAGTAACGGGGAGTTTATCAAACAGATGCAGCTCGATGTGCCCGACTATGTCAGGGAACATTACAACGAATTGTTGAGTATCGATAGTTATCCGCCATGTTACAAGGTGATTCCAGATCTGACAAGTCTGATGGTGCATGCCTGGATGGCTGCGCTCCAAACCGAGCGACTCGAACAGAAAACAGAGGCTATCCGAAAGCGGGTAGAGCTTTGCAATGGGTCGTGGGAGGACGCCTACTTCGTGACCCTCGCACGCAACTATGGGTTTGGTATCAATAACGATGCTTTCGAGCTGTGGGCACGCAGTCTGCCGCTTTCTGCCGTAGCCCACCATCGTGACGACCTTTTCCAGATAGAGGCGATCTTCATGGGACAGGCTGGACTTCTCGAATTGGAGACTATCCCAGAATACTATCAGAAAGATGCCCTTAACGAAGGTTACTTCGCCAAGTTGCGCAATGAATACCTCTATTTGGCGCATAAATTCTCGATGAAACCGATGGATTTTAAGATTTGGCGCTTCCTCAGACTGCGTCCGCAGAACTTCCCTCATATCCGTATCTCCCAGCTAGCTAACCTCTATTATCAGCAGAAGGCTGGTTTGAGCCAGCTTGTGGAATGCGAGACGATCGAACAGTTGAAACAGGTGCTTTCATCGCATGTTACACCTTATTGGGAGACTCATTACACCTTCGGCTCGACCAGTTCGAAGAACGAAAAGCATCTTAGCTTTGGCTCGTTGAATCTGCTTATGATCAATACGGCTATCCCGATGCTCTTTGCCTATGGACGTCATACTTCGAAGGAAGTGCTTTGTGACCGTGCCTTCGATTTCCTTGAGCAGTTGAAGGCTGAGAATAATCACATCATCCGCATGTGGCAGCAAGTGGGATTACCCGTCATAACAGCAGGTGACTCGCAGGCTCTGATCCAACTCAAAAGAGAGTATTGTGACAAGAAAGATTGCCTCCGCTGCCGATTTGGATATGAGTATTTGAAGAGGAGGGTATAGTTTACGGTTTACAGTTTACGGTTTACAGTTTACGGTTTACGGTTTACAGTTTACGGTTTACAGTTTATAGATGATTACTTTTGTAAATGAGAAAATTGACAATATAAAATTATTGATTATGATAGAGTTCGATTTTTCATATCGTAAGTTAAATGTCTACCAACTATCAAAGATATTGGTGACTGATATATATAAAATGGTGAAAAGATTTCCATTAACAGAAACTTATGCTTTAAGTGACCAAATGCGCAGGGCTGTAGTATCAATATCTTCTAATATTGCTGAAGGAACCTCAAAAGCATCCCCTAAAGAACAATTCCATTTCTTAGAAATTGCATATGGTTCCTTAATGGAAATTATGTGTCAAACAGAAATTGCCTATGATCTGCATTTTATTACTCAAGATGACTTACTTGAAATTCAAGAAAAGGTTGTGAGTATATATAAGATGCTTTCCTCTATGCAATCCACAATAAAGACTCGCATAGAAAACATATCATCTGTAAACCGTAAACCGTAAACTGTAAACTAATATGAACAACGGAGAATTATTTTACACGATGGCGCTGACGCGACTGACGAATTTCAACTATCAGCAGGCGCTGGAGTTATACAAAATGGTTGGAAGTGCCCAATTATTGTATGAACATAGGACCGAGATTGGCGACATCATTCATGATGCCTCACCACATTTGATGACGGCTCTTCAAGATTGGAATGATGCGATGAAACGGGCGGATTTTGAACTAAAATATATGTACGAGCACGGAATCAGAGGGCTTGTGCTCACTGACGAAGACTACCCACAGCGACTACTGGAATGTCCTGATGCACCTCTTGTACTCTATTATAAAGGTAATGCAGACCTGAACCAAGCGAAAATCATCAGTATCGTTGGTACTCGTCGTGTCACCACCTATGGACAAGACATCGTTCGCCGTTTTGTCAGCCATTTGAAACGGTATTGCCCGCAGCTGTTGATTGTCAGCGGTTTAGCCTATGGTGTGGATATAAACGCTCATCGCGAGGCGCTGGCCAACGGCTATCCCACAGTGGGTGTGCTGGCGCATGGGCTCGACACCATCTACCCTTATCACCATCGTGACACAGCAGCAGAGATGCTGAATCATGGCGGCCTGCTGACGGAGTTTATGACCCAGACCAATGCCGACAAGCCCAACTTCGTGCGTCGTAACCGCATTGTGGCGGGTATGGCAGATAGTGTGATCTTGGTAGAAAGTGCAGCGAAAGGCGGCGGACTGATTACTTGTGAGATAGCTCAAAGCTATAATCGTGCCGTCTTCGCTTTCCCGGGGAATGTGAATGCAGAGTTTTCGAAAGGGTGCAACAATCTGATACGCGACAACGGGGCTGGTCTTATCTCGGGTGCCGAAGACTTTATCCAAGCTATGGGCTGGCAGGATGAGGCCCAAAGGCAACGGGCTCTTGCAGACGGTATAGAGCGCAGTCTCTTCCCTGAATTGTCAGCCCAGGAGCAGCAGATTGTCAGTCTTCTTCAGGAAACCAACGACCTGCAACTGAACATCCTCAGTGTGAAGACAGGTATTCCTATCGGCCAACTGACGGCACTCCTCTTCCAACTCGAAATGAAGGGAGTCGTGAAGCCCCTCGCTGGTGGTATGTACCACTTATTGCTGTGAAATAATTATAATTCTTAATTCTTAATTCGTCATTCTTAATTTAATATATTAACTTTGCACCGTTTTTAATAAGAATGCAATTATGAAAATAGCTTTGATCGGCTACGGAAAGATGGGCAAGATGATTGAGCAGATTGCTATCAGCCGTGGTCATGAGATTGTGAGTATCATTGATATCGACAACCAGCAGGACTTTGACTCTGCAGAGTTCGCATCGGCTGATGTGGCGATAGAGTTTACTGCTCCACAGGCAGCTTACGGCAATTACCTGAAGGCCTGGGACAAGGGTGTGAAGGTGGTTAGTGGTTCGACAGGTTGGATGAAGGAACATGGCGACGAGGTTCGCAAAGCCTGCAACGAGGGTAAGACCCTCTTCTGGGCTTCGAATTTCTCGATAGGTGTGGCCATCTTCTCGGCTGTGAACCGTTATCTGGCAAAGATTATGAATCAGTTCCCCCAGTATGATGTAGAGCTGGAAGAGACCCATCATGTGCATAAGCTCGACCATCCGAGTGGAACGGCTATCTCGCTGGCTGATGATATCGTGAGCAATATTGACCGTAAGGAAACATGGAAGGAAGAAACCACTGATCCGAAGTTTCTGCGTATCGACCATATCCGTCGTGGCGAGGTGCCTGGTATCCACACCATTCGCTATGATTCTGATGCTGATATGATCACGATTAGTCACGATGCCCACAGCCGTAAGGGCTTCGCTCTTGGAGCTGTGCTTGCTGCTGAGTATACGAAGGATCATCAGGGGCTGCTGACGATCAACGATATGTTTAAATTCTGAAACATAGGTTAAAGTATGATTTGGATGCAACTTCTCAATCTTCAGTTGCGTCAGATCTGTGTGAATCAATTATTTAACTGAAATGGAGAAGAAAGAAAAGTTGAATATGAAAGTGCAGTGGGCGAAGTTCATTGCCGTGCTCGTGCTGTATTTGCTGTTCCTCTATTGGGTGGAGTCATGGTGGGGATTGCTTGTCATCCCATTTATCTTTGATATCTATATCACGAAGAAGATCAAGTGGCAATGGTGGAAAGAGGCCGAGAAGCCGGTGAAGTTTGTCATGTCGTGGGTCGATGCCCTCGTGTTCGCCCTCGTAGCTGTCTATTTCATCAATCAGTTCTTCTTCCAGAATTATGTGATTCCATCGAGCTCTTTGGAGAAATCGCTGTTGACGGGTGACTATCTGTTCGTGTCGAAAGTGAGCTATGGCCCTCGTATTCCACAGACGCCTCTGACGATGCCGCTGACACAGCACACCTTGCCTGTTGTCGAGTGTAAGAGTTATCTGGACTGGCCTCATTGGGACTATCGTCGTGTAAAGGGTCTGGGTAATATTCAGTTGAATGATATTGTGGTTTTCAATTATCCGGCAGGCGACACGCTTTGCTCGGCACCCCAGTATCAGGCTTTCGACTATTATCAGATGTGCTACGGTATCGGCTATCAGTTGTACCCAAACCGTCCAAATCCTGATTCGCTTTCAGCTGATCTGCGATTCAAGTACTTCAATGCCATCTATGAGGCAGGTCGACAAGCTATCAGGCAGAACCAGATGGAGTATGGTGAGATTATCACGCGACCTGCCGATCGTAGGGAGAACTACGTGAAGCGCTGTGTGGGACTGCCTGGACAGACCTTGCAGATTAAGAACCACATCATTTATCTGGACGGTAAGGCCAATAAGGAGCCTGAAAATGTGCAGTATACCTATTATGTAAGGTTGAAGCAGTCGTTGCCCGAGGAACTGATGGAAGAGTTAGGCATCTCTATGGAGGACCTGACGAGTCTGAATACCGTGGGATATCTGCCTCTGACGAAGCATGCCGTAGAAGTGTTGCAGGGTAGGAAGGACCTGGTAGAGATGATCAAGCTGAACACCGATGCTAATGATCTGGAAATCTATCCGTTGAATGGCAATAAACACTGGACAAGAGATAACTATGGACCAGTATGGATTCCGAAGAAAGGCGAGAAGATTGCTTTGACGATGGACAATATTGCCGTCTATGAGCGCCCCATCAAGGTATATGAGGACAATGATCTGGAAATCAAAGACGGTAAGATCCTAATTAATGGTCAGGAGGCGAAGGAGTATACTTTTAAGATGGATTACTATTGGATGATGGGTGATAACCGTCACAATTCAGCCGACAGCCGCTATTGGGGTTTTGTGCCTGAGGACCATATTGTGGGTAAGCCGATTTTCATTTGGTGGTCGAGCGATCCTGACCGTCATGGCATCAGTGGTGTCCGCTGGAGCCGCTTAGGGCGGATAGTGGATAATATTAAATAGTTTATAGATGATTACTCTGTTGAGTACAACCTATTTCGGCCCGGTGCAGTGGTATCAGAAGCTGTATCGGGCCGAACATGTAGAGATAGAGCGCTGTGAAAGTTTTCAGAAACAGACTTACAGGAATCGCTGTCTCATCGCTACGACCCAAGGTGTGCAGGCATTGACTGTGCCGATTGTTCGTGGAGAATCGCCCCTCATCAGGGATATCCGTATCAGTGATCACGGCAACTGGCGCCACCTGCATTGGAATGCGCTACAGAGTGCTTACGGTGATTCGCCATTTTTCGACTACTTGCAGGACGATATCAGACCGTTTTTCGAGAAACGTTGGGATTACTTGCTGGATTTCAATGAGGCAATCAGGATAAAAATTTGCGAATTAATCGATATTAATCCATTTGTAGACTATACCAATGAGTTTGCAAGTATCTCAGCAGCCAATACTCATGACTATCGTGAAACCATCAATCCCAAACATCCTGCTGAGGATCCCGATTTTGAAGTGAAACCTTATTATCAGGTTTACCAGCAGAAACATGGCTTTCTGCCAAACCTTTCTATCCTCGATTTGCTGTTTAACATGGGGAGGGAAGGCATTTTCTACCTCTGAAACATGAAATGAGACATATTTGAAACAAATTCCTGCGTATTTTGTTGGATGTTTCATGAATAATACCTATCTTTGCAGCGTCTAAAGCTAACTTATCACTAACTGGCAATGAGAAAATCGTACTTATTAATGGCTTGTTTGGTGTCGTGTCTCATGGGATGGAGTCAGACGCAACATTTCTATACTGCTGATAAACTGTCGAGCAATCAGATTACTGAGATTACCCAGGATGGTGCTGGCTATATCTGGATTGGTACAGAGTATGGACTGAATAAGTACGATGGCTACAGCTTTACTCACTATCTACATAAGGAGGGCAACGACCATACGATTCAGAGTAATAACATCGCCACTTTGTTTACTGACCGTGAGGGAAACTTGTGGGCGGGATCAGGTATGGGACTATCGCGCTATAATGCTGCAAACGATAATTTTGACCGCGTAAAACTACCTGGAATCCAGTCGGCCCGTGTGAATGACATCATCCAACCAAGCGGTGACCACTTGTTGGTGGGAACAGCTGGCTATGGTCTCTATCAGATTAACGTACATACCTTGGAGGCGAAGAAACTCGACGGCTATGCCCAAGAAGCAGAGAACTCTTATTTCAGTCATATCATCATCGACATAGATGGTAATTTCTGGAAAGCTGGCTCTGGCCCGACCATTACCTGCCGTCAGAATAATAAGCAGCATACTATCCGTACTTACGAATCACCGTATGGAACGGTCACGAAGTTCCTGAACTATGGTAACGGCATATTGCTGGTCTGCCGTAGGGGACTTGCTTTTATCCAAAATGGACAGATAATCCCCGATTTCATCGATACGAGTGTGCTTGGTGATGAGAATGTCCAGTTGCGCAGTGCACTCTGTGACAACAAGGGGAACCTGTTTATTGGCACTTTGGGAAAAGGTTTGTGCTGGGTACCTAGAGGGTCGCGCCAACTACAGCGTTATGATTATACAAGTGGTAGCTTCGACCTGAACACATCGAATGTATGGGCACTCTTTGAAGACAAGCAGGACAATTTGTGGGTAGGCTGTCTGAAACGAGGTTTGCTGATGCTTCCACAGTATGAGCCGCAATTCAGTACCTGGACCTTCCCTGCGCAAAACGTCAGCATCGGTGGTTCGGTGACCTCCATCTGTCAGGGAGATAACGGCATGACTTGGTGCGCCGTCCAGAATAATGGAGTCTATGGCTTTGATGCCAATGGTAAAGTGGTTGCACATCCAGCCTCTCCATCTGACACCTATTTAATCTATAGAGACCGTCGGGGTGGGTATTGGATTGGTACAGGTAAAGGTCTCTATAGTTATCTGCCGATGACGGGGGCCTATCGTAAGGAACTTGATTTTGACTGTGACTATATCAATGTGATAACGGATGATGGTGAGGGGCATCTCTATTTCTCGACCTATTCGAAGGGATTCTGTTCTTATGACTTGCAAACCAAAGAGTTGCGTAACTTTACCATGCAGCAGACTGATGAGCAACGAGGACGTGTACATAACAACTGGGTGATGTCGCTGTTGCTCGATAGCAAGGGCTTGCTGTGGATCGGCACTTCCTCCAACCTTTGCTGTTATGACCCGAAGGCAGACACGTTCAGACCTTACAGCTGGGAAGTGCTGATGGAGGGGACCTCAGTGACTGCTCTATACGAGGATCAGCTACACAATGTGCTTATCGGTACCGACAAAGGACTCTATCTCTATGACAAGCAGAAACGTGATGTCAGGATCTATCCCAAGGCTGAGGCTCTGACAGACAAGGTCGTGTGTGGAATCATGCAGGATGGTTTTGGTGACCTTTGGTGTAGTACATCGGTGGGTATCTGGCAGTATCAGTCTGCTAAACAGCGTTTTATCGCCCACATCTATGGAAACGGACTGACGACGCGTGAATACGTCTGGGGTATAGCCATGCAGAAACCTGACGGTACCATCTACTTCGGTGTGAGCGACGGTATTACTTCGTTCCAGCCTGCTACCCTCCGTCAGAGTAAGCCTTATCAGGGCGAAGTGCATCTGACAGGACTGTTCATCGGAGGCAATTCCGTGAATTGCAACACATTATCTGATGATGTGCATGTCATTTCACAGCCATTGGGCGAGAGTGAACGTATCCTGCTGTCGTATCTTGACAATTCGATTACTATGGAATTCTCGCTGCTGAACTTTACGAATACTGAGAATGTGATCTATGAATATCGTCTGAATGGCAGTAAGGAATGGACACAGACAGCAGCAGGGCGTAACCGTATTCCTTTTACCCACTTGCAGCCAGGTTCCTATGTGCTGGAGATAAGGGCTGTTGACAATGGCGTCTATACTAAGCCTAAAGTCTACCGTATCATCGTGCGGGCACCTTGGTATCGTTCCTCGTGGGCGTACCTTATATATATAATAGGTATATTGACGGTGCTTGGATTGACTCTGTGGTTCTATATCCGGCGTCGTAAACAGGAACTCGACGAGGAGAAGATGAAATTCCTTATTAATGCCACTCATGATATCCGTTCGCCATTGACACTGATTATGAGTCCGCTGCACAAACTGTTGAAGCGTGACCTTGAACCAGAAGTGAAAACAGAGCTGAAGACCATTGAGCACAATGCCCAGCGCGTGCAGAATCTGGTGAATCAGATACTCGACATCCGTAAGATTGATAAGCAGCAGATGAAACTGCAGTGCCAGGAGACCGATATGGTGCAGTATGTGGGAAATATCCTGAAATCCTATGAGTATACTGCCAAGGAGCGTGGTATGACGTTCAAATATGTGCCGACTGTGGATAAGCTGAAGGTCTGGTTGGATCGTAATGCTCTTGATAAGGTGGTGGACAATTTGTTGTCGAATGCCTTCAAGTATACTTATGATGGCGGTGCCATAGAGGTTCGCGTAGAAGAAGGCGATCACCAGAACGCCATTCTCCAGGTTATCGACAATGGTATGGGTATCAGAGGCGATGTCCATAAGATATTCGATCGATTCTATCAGTCGAGTGCGACGCGCTCCCTGCATATCGAGGGTACAGGCATCGGGCTGAATCTCTGTAAGATGATGGTGGAAATGCATCATGGTACTATCGAGGCGGCCAACCGTGTGGATTCGCAAGGCAGTATCTTTACCGTCAGTCTGCCTTTGGGAACGGCTCATCTGGCGAAGGAAGAGCTACTTGTTGCGGAAGAGCGAGAAAAGGTGGCGAAGCCCAAGCCGATGTCGAACTATAGGGTTCTGGTGGTGGATGATGACGTTGAAATCGGCGAATATATTACTCAAGAACTGGGTGCCTATTACCGTATTACCGCTGTAACAAATGCCCGTGAGGCCCTGCGGTTGCTTCTTGGATCAGAGCCAGAGAAGCAGTTCGACTTGGTGGTGAGTGATGTGATGATGCCCGAAATGGATGGTTTCACCATGTTGCGCATGATCAAGACAAATATGAACATCAGTCATATCCCTGTGGTGATGCTTACCTCAAAGTCGGACGTGGCCAATCGTCTTGAGGGTCTTGAGAAGGGTGCCGATGCCTTCCTTGCCAAGCCATTCGACATGGATGAGTTGCACGTGACGATTAATAACCTCATCAGTAAGAACTTGCGCCTGAAGGGTAAGTACTCTGGTGTCCAGCAACAAAAAGACAAGGTGGCTGAGACAGCCGTAAAAGGCAACGATGAGATGTTGATGGAACGAGTCATGAAGGTGTTGAACGAACACATGTCTGACAGTGACTTCAGTGTGGAGACTCTTTGTACCGAAGTTGGTATCAGTCGTGCCCAATTACATCGGAAAATGAAAGCCTTGACGGGATTGCCGGTCAGTGAATTCATCAGAAACATCCGACTTGAGCAAGCCGTGAGGCTGTTAAAAGAACAAAAGATTAACGTAACGCAGGTTGCATATACTGTCGGATTTAGCAATCTTGCACACTTCTCAACGGTGTTCAGAAAGCAATTTGGAGTGTCTCCGTCTGAATATATTGAGCAAAATACATAGGTTGAAACAAAAATGAAACGAAACGAAACATAGAAGAAACCCTTGTATCTAAAATATGTCTATCTTTGCAGCAGTTTTTTGATTAATTTAATTTATTATTAACTAACAAAACCAAACGTATGAGTTTTAAAGCAAAGAAGACAGCCTTGTACATTGGATTATGCTTTCTCGGCATAATCAGTGCACAGCAGGTTTCGGCAGCTACCGAATCAGTAGCTTCCGTACAGCAAACGCAGCAGGCAACTGGTCATGTAGAAGACTCTCAGGGTCCGCTGATCGGTGCCACGGTCATGGAGAAGGGTACCACCAATGGTACGGTTACCGATTTCGAAGGTAACTTCTCTCTTAATGTGAAGCCGGGTGCAACACTCGTCATCTCTTATGTCGGCTATGAGTCGGTTGAAGTAAAGGCAGGTTCTAACGTGCACGTGAACCTTAAAGAAGATGGACACGTAGTTAATGAGGTGGTGGTTATCGGTTACGGTACCCAGCGCCGTGAAGCCGTTACTGGTTCTGTTGCCAACATCGGTGGTGAGAAACTGAACCAGATTGCAGCATCCAATGCAGCTCAGGCTCTGCAGGGCCGTGTTGCCGGTGTGCTTATGACACAAACCAGTTCGAAGCCGGGTTCCGAGATGCAGATCCGTATCCGTGGTCAGCGCTCACTGAGTGCAAGTAACGACCCACTGATCGTGCTCGACGGTATCCCCTTCATGGGACAGCTTTCTGATATCAATCCCTCTGACATCAAGTCGATGGATATCCTGAAGGATGCCTCTGCAACCGCCATCTACGGTTCTCGTGGTGCTAACGGTGTCATCATCATCACCACAGTCAAGGGTACTCAGGGTACTCCTGCTAAGGTTTCTTACAATGGCTATGTATCATTCAAGAAGATCTTCAAGAAGTATCCGATGATGGATGGTCCTACCTTCTCTAAGATGCGTCAGGTTGCTGGCAAGTATCAGAACTCTCTGGATGAGAGCGACAATACCAATACCGATTGGCAGGATCTGTACTATCAGACAGGTGTCAGCCACAACCACGACGTGAGTGTTGCCGGTGGTACCAATGGTGGTAGCTATAGCTTCGGTGCTGGTTACTATCACGACGAGGCAGTTGTCCCCACTGAGGGTTACGACCGTGTTTCTGTTCGTGGTAACTTCGATCAGAAGGTTGGCGAGTGGTTCCGTTTCGGTCTGAGCACCAACACTAGCTATCGCAAGACTCAGGGTGTGAACAATATGTACGCAGTGCTCTGTTCTTCACCTCTGTCAAGCCCATACAATGAAGATGGTAGCTTGAAGCGCTATAACACATTGCCCGCTGACGATCAGGTAGTAGTTACCAAGGAGAGCGTTGAGCGTGACAAGGAAGTATGGCTGAGCGAGAACAAGGGTATCGGTACTTTCAACACGCTGTTCGGTGAGGTTAAGTGCCCATGGGTTGAAGGTCTGAGCTATCGTATCAACATCGGTCTGAACTTCCGCAACTCAAAGCAGGGCAGTTTCACTGGTACTGGTGTTAATAATAAGGATGCCAATGCCGTCAACGGCGGTTCTGTCTATGAGAACCAGACCCGTAACTGGGCTGTTGAGAACCTGCTGACCTTCGATCGTGCATTCGGCAAGCATAATCTGAACCTGGTTGCCATGTACTCAGCTGAGCAGACAACTTACGAGCAGAGCGGTGGTTCTGCACAGGAGATTCCTGCAGACTATTTCCAGTACTATGCACTCGACAAGGCTACTGGTCAGTCAAACCTCGTTGGTTATAACTACTGGCAGAGTGGTCTGATCTCTTGGATGGGTCGTGCAATGTACTCTTATGATAATAAGTATATGCTCTCTGTAGCTGTACGTTCTGATGCTTCTTCACGCCTGGCAGAAGGTCACAAGTGGCATACTTATCCCGCAGTAAGCGCTGGTTGGAACATCGCCCGTGAGAGCTTCATGGAGAATGCAACCTGGATCGACAACCTGAAGCTGCGCGTAGGTTATGGTGAGACCTCTAACCAGAGTATCAATCCTTACTCTACACTCGGTGGATTGGCTATCCGTAACTATAACTTCGGTAACGGCACCAACTACAAGGCAGGTTACTATGTAAACGCGCTGCCTAACCCTGACCTGGGCTGGGAGTACTCTAAGACCTGGAACTTCGGTCTCGACTTCTCATTCTTCAATGGTCGTCTCTCTGGATCGTTCGAGTATTATATTCAGAAGACCCGTGACATCCTTCTCGATGTATCTCTGCCTTCTACCTCAGGTGTTAGCAGCTATACCGGTAACATCGGTAAGACTGAGAATAAGGGTTGGGAGTTTACATTGAACGGTATCATCATCGACAACAAGAACGGCTGGAACTGGGAGGCAGGTATCAACCTCTATGCTAACCGTAACAAGTTGACCGAGCTTGCTTCTGGTGAGGATCGTGATGAGGGTAACCGCTGGTTCGTTGGCTATCCTATCGACGTGATCTACGACTACGAGTATGAGGGTCTGTATCAGGCAGGCGAAGAGGCAGCCATGAACATCCTCGAGCCCGGTGGTAACATTGGTATGATTAAGGTGAAGTATACTGGCGACTACGATGCCAACGGTCTGCCTACCCGTCAGATCGGTCCTGAGGATCGTCAGATTATGAGCATGGAGCCGAAGCTGATGGGAGGTTTCAACACCACAGTTGGTTATAAGGGCTTCGACTTGACCGTTATCGGTGCATTCCAGATTGGTGGTAAGCTGATTTCTGCCATCCACTCTTCTAGCGGTTATCTGAATATGCTGACAGGTCGTCGTAACAACCTCGATGTAGACTACTGGACAGAGCAGAACACTGGTGCTAAGTATCCGAAGCCCGGTGGTATCCTGAGCGGTGATAACCCCAAGTACGGTTCTACACTGGGTTACTTCGATGCTGGTTATCTGAAGATCCGTGCCATCACGCTTGGTTACAACTTCGACAGTCTGAAGTGTATCAAGGACTTTGGTATCAGCCGTCTGCGTCTCTACGCTTCGGTTCAGAATCCATTCGTACTCTTCTCACCATTCAACAACGAGAGCGGACTTGATCCCGAGACCAACTCTTGGGCAAACGAGAATACAGCTGTAGCAGTTGACGGTTATACAGGCAAGCACAAGATGCCTATCGTAGGTTACAACACACCTACAACCCGCAACTTCCTGCTCGGTCTCAACCTAACGTTCTAAAGGTAAAAAAGTAAAAAAGTAAAGTTATGAAAACTAAAAGTATTAAATATATCCTCGCTGCGGGTCTTGTTTGCTGTGGCCTGTCTACAACTATGACATCCTGCAACAGCGTGCTCGACGAGCAGCCGCGCAGCAATTTCGATCCGTCATTCTTCAACACGAAGGCGGGTATCGAGGGCGGTCTGACCTCACTTTATGCTCACCTGCGCTATTTCTATGGCAATGGTTACTATCTGAACACTTTGGAGACTGGTACCGATGAGTATACCTACGCACAGTCTGCCGACGGTAACTTCAAGGATGCCGACCTTACAGGTGTAGGTTCCGTAACTCCTACCAGCACAGTAGCTGGTGGTGCTTGGGGTACACTCTTTGCAAATATCAATACCGCCAGTGGTATTATTGAGAATGGTACTGCTGCAGGAATGGATGCATCTCTTCTCGCAGAGGCTTACTTCTTCCGTGCATTCGACTACTTTATCCTGGTGCAGACCTACGGTGGTGTGCCCCTCGATCTCGGTGCCGGTGAACTGAAGTTCAACACCTCTACTACTCGTACCTCTGTACGTAATACCGTTCCAGAGGTTTATACGAAGTGTATCTTCCCCGACCTGGAGAAGGCTGTTAACGACCTGCCTGAGAATCCCCGTCTCACAGGTACCGCTACAAAGAACCTTGCGCGTCTCTATCTGTCAAAAGCTTATCTGACATACGCTTGGTGGTTGGAAAATCCTAACAATATCCCCACCTATCCGGAGTGCACCCGTGAGTCTGGTCAGGCTCAGAGCTATTTCCAGAAGGCATACGACACTGCTATGCAGGCTATCAACAATCCTGGTCCTTATGGACTGCAGCCTACATTCTATGATGTAAACGTTGCTACCAACGACCGCAACTCTGAGATCATGCTCTATGCTGATCACGATGAGGACGAGAAGTATGGTAACGGTGGTGCTGGTTACGGTTGGGGTAGCGGTGGCTCTCCTGAGAACTTCGCTTACTGGATGGAGACCTGGAACTACACTGAGATGACCGCTAAGGCTGCTTCAGGTGCAGTGATCAACCCCGTACAGCGTGAGGCTGTCCAGGCCCTCGGTCGTCCTTGGACCCGTATGGCTCCTATCGCCGACAACTTCATGAAGGGCGGTGTCTGGGAGGATGATGTCAAGGCTATCGACTCTCGTTACGATGCAACCTTTACCTTGCGTTATCACACCAACTGGCAGAAGGCCGGTAACTCAGAGCCCTACGTTTTCGGTGCAAACGGCATGCAGGTAGGTCCTAACGAGGTTTACTTCAGCTGGGTTCCCGAGAGTGAGGATGCAAACATCAACTACACAGGTGCTGATGGCAAGCTTGGCTTCGGTGAGATGGCAGGTCGTCCTGACTTCGTAGTTGCCGTAAACCACATCAGCCGCAAGAAGTACCCCATCAACTGGAAACTCGGTATCTATCGTACTGATAACGCCGGTGGTCTGGGTTCAAAGGTTAACGGTGGTAGCCCACGTCCTTGGAATGTGGCCAAGTTCTCTGAGTTCTATCTGATCGGTGCAGAGGCTGCTGTTAAACTGAACAAGAACGAGGATGCCAAGACGCTGGTTAACGTGCTTCGTGCCCGTGCCGGTAAGCAGACATTCTCTCAGAACGACAATGTAGCCGTATCAGTTGACAATACAGAAGCTATGTTGGCTGCTACTCCTGCAACGATTACAATTGACTTTATCCTCGACGAGCGTAGCCGTGAGTTCTGGGGTGAGGGTTATCGTTGGTTCGACCTCGTTCGTACCCAGAAGTGGGCTGACCGTGCAGGCGTCTACCACATTGCCGGTAGCGGTTATACCGACAAGGATCTTGAGGAGTTCAAGCGCGACATCCCCGCTGGCTACTATATTCGTCCTATTCCACAGGGTCAGCTCGATGGTATGGAGATGGATGAGGCTGAGAAGGCAGCATATCAAAATCCTGCATATAGAAATTAGTTAAGGTTAGTTAGGTAAAAAGATTCTTTTCTCTCTGTTAGGAACACTGGTCGTTTTCTGCGACCAGTGTTTTTTTGTTCCAGGGCGTGGGACTATTAATCCCAGGGCATGGGACAAATAGTCCCACGCCCTGGGACAAATGGTAAGTGACTATTTGTTGTCGCTCCAGCGGTGATCCTTGGGGAAGGGCTGGCCTCCCCAAGCCTTAACCTGCGTCCACGGTTGGGGAGCGTCGGTCCAGAAAGCGTGTGTGGCCGGCAGTCCGAGGGGCATGAAGGCCAGCGAGCACATGTAGAGCGAGCCGTTGTTAGTGTACCAGTCGGCAGTCTCGGGCTGTGAGCCGCAGAAGCCTATGGTGAGATAGCCAGCCTCGTTGAAGTTCTCCTGGTGGTCGAACATGCGGTGGAGCACTTTGGTGAGGGCCGCGCGCACCTGGCCGTTGCTCAGGTCTTCAGGCAGTGTCTGATACCACGCCATGAGGGCCAGCGGCTGCATGGCTGCCATACGGTAAGGTGTGGAGCGGCCGATGACGGGGAAGGTTCCCTCAGGCGAGATGAAGCGTTCGAGGATGATGGAAAATTTCTGTGCTCGCTTCAGCGCACGTTCATGGAACTTCTTGTAGTTGATGCCCCAGCCGCCGCTGCCTGCGTCGATCATGTTCTGGAGGGTCTCGAGATACATGGCGTGGAAGACGTAGCTCGTATAGTAGTCGAAGGCAAACGTGCCCTGGCCATCGGCATACCATCCGTCGCCCACATACCATTCCTCTACCTTACGGATGGCTGTGTTGATGCGGAAGTTGTCTTGCTGGGCTCCGATTTTAGCCAGGAAGCTCTCGATGGTCGAAGAGAACAACAACCAGTTGGTATAAGGTGGATCCACTCTGCGTAGGCGGGTGAACTCGTCGATATAACGCTGTTTGGTCTGTTCATCGAGTGGTTGCCACAAAGCATCGAAGCCACGGATGAAACTCTCGGCGAGATAGGCGGCATCGACAAGCGTCTGCCCCTCTTTTCGCCACAGGAGATAGTCGGGCG
>JAEEGJ010006166.1_pt1 | contig 36367 bp, 18 predicted proteins | sample 8958761 | NCBI WGS metagenome assembly JAEEGJ01 (sample SAMN16246546, study PRJNA631951) | gut metagenome | biome: gut microbiome; feature: rumen; material: RS-attached | host: Bos | place: Iran: Karaj | collected 2018-10
CCCACGTGATGGCGTTCAAGACCGGCATGAGCACTACCGCTCTCACCACCGAGCCTTTCGTGCTCAGCTCCTCCACGGCCACCGACCGTGACTACGCCCTCGGAACCCTTTATTCCAACGGCTCCATCAACGCAGCCAACAACGCCGCATCCAGCTCCAACCGCATCGTCCAGCTCAACGTCCCCGTGGATGTGGACGCAATGCTTTTCTATGGCAAGGCCATCAACGCCACCACGAGCAACGCCACCGGCAAACTGACTTACGTTGTGGACAAGACCCCTTCCAACACCCATTTCGACCTGGTGAAGAGGCTTGAGAATGAGACCAACTACAAGCACACCGGAGACTTGATGGTTTTCATCATCAACCGTATCATCGGTTCCGAAATCTCGGCAATGGGAACCAGTGACACCTACTCCGCTCCCGGCGACCCCAAGGACCCCAAGGACGTTTATACCAATCTTCCCGCCCTTTCCTGGAAAGACCTTGGAACCACATATGACGATCCCACCGCCCGTCCTGGCATGTCCGGCCTCGAGGAAATCCTCGGCGCAGCCTATTCCACCTTCACCAAGATTGAGAGCGGTGAATACCGTGCCGGTTCATCCGCGGCCATCAAGGGTATGGTGACTTCCCTCATCGATGTCGTCAAGACAGTCCAGAACGCTGAGCCTACCGGCAACGAAGAGGCCAATGCCTGCCGCCTGGCCGACCAGATCATGCAGCGCAAGGGACGTTACTTCACTGATGCCATGGAGTTCCAGGATGTTGGCACCATGAAAAGCAACGCTACTACAGCAGGCGCTATCACCGCGGCTGATTGGGAGACTAAGTTCTCTGGTGTAACGAGTATCACATCCTTCCCTCACACCCAGTTCGGTATCCCCGACGGTGCTGCCCAGCTGCGGTATGACGCCACTACCGGCAAATTCGAGTATCTCGATCCCAACCAGGCCCTTGCCAATCCCGGCAACACCTTCAACCCCAACAACTATCTCTATCCCGCCGAGATTGCATACTACGTCAACTCCCCTATCCGCACCACCAGCCAGGACGTCACCACCAACGACTACCCCAACGGTGTAAATCCCTGGGATGACGACACTACCTCCGGCAACAAATGGGAAGTCAAGAGCTGGATGAACAACTCCAGGGTCCAGTCCAATACCCGCGGCATCGCCGTGCGCAACAACATCAACTACGGTGTAGCCCTGCTCGAGAGCAAGCTTGCCATCGGAAGCGGCTTCACCCACTTCAAGGATAACAAGGCAGCCAAGACCGGCGACGCCAACGACAACCTGATCCCCATCGACAACCATCACCTCACCTTTACCGGTGTCCTCGTGGGCGGCCAGATCAACACCGTGGACTGGCAGTTCCTCCCCAAGGTCTCTACCGGCAGCGAGTTCACCTATGTGGTTTACGACGATGCGATTGCCAGCGGCACCATCCCCACCCCGACCGGCAGCGAGAACTACACCCTCGTGCTCGACAACTACAACAAGACCCTTGCAGACAACGCCCAGTCCTCCGTCAAGGTAGCCCTCGAGTTCAAGAACGAAGGCGACGCTTTCTGGGGTAAAGACAATCTCGTTCCCAAGGACGGCATCTTCTACCTTATCGCCGAACTGCCCGTCGCAACCGCCACCAGCACTTCCGTCACCGCCCTGCCTGTATGGCCCGATGAGAGCAAATACGCCATCCCTCCCGTGTACGGTGTCGACAGCGAGGCTGTTCCCAGCGGCAAAGTCGCCGGCCACTCCAAGCAGATCAACCGCGTTTTCATCCAGAACTTCGTGACCTCCGCCACCTTCACCCTCGGAGAGGATTCCCTGAAGAATGCATACGTCACAGTTCCTAACCTCGCCAGCACCCAGATGTCCCTCGGTCTGTCCGTAGACCTCAAGTGGCATTCAGGATACACTTACAACATCTCCCTGTAACCTCTGTCCGGACTCGTGAACGTAAGGAAAACTGTCACGTGTCTGGCCATAACGGCCCTTCTCTCCGGCGGGTGCCTCATGCGCCCGCTGGAGGACGGGGCTGATTATTCCCAGTACAACGACATTTCCCTCGCCCTGTCGCTCAAGTCGACGGGCGACGTTCCGCATGTCCAGACCAAGATGACTGCGGCCATTACCCAGGACGGCACCGGATTCCGCGGGATAGAAGAGGTGCATATCGTTCCGTTCCAGACGGAATCGGCCGCCCCGGTAAGCGCCGGCAACCCCAGGCTCGGAGGCACCAACGTCTATATCCAGAATCCCGTAATAGGCAAGACCTCCCTGGTTGCCAACAACAATTCACATCTTTACCCCGTCGTAAAGGTTCCCCTGTCCACCAACCGCGTGCTCGCATACGGGAAAACAATGGATTCCGGCAACGCCGCTACCAGACAGGGAAAGCACGTCAACGGCGTCCTGACGCCCACAGGGCTGGACAACCCCAGCACCACCGCAGACATCTCGTTCTGCCTGGAGCCCGTCCTTGAATCTTCAGACATAAGTTCGATAGACCAGGCGGCTGACGGCATGATCGCCGCCCTGAACGGCGTGGTCGAGGGCATGCGCGCCACGGAAGACCCCGAGATCCTTGCCTTCCTCGACGCTTTCACCATCCAGAACCGGATTGCGGCGTGTTCGTACCAGACGCTGTACCGCATCGAGCAGACCATACTCGGAGAGCTCTCCAGGTACAACGGCTCCAATCCCGCCGCCATCAATTCGGTTATGGGAGTGCTCGCCGACCTCCAGGCCGCCCGCAGCGCCGCCGGAAGCGGTTTTCCGTCCTCCTACGGCATTCCGGAGGGGGCCATAGGAATGTGGTGGAACGGCAACCGCTTCATAAAGGTTATCGACGGGGTGAACGTGTCGCTCGTACCCATGTCCGGATACTGTTATCCGCCCAGCCTGTGGTACTACGCCAACAGCGCCGTCAAAACCTCCTCAAATTCGAGCGTAACCGAGCAATACAAGCCCCAGAACCCCACCTGGGGAAGCATCCTGTCCTATTATTCCGACGGTACTTCCGTCAGTTCATCGACCAAGTCCGTCGCTATAGAGGACCAGATGCAGTACGGCAACGGGCTCGTGGAATTCCGCTTCGTCGCACCCGACGCGAGCGCGGCGGCGGCAGCGGGATGCCCTCTCACCGGCGTCATCATCGGAGACCAGAAGGACGTGGATTACAGTTTCGCGCCCAAGGCCTCGTCCGATTTCCGTTTCATTTACGACAACAACATCAGCGGCGTCACGCTGGGAGGCACATCCCAGTATGTACAGCTCCTGGTGCTCCCCACCGCCGACGACCAGGCGGTACACTTTGCGCTGGAATTCCAGAACAACACCTCTTCTACGTTCCAGTGCCAGCAGGGCATCGTCTCTCCCGGCTGCAAATTCTATCTGGCCGGGGAACTCAAGCCCGGAGGCGGCACCAAGCCGGACACCGAGAACATCGCCGGCGTATTCGACTCCGACCACAAGACTACCGTTTATATCAAAGTGGAGAACCTGGGCAACGCCTACAATGCCGTCCCCGACCTCCGCGACCCCCAGCTGGAACTGGGCGTCGTGGCGGAAATGGACTGGATACAGGTTGAACCCGGGGGAATCAAACTTCCGTTCTGACAAGAAGGGATGAAGAAGCTTAGACACATATTGAACTTCACCGTAATGCTCCTCCTGGCACTGCCGGCCGTTTCGTGCCGTCAATCCGTGCCCGAAGAAGATACGGCGGAACTGTCCGTCAGCATCTACATCCCCGACCTCGTCGCAACCAAGGCGGAAACCGGCAGCGTCGGCGCCATTGCAAGCGAGAAAGTCTTCAGTTCCCTCCAGCTCTGGGTCTTCCTGCACGGGGGCGCGAATGACGGGCAGCCCGTAGGCTACAAGGGCTTCACGGCCGCGCAGCTTACCGACACCGGCATCCCGCATTCGGCCATTACCCGCTTTGCGATGCCCCTGAGCCGGGAAATGTTCAACACCCTGAGCCAGGACGGGACCAGGGTCGATGTGTATGCGCTCGCCAACGCAGCGGACGCCGCCTCCCTCGGGGAAGGCACTTCGCGCAGCGAACTCGAGGCCCTCGTCCTCAGCGGCTCCGCATTCGGCGTTTCGCCGCTTACGATGGCCGTTCCCGCCACCGGGATCCCCATGTCCGGAGTGCTCAAGGAGGCACAGGTCACAGGAGGTTATCCCGTCCTCAACATCTCCACGGTCAACCTTACCAGGGCGGTTTCCAAAATCCGTTTCGTCTTCAGCCAGCAGGGCACGCCCGCGTCGGGTACCGACCCTGCGGTACCGAGGAATTCCGCCTGCGTGGTCAAGAGCATCAGTTTCGGCGGCACGGCGACAGGCCACGACTGCCAGATCGCCTCATCCGAGAAACTGTTCACCACCCAAAAATACGGCACCACCGACAACCTGTTCGACATCGACGGCTACACGCCGCTGACCGCCACCATTGCCGGAAACGGCGGTGCGCCGCTCATGTCCAACGCGGACATCACCATCTGCGCAGACCCGGAAAAACTGCTTTTCCGCGGCACCGGGCACGAGACCGAAACCGCCCGTGAATACGAGAGCCGCCTCGACTCCGTCATCGTGGCCTCTTCCCAGTCGGGCCCCATCTACATCAGGGAAACCGACAAGGTCATTTCCGGCACCATCACCTACAACACCGGGGACGAGGACCTCACGGCCACCTTCACCATGCCGTCCGACAACGTCCTCTCCCGCAACCATTCCTGGATCCTGTACGCCTACTTCGCAGAGGCCACGCGGACCCTTCAGTTCAAGATAGTGGTCCTTCCCTGGGACAAGACCACCTACACTCAGGACCACACCGTCGCTACCGTAAACGTCGTACGCCGTTTCACCATACCCGAAACGGACCCCGCCACGTTCACCAAGATACAGAATGCAGACGGTTACTACGACATCTTCTTCTGGCACACACTGGGCGGACAGCCCAACATCATAAAAGGGGACATCCTCATCGCCACGCCGATAGGACAGAAGATACACATCGTACCGGTCCCCGGCGCCCTCGAGGGACACACCGTGGTCGACGGCATATTCACCGTCACCCCCATGGTGAGCGTAATCTACCCGAACTACCTCAACATGGAAAACGGCAGGAACGAGGACTGCCGCATCGAATACTCGATTTCGGTCGACCCCGGCACGCACACGGCGGCAGAACTGGAAGGCAACTACATCGACATCCACTTCTGCGTCGAAATCGGCGACAACGAGCGCTGGATCGACCTCGACACCGAGTCCATCGACTACTACAGGATAATACTCAAGCAGAACTGGGACGAATGATGAAGAAGGGCATGATACATATCCTGATTGCGTACGCGCTGCTTCTCATGGCGGCGTGCACCAAGGATTATGCGCCCGTGAACCCCGCTCCCGGACTGAGCATCACCGTCCGTTGCGAAGACCCCGCACAGACCAAGTCCGCACCGGAAGACGGAGAGACCCGGTTCAACGAGAACCTTATCCGGTCTGTCGATTTCTTCTTCTATCCGGGCAGCACGCCTTCTGCCACCGCCGACGCCGTCTATCACAGGAGGATAGACCTCGACGAAGACCCCGTAATCCACACCGAAGGCCGCTGGGAGGCCACTTTCACCATTGTACTAACGAGGATTGAGGCCGAACAGCTGTTTACGGCGGCCAACGGCATGCGCGCCACCGTTTACGCCGTGGTCAATTACAAGGGCTCCCTGGTTTCCGGCACCTCCCTCGCCGGCACTTCCCGCGCCGCACTCGCCGCAGTGGCCGTCACCACCGACTTCGCCGCTACAGAAACCGGCTACATCCAGGACAGCTTCATAATGGACGGCAGCACGGTCATCACCTACGACGACACGGCCGTCATCAGCGCCAGCGGCACGGTGGACGTCACCCGCTTCGCCGCCAAGATGACCACCGCCATCTCCGTCGCCGACACCGTCATCCTCAAGCACACCGGAGTGGACGACCCCGACGAAGTCTGGACCCCGGTACTGCACACCATGCGCATCTACCTGGTGGACGGCGCAAAGAACGTCACCCTCGGCACGCAGACCGCTGCCGACAACGCTTCTCCGGAATTCTTCTCCTACAGCGCCGATGAATGCAGGCGCCCGTTCCTGCGGGACAACGGCACCGAATACCTCGCACACACGTCCGTGGACAACGGCTCGGGCGAGACCGTCTATTACAACACCTACCCGATGTATTCGTACCCCGTAGCGTGGTCCAACGGCCGTCCCGATTACACCCAGCCGCTGCCGCACCAGCCCTACTTCAAACTCGAAATGGACTGGCGCCGCTCCGAGGACAACGGCTATTCCTACGACAGGCGCAAATACTACTACAAGGTAATAATCCCCCTCGACAGCTTCGAAAGGAACGACTGGTACCATTTCAACCTCGACGTCGCCATCCTGGGCTCCGAAACCGACGAGGGCAAGGCCTATCTGTACCCCACGTCCTGCTACATCCTCGACTGGCAGAACAAGAGCGTGCCCATCGACAAATATGCCGTCATCAGCAAGGCGCGCTACCTCTCGGTCGATACAAGGGTGAAGGAGCTCAACAACCAGGAAACGCTGAGCATACCGTTCCTGTCCAGCCATGACGTCAAGATTGTGGAGGGCAGCGTGACCGCGACCCGCCCGTTCTACGGCGAAATCACGAAAGAGAGCGACGTGGTGGACAAATACAACACCAAGTACCACGCCTGGGTGCGGAAAGACGCCGCCTCGGGAACGTACTACCTGGACTTCAACGGCCAGGACCAGAGTCCCGACGGCCAGGCGAAGTACGAACCATCCGGATGGCTTTCCAACACGTCCACGTCCATAGAACTGGACCATCCCCTCCAGAACGACTACACCAAGAACGATTTCGACTATTCCCCGTACACCATCCAGTTCGACATCGTCCACGACGACCTCATTCCCGGGGCCTATCCGTACAACGAGTACCTCAAGCATATCACCATCATCCAGTATCCGGGCATCTATATCGAATCCTGCATGAATTCCGACAGCGCGATAAAGAAAAAGGGCAGCGTTTACGGCTACGACGCCGGTTCCGCGCCATGGTTGGATATGCCCTGGGGGTATGTCTATATAGACAACGGGCGCTTTATCCGCAGAGACAATATTACAAATTCCTCTTCTTCCGATCCTTACTACCATTTCTCCACGGACAACAACAAGAGGGAATACCAGTGGCGTGCGGTATGGTACACCGGCGGCGGCCGCGACATTTTCAGGATCAACGTGACCGTGCTCCCGGAGAACTCTGAATTCGTGATTGGAGATCCGCGTATCGACGGATACGATCAAACCGTCCCCGTGCTGGGATACAGTTTCGTAAACAACGGCAACACCGCAGCGGATGCGATGCTTGAAGACAGGACCGGCAATCCGTCCAACTTCTCCCCGGCGCCCGTGGTGGACGGGGACATCAACAATCCCCTGTATCTCACCGGAGAGACCCGCCCCCTGACGTATTACCGTCCGACGGAAAAATCCGCCCGTACGGCCAACATGCTGGCTCCCGCCTACAGGATTTCGACGAAACTGGGAGGAACCGAATTCGGAAACCTCACCGAATCCCAGGCAAAATACCGCTGTGCCGGGTACCAGGAAGACGGTTTCCCCGGCGGAAGGTGGCGCATACCCACGATGAGCGAAATCAGGTTCATCGCCCAGCTGTCCGCCAAAGGCGTTTTCGAATTCATGTTCAGGGGCGATTACTGGTCCGCCAACGGTGTAGTAAACGTAAACGTCAACAGCGGAACGGTGACCGCCAGCACCAATTCAACTGCGCTCCTGCGCTGCGTGTACGACTCCTGGTACTGGGGCGACGAGCAGTGGAACCCGCGCTCGCAATTCGTATGGGGGGACAGGTTGCCATGAGAAGACTGATTGCATACCTGACCGCCGTCTTCCTGGCGGTGTCCTGCGTGGCTGAGCTCGAGCAGGGCGGCGCCTCCGTGGGCACTTCACTCGAAGGCGCCCCCGTGACCATCACCTTCTCCGTGCCCGACATCCCGGTGCTTCCCGCCACCAGGACACTGGCAACCGGCGACGGCGACATCACCGGCACGCCCTACCTCGATCCGGATATGATGTATCTGGTGGTCTGCGGCGGAAGCCAGAGTATCAAGTACATAAGGAAGGCAACGCTGGTTGGGACAGAAGAGAATGCCATAATTCCGGTGGATAAATATCCCCTTTCCGAAGGCGACCGGCACACTACCCTCTACACATTCAGCGTCCAGCTCGAGATTTCCGACTTCGGCCGCACCATCCATATCCTGGGCAATGTGGACGAGAACCAGCTGATTTCCGGAACCTACTCCTACCAGAGCCTTCCCAACATGCTGTCTTTCGACAACAAGCAGGCCTACTGGCAAAAGCTTTATGTGCCGTACATCAAGGCGAAGATAGATCCCGACACCCAGGAACCCATAAAATTGCAGAACGGAAGCTATATGCCTGACGACGCGACCCTGGCATTCTTCCAGTACGTCCCGCTCATCCGCAACTTTGCCAAGATACAGGTCAGCAACGCGTCCGAGAATTTCAAGCTCCACAGCTACGCCGTCATCTACTATCCCGAACGTGGCTCTGTGGTGCCCTACCGCAGCAACGAGCCGGTGGCGGTGAACCGCTTCGACTTCAACCCTCCCTCCGGATATCAGTTCAGCGGCTACGAGAAGAGCACTTTCGAACAGTTGGAAGGCAACATCAATTACCCGGGCAATATGCCTGCAGGCGTGGCCCTTAGCACCTTCATTCCTCCGGCTTCCGAATTCGAAGATCCGTCCACAAGCGACGGCAGGGTGCTGCTTTACGACGAGAACGACACCGAAAGCGGATTCTATATTTATGAGCGCGGGGTTCCGAATGACCATGTCGGGCCCACCTTCATCATTATATGCGGCAAATTCGAGGACGACGACCAATGGTACTACTACCGCCTGGACCTGATGGAATCCAAGGTGGAAGGCACCCAGACCGTCTCCCGTTATTACCCCATCTACAGGAACTTCCGATACAATATCCAGCTGCACCGAATCTCTTCCGAAGGCGTGCACACTCCGGAACTCGCCGCCGTTTCTTCGGGCGCCGAGGATATATCGGCCGACGTGTCGATGCGCCACCTTTCCGACATCTCCAACGGCACCACCCGCCTGGTGGTGGAGCCTTTCATGACCAGGACCTACAGCGGCCCGGCGGATGAAGGTTACTTCTACGAACTGTATGCACGTTTCTTCAACGACGTGTATTCGGACGTGCCCAACTTCAACACCGCCGCCGTGAGGGTGGAGCTGGTGCCTATGACAGACGGCTCCGACGACATCCTCATACTCTACGACGGCAACGGCAACCGTGTGCCCACCAGGGGCTTCTTCTTCCCCGAGGCCGCCACCGTGGGCGGGGTGGAAGGAATCCGGACCATCCGGTTCAACACCGTGGAGCCGCTGGACGAGACCAAGACCCAGAAGATAAAGATTACCGGCCACAACCCCGGCAACCATCAGGACCTGCGCCTCTACAGGGAGGTGGAAATCACGCTTCAGAAGAAGCAGCCGCTGATCGTCACGTGCGCGGACCGTGTGTGGCCGGTCACCGGCGCGCCTCTTACCGTGGCCGTCACCATCCCGTCTGAGCTTCCGGAATCCATGTTCCCGCTGGACTTCATCGTAGAGCCCGAGGCCGGAACGCTCACCCCGGACACTTCCCACGATATCAACCTGCCTGTAGGCTCCGGCCGTTCGATAGCCACCACGGAATCGACGTACAAAGACACGCCCGCATTCTTCTACACCAGGACGCTCACCTGGGAGGAGTTCACGCATCTGCCTGCCAGCGAAGGCCAGCGCACATTCTACTGCTATTTCAAGTCCACCCAGGCGAGTAGTGCTACCGCAATATGGGTCTACAACGAATACTTCCACAAAGGCAGCGCATCGTTCGTCAACACGCAGCCACTCACGGCCACGTGCACAGACCCTGTACCTGACGTCGTCGGTGCTCCCGTCACCGTGGGGATAACCATTCCTGACGGGATGCCGCAATCCATGTTCCCGCTTGTCTTCACTCTCGAACCGGATGATCCGACTCTCGCCACCGACACGTCGAAGGGAATCGATATGCCCGAGTCTTCAGGGCGCTTCACCAGGACGCTCAGCTGGAGTGATTACTCGGCACTGGCCGCAAGCGGGGGGTCCCGCACATTCTTCTGCTATTTCCTGACCACCCGGACCGACAGCGCTACCACCATCCGGGTGTCCAATGAGTATTTCAATCCGGTGAGCGTTTCCTTCATCAATGCCCTGGTAGGCCGCGGCGACATCGACTTGGGCGGTAATCTTAACAACGGAGGCGAACTATGAGTAAGATGACAGATACAAAGATGCTGCTATGGATGGTTTTGTCTCTTGTGGTGGCCTGTAATAAAGAGATTGTGGCTCCTGCTCCTGTCCCTGAAGTGCAGACCGTGCATTATCGGGCTTCCATCCGCACGGATGTGGACACCAGGGCCACCCTCGGGGAAGGTATGGTGTATAAGTATGCAAACGGAGACAGGGTGTATCTGGAAAGTGAGGACGGCACGCTGTATGGTTTCCTGGACATGGAAGATGCCGGTGACGTCGGGAAACACGTGGCCGGTTTTGTCGGCATCCTTACCTATGTCGGCACGCTTCCCAGGGATCCCAATCCGCCTGTGAGGCTGGTACTTGTGAGTGGGACGGATGATTTGCACACCGTGACGGACGGGAAAGTGGACGCCGTTTCCGCAGGCAGTTACGGCTTGGATACTTGGGCCCCGTCCCTTGAGGATGCCGTCAGCCGTTTGAGCCATTTTACCGGTTCCGGCAATTTGATGGATGGCAGTTTCACCCTTCAGCAGCAGTCCAGTTTTTTGCGTTGCTCCGTCAATATGACAACGGGTCAGGCGCCGGTGGGCCGCTTGATCACGGCCAGGCTGCTTAACGACAGCGTCCCTCTTCGGGAGGTGAGCGTTGCGGTGACCCAGGCTGGCAAGCTTCCTTTTGTCTTCGCCTTCCTGGGTGGCGGCGTGTCGCTGGAAAACGCTGAACTTGTAATTGAGTGGACGGATACAGAGAACACGGATCAATCAAGAGTTTTTGACGTTGCAGACCAGACGCTTGCCGCCAACACCTATTATTCGATCACCCGTTCCACGTTTTCGTATGATGGTTTCTGCATCACTGCAATTTCAAATGGCACCACCATCAAGTTCAACTACGACGGCATTCAGTACAGCGTGGATTACGGGGATACCTGGATACATTATACAGCTCCGTTCACTTTGAATGCTGATGAGGTCGCCTGGATAAAAGGAAACCGGACGAATTATAAAAACGCAGGGACAGATACGTATGAGAGCCCTTCTAATAAACCCATTTTTGAGGCGAACAAGAAGTGTTATATCTCCGGGAATATAATGAGCCTGCTCGCAGACAAGGAAAATCTTTCCGAGAGCGCTTTCCACGGAGCGTTTTCCAAAGGATCAGGAACAGCAGTCACATATATCGATATTCATCCGGATAACCCTCTGATTTTCCCTGATAATACGCTGGCTCCTAAATGCTATATGCAGATGTTCCGTAACTGCACGAGCCTGACACGCGCCCCGCAGTTCCGAGTGGAGGGGACAGCTTACCGCTGCTGCTACAATATGTTCCGCCAATGTACCAATTTGACGGATATAAGTGGTGTCGAATTGCCGGCCATGACTCTTTCCCAGGACTGCTATCGAGAATTGTTGAGACAGTGCAGCAAGGTAAAAACGGCGCCCACCTTGCCGGCTAAGACTCTGGTTACAGAGTGCTATAGGCAGATGTTTTCTAATTCCGGCGTTACGACTATTATATGTCTGGCAACTGACATCTCGGCGACAAGTTGTCTAAGCGAATGGATGTCGGGTGTTCCGAGCAAAGGCACGTTCTACAAGGCGCCTGGTGTGGATTATCCTCGCGACCCAAACGGCATCCCCAGTGGTTGGACCGTGGTGGAGTACACCGAATAATCCTGCCATTCCCTTAAACGCCGCCACTGATTTTATTCCCCGGGCCGCCAGCCCGGCCATTTTGGCTGGCCCCCGGCTGGTCCCGCCGCATTGCCCAAAGGCCCAGAGCCACCGCCGCAGGTTGGTGGCAAATCTGTTTTTTATCGGGTTGCGGAGCTTTCGGTTTACTTAACTGAGAGCCTGAATCTCTTCGACGGAGAGGCCGGTTACTGCGGAAATAGTCTCAGAAGGGATACCTTCTACTTCCTTCAGACGCCTGGCAACTTGCTCGATTCCTTGTCCTATACCCTTCTTGATACCCTCAGCGAAAAACTCCTCGGCGATTTCCTTGCGGTCTTCGTCGGTCAGATATGAGCGGATGTCGTCGTTGAACATAGAGCGAAAGTATTGTAGTTTGTCCTGGTCCGGAATCGGTGACTGGCGGCTCGACTCGAATATCGGATCGTACTTCCCGCCATACGGCTCCGGCTTTCTGGCAAAATTACTCATATTTTGCAGAATATCAAACCAAACTTCCACGGGATTGCTGGCCTTGCCAGGATCTCCGGCGAAGCGTGGCAGTTCGCACAGGTACAGGTTGAGGATGCTCCGCTTGGTGTATCCTTCGCCGGTGGTCTCGCGCAGCTGGTATGTGTAGATCAGCTTGTCCGTGTCGTGTTGCAGGCGGAAGTTCATGAAGCAAACCACATATACAGGCACCAGTTTCCCATATGATTCTCCCTTATGAAGCTGGGTATGGATCATAGAGGCGCCGTAGAACAGGAGGCGGTTGCGCAGGAATTCCTTGTCGGCCCGCTGCATTTCCACGATGATCTTGCGCCCGTCTTCCGTGTGGCAGAGGACGTCCATGATTACCTTCTTGTCGTCGCCCTTCCAGAGGTCGATTTCATTTGGTTCGTACTCGATGTGGATAATCTTTTCGGGCAGGATGTCGTTCAGGAGCAGCATGAGGTTTTTCTCATTGTGCCCGAAAACGTGCTTGAAGGCCCAGTCGCACAGCAGGTCGATGTAGGTGCTGGTGGCAATGCGGATGATAAGGTCTTCCTTTTCTTCAGGCGAGAGGCGGCGGAAGCGGTCATACTCGCTGGCGATGGCTTCATACTGAGCGAATTGCTCGGGGGTGAGGCTGGTTGTTTTCATAGCATTGAAGTTTTAAATGGTTACACCGCAAAGCTATGTAAACACGATGGCTTCCGCAACACCCTCAGTGCAGATTTTGCGAATTCTTTCGAAAGAATCGTAAAAATGTGGCGAAATGTGATGTCCTTTGCGCAATAGCTGCCGATTCCTGACGGATTATTGGCAATTTCACGTCAGAAGGGCCGTTTTCCATGCCGATCGGGAGCGTTTTCGATGTTTTTCTTCCCGAATCGCCACTTTTCCTGCCGATCGGGAACGATTTTGCCGATTATCTTCCCGAAGGGTCGGATAGAGGGCAAATAAACGAAAAACCCACTTTTACGAGCGTTAAATTAGGTTTTTTGGATTTTTTTTTGTATCTTTGCCTTTCATTCTTATGGACATTTATGTATATTAGTGCAAAACCAGTGTTAATTATCTATTTACCAATAATATATGCGTAATTCAATCAAAATTGTCCTCGTGGGTGCGATAGCACTTGCGGGCGCGGTTGCCTGCTCTCCGAAGGAGTCTGTCAACCCTAACTACAACCCTGCCACCGGCGAAGTTGCCACCAGCTTCGTGTTCAGCGTGTCTACTGCGAATTCTCCGATGACCAAGCAGACATCCGCCAACACCCAGGCCACCGCTACCGACGCTTTCCGCGGCATCACCGATGCAAGGCTGCTCAGCTTCCTTCGCAATGCTCCCGTTGCAGACGGCAAGTACATCACCGCCGCCTCCACCGCCAACAAGAACTATTCCCTTGGCCACGTCATGACCAACGCTGACGCGACCACCGACCAGTCCAAGAGCCACCGTATCATCGAGCTTGCCCTCCCCACCGAGACCAACACCCTCATGTTCTACGGAAAGGCCCCCAAGAGCGGTGAGAATGCTGACTTCGCCCAGGGCAAGATCGACTATCTGCCCAAGGTCACCAATGCAAACGCAACCGACCTTACCCAGTATGACTTCGCCCTCTCCCGCATCGTTGACATCAACGCCTCCGGTTACAGCGCAAAATACCGCCAGTATGGCGACCTCATCGTTGCCGTGCTCAACTACATCATGAATTCCAGCATCGATACTGACGTGACCCACGAGTCCACCACCGTTCACGCCACCCTGTCCTGGGCACACTATGTGACCATTTCCGACGCCGGCGTGATCCAGCGTGCCACGAAGTCTCCCCTCGACGGCTCTCTGATGTGCTCCATCGGTGAGATCCTCGGCGAGGAGCTTGCAACGCTTGCCACCATCAACCCCGGTGAAGTCCGTGCCGGTTCCGGCCCTGCAGTCGCCCGTACCCTCGGCGACCTCCTGGTCATCATGAACAAGATCCACGCTCAGGCCCCCACCGATATCCACGAAGCCGTGGCAAAGGCTGTTGCTGAAGAAATCGCACGTCGTATCAACGTCGCCCTCGAGGGCACCGCTCCTTCCCTGAACTGGAAGACCAAGGCCAACATCATGAGCTCCACGCTCGGCTACACCGGCGCTGTGGACCAGATCACCCTTGTGGGCAGCACCGGTTCCGAGCTCGACCAGTATCCTATGACCGCTTTCAACCTGCCTGCCGGTTGCTCCCAGCTCTCCGTGACCACCACCAAGTCCACCGACACCGACGGCCAGGTCACCACTCCCGGCACCATCACCTGGAGCTACGTCGGCAACGTGCAGATGTTCGACGCCGTGGGTGCCACTTCCTGCTACAATGTCTACTATCCCGCCGAGCTCGTGTATTTCGGCGACTCTCCCATCCGCGTGACCAACGAGGCCGTCACCGAGCCCGAGTATCCCCAGGGCGTAGCCAACTGGGATGCCGACGCCAACTGGACCGCAAAGAACTGGGAGAAGGATTCCCACGTGGTCTCCACCACCCGCAGCGTTGCAATGCAGTACAACATCAACTACGGCACCGCCCTGTTCAAGAGCAATGTCAAGTACGGCGCAGCCGTGCTCGAGGATAACAACCACGCTATCCAGGCCGCCAAGAATCCGGCCCTTGCACCCACCGACGAACCCAATGCTCAAATCACAGTCGGCGACAATACATTCCAGCTGACCGGTATCCTTATCGGCGGCATGCCCACCACCGTGGGTTGGGACTTCCTCCCCGTCGCAGGTTCTACCTTCAACCAGGCCATCTATGACAAGGCCCTTGCCAGCAACTCCATCCCCGCTTCCGGCACCAGCGCCGACAACTACACCCTCGTCTGGGACAACTGGAACGAGAGCAAGCGCGGCGGCAAGCAGAACGATGTCTATGTGTGCCTCGAGTTCCAGAACAACTCCGGCCAGGACTTCTGGGGCAAGCACAATATCGTCCGCAACGGCGGTATCTTCTACATCATCGGCAAGCTCGATCCCGACGCGGGTAAAGACTGCACCACCGACCGCAGCACGGGTGTCACCTGGCCCACCGACGGTCTCCAGGCCCTGCCTCCTTTCCAGACGGACGGAAGCACCCTCAAGGAGCGCCGCGTGTTCATCCAGGACTTCATGACCACCGCCAACTTTGTGATCGGCGCAGAATCTCTCCAGAGCGCCTACAGCACCGTGCCTGACCTGCGTTCCACGCAGATTTCCCTCGGTCTGAGCGTCGACCTCAAGTGGGAGACCGGCCTTATCTTCGAAAACATCGTCCTCGGAAACTAATCATTTGATAAATAGAAGTCTCGATGAAGCCGGTCCTCCACACGCTTGCAATCACAGCCGCGGCACTGCTGCCGCTGGCTGTGATGCTGTCGTGCAATCCGGCTTCACCGGACTACTATTTCGGCTCCCTTGGCGTCGGCAACCAGGATGTAAAGTCCCAGATGGCGATCTCCTTCAAGTCCGGTGTCGGGCGTCCCGCCACCAAGATGAGCGACTCCGTGACCCAGATTGAGGCCGAGACGGACAACTATGCCTTCCGCGGGATAGAGCAGATATACGTAATCCCCTTCAACACCTACAGGGCCGTCACGGCCTCTGACCTCAGACACGGCCGCAACCTTCAGCTTCCCCAGCGTGGCATTTCGCCGCAGTGGGGCTCTGTCGCGAATGCGGGTCTGGTGTCCAACAACAATTCCCACCTCTACGAGAGCGTCTATATGAGGTCCGGCACGGCGTCCGTGCTGGTCTATGGCAAGGCAATCGACGAGAGCGTGTCCGCAACTCCTTCGGATTCAGTGGATTTCAAGCGCCGCAACGGAGTGCTCCGCAAGCACGGTCTCGAGGCCGCGGAATCCCCGGCGGACATGTGGTTCGAGCTTGAGCCGATGGTGGACGCGGCTGCGGAGGCGTCGATGAATTCCGGCATCCAGGGTGTGCTTGCTTACCTTAATTCCATTGCCGGAGCAGGCGTTTCGCTTTCCGGGTACACCCGCCGTTCCACGACTCAGACCACCTGGACTTACCGTTGGGGCACACCGGCCGACTACGGCAACCACCAGACTCTACAGAATGCTTTTGAGACGCTGACCGGCGCCGGTCTTGCCTTCTCCGGTTCCACTGACGCAATAGCCAGGATGCTGACATCAGTCTACAACGGCCTGTATGATCTGGCTAACAGCACAGACGAAAGTGACAGTTATACCCAGACGTATTACGGCTACTATTCTAACAATGCAAGGTATTACTACTACGTCTATGAGCTTTCCAGGGAAATCCGCAGCCTGATCGACAACTCCACCTACGTGACCGTCACGGGCTCCGGAAATAACGCAACTGTCTCTTTCATAAGCCACTATGCCGGCATTCCTGCGGGCTGGGGCGTGCCGGACGGAGCTGTGTCGCTGCAGTGGAACGGCACCTCGTTCGTGCAGGTTTCCGCGGCCAACAGCGCCCTCGCTCCCGTGTCTTCCTACTGTTATCCCCCCAGTCTCTGGTATTGGGCGAACAGCCGCCTGAAGACCTCCCAGGATGAATCGGTCGTCGATCAGTATGTGTCTTCCAACCTCACCTGGTCCACGATTCTCGACTACTACACCTATGGCAGCGCGGTGCTGCCCGGAGTCGAGTCGGCCGCTGTCAACGACCCCCTGCAGTACGGAGTGGCTCAGCTGCGCCTGAATATCGGATATGCAAGCTCCGAGGGCGGCACGGAGAATCTGCTCGACAGCAGGGCAGGCACGGTGAACATCCGTAATGCCAATTTCCCGCTCACCGGCGTGCTAGTCAGCGAGCAGCGGCACCAGGCCTATAATTTCACGCCCAGGAGCGGCGACAACTACTGCATCTACGATTCCGACGTCAACGACGGCTCCACACCCAAGGCATACATTGCCAGCGCCGGTTCTGGCATCACCCTGAAGCCCATCCACACGCTTGTGGTGCAGACGGACAGCTATCAGGACGTCCACTACGCCCTCGAGTTCCAGAACAACAGCGGGGCGGGGTTCTACGGAGCCAACGGCTGCATGGTGAACCCCGGATGCAAATTCTATCTTATCGGAGTCCTGAAGTACTCCGACGCCACCAACAACCCCGGCGGCGCAATCAAGAGCGTGTTCCTGCAGGATCACGTCACGGAGGCGAACATCACCGTCAAGGGCCTTGCCTCCGCCTACAACACCATCCCCGAACTCCGTGATCCCCAACTGGAAATCGGAGTCCAGACAGAAATGAAATGGGTCGGCAGCACCCCGGCCCAGATACCTATGTACTGATGAAGGAAAGGACTGCACGCATACGCCTCGCCCTGACGGCACTGCTTATGGCAATGCTGGCAGTCACCTGCACCCGCCGCGAACTCGCCTACCCGGAGATGCCCGTGCTCTACGTGAAGGTGAACATTCCCGATGCAGTGCTCACAAAGGCGGAGACGGGAGTCCACAACCCCCTGGCCGCCGAACGCACCGTCAGCAGCCTGCAGGTGTGGGTGTTCCGCGCAGGCGCCACCACGTCTGCCGGGCTCATCGGCTACAAGTCCCTCGATCCCGACGCCCTTGCCGCCACCGGCCTTGCCAACGGTTCCGCCGCTCGCTTCTCCATCCCCGTGGACAAGGCGATTCTGGAAGAGAACCCGCTGCCGCACGTGGACGTGTATTCCGTGATCAACGGCGCTTCCGCCGGATTCACAATCGATAAGTTCACCACTGCCGCCGGCGACTGGACCAAGGTGTCGCCCACGGAACTGGCCGCCTTCGTGATGGATGAAGACCGCTTCGGCGTGACCGACCTTGTGTCCGAGGTGCCTGCCGGAGGACTTCCGATGGCCGGACTCATGAAGAACGAGCCCATGACCGGCGAGTATCCGGTGCTCACCATCAGCACGCTGACCCTCACCAGGGCCGTATCCCGCCTGCGTTTCGTGTTCTGCCAGATGACGGAAAACGGCAACCCTGTGGATGTGTTCAACATCACCGGCATCAGCCTCAGCGGGCAGATCGGCCAGAACGAGAAACTGCTCACCGACCAGGTGTACAGCACGCATACTTATCTCACGCGGCTCTTTGATTCTTCGGGCTACGTGGACCTTAATAAATCCTGGACGACGGGCCTTCCCGTGCCCGCCAGGAATGCAAGCCCGGGCACTTATCTCTACGACGGCTCCCAGACCACCCAGGAATACGAAGACCTCATCGACGGAGGCATCAGCGCCGGCGTGCTCACGCAGTGGGGCCTGACCTACCTTCGAGAGACGGACAAACAGCTCTCGGGCACAATAAGTTACACCGTCGGCACCGGCGCCTCGATGCGCAGCAAGACCGCCACGTTCACGATGGACGCAGGCGACTTCACCCGCAACCACAGCTGGATCATCTACGGCTACTTCATCGGCGGCCGCCTTGTGGTGCAGCCCACGGTGCTCCCCTGGAATGCGGCGCACGACCGCTATGAATACGCGACCGAAGGGTACACGGAACTCGGCTACGAGAAGCCCTGGCTCCGCTACGACCTCGACAAGGATGCCGGGACCTGGAACGATGCCTGGCTCGTGGTGGCCTATGGCTATGAAGGAGGATCCGTGGGCAAGCCCACGCACTCCCCGATGTTCACCCTGCAGACCATCAACAGCAATGAACTGGTGCTCCAGCTCAACAACGACCAATTCATCTTCGTGCAGATGACCCAGTCGCTGGACAGCGGCAACAACCCGGTCTACGCCTACACCAAGCTCGGCCAGAGGCTGGAGATCCATCCTTCCTCCAATAAGCAGGACACCAATTTCTATGTCGTTCCGGTCAACGACAACGTGATGGCAGACCCTTACGTGAAGGTGTTCCTGACCGAGCTCCATTCCGGCGGGATGCCTCCGGCCAACATTCCGTTCAACCACAACCTGCCCGGCGACGAAGACCATACATCCATATTGATCTATAACCCGGGCCGTGCCGAGTACAACGCCAATATAAGCAACCATAAGAACACGTCCAGCACCGTCCAGGCGACGCAATACTGGCTAGAAGAAGAATAAGGATGAAGAGATTTGTGAAATATGTGTTCATGATGCTTGCGCTCTCGCTGGCAGGGACGTCGTGCCTGCGCGAACTGTCTCCCGCCATTCCCGGCGGAGGCAGCGGCCTGAGCGTGCGTCCGTCCATCTTCCGGGCCAGTGAGCACTCTCTCGCCACCAAGGGCAAGGAGGACACCGACTCCGGTATAGTCAAGGACGACCAGGTCAACGCCCGCGACGAGCTCCGCGAGAACTTCTTCGGCAGCCTGGACATCTTCGTGAAGCGTCAGGCAGATGCCCCCGGCACCGCCTGGTTCAAGGAATACCACCTCAACGCAGGCGACACGGGCGTAATCATCGACCCGTCGAAATACGACAACGAGAGCCTTCTGGACCAGGCCAAGCAGGCCCTTGCGAGCAACTGGGCGGAGCAGGGCTATGAGCCCGGAGTGCCCTACGACATCTACGTGACGGCCAACAATCCCCACACCGCCGCGGCCACGGCTCCGGCCAACCTCACCGCGCTGCAGGCCCTGACCACCAACACCCCCGACATCTACCGCTACTATCTGACCTATACGCCGTCGCAGGAAGACCGCATTTACTGGACGAACTGTATGTACTCGGAGAAGAAGAACTTCTTGATGGACGGCAAAATAGAAGGCTGGACCATAGATCCTGCACAGGCCGAGCAGGTGTTCGACGTGGACCTCAAGCGCGCCGCCGCCAAGATTCTCCTCACGGTCAATTTCAGCGACGAGAAGACAATTCCCATGATTCCTGAAAAGCTGAATCCAGGTGATCCGGATCCGACGCCCGTGACCGATGCAAGCGGCCACGTGGTGATGGGGTCGGTGAAGGAGTATATGCAGCTTGTGGGCCGTACCGTCGGTGAGCCCCGAATCAAGCCGGTGAATTTCAACCTGAACGGTTCGGACGTCGCCTATGACGCCGACCCGCTCCCCGGTTCCGGCAGCCTGCTGACCATCGACAGCAACTTCTCCATATTCAAGGAAGGGAGCAGCACCGACAATACGGAAAATACGTTCGCGGCCGTCACCTACACCTATCCCATCGACTGGAGTTCGGACAATTCCCGCACGCCTTATATCCTGCTGTCGGTGTTCTTCACCCGCGACTCCGACGGTGACCAGCTGCGGAGCTACTACCGCATCCCCGTGTGCGACGAGTCGCAGGTGAGCTCGCTGGAGCGCAACAATATCTATATCATAGACGTGAAAATCGCCTCCCTGGGCGCATCCAACGATTCGTTCGATGCCAAGGACGAAGAGCTCCGCATCGAGTACCACGTGATCCCCTGGACAGAGACCAACATGACGCAGGAGGCCACCACGGTGAAGATTTCCGACACCAAGTACCTCACCATCATCCCCACTGAATACACCCTCAAGGGAGACGACGAGCAGAGCGTCGACCTGCAGTGGTTCGCTTCCGTGTCCGTGGATGACGGCCGTATCGTGGACATAGACCCGAACTCCCTGCACGTGTCCTATATCAACTATCAGAGCGCTACCGTGGACATCAGGGGCTCGGTCACCAAGCAGGTCCGCAACGACGGCGGCACGCTCGTCACGGCTACCGACGCCAACACCGACGGCAGGCGCGATATCGTGATCACGTCCACGGCCCCGAACGGCAGCACGGCGAAGGGCGAGAAGGTCGTGGTAACGCTCACTCCGAACGGGATAATACAGGTGAAATCCGACGCCCTGCAGAGCCGCGCCATCAAGGATATAGAATTCACCGTCTACCTCAAGAACGCCAGCGGTGTGGATGCCGTGCCCATCAGGATACGCCACTTCCCCCTGGACAATATCCAGTCGTTCACGGGGGCGTGGTCGTCGAAGTGGGACGAAAGCTACACGTCCGTGGCCGCCAGGGAGTATTCGTTCAACCCGGCAGCCGACGGCTGGACAAGCTGGGACGGATATGAAGACAATATCAATTGTACGCTCTCGGAATACAACCACGCCAGCGAGGGGAAAAGCTCTGCGACCACGACCGAACCCATAGGAACTCCTTCTGACTACGACAGTGCGTCTACAACCGAAAGCGGGGGCAATAATTCCACCGTCCAGACGGCTTTCAGGTCTGCAGTCCCCCAGGGCACAAGCCGCCAGAATGCGAACTCCGAGAACAATGCCTATAAGGATGCAAATTCCGATTATTGGTATTGGGGCCAGACCCAGACCACGAGCAATGCTTCCAATGCGTCCTATGACTGGTCTACGGGAGGCTGGAACAGGACGTATTACCGATGGACGACCTACTACAGAAGGATTTATTATAAGACTGTAACAACCTACAAGGCCCGCCGTTACTACAGGGATGTCACCAAGAACGTTCCCACCACAGGCAACTGGGTGGACTGGGAAAATCACACCGGCAACACCAACTACGACGGCACCGGCTTTTACGCAAAGGTGTATATGGACGGTTTCGCCAACCGCATAGAGACCAACGCGACATCCTACACCGCGCAGAATTTCACGAACCTGACCAACCGTCAGATGTATGTCATCCAGCTCACTTCGACCAGCAGCGAGTACGCAATCGGCAGGCCTGTGCTTGACAGCAATTATCAATCCAACGACAATGTATGTTCTCCGGCCTTTATGATTGCTTCCCAGCTCGGCGCGACGTCGAGCAACTCCTACACGGCCACGACAGCGGCCCGGCATTGCGGTACATATATGGAGGTGGGTACCGACGGAAAGCGCTACGTGGGATGGCGTCTTCCCACGGAGGCGGAAATCAATGTGATCATCAAGTACCAGACGGAAGGCGCAGCCAGCTATTCGGTCACGATGGTCCGCGTGCTTGCCGGACGCTACTACTGGGCGCTGAACGGGCAGACCCCTACCGCCTATGCAAGCGGAAACAACGGTACATTCGTCCGCTGCGTCCGCGACCTTACCCTGGAAGAAGTCGAACAACTCAACAGTAGAACCAGCTTCTGATGAAACGCCTGTCATACATACTTTTGCTGATGTTGGTGTGCGGCCTCTGGAGCTGCACGCCGAGGGAACTTGAGTACCCGGGCCTGGAAGGCGTGCCGGCGAAGCTGGTGCGGGAGCTTGGCCTCGATGAGCCCGAGATGCCGGTCCGCATAGGCTTCGACCTTCCGGGCGAGTCTGCGGCCCGTCCCGCCACCAAGGCAAGCGTAGTCGGCGGAGAAGAGGACACCAACAACTACATAGAGACTCTCCATCTGGTGTGTTTCACAAAAGAAGGCATCTACCTTGGCTGGCGCCCTGCCGTGCTGATCGGAGACGAGCAGTCGTTCGTCCACGACAATCTCAACTGCCAGGGCCGTGAGCTCTTCGAGGGCACCGTGCCTTCCCGTACGGCTCGTATCCATTTCGTGGGCAACGTCGGGATAGGCGTGGCAAGCGGATACGCCCCGCCGAACATTCCCGGCAACGACCAGATTGGCGGCAATGAGAACACCCTGATCAAATCTGCCAAAATGACCGTGGGGGTCAGCGACCGCAAGATCTGCTACTGGGGCTTCCACGCCGAACCTTCTTCGGAGGATATGAAGAACTGGCTGGCGCAGGCCACACTGGACGAGGCCACGGGCACCGTGACCTATTCCAAGAAGCCCGGCCATAACGTCCATATGGTCCGCGACCGCGCAAGGGTTGATTTCGGCTTTATGTTCGATTTCCCACGCACCGCGCAGGATGTCGAGGACGGCAGGACGGTGACAATCGACGGCTCCACCTACACGATTTCAGGCGGTGCGGTCACGATTGACGGCATCCAGTATCCTATCGAGAAGAACCCCACCGACTACACCATAGTCTCCATCGACTGGATACTCTCCAACGGCCTCAACAAAGGCTATCTGGCTCCGTATCACGACGAAAATGCCGACGACCACTTTGCCGGCTACTACGACCCTTCAAGCACTCCGGCGCTCAGCGAGGACCGCCTCACCCAGTACGACAAGGCCGACGCCGCCCGTTACACCGCCTCCGAGAGCGATATGATGCCAATCTACGCCGGCGGCCGTTCCATAGACAATCCTCTCTTCCTTTTCGAAGACGAGAACCTGGAAAGCAATCCCCCGAAAATCATCCTGAAGGTGGTCTACCAGGTGGACGGCCAGTCCGGCACCAAGACCAAGTTCCACACTCTGATGATGCTCAATGAGAGCCAGGAGCCCTGCAAGATACTGCGCAACCACAACTATGTGCTGGATATCTTCGGAATCCCCTGGGAGGGTCTCGGTTACGCAAGCTTCGAGGATGCCGTCAACTCCGTCACCTACGCCAACAACCAGACCGTCACCATCAGCGAATCGGTGCCTGCGGTCAACGACGGCCGTTACCAGCTGTCCGTGATAGGTGATACCGCCCTCATCTTCCAGGATCCTTCGCTGGTCAACACTGCGCAGACGGTTTACTTCACTTACTCGTCGATGGTCAGCAGCGAAAACACCTCCGCCGTCACGGCCGCGGACTTCAAGGCTGCCTGGTCGACGGATGTCCGTTCTTCGTTCGCAAGCGATGTCATCACGGTGTCCGAGATCAGCAACGATGGCACCACCTTCAGGGGCGCCGTCACCTTCACTCTCGGTACATCCATCAACTCCGCATTGCAGGGCGGTACGATAGAACTCCGCGACAAGCTCACCGGAATGACTCGTTTCATCAGCGTGTACACCATCGACCAGTTCAACTTCCTGCCGATTGGCGCCAGCCAGCTGCAACTTGTCAAGACAGGCGGCTCGCGTACGGTCAACGGCGTGGCGTGCGACACCTACAAGATGGATATAAGGATACCGGGAGACTACCCGCTGGGTCTTTATTCCGTCGCGGTCAGGATGACGTCCATCACGCTCAACCCGTATTTCATCGAAAGGAAGAATTCCGGCAGTTCGACAGTAGAATTTTCCGACGACAACATAGCAGTGGCGATGGGTGGCACCGAAAACGGCTCCATCCTGGACGATGAGGTCCTTCAGGGAATGAACTTCCTCACCACTCCCGTGAGCTCCTGGAATTACCGCGCCGCGGGCAACCCGTGGAACTTCTGGTTCTTCTACAACATAGTGAACAAGCCCACTATGGAAGATGGCGGAGAGACGGTGGAAGACACCCGAGACAAGGTCTACACCATCTACTTCGACGACATCCGCCAGCTCCGGGCCCCCGCCAACCAGGCCTCGAACGTAGGACTTTTCTTCAAAATCAAGTATTTTGGCCCCGCTGTAGCGGTGGAATACTGATTGGAGATTTGTTTTTTCGCTTGATATAGTTATATTTGTAACTTAGCGTATTAGGCGAATGTCGGTTTTGACCCTCATATTGGCCTTTTTGGCGTTTCCCGTCACCACTTTTGTGGCGGCGCAGGACACACTACGTGTGCGCGCCGGGGTCGACAGCGTGGCGGTTTGCGTGTCCGATCCGCCCGACACTGCCCGGCTGTATGTGCCTGCCGAGGTGGACAGCGTGCAGCTGCGCCCGCCGAGGCCCTTTATGGGCATCAGCACCAACATTCCGTACGACATCACCTGGGTGCCTGGCTATGGCGTCACGTCCATTCCCAGCGTCAGCCTGGAATTCTACCCGAAGAACTGGAAGCATTTCACCCTTGGGGCGGATGTGGAGTGGCCGATGTGGAAGCATTGGGACACCCACCGCTTCATGCAGATCAACAATATCACATTGTGGACCCGGCGTTATTTTCGTACGCGCGCGTGCGAGGAGAGCGTGAAGGGCTTCTACCTGCTGGCCAACATCAACGCCGCACGCTTCGGCATAGGCTTTGACGCAGACAGGGGCTGGCAGGGAGAAGGAATCGGCGCGTCGCTCGGCGCCGGCCACAAGTGGACCTGGGGAAGGTTCTTCGTGGACGCCGGCCTTGCCGTCGGGTATTTTTACGCCCGCTACGACCCGTACGTCTGGGGCAACGACGGCACCGGATGGTACTACTACGACTACACGGGCGACCCTGAGGCCTTCGTCCCGCGCCGAATGGCACTCCATTGGTTCGGCCCCACAAGGGTCTATGTTTCAATCGGTTTCGACCTGACGAAGAAGGACAGGAAATGAAGTTGAAGACCTTCATACCGGCTCTGCTTGCGCTGCTCATGGCGGGTGGCTGCATCATCGATCCGCCCCTTCACCTGCGGCAGGCCCTGAAGACCATCGTCAAGGTGATCTGGAAAGCCGATGTGTACCCCGACGGCCAGAAGCCCGACGGCGTGACGTTTTATATCTTCAGGGATGGCGATTTCTACCAGAGGCACACGACTGCAGACGTAGACTCCTGCCAGATCAGTCTTCCTCCGGGGCGCTACAGGGTGTATATGATTTCCCAGAGTCCCGAGGAGTTCTGGACCATGGAATTCAACGAGATGGACAGTTTCGAGAACGCCAATGCCCGCCTGAACGAGACCGAAGTCAGCTGGCTCACTCCGGATCCGGATTCACCGGTGGTCGTGAACCCGGAGCTGTTCACGGTCGGCGTGTCCGACGAGTTCGAACTGACCCAGGAGATGCTGGACAAGTTCTATGGCGGCGGCTTCATGTCTCCCGACGGCGACGGCTACATCCGTATCTTCACGTTGAGGATTCCCATCACGCCCATGAGCGCGGTGTCCCAGTTCTGGGTGTCGATCTATTCGGCCAACGCCGACATGCTCAGGTCCGTGCACGCTGCGACCAGCGGCATGGCGAGGACCTTCTACCTCACGCAGGGCACCACCGGTCCCGAGGAATGCACGCAGGTGATGTCGGACTGGACGCTTGTCATCGACGATCCGGAGACGAAAATCGGCCACCTGGACACCAGGATCACGACCTTCGGCCTGCCCCGCGGCGAGATGCCGAGCATCTACCGCGACTCCACCCTCAACGTGGCCACGCTGCTGGTGGACAACAAGACCGTGGAGCGCTACTCCTTCTTCGTGGGCAACAAAATCTACCTGGACGATCCGCCTCCCGACGGCTACCTCCACCTCTACCGCCTCATCCTCGGCACCATGGAAAATCCCGTGATCACGCCGTCGATAGTAGTGCCGGAGGGGGATTCGGAATCAGGGTTTGATGCTCTGGTCAACGAATGGGATGAAGGAGCGAGTGTGGATATTGGTATGTAATTATTTAGAAACAACATATAAACATTTTTTATTCACTTTTTTAATTCATTTTTTCATGAAAAAAGTAATTTTTATCGCTGCAATTGCAGCTCTCGGCTTGGTCTCTTGCGCCAAGGTCGAGAACACCCAGAAAGCCATCGGCGAGGCGGGGACGCCCGTTTCGTTCGGTGTGTATGTCCCCCAGACCAAGGCTGGCGCCCCTGGTCAGACTACCACTGCAAGCATCCAGCGTACCGAGGCGAACGGCGGCGGATTTGGCGTCTTTGCCTACTACACTGATGATGCTGACTACTCTGCAGAAGCAAAGCCTAACTTCATGTACAACCAGGGAGTGTTCTACAACTCTTCCAAGTGGACGTACGCTCCTGTGAAGTACTGGCCCAATGAGTATGGCTCCGGCGCCAGCAGCACCGGCACCGACAAGATCAGCTTCTTTGGTTATGCTCCTTATGTGGCTACGGCTTCTGGTCCCTACGGCATCACTGCATTTGCTCCCGCAAACGACGCTGCCGGCAACCCTAAAGTTACCTACGTGATCGATCCCACCCCTTCGACCGCTGTCGACCTTTGCTGGGCCGTGAACTCTGCAGATGGAAAGCCTTGGCTCAACCAGACCAAGCAGGCCACTAATGGCAAAATCTCCTTGCTCTTCAAGCACGCCCTGGCTCGTTTCAACGTCAATGTCCGCGGCTTCTTCGATGCAGTCCGTGCTAATGACGGCGACATCAGCACCGACGACGTGGATTCCAACACCAAGATTACGATCGAGAAGATCGAGATCAAGGGTACTTTTGCTCCTTCAGGTGTGCTGAATCTCAACAACACCGAAGCCAACACGGCTCGCTGGACTCCCGCTACGGCTGCCGAAACCACCCTCACCATCCCCAATGCCGACATCGCTGCAAGCCTGAAGGCTACTGTGAATGGCGAGACTTCCTTCCCGGGCATTGCAGGTGTGACCAAGACCAATGTCAACGTGTTCACCGGTGCCGCTCCCACCAAGGCAGACGCCACCTATTACACGTTCATTCCGACCACGACGTCCACCACGCTCAATGTGAAGATCACCTATTATGTGACCACACAGGATGCCAAGCTCGCTGGCGGAATCAGCTGCGTGAAGAATGTCATCAGCAAGGACATTACCTTCGCTAGCGGTTTTGCCTGCGGTCTCAACTACAACCTGAACATCGTCCTCGGTATGACCACTGTCAAGCTTGAGGCAACCGTTGATGATTGGGCCGATCCTTCCAACGTCGACATCGACCTCCCTGTCAATCTTTAATTGACTTTTTGCCAGTGCGGGCCCGACCGCCCGCACTGGTCCCAGACAATGAAGGCAAGACGCAACATATTGCTCCTCGCGGCGGCGGCTCTCGCGGCGCTGCTTGCCGGCTCCTGCGTGAAGACGCTGGGGCCGGTGGATGACGGCTGGACCCCGCTCGGCGGCGACAAGCCTGTCCGCTTCAGCTCGTCCCTTGCGGCCCCGGCAACCAAGAGTTACGCGTCCCTGAGCACCACATGCACATCATTCTGCGTCTTTGCCTTCTATCAGGCCGGAAACATAAACGAAGATCCGAGCCTGCATTACACCGGCGCCTGGGCAGACCTTCTCACCAGGAACTGGACCCCGAGCTTCATGTACAACCAGCAGGTCACCTGGAGCACGGACCATTGGACATACACCCCCGTGAAGTACTGGCCCAACAACCCGGAGAACACTGTCACCTTCTGGGCCTATGCTCCCGCCGATGCAAGCGTGTCGCTGTTTAAATCCGGAACGTCAACAACTTACAGCAACACCAGTCCCGGCCTTCCGGATATTTTGTTCACCGTTCCTGCAACTGCCGACTATGATTTCCTTGTGTCGGAGTTCGATATGGTAAAAGACCACGCCGCCAACCCGGATTATCCCGCATACTTCACCCAGGACCTTTCCAAGCAAAGTATTGGAGAAAGCGTCAACTTCCTTTTCCGTCATGCCCTGTGCAAAGTGAATTTCAATGTTGCCAAAGATGATCCGTCGGACAAATACGATATGGAACTTAACATCGTGGGACTTGGTGACATTCTGTTCACCGGACTTTTCGATGACGGGAGATGGGCACCGGGATCATCGGCAAGGAGCAGCTTTGAAATCCTCAAGGACTCCGATCCAGATGTTACCCTCACATCTGCCGGCACAGCGCTGGGCAGCGGCATCCTGCTCCCTCAGAGATTATCCAGGACGGACGCCTCGCTTTACGTCCAGTACAAATACAAGGACAAACTGGCCACCGAATATACAACGGTTAATTGTGAAATCCTCCTTGGCAACGTCATGAGTTCCTGGGACACTTCCCTGGAGTACAACCTCAATATCAAGATTTCCCCAGGCAATCCCATCCTCTTCACCGCAAACGTGGTCAAGTGGGGTTCCGACACAAACGGATATTTTAACGTAGACTGATGATTATGGTTATGTCAGGCAGAATATCGTCATTGCTCAGGATAATGCTTATGCTTGTCCTGGCCGCTCTGTCTGCATGCCGTAAGCAGGAGCTCACTGCTCCTCTGCCGCAGGAGCCCGTCCAGTTCAGTTGCCGCCAGGTGGAGGTGTCCACCAAGGCCGATGCAAGTTATGTGACCGACGATATGCTTGTGTCGGGCAATCACTTTGCCGTCTACGCATGGGACACCTCAAATGAGTTCCTTTCCGCAAATCCGGTTACGGATTTCGGTGTCCCCGCCCTTATGAGCCAGCTGGACGTCACATACCAGAACAACAACGACAAAGGTAAGAACAACACATATGCCGGGGACTATTTCTGGCCCCTGACAACAACTCCGCCCTATTGCTATTCCTTCCTGGCTTATTATCCCTACGCCGCCGGTTCAGGCATTACGGCTCCTGTATTCTCTGACGGGAATGTGGGCGTCTACGCGTTCACGGCCAAGGGAGAATCCAAGGATATGGTGGACTTCTGCGTCTCCGACGTTTCCAACGACATTGTGTACGGCACCACATATACCGCGTACCCCGGTACTGTGGGACTCACATTCAGGCACGCGCTCACACGTGTCCAGGTGAAGTTTGTGAAAGCTGCGGACGTGGATGAGGATACCCATCTCTACATAGAAGATGCGCATCTGGTCAATATCCGTAAGCAGGGCACACTGACAGCTACTTACGCGCAGTTCATAGACGATGTTTCAGACCCCGGGAATCCTCAGGTGCTTCCCGGATATGGCCGCAAGGGCACAACCACCTTGAATTGGGCCACAGACCCGGACGTAAAGGGTGATTATGAATTGTCCATAGGCGGCGTAAACCCTGATCCGGCGGCGGTCCCGGATCCTGTTGACGTAGAACTGGATTATACCCAGACAGTGAGGCCTGATGAGGTATTCCTGATGGTGCCGCAGGCCATCCTGAAAGAAAATGAGCCCCTTGGAAGCCCTTCCCCACAGGCCATCACCTTCAGGTGGAGGGTAGGGAGCGCGCCGGCATCCGACGCCACCTTGATTCTGGATGATTGCGTGAAGGCGGTAGGTTCTGCAGAACGGGCCGGCATTACCGAATGGGCGCCCAACATGTCCGTTGTTTATACCGTAGTCATTAAAGCCAAACCCATCGAGTTTGCCATCACCGCCAGCATACGGGCGTGGGATGACGAGGATGGATATTATACAATTATTCCATAAGAGGATGAAACCTGGATACATCATATCGCTTGCCGCAATGCTTCTGGCCGCTTTCACTTTGGGAAGCTGCTCAAAGCCGGCGTATCCGGGCGACTCCTCAGTGACCGGAGGAGCCATCGCCTTCCGCGCCGGCATCGAACTGGCTCATTCCGAACCTTCCACTAAGGCATTGAACACCAATACCACTTTCACGGAAGGAGACAAGTTTATGGTGTTTGGCCGCCGCACGGGCGAGGGCCGCAACACGCGTATTTTCTACAAGGACGATGCTACGGACCCCTCCGGAAACTTCCAGGGCGTAACTGTCACACGCGGGGCAAGCGACTGGACATATTCCCCGCTCAGTTATTGGTATTGGGTGAATGAAAGCAACTTCTATGACTTCATAGCCGTCCATCCCCATACTGCTCCGGCAGAGCGAATGATGGAAGACGGAGCGGATATTCCGGGCTATATGGCTGTCAAGTCTCAATATTCCCTAAGCTCCCACACCCACGACCTGCTTATGGCTGCAACCCGCCGCTATGGCCACGTGGCAGACCGCACCTCTCCGGTGAACCTGGTTTTCAACCATATGCTGTGCGCCGTGAAGGTGATAGTCACAAATGAATCTGCGAATACCGATCTCACACTGACATCCGTGAGCGTCAACAACATCATACAATCGGCCTACGCCAAGATGACCATCGACTCAGGCGGAGATCCGGAATACTATTGGATCGACTCCCAGAGGACTGGTGTCGATGTGGGTATCTTCGCTGGCTCTCAGGCAATTACGCACGGCAACGACTATTCTACGGAGTTCCATCTCCTGATTCCGGGAGACCTTTCCGACACGATTGACGGATCCCTCGCCCCGGAAGAAGGGGAGGTCGATTATGAAAGCAAACTTGCAGCCTATGAAGGCAAAGTGCCGCACCTCAAAATTGGCTTTACTGTCAATGATGTGCCCTTTGCTCCTTCTGTCCTGTTAAAAGACATACAGCGCACGAAATATGATACCGAGGACCCCATATCCGTATGGGAACCCGGAATCCGATATACTTACCATATAGGCATACGCCTTGACGGCGGTATCATCATTCGCGTGGTTACAACTGAATGGGACGAGATAGAAGCCGAAACCCCCGGCCTTTTGATTGATTATTGATAGATGAGACGATACCTCACATATTTTTGCTGCTGCATTTCAGCGCTTCTGGGCCTTCTCTCCTGCACGCAGGAGCAGCAGGAGCAGCATGGCGGTATCATTTCCATCCGTCTTGCAACCGGAGGCCTGCAGGCGACGAAGGCCGACACTCCCGGAGACAGAGTAGTGGCCGACGGCGGCGGTATATATTTGGACGGATCCAATAATCCCGACCTCGTGATCCTTATCGCAAACAACTCCAGCGGAGACATAGTGGCCACTTATCCTGGCAGCGGAAGAGACGGAGTCGTGAATGGCATTTGTACGGATCGTTCCCGCACAGACGCCGTATTATCCTTTGATTTCACCACAAAGGCTGCCGGCGAATACACGGTCTATGCCTTCGGCAATACGGAAGGGTTGTGGGCTATGACCTACGATCCTTCAGATGCGTCCATTTCGTTGTCTGGATCGCAGCTGACCACTCTCATTTCTGCATCTCAGGTCGAGGCTCTGCGTTTTGTGGCCCAGACGCGCAATACGCACGGCTGGGAAGATGCCGGTCACGAGGTTGATTACGACGACGGTGCAGCTTTACTGAACGGCCGTCTCCCGGTTTCGGCCAAGGCTCCCCTGAGTGTTTCTGCCGGCAAGAACGGTGAAGCGTATCTGGAACTCCTCCGCTGCGTTGCCAAGGTGACCGCAATCATTCAGAACAATACCGGAGAGGCAATGTCGCTGTACAATTACAAGCACACCGTTCACAATATCAATCCCAATACCGGATATGTCATCCCTCACGAGAACGACTTTATTGGTGCACCTGGCAACCTTGTAGCCAATCCCTGTTCAAAGTACAATTTGCCCGATATGACCATTCCCATTTCCACGGAAGGGTCCCAGGCTTACGATTGGTATGTATTCCCCAGCGAAGGGCCGTTTAATATCTGCATCACATTCACCCTTTTCAAAAATAACGTCGGGGGCACAGAGAAAACATACACGTACAACAATCTTCCCGTCACCGACTGGCGGGCGAATGACATACTGACGCTGGCCCGCAACCAGCACCTCACCGTCACCACCCGCATCAGTAAAGGTTTGACGGTATCATTCAATTTCCAGGTTACGCCTTGGGAAGAGAAAACAGCTACCGTAGAATTTGACTAGACTATGTTGAAAAGAATCATATACATTGCCGCTGCATTCCTGAGCCTGTTGCTTCCAGCAGGCTGCTGGAGGGATGCAATGGAGACTGATATGCCGGCATCGGATATTCCCGAAGGCGCCCCTGCGACTTTGGTGATTCCTTTTTCCAGCATAGAAGAGTATGAAGTTCACGTAGCCACCAAGGCGGAGTCGTCCAATGTCGATGAATCACGCATTCAGAACCTGTATGTGATGCTATTCGACAATACCGATTCGCCGGATGAGCCCAAAAAGATCTACGGCCGGTATTTCTCCCACGACCACCTGGAAAGTGATGCAACCACATTCAACAGCAACGACAATGAATGCTGGTTTGTGAATAACAAGGCGCTGGGGTCCGGCGACGGAGTCCTGACGGAAGGGGCGGTCAAGATTTCCACTGTCACTTGTTCCAATGCCACCCTTGTTGTTATTGCGAATATCACCAACGCCGTCACCAATCTTGACGGAATCAACAGCCTGGACCGCCTGAAGGCCGTCCAGAACTATAATGAGCTTAAAGACATACAGGTGTGCCTCGAGCAGGATATAGTAAACCGCAAGGACCTGTTCCTGATGACGGGTGAGCTCCAAAACAAGAACACACGGGATATGATGTGGAACAACCCGGCCGGCTCTACCACATTCAACCCGACGTACATGGTGCCTTTGATCCATGTAGACGCCAAGGTCAAGTTCCGCGTAAAGGTCAACCCCACATATATCAGCGCCGCAAAACCTGTGTACTGGCAGGTGTGCAACACTCCGGACCGCTGCTATCTCTACACCAAGCCCGGGCCTGGAAACGCCCCCGAGGAAATCGATCATTTTGATTCCCAGCAGTATTATTTTGAAGGGACTGAATATGACCGGGATCCCAGTACGAACGAGATCACAAACACATATTATACTTTCTGCTTCTATATGCTGGAGAACAACCAGTCTCCCAATGGCACGGCAGAAAAGTATTACCAGCGAGAAGTCCGCGACAAGATAGACAGCGGAGAACCGGGCTATGAGGGCAGGACCGGATCCCAAAGCGGGGCGTTCGGCACCCACTTTGTCGAGAACGGCGAGTGGAAATATGCGCCCACCTACGGCACATATGTCCGCTTTGACCTGATTCTGACGCTCACTGAAGCCGGTATAGACCAGATGGGAGAAGTGGATTCGGGGCAGCTGGACATCACCCAGGCCCTTACGTCCGATGCCATCTTCACCGTGCACCTTGGCGACTTTGTCAATAGCGGCGACCGTACCGCAAAGGACGGGACCGCCATATCCGGATCCAAGTTCAATGACTACGAGACCAAACGCGGGCACACCTACACCTATACCATCACTATCAACAACACCACCAACATATTTGCCGAGGTGACCAACGACGAGGAGGTCCAGGCCGGCCAGGAAGGATTCCTGCTCCTCACCGACTCGGAAATCATCAACGCAGACTGTCACTACGAGTATCACCAGATTACATTTGATTACCGGCCCCATCTCGACCAGAATAAATTCTCCTGGTATGTCAAGACTCCTTTCGGCGAGGGCGGGCCAGTTATCACCAAAAACCTTGTTACGGGGGAATATACTTATGACGGCAGTGGCCTCGATTACCTGTGGGTCAAGTTCGGAGTGAACAAAACCGTGGCCGCCGATGCTCCTTCGGACGGATCTGACACGGAGGCCTGGTATGACCATTCGTCCGGCGCCACAGTGTGTCCTTACAGCAAAAAGCGCCACGCATATCCCGGAGACAGCCACTACCACCCTGAATGGAAACCCGGGCTCACCGTAAATGACAATGACGGGAAAGGAGATAAGGATGTCCCAGACCTGATGGACATCAACCAGTTGATTGAATACATTTTCGATCAGACCAAAAAGGAGGATGCAACACCCGGCAGCAGCGATTTCATCTACGACAGTGGATCTGCAGAGATTCCCGTAATCAGGATTACAGCCTTCATTGACGAATACTACTACGAAAAGGACCCTACCAAGCCAAACGCACCGGTGGATCCAGACCTATGGCGAAAGTTCGTGAATGCAAATCCCAGGGAGCTTCACATCCTTTCCGACGCCAAGTCCAGCCGCGACCGGAAGAGCGACGTGATCATGTCCAGCCATTCCGTCATCCAGCAGTCCATCCAGACCATCTATAATATCTATTCCGCAGATCTCCAGTCACTTTGGGGCACGGAACACGTGGACGAAATGCGTATGATCACGGACGGTTGGCCGTACTGGCCGGGAGGTGGAGATACCGGACGTGCAGGTAATTACAACACCATTACGGGAAAAGAAAACGGACGTCTGAACTCTGCCTACATATGGGACCTGTACACTAAAACAGATGAAACGGGTACAGACAAAAAGGCTGATTGGAGCGCTTATTTGATGTATGATGTCAACAATAACACTCCGGAGTTGAAGGATGATCATCACGGTATGGCCTGGTCCTGTTTAACCCGTAACAGGGACAATAACGGAGACGGAAAGATAGACCGTGACGAGGTAAGATGGTACCTGGCCGCCTGCAACCAGCTCATAGGAATGTGGGTGGGTAACGAATCCCTGTCTATGAGCGCCCGTCTGTACAGGCCGGCAGAACATCAGTGGAGAGCACATATCCTGTCAAGTACTGGACGTCGTGTCTGCTGGGCAGAAGAAGGTGGTGGCGCAACTAATTATAATTTAGAGGTATCTGATGAAACCTGGGTGAATTATTTTGAAGCCGCCAAAGGAGAGAGTGTGCGTTGCCTGCGCAACATCGGCACCTATTATGATGAGACGGAAGGTACCGTCAAGGATATTACCGAGGCGCCATATAAGGTAAGGCCGCAGAATTATTTCACAATAACTCCTCAGCCAAATGATAATCTGACTGTTCTTGATGATCCTGCAACCCACTATGTATTCTCCTTCGACCGACTTAATCCCAAATCTCTGCGAGAGCTGACGGAAGGTGACCTTCCTTTCAATGACCAGTATAGTATCAACAACTGCGTTTACCTAAAAATGGAAACACAGAGCCGTAATGACGAACTGTTATTGATGGATAGTGAAGGTGACTATTATCCCGATCACGCATACCCCTATTCAAAGTCGATTGATAAAGTTAACGAAGATGTTAATAAATTGGGATTCAACCCATACTGTCCGCCAGGATACCGTTTCCAAAACCAGGTGGAAAACCTGTTGATGTCCGTGTATCTGCCAGAATCCTTTTTCATCAAAGACCCAGACAATAATACATATCCGGGAACTGTGTATATGCCCACGCGCACATATTTTGACAGGGGCTATTACGGGAAAAACACAGAAGGTTTTGAATATGACCGGCAAGGTTTCAATGGGGCCAAGAACCGTGAACAGCAAAAGGTGGGGTGGACATATAACACGAACAGTAAAAAGAATACCGCGGCAAGACTTTCTTATAATATGAGTCATTCCCGCTGTGTGAGGGATGTGAATATGACCGGAACCATCGAGGGTGGCCTGCTGATGAATGACGTGGTCTATCCTGGAGATCAGGTGCCGGTATCTTTCAGTTTCTATTCAAGCGGCTCTGCCTTCATATCGGCCTCCCTCAAATTCTGCTATACTGACGGCAGCGGCGTTTACCATGAGCGTGATATTCCTGTTCAGACAACGCCCTC
>JAEEGJ010006167.1_pt1 | contig 36365 bp, 27 predicted proteins | sample 8958761 | NCBI WGS metagenome assembly JAEEGJ01 (sample SAMN16246546, study PRJNA631951) | gut metagenome | biome: gut microbiome; feature: rumen; material: RS-attached | host: Bos | place: Iran: Karaj | collected 2018-10
CGTTGCCTCGCAGCTCGGTGTGCATCAGAACGAGGTCTCTGCCTGCATCAACAGCTGTAAAGGCTATTCGTTCTCCCAATTCATCAATGGCTACCGTGTGACTTACGCCCAGCAGTTGCTGCGCGACCATCCTGAAAAGAAAATGGCACAGGTAGGTCTGGAATCTGGTTTTGCCAACGATACGACCTTCTATCGTGTCTTCAAAGCCATCACTGGCCTCACGCCCAGTGAATGGTTGTCGAAGCAGTAACTTTGCAAAGTCCACTTGTCAATCATCCCTGACACTCACGGCGTTGGAAGATCATGGGGTCAGGAGACTTTGTGTCAATAACAAAAGAACTGACACAGAGGGGTCAGGCACCTCTGTGTCATAGCCATAGGTCACTTCACCATTCTTGATGCTAGCTAGCCAAGGCTGGGCGCCATCATGATAGCGGCGTACAAAGACCAGGAGATTGTCGTTCGGGCCGAGCTTGGCACCAGTGTCATGTCAAGGCGGAAAATCTTATCATTGCTATAACATTTCATTTCAGGGCCTTGACATATTGGATGAAAACTGAAAATGCTTCATCAAAAGCCTTTAAATCAAACTGAAGCGCATTGAGCTTACACAACATGGTTATAAAGCGCAGATAGAACGTGCGTACGGCATCCTTATTGCGCCAGTCGATAAAGAGATGTTTTTTCAAATACATCGGTGCGATGGCGGCCATGTTGCGTTTGATAAACCCCTTCGGCAGGGTCAGGAAATGGTAGAAGCAGACCTCTACCTCGCAATAGCCACTGGCACAATACTGCTTAATGTCACGCATCACGGTGAGATACACATACTTCTCATCCGTTGCCTGGGTTGTTTTCCAATTCATCCTCATCTTCATCATCATTTTTTAAGAAGTCGTACGACATTTCCTCATGCTGGTGGTAAGTTACGTCTTCATATCGATACGAATTGCTTTTGAAAATACAGAGTGTAACGATTTGCTTTCTGATGAAAACGTCGCGGAAGATTTCCTTGAAGGCTGTTGACAGATCGTCGCTCTGCTGGATAGAGAAGTCGTCAAGCTTTGCTGTGCCAAGGGCGATGTGGCCCGTAGGCAGCTTCATATATGTATTAGCTGACAGGTTGAATTCCGGCCTTTTGGCGAAGCCTTTCAGCTTTTTTTTGAACACAGGGAAGGATGGCCACTGCTGTGCGAAGCCCCGTATAAGGGTGTACGATCCCTCGGGAATCCGACAATCATGCTTATATGACAGATCATCGCCGTCTCGCAGTTCGAGCGTGAAGCATCTGAAATGATACGCAGGTATCGTCAGTATGCCATGCGTACATGAGTTGTTCTCGTATATCCGTTTGAGATTCATCTGTATCATACGTCTTCCCTCCTATTAAAATATAAATATGTGTCCGCCATACTCGTTCATCGCTTCATGGCGGATCTCTTTCGACATCTGAGAATTAGACCTGAAACACAATGCTCTTGAAACGTTCGCAGCCCCGTACTTCTCGACGAGTGCCTTCCTGCCGTTGGGATTAATGACTATCTTTTCCATCTGAAATCTTATTTTAATTGTTATCCTGTTTATAATATCGGGAGCAAAGATACGGTATTTTTACATACCCCGAAACCGATTGGAAATATTCCGGTCGGGTCTGGAAAACAAAAAGAGGTTCCGTACTTGGAACCTCTTATATAATCAATGATTTGGCCTTGTCTTTCTCTTTCCTCAACTTGTCAAAATAGTCTGAATGTTGGAAATACCATCCGATCTCTTGGAAAGGTGCCAACAGGAAATTTTCTATTTTTGGCCGGGGTAGTTCAGGACGATTAACAAATCTGATATCTATTTTGTTATTTAGTAGCTCTGCAAAATTGGTATACTTCTCTTTTTTGGCATAGATGTTATAGTTCCTAATACCTATTTTATCTAAACCGGCAAATACCTTTTGTTTTAGATAATCGCAAAATGCCAAATTACTTTTTTTCTCGAGAATCTTGATATAATTGAAGTAGTATTGTGTGAGCAAGAAAAAATCATAAAGATTGAAATTCACCTCGCAGATCTTACATTCTTTTGCGCCATGAAAGAATTTATCCACGATGTTTAAGATACAATCCGCCAGCTCGTCCTCGTCAACCAAGCGATTGAAGATACTATTATGGGGTGGTTTGCCTCCTCCGCCTCCATCATCTCCACCGCCATCTCCGCCTCCGCCGCCACCGGTTCTGGCATCAATGCGACTTTCTATAAGTAGGTCTTTCAATTGCAAGTGAGCTTTCTCAAAGTTCTCCATTACTTTAGCAACATCTCTCTCTCGAACAATATCCTGCACATCCTGAGATTCTATTTTCAGCCTGTATTTCCTAATACGAGCATGACGATATCTTGCATTAGAGAAAAACTTCTTATACTTCTTTTTATGGTCTGCCTTTGCAGCATAACCTTTCTTTTTCATTTTTGGACACATACACAAATAGATTTTTTGCAAATATACGAAAAAAAGTTTGTAAAGAACAACGGATTGGGGAAGATTAACGCATTTTGGCCTAAAATAAAGTCAAAACGTAAAAACTCTTCGCACGCGTTGGATTGAATTAGAACATAAACGGAATCCAATCTTAATACTCACCAAATTTTTACTTAACTGGCAATACAAAAACTCTTAACACGTAACTCGGCGAACCTTAATATGGAAGAAAAAAACACTTAACTGAAAAATTAAATTCTCTTAACTAAAAAACTGAAAACACTTAACTGAAAAAATATTTTTCCTTAACTAGAAATTTTTTATTGGTAAAGAATAACTTTAAAGGATGTTAAAAGAAAAAACAAAAGCAGTTAAGGCTATATTTCTTGCATGTTAAGGAAAAATTTTTTTAGACAAAAGAACAAAAGAAACAAAAAAACTTATGTTCTTATGTACTTATGTCTAAGAAAATGTGTAATTTTGCGCCCAAAATCAACCATCATGGAGAAAATAAACATCGCAATCTTCGTATCAGGAGGGGGGACAAACTGTGAGAACCTAATCAATTATTTCAAAGGTTCTGAACTGGTGAATACGGCCTTGGTCGTCAGCAACAAGCCTGATGCCTACGCGTTGATAAGGGCCAGAAATCTGGGCGTGCCCACGGCCGTTGTACCCAAGGGAGACCTCCAGAATCCCGACGTGATGATGCCATTGCTTAGTAAATACGGCATCGGTTTCATTGTGCTGGCAGGATGGCTGCCGCTGATTCCAAACTACCTGATCGATGCCTATCCCCATAAGATGATCAACCTCCACCCTGCCCTTTTGCCCAAATACGGCGGCAAAGGCATGTGGGGCCACCATGTACATGAGGCCGTAAAGGCTGCAGGAGAGACAGAAACGGGTATGACCGTACACTGGGTGACTCCCGTCTGCGACGCAGGAGAAATCATCGCACAATTCAAAGTGGCGCTCTCGCCTGATGACACCGTCGACGATATCGCAGAAAAGGAGCACCAGCTGGAGATGGAACATTTCCCGAAAGTCGTAGAAGATATCATTCGAAAAATGAAAGAATGAAAACAGGAAAACGCTGCAGAGATTAATCTGCAGCGTTTTTCAGTATTTCGGAGAGCGTCGGATGGATATGCACCATATCGGCGAGTTCTTGGAGCGTTGTCTTTTTGCACATCAAGACTGACACTTCCTGTACGATATCGGCCGCATGAGCACCGTAGGCATGACATCCGAGTATAGTCCCCTCAGGAGAGGCAAAGAGTTTCAGCATGCCCTCTGTTTCACCCATTGCAAGGGCCTTGCCGTTGGCACGCCAGAAGGCCTTTTTGCAGACATAGTTACTACCCACGGCTTTCAGTTGATCCTCTGTTGGCCCCACACAGGCGGCCTCTGGCTCTGTAAAGATAGCGGCTGGCATGATATCGAAGCGGATGCCGTCGGCCTTACCAAGGATATGATTCACAGCTCTAACAGCCTGCATCTCCGCCGCATGAGCCAGCATCTGACGGGCATTGACATCGCCGATGGCATAAATTCCCTTCACCATCGTTTCGAAGTTGTCGTCTACTGTAATTCCCATACGTTCGTCATACTCAAAACCAGCCTTCGCAAAATCAGGCTGTACACGCGGTTTGCGCCCTGTTGCCATCAATATAACATCAGCTTCAATATCGCGGACATTCTCAACGGCCGTCTTCATCTTAAAAGTGATGCCACGTTTCTCCATAAGTTTGCGCAGGCGCTTAGCTATATCGCTATCGAGGGCAGGAAGACACTCCTTCAAATATTCAATGACCGTAACTTCTGAACCAAAACGATGAAACACCGAAGCAAACTCCATACCGATAACGCCTGCACCAATAATAACGAGACGCTTGGGTAGTGTTTCCAGATTCAACAGGCCCGTTGAGTCTACAACTCGTGTATCGTCGCAACCAGCAATTGGGAGCCATTTAGTTTCAGAGCCAGTGGCAATGATGATGTTATCTGCAGTATAGTCACCTACTGTGTGGGCGTCAGCAAAAACGCCCTTTTCACGTACCAAAGTGATGTTGGGGTGCGAGAGAATACTCTCGACACCAGCACGCAACTGAGGTACGACGGCAGCCATGTGCTCACGAGCCTCAGCAAAGGTGGCAGAGTGAACGTATGTCTTCGTGGGGATACAACCCACATTCAGGCAAGTGCCTCCCACTTCTGAGTCTTCGAAGATCACGACCTTCAGCCCTTGTCTAGCAGCATATTCTGCAGCGCGATACCCACCAGGCCCCGCACCAATGATAATGAGATCAGTTTTTGTCATTGAGCATCTGTTTATAAGTCGTGATGGGATGCTTGGCAGCCAGAACGTCGTCAACGCGTCCGATGGGCGTATCGTGTGGAGCAGATTTCACCAGTTCTGGATCATTCTTCGCCTCCTCTGCTATCTTGCGCATCACAGCGATAAAGCCATCAAGTGTCTCCTTCGATTCATTCTCCGTAGGCTCAATCATGAGGCTCTCATGGAAGAGCAAAGGGAAGTAAATGGTCGGCGCATGATAGCCATAGTCGAGCAGACGCTTAGCCACATCCATCGTAGTGACACCAGTAGACTTATCCTTCAGGCCGTCGAATACAAACTCATGACAACAGGTCGTGTCGATGGGCAGTTCGTAGACATCCTTCAACGACTCCTTAATATAGTTGGCATTGAGCGTAGCCAATGGCCCCACCATTCTGACATTCTCACGACCTAAGGAACAGATATAGGCATAAGCACGCATCATGACGGCGTAGTTGCCCTGATAGGGTGACACGAAGGGGAAGAAATCCTGCAAGCCTTCGCGCACGCCAACAGGTCCAGAGCCAGGCCCACCACCGCCATGAGGCGTTGAAAACGTCTTGTGCAGATTGATGTGCATTACATCGAAGCCCATGTCTCCAGGGCGGCAGGCACCCAACATCGGATTCAAGTTAGCCCCATCGTAATACATCAGTCCTCCGCAACCGTGTATCAACTCTGCAATCTCAGGAATGCGTGTTTCAAAGAGGCCGAGGGTGTTGGGATTGGTCATCATCATGGCGGCGATGCTAGAACCTTCAAGAGATACCAGACGTTCCAGGTCTTCTAAATCTACTAAACCATCTTGAGTAGACTTCACCTCGAGAATCTCTAAGCCACAGACGGCTGCCGAGGCAGGATTGGTGCCATGAGCGCTATCAGGCACGATGACCTTCTTGCGCTGAAGATCGCCACGCGAACGATGATAATTATCGATTGTCATCAGGCCTGTGAGTTCGCCATGCGCACCTGCATAGGGTTTGAAAGTAAAATGCGCCAGACCCGTAAGAGCACATAGCGATTTCTCCAGTAAGATAATGAGAGCCTTGGCACCTAAGACTGTATGCTCAGGCTGCATCGGATGGAGATTCTGGAACTGTGGCAAAGCTGCCATCTCCTCATTGATCTTGGGGTTGTACTTCATTGTACACGAACCTAAGGGATAGAAACCGGTATCTACACCAAAGTTATTATTTGAAAGGTTCGTATAGTGCCGCACTACTGTCAGTTCATCGCACTCAGGCAAAGCAGCCTCTTCAGAACGGCACAATTCCTTGGGAATCTCATAGTTTCCAAAATTATTCCTTGGCAAGCTATAGCCCTTGCGACCTTCTTTAGAGAGTTCGAAAATCAGGTTTCCGTATAATCGATTATTCATAAGGCTGCTATCTTTACAAAGTTATCAATATCTTCCTTGGTACGTTTCTCAGTGACGGCAAAGAGAAAACCTTCATCTACCAGAACACCACCCAGGAAGCCTGCTTCGATGAAACGCTGATAAAGCGTCTGGACATCACCATCGTACTTCACATAAAACTCATTGAAGAACGGTTTATCAAAAGCCAATCTGAAACGGCCCGTCTTCAGCAGTTCATCGCAGAGATAATGGGCACCGGCATATGAGAGTTGTGCAGCTTCCTTCATGCCCTGTTTGCCCATCAGTGAGAGATAGATTGTCACAAAGAGTGCCATCAGCGATTGGTTCGAGCAGATATTCGACGTAGCCTTCTGGCGACGGATATGCTGTTCGCGAGCCTGAAGGGTGAGTACGAATGCCCTCTGATCTCTGTTATCCTTGGTCATACCCACGATACGACCGGGCATCTTGCGAATCAGTTTCTCCGTGCAGCACATGTAGCCTACATACGGGCCGCCAAACTGCATGGGAATACCCAAGCTCTGCCCATCGCCAGTAGCGATGTCCGCTCCCCACTCGCCAGGTGTCTTCAGCACGGCAAGATCAGCAGCCACACTATCCATCACGAAGAGAGCCTTCTGCTCATGGCAAGCATCAGCAAAGCCCGTAAAATCCTCAACGATACCATAAAGATTAGGCTGCTGAACGATGACGCCAGCATAACCACCCTCAGCAAGTTTGGCTTTCACATCATCAAGACTAGTAGTACCATCTCGAATCGGAAGCACCTCCAGTTCGATATTCTGATGCAAGGCATAAGTCTTCAACACTTCGAAGGTTTTGGGATTCAGACAACCTGACACCAAGACCTTATTGGCTTTCTTACTAGCAGCCACCGCCATCATCATCGCTTCAGCACAGGCGGTAGTGCCGTCATACATCGAGGCGTTGGAGATATCCATGCCTGTGAGTTCGGCCATCAAACTCTGATACTCAAAGATATAATGCAAGGTACCTTGTGAGATTTCTGCCTGATAGGGGGTATAGGAAGTCAAAAACTCTGAACGTTGCAGCAGACTAGGAATCACAGAGGGAGTGTAATGGTCATAAACACCTAAGCCCGCGAAACAGGTTAGTTGTTTGTTCTCAGAGCCGAGTTTTTCAAATACCTGTCGCACCTCCAGTTCACTGGCACCCAGCGGCAACTCGTAGTCGCCCTTGAAGCGGATACGCTCAGGAATCTGGGCATAGAGTTCATCAAGGCTCTTCACCCCAACCTTTCCCAGCATCGCTTGCAAGTCATCCTCTGTATGGGGAAAATATTTGTAATTCATCTATAATCTATTTGTTGCAGAAAGCTTCATAGGCCTTGGCATCCATGAGGTTGTCAAGATCTGACTTATCAGAGAGTTCCACCTTGATAATCCAATTCTCAAAAGCATCCTGATTAATGAGTTCAGGGGTATCCTCGAGGGCTTCGTTCACTTCAACGACCGTACCACTGACAGGAGAGATCAAGTCTGAGGCAGCCTTCACGCTCTCCACAGCACCAAACTCTTCACCGGCCGTTACCTCGTCATCCACTTCCGGCATATCGACATATACCACGTTGCCTAAGGCATTCTGTGCATAATCTGTGATACCAACGAATCCAAAATCACCTTCTACTCTTACAAATTCGTGTGACTCCGAGTAGTAGAGCCCTTCAATTACCTTTGCCATAATATTTATTTCTTATAGTTTTTGTTATAGAATTGTTTCTTGACAACTTTACCAGGGAAAACCTTCTTACGGATCTGAATCTGCACCTCTGTATCAAGTTTTGCATACTGCGACTCTATAAGAGCCATACAGACACTTTTATCAATGGAGAGGGCATGGTAGCCTGTCGTCACTTCACCGATAGGTTCGCCATTCATGTTAAGAACAACGTAACCATGACGAGGAATCGCCTTGTCGAACAATTCAATGCCCACAAGTTTCTTCTCAGGTCCCTCTGCTTTCTGTTTAGCAAGGGCTTCCTTGCCAATAAACTCCGCCTTATCCAGTTTCACGAACATACCCAAACCGGCCATGATAGGCGTGATATCTTCTGAGAGCTCATCGCCATAGAGGGGTAGTCCCACCTCGAAACGCAAGGTGTCACGACATCCCAACCCACAAGCCTGTACGCCAGCAGCTATCAGTTTGTCCCAACAGTCACGGATGAAATTATGGGAACCATAGATCTCGAAGCCGTCCTCCCCCGTATAGCCAGTACGGGAGATGATAACATCATCGATAACCTTACAAGTATAGAAGACCATTTCCTTGCATGCCAGACGCAAAACACGCTCCATCACATCCTCAGCCTCAGGACCTTGAAGGGCAATCTGTCCGTAAAAGTCGGAACGGTTCTGAAGGTCGATATCAAAACCCTTTGCATGTTCCTGCATCCAGGCCCAGTCCTTATCGATGTTCGACGCATTTATCACGAGGAAGAAGTCGTTCTCCCCTATCTTATATACCAAAAGGTCATCCACCGTTCCACCATTCTCATAGCACATCATGCCATAATAAATTTTCCCCACTGGTGCGCCAGCAATATCATTTGTAAAGATATGCTGCACATAGCGCTCAGCATCCTTACCGCGTACAGTCACCTCCCCCATGTGAGAAACATCGAAAAGTCCGACTTTCTCACGAACAGCATAATGTTCAGGGGCGATACCTGCGTTCTGATAAAGCAGCGGCATATCAAAACCGCCAAAGGCTACCATCGTTGCGCCTAAAGAAATATGCTTGTCATGTAGACAGGTCCACTTTTCCTTCTTTTCAAGTTCTTGCCTAATTGCCATAGATTATTGTTGTATTAAGTTAATAAAATCTTCCTTCAAGTACGTTTGCTCTATCTGTTCCACTTCTACCACATCCGCCTCTGTCAGCATATATTCGCCCTCACAGAGCGTTTCACAGATAAAAGTCTTCAACGCTTCTATCGATTTAGGATGATTATCCTCCTTAAGGTAATCCTTCAGCAAGGTAATGCGCTGACGGACACTTTGGATACCTTTTTTCTCAAGTTTCTCCTGACCAGGAGTTATAGCATGAAGCATATGATCCATATTTGTATCGAAAAGCATAGTACTATGAACAATACTTCTGCCTCCAACATGATAACAAGCCGTTCCACAAACCTTCCTATCGCCTATCATGATATCGTTATGACTTGTGCCCGTAGCAGCGATGCCAAGTTTGCGAAGTACCAGCAACACCATATTTACGAATCGATTGAAAGCGAAGCCCACATTCTCTTCCGATGTAATAAACGACCACATCAAATTATCCATATCCGCATAGACACAACCTCCACCACTTTTTCTGCGATAGACTTTAATACCATGCGCCTTACAATAATCGAGATTGACCTCATTCTCAACCACTTGGTTCCTTCCAAAAATCACGCTAGGATCCACCTGCCACATAAAGAAGCAATCGCTTTCGTCTAATCGACGAGCAACGAACTCTTCCATCGCCAGATAAAAGGACAGGCGACGCACTTTTTCATCCGGTAACGAGATGTACTTCATGATTTAGGTTGCAGTGATGCAATAATAATTGATTCTGACTGCAAAAATATGAAGTTTTTATGTAACAACCAAATGATTTACTTAATATTTTTTGCGTTTTCCACTTTTTTATGTAAATTTGCCAACAAATATCATTTAACATATGGCAAAGCTACGTAAAGGCATACGCATCGCCCTTAAAACTCTGGCAGCCATCATTGCTATTCTAGCCCTAGCAACAGTTATCACTGCCAATAGCACTTTTGTGCAGGACAAACTCGTAAGCATTGCTACCAGCGCCCTCTCCAAGCAGTTTAACACAGAAATCGGGATCGACCATGTCGGTCTGAATCTTCTGAACATGAGTGCCTGTATCGAAGGCATCCGCATCAAGGATCAGCAGCAGCGTGACATGCTGAAGGTGAAGAGAATCTGGGGACGCCTGCAACCACTAGCCTTGCTAAAAAAAGAAATCCTTTTGAGGAAATGCGAAGTGGATAGCATCGATATACATCTGATCAAGCCCCAGAATGGTCCAGCCAACTACCAGTTTCTATTGGAATCTTCCAAGAAAGATAGTCGTCACCCCAAGGACAGTACCAAGCGCAGCAGTTTCAGATTCGACCTGAAAGATGCTGTAGTGAGAAGTATCCATGTCAGCTATAACGATGCTAACTATGAATTATCACAGGCTTTCTATAACCACTGGCGGGGAACCCATTCCATCACCATCCATCATGCAAAAGTTGACTGGCAGAGGCAAACTAAAAAAGCACTTGTCAGATGGCACCTCGACTCAGGTACGCTAACGGCAACGCTCCCTAAAGACGGCAAGAAACATATAGACATCAAAGGGCTTGAACTGAAGAGCGACTGTGATCTTCCACGTCGCAACTTCGGGAAACCACATCATGGTGATTTCGATGACAGGCACTTTAACCTGCAAGCTGATTTTGCCATCGATATTCTTCATCTTGATAAGGATTCGGTAAAACTGGCCCTCACCAAAGGCTGTGTAAAAGACACAATAGCGGGCATCGACCTAACCGAACTGAAAGCCGACATCACAATCTGTGACAAGCATGTCACACTTACGAACGCCATTGTCCAACAGGTCACCACTCGTCTGGACATCCCTAAGGCTCATATCTTACTGCCCGACAAAAAGAAAGGCACTTCACTGAGTTATAATGCAGATCTCATCAAAGGGCGCGTCATGCTGAAAGACATCTCAAAGCCCTTTGCGAAGGTACTTCACAAATTCTCCATCCCACTTAACCTCAGTGTCAATCTGAGCGGTACTAACGAAGGCATGCTTTTCAAGGATATTCATGTAAATACCGACGATAATAAACTGACAATTGATGCGATGGGTATGCTACGAAACCTGAAAGATGCCCATAAACTAAACCTCCACTTCGAAGTCTACCAGATGAAAGCCAAACCCGGCATTAAGGACAAGATTATCAATCAGTTTACGGTAAAGAAATACATGATGTATCAGGTCTATGCCTTAGGAGTTATCAGGTATTCCGGTAGTTTTGACATCCTTTGGAAGAAACAGCAGTTCAGGGGATTGATGAATACAGAGAAAGGCGATGTCTACTTCGATTTCGAACTCGACGGGAACACCAAATATCTAACTGGTAATGCTAGTACCGACTCCTTAAACCTCGGTGAACTTTTCCAACTCAATAAAATCAGCGACATCGACTGTTCTGCCAGTTTCAAGATCGACATCTCCAAGTCACGTACAGCCGTTATGCGCAAGCAGAAAGGCGGGAAACTGCCCATCGGACATGTTAAGGCAGATATCAGGAAAGTGGGCTATCGCATGATTCACATGAAAAACATCGTTGCCAATATTGAAAGTGACGGCGCTATTGCCGATGGTGATGTTACCCTCAAGGGAAGTCTGACGAATTTAGTCGTGCAGTTCTCATTTACCAATACCGAGGAGATGCACAAAATGAAAATAAAGCCAAAACTCAGCTTCAAGCACGACAAAGACAACAAAAAGAATAAAAAGAAAGATAAGTCCAAATAAACAGATTCCGTATCTCATTATTTGCCATTTCTTGTTTTTTGCATACAAAAACACAAATATTTTTTAATTTTTACTTTGTAATTATCAATTTATTTGTATCTTTGCAAAGTTTATACAACTTTTATGCTGTGGAACAAGAAGAATTAAGTCTTTTAAGCAAAATACAATATCCGAAAGACCTGCGTAAACTGAAGGTGGATGAACTACCTCAGGTATGTGAGGAATTACGACAGGACATCGTACAGGAACTTTCCGTCAATCCAGGACATTTGGCTTCAAGTCTTGGCGTAGCAGAAATTACAGTCGCCCTGCATTATGTTTATAATACCCCAGAGGACCGTATCGTATGGGATGTGGGTCATCAGGCATATGGTCACAAGATTCTCACAGGAAGACGCGAGCAGTTCTGTACTAATCGCAAATTAGGCGGAATCAAACCTTTTCCATCTCCTACGGAGAGTGAGTACGACACCTTTGCCTGCGGGCATGCTTCCAATTCCATCTCAGCTGCGTTGGGCATGGCAGTAGCTGCCAATTTAGAAGGCAACAGTCAACGCCACGTAGTGGCAGTCATAGGCGATGGCGCCATGAGTGGTGGACTAGCTTTCGAAGGATTGAATAACGTTTCATCCTCACCCAACGACCTGCTTATTATTCTCAACGACAATAATATGTCAATCGACCGCAGTGTGGGTGGAATGAAGCAATACCTGCTGAATCTCAGCACCAACGAGACCTATAATGCCATCAAGTTCAAAGCCAATAATTGGTTATACAGGAAAGGACTGATGAACGATGCCAGGAAAAACGGCCTTCAGCGCCTTGCCAATGCCTTCAAGAGCGCAATCTCGCATCAGCAAAATGTCTTCGAGGGTATGAACATACGCTATTTCGGGCCCTATAACGGCCATGATGTCAAGGAACTTGTGCGAATACTCCGACAGATTAAGGACATGAAAGGCCCCAAGTTGTTGCATCTGCACACCCAGAAAGGACACGGCTATGCCCCTGCTGAGAAAGACGTTACCACTTGGCATGCACCAGGCAAATTTGACCCAGAGACTGGCGAGCGTATCGTGGACAAAGACCCTTCCAAACCTCAGAAATATCAGGATGTGTTTGGTCACACCCTTTTGGAACTGGCCCAAAAGAATCCTAAGATTGTAGGCATAACACCAGCCATGCCTAGCGGCTGCTCGATGAATATCATGATGAAAGAGATGCCAGAGCGCACTTTCGATGTGGGCATTGCCGAAGGCCATGCGGTGACTTTCTCTGGCGGTATGGCGAAAGACGGACTACTGCCGTTCTGCAATATATATAGTGCTTTTGCCCAGCGAGCCTTCGATAATATCATCCACGATGTTGCATTGCTCAACCTACATGTAGTCTTCTGTTTCGACCGTGCAGGACTGGTAGGCGAAGACGGTGCCACACATCATGGTGCTTTCGACCTCGCCGCCCTACGCCCCATTCCGAATATAACCATCTCGTCTCCGATGGATGAGCACGAGTTACGAAGACTAATGTATACTGCCCAACTACCCAACAAAGGGCCGTTTGTCATCCGCTATCCACGTGGTGGCGGCGTCCTCGTAAACTGGCGCTGTCCGCTTGAAGAAATCAAGGTAGGCACAGGTCGCAAATTGCATGACGGCAATGATGTGGCAGTACTGAGTATCGGTCCCATTGGCAACAATGTGGCAGAAGCCATAGAAAGTTTATCTAGTCAGGCCAGTGAGGCCAATATTCCTAGCGCAGCCCATTACGACATGCGTTTCCTCAAACCCATCGACGAGACAATATTGCAGGAAGTGGCAGAGAACTTCAACCGCATCATCACCGTTGAGAACGGCGTTAAAACAGGTGGTCTTGGCTCTGCTGTCATCGAATGGATGAACGATCATGGCTACCATCCAGAGATTGTCCGTCTCGGGTTGCCAGACACAGAATTTGTGGAGCATGGAACCGTAGATGAACTCCATCATATTGTAGGCCTTGACAAGGAAGCCATCATCAAAGCAATAAAAGGAATATGAAAATTGTCATAGTCGGTGCAGGTGCCGTAGGAACTCACCTGTCGAAACTGCTGTCACGAGAGCATCAGGACTGCATACTCATTGATGACAATGAAGAGAGGCTGAATGCACTGAGCGAGTATGACGTCATGACTTACGATGCCTCGCCTACTAGCATCAAGGCTCTGAAAGAAGCTGGTGTGGCACATGCCGATTTGTTTGTAGGCGTCACTCCTGAAGAAACCACGAACCTGACCGCATGTATGATTGCTCATAGTCTGGGAGCAAAAAAAACGGTGGCACGCATTGACAACTATGAATATTTGAGTCCACAGAATAAAGAACTGTTCAAGCAGATGGGTATCGACTCACTGATTTATCCGGAGGTGCTTGCGGCCATCGATATCAACAATGGTTTGAAACTCTCATGGGTTCGTCAGCGTTGGGATGTACACGACGGCGCCCTTACCTTACTCGGCGTTAAACTACGTGAGACGGCAGAGATTCTGAACCAGCCCTTGCGCGACTTATGTGGCCCCAACGATCCCTACCATGTTGTAGCAATTAAGCGTGGTGAAGACACCATTGTACCTGGTGGTCTCGATGAGTTGCGTGTAGGTGACCTCGTCTATTTCATGACCACCCAGGAATATATTCCCTATATCCGCAAGATTGTTGGTAAGGAGCACTATGCTGACGTGAAGAATGTGATTGTGATGGGTGGCGACAAGACCTCAGTCCGTGCTGCCCTTACAGCTCCAGACTATATGAACATCAAAATTATCGAGAAAAATGCTGAGCGATGCGAGAAACTTAACGAATTGCTTGGCAATAGCGACACGATGGTGATTCATGGCGACGGGCGCGATCTTGGTCTGCTCGAAGAAGAGGGCATACGCAATACTCAAGCATTCGTCGCACTTACAGGCAATGCTGAGACCAACATTCTGGCTTGTCTCACAGCTAAACGTCTGGGTGTGAGAAAGACAGTGGCAATGGTGGAAAATCTTGACTATGTGAAGATGGCAGAGGAACTGGACATCGGTACCATTATTAACAAGATGACAATTGCAGCCAGTCATATTTTCCAGATGATGCTTGAGGCTGATGTCGACAACCTCAGGACGCTAATGCTCGTCGATTCTGAAGTTGCTGAGTTTACTGCAGCTGAAGGCTCACGTGTCACGAAGAAATTGGTCAAAGACCTTGGTCTCCCCGTAGGTGCTACTATCGGAGGATTGGTGCGCAATGGTACAGGTATGCTCGTCAGCGGTAATTCACAAATTGAAGCCGGTGATTCTGTGATGGTCTTCTGTCATGAAGCCAAACTCAAGCAGGTTGAGAAATTTTTCAAGAAATCAATGATTCTCAATACGATTACGCCATAATTCACATCGAATGGTCAACTGGCATATCATATCCAAAATCATAGGCTCACTCCTGTTCATCGAGGCCTTCTTTATGGCCTGGTGCGTAGGGGTGTCATTCTATTTTCAAGAAGACGACACCTTAGCTTTCCTCATGTCTATGCTAATCACCTTTGGATGTGCCTTCCTTTTCCTACTGATGGGGCGAAATGCGAGAAACAGCCTGAACCGTCACGATGCTTTTGTGGTAGTAACAGCCGTATGGATTATCTTCTCTTTTTTCGGCATGTTTCCATTCCTCATACATGGCAGTTGCACCAACATCACCGATGCCTATTTCGAAACCATGTCAGGTTTCTCTACCACCGGTTCCAGCATTTTCGATGATGTAGAACGCCTTCCACGAGGCATCCTCTTCTGGCGATCACTCACCCAATGGGTTGGAGGTTTGGGAATCGTCTTCTTTACCATCGCCATTCTACCCTCGTTAGTGGGTGGAAGCGTGAAGGTGTTTGCGGCAGAAGCAACAGGCCCCATCAAAGCAAAAATGCACCCGCGACTCTCCACGACTGCCAAATGGATTTGGAGTATCTACTTGTTACTGACCATTGGCTGCGGAGTAGCTTTCTGGATAGCAGGCATGGATTGGTTCGATGCGATGAACTACTCGATGACGACGACGGCCACAGGCGGCTTTTCTATTCACAACGACTCACTGTCCTACTTCAATGATGCCAATATTGACTACATTGCCATCCTTTTCGAGTTTCTGGCAGGTATCAATTTCACCTTATTATACGTTAGCATCTTCAAGGGCCGTGTCAAGGATCTTTTCAAGAATTCAGAGTTCAAACTCTATATCAGCATTGTCCTGTTGGCTACTGCTGGTATCATGACGGTATTGTTGACTCAGATGGATTACAATTTGGAACAGGCCCTTCGACAAGGACTTTTCCAGGTGGTATCGTTTATGACCACTACGGGTGTGTTCAGCGATGATGTAGCACGATGGCCACATATCACATGGATCATTTTAGGTGGACTAATGTTCGTCGGCGCTTGTGCAGGTAGTACTAGCGGAGGCTTCAAATGTATCCGCGCTGTGATGACACTAAAGACGTTGCGTAACAATTTCCGCCAGATTCTACATCCGAATGCCGTCCTACCTGTGAAGATCAATGGCATGAGCGTTCCCCAGTCGAGGATTGTTGCACTCTTTGCTTTCTTCACCCTCTTTATGTGTATGATTCTAGTCACTGCTGCTATCATGATCGTCTCAGGCATCGACACCATCAATTCCATTGTCATCGCTCTGAGTTGCGTTAGCAACATCGGCCCTTCGCTTAGTAATGATATCGGTGCAAATATCTCTTGGTCTGGCATGCCCGATTACATTAAATGGGCTCTCTCTTTACTGATGCTCATGGGTCGTCTTGAAATTATGACTGTTCTTGTTCTCTTCACACCCAGTTTCTGGAAGGAAAATTAACTACACACTAATATAACTATGTACAAATTCGAACCACTGCTTAAGCAGACACTCTGGGGAGGTGACAAGATTATCCCCTTCAAGCATCTTAACACACAGATGGAACGCGTCGGAGAGAGTTGGGAAATCTCTGGCGTGAAAGATAATGAGACGATAGTGGCCAATGGCCCCGATAAAGGTAAGAGCCTGAACCAGCTGGTAAGCGAACAAAAAGCAAAACTCGTAGGCGAGGAGAACTACCAGCGCTTCGGCGATGAGTTCCCGTTGCTCGTCAAGTTTATCGACGCTAGTCAGGATCTCAGTATTCAAGTGCATCCGAATGATGAGACAGCACATCGTCTGGGCAAGCCACATGGCAAGACCGAAATGTGGTACACCTTGGAATCAGCCCCTGGCGCCCATCTTTACAATGGTTTGAAAAAGAAGATTACCGCCGAGGAATATGAACAGATGGTTGCGAACGACACCATCGTCGATGCACTTGCACGCTACGAGATAAAAGAGGGCGACGTCTTCTACATTCCCGCTGGTCGTATCCATGCCATCGGCTCTGGATGCTTCGTGACAGAGATTCAGGAAACCTCGGATGTAACCTTCCGCATCTACGACTATAAGCGCAAGGACAAAGACGGCAACTACCGCGAGCTCCACATCAAGGAGGCTGCGCAATGCATCGACTTTACCGTATTGCCCAACTACCGTGCAGGCTACGAACCCATTCTGAACGAAGGCGTACAACTTGTTGAGAGCCCTTATTTCACGACTGCGGTCTATGATCTGACTGAGCCTATGACGTTGGATTACTCTGAGCTCGACTCATTCGTGATCCTGATAGCCGTGAAAGGCGAAGGAGCCATCACCTGCAACGGTGAGCAGATGACATTCAAGATGGGCGACACCATCCTGCTGCCTGCAACGACTAACGAGGTAAAAGTAGAGGGAGTAGTAAGGTTTCTGGAGACTTACGTCTGAACATCAAGGTAGTTCCTGACGTCCTCCTGTATACGGTGGAACTGCTCAGAGAGCATATAGCCGCTATTCTTTTTAAGCATCGCCTTGATGTCCTGCAGCGAGTTTTCATAGCACGTCATCTCATTGCGCTTTTGCGTTTTGTGCGCCATAGCAAAGTATATCTCATTCTGTCGTTCCTGACGTAGCAGATTGCACACCTTCGACATGATCGGCGACACAACTGTATCGAACAGATGATGCCCTTGTATATATAAATAGGTGGTCTGAGGCGTCACTCCCAAAGTCTTGATATCCTCCTTAGTAGTCAGATATTCATCCTTGGCGTCAGGGAATTGACGCTGCAATTCGTTGACCTTGGTATTCACCTTACGCTTCACATTGGCAATCGAAGATTCTGGGTGCTGCACATTAAATCCGCCAGGATCAGCAATACGATTGAAGTCAGAGATGGAAAATCGATTATAATTGCCATTACGATAAAGCATGACTGACCATACGAAAAGCGGGAAAAGAGCCTCACTGAACGCCTGGAAATAGGCACGAAAATCAAAGATGCGATGGTCGTTAAGCGTTACAGACACACAGACATTATGCAACGATGGTGCATAACACTGGTAGTTTTCGATGGCATAGACGTATGTATGGAACACATATGGGCTTTCCAGAACTCTCTTCGACTGTGCAGTACGCCCTTGTAGCAAGTAATCATAGTCGGCATCCACACAAGCAATCATATCCCTGCCCAAAGGAGCGCCCTCGAGAAAGTTCATCAATACCGATTTCTTGCCACGAGTGAGGTTGATCTTTGAAGGTAGCATCACCTCAAAGTAGCGTTTATCGTTCTCAAACTCGCTGAGTACAGTCCGCCAGAAATAGATATCATCATAGCTTTCGACGTAAGCAACAATCCTACGTCGCGCCTTCTTTGAGGTCAGTGCGTTAGCCGCCTCGAAATAGCGGCTATTGATATTATCTCTGAGTCTTCTAGGCATTCCTAGACAAACTATTATTTACTAGATTGTGATATCTGTCACTTCAGTGACGGCATCCATCCAACCGTTCATCACCACTGCAGGCGAATGCGTCGTCAGGATAATCTGAACATTAGGATTCAACTCTACACAAAGGTCGATGAGCCTCTTCTGCCATTCAATATGTAGCGAAACCTCAGGCTCATCCATAAAGAGCACATAATGCTGATTATCCTCCACGAGCACCGTCAGCAAGATAGCCAGCATCTGCTTCTCACCACTCGAGAGTTGATAAGGCACCAGCGTTTCGCCAATCTGCGAGAAACGGATCTCATTCTCTGTGCGGACAATCTTCTTGCCCGTATCCGAGAACAGATCATCGACCATATCCTGAAACCGCAGTTTCGGCAACGACAGTTGTTGGGCGGCATCTGCATTACCAGCCTGCAACTCAGCAATAATGCGGTTGCCGATATTCACCTGATAATCCAGATATTTCCGCTGCAAGTGATATAGTTGGAAATCGAGAGCCGACGAGATACGGGTATCGACATGTGCCATTGTGTCGAGATCGAGTACAGGTGAGTCAAGCGAACGAATCACATCGTAGCGTATCCATTTGGCATCCTCAGGCTCGACCTCCAGACGCACACCCTTCAACATGTGACTAGGAAACTCGCCTCCCGCAACCAATCCCTTTACCACCTTGTTCAAAATGGTACTCTTGCCAACGCCATTGATACCACTCAGGATATTCACACCCGGATTGAGCTCCCAGAGAATGTGCTTCTTGCCACTCCATAGAGAGTCAATCTCAATCCGTTTGATATAGTCTGCATATTTCTGCATTGTGTTAGGTTTTTAGTCTCTTCATTTTTATTGCTTATCTCGTCCTCGCTCTAAAAGCGGGATGATAATCACCCGGATGCCAATAGTCGTATACGGCAATATCGAAAATCAGATTACTATAGGCACGAATAGAGCCAGACGTGACGGAACGATAAGCCAACTGATAAGGGATATGCACACGCCAATGATCACCCTTGTGCATGTTCATCAGGGCAGTGGTAAAGCCGTCGACCATACCACCGCAGTATAATGACGACACACCGGCCGTATGCCAACTGAAGTCACCTATATAGGTCTCGTCGAAAACATAACCGTTGGTATAATTTGTTGTCGGAAGCATCCTTCCACGATAGGCCGTACGAACAGTGTCTGTATAGAGAGGGCTCTCTGTACCTTCGCCAGCTTCCAGCACCTGCACATAGATATAATCGCAGTTTTTACCCGTAGTAGACTCATCTTGGGTATATACGCGAATCTTCTTCATGCCGCTGGCAGCCCACTGGTCAGTCATCGCCTCGTTGCGCTCCTGCCAGTTGGCATACTCATCTGTCACGCTGTCGTCTTCGCTGCACGATGATACCATCCCCACGAATGGGAACAGTATCACGCTCAGCAATATGTATTTCCAATTCCTCATTCTTACTGTAGTTTTTTCAGTAATGATGCGATGCTCACCTTATCCTCGATAATAGCATTGAGATCGCTGATGTTCACACGCTCCTGCTCCATAGTGTCGCGGAAACGCAGAGTGACTTTACCATCGGTGAGAGAATCGTGGTCAACGGTCACACAGTATGGTGTTCCGATAGCGTCCTGACGGCGATAACGCTTACCGATTGAATCCTTCTCGTCATACTGACAATTGAAGTGGAACTTCAGGCTATCGATGATTTCGCGAGCCTTCTCAGGCAGACCGTCTTTCTTCACCAATGGCATCACAGCGCACTTCACAGGAGCCAAAGCTGCGGGCAGCTTCAGCACCACGCGAGTCTCACCATTCTCCAATTTCTCTTCCTCGTAGGCGTGACACATAATAGAGAGGAACATACGATCGACACCTATCGACGTCTCGATGACATACGGAGTGTAGCTCTCGTTGGTCTGAGGATCGAAGTATTTAATCGACTTGCCTGAATATTTCTCATGCTGTGAGAGGTCAAAGTTCGTACGAGAGTGGATACCCTCTACCTCCTTGAAGCCGAACGGCATCTTAAACTCGATATCAGTAGCAGCGTTAGCATAGTGAGCCAGTTTGTCGTGATCGTGGAAACGGTAGTTCTCAGCGCCAAAGCCCAGAGCCTGATGCCACTTCATACGGGTCTCCTTCCACTTGGGGAACCACTCAAGTTCAGTGCCGGGCTGTACGAAGAACTGCATCTCCATCTGCTCAAACTCACGCATGCGGAAGATGAACTGACGGGCCACGATTTCGTTACGGAAAGCCTTACCAATCTGAGCGATACCAAAAGGAATTTTCATACGACCAGTCTTTTGCACGTTCAGATAGTTCACGAAGATACCCTGAGCAGTCTCAGGACGCAGATAGATCTTCATCGAAGCATCAGCTGAGGCACCCATCTCAGTAGAGAACATCAGGTTGAACTGACGTACATCCGTCCAGTTTCTAGTTCCGCTGATAGGACATACGATTTCCTCATCGAGGATAATCTGCTTCAGCTCGTCGAGATCTGGCCCTTGCATAGCTGCTGCATAGCGGGCGTGCAGGTTGTCGCGTTTTTCCTTGGTCTCCTTCACACGCTCAGAGGTCTCCAGATACTTTGCTTCATCGAAGCTATCGCCAAAACGCTTGCGCGCCTTCTCAACTTCCTTCTGAATCTTCTCGTCGTACTTGGCGATCTGGTCTTCAATCAGCACATCAGCGCGATAACGCTTCTTTGAGTCGCGGTTGTCAATTAGGGGATCGTTGAAAGCATCCACATGTCCGGAAGCCTTCCATATCGTCGGGTGCATAAAGATGGCCGAATCGATACCCACGATGTTCTCATGCAGCATTGTCATCGCCTTCCACCAATACTGCTTAATGTTGTTCTTCAACTCCACGCCGTTCTGACCATAATCGTAAACGGCGCCCAAACCATCATAAATCTCACTTGAGGGAAACACGAAGCCATACTCTTTACAGTGGCTTACAATCTTCTTAAAAACATCTTCTTGTGCCATATCTTTATTTTTTTATTATTCTTTTTTAATTTGGCTGCAAAGTTACAAAATAAATATGAATATGCGCGCACGCATTAAGAATAATTATAGTTATAGCTTGAAAAGAGAATGAAAAATACCCTCAAAAAAAAAATTTTTCGATTTCTTTTAAACCTTTTCATTTTCCATGCGTCAAAGAGTCAGAAACAGGATAACAAACAGGATAACAAAAAAACAGGATAACAAATAAAAAAAAGAAAGGAAAAAAAATTATGAAGAAGATTATTTTAACGGTAGTAGCCACAATGATGATGACCATCAGTTTCGCTGAAACAACAAACACCAGCGCAGTAAAAAATGTTGAAGAAAGAGGACTCACCTTCGACCTTCGCAGACTGGCAGTGACACTCGATCTCACCGACAACCAGATGGAAGCAGTGAAAGTCATCAGCGATAATTTCAACGACGAGCTCATCTCGGCCTCTACAGCAAGACGGTTCCAGCGCCACAGCCTGATTCAGCAGGCCATCAGAAAGGATGCAAAGCAGATGCGCAACGTGCTCAACGACAAGCAGTTCAATACATACATGCAGCTGCTGGGAGCCACACTTCAGAACCGCTTCATCCACTAAGAAAAGGCTAAAAAGATTGTTTACCGGCCGTTGCAGATTCCTGCAGCGGCCGTTAAATTTATAATAAATCGCGCCCCGACATGAAAAAAAAGCCGAAAACGTTGGCGAATTCATTTTTTATGCTTACCTTTGCAGTCGCAAACTTCGAAAGAAGAACAGTCAGGGGCATAGCCCAGTTGGTTTAGAGCGCTGCAGTCACATTGCAGAGGTCCCCGGTTCGAGCCCGGGTGTCCCTACTGAAAACAAATCCTCGCCCATACGGCGGGGATTTTTTAAAACTCTATTTCTGCATCAATGAAACATGCCTACACATACTTATTAGTTTTTGCCCTATCATTGGCAGGTATGACCATCAAGGCACAAGGACTTCCAACAGATGGTCCATTGACCATCCGGCAAACTCTGCAGCAATTAGGTGAACGACTGCTGAAAGGAAAGACGGGTAGTATCGTAGCTATCAATCCAGCGAATGGCGAAATCATCTGTCTGGCGACAAACACCCCTCAGGGATCAGATGTACGCCAGGCTATCGGCAAGCCACAGGCACCTGGCTCCACTTTCAAGACGGCACAAGCCCTGACGCTGTTGTCGGAAGGCATCGTCACCCCAGAAACCAAGATGGAATGTAATAGCGGCATTACTGACGGAAATATCAAGGTGGGCTGCCATAAGCACCGCTCGCCCTTGAACCTGAAAGATGCATTGGCTCAGAGCTGCAACACATGGTTTATCGTGAACTTCGGGTCGATGATCAACGATGATTTTATGTATGAGTCGAAGGAAGAGGCCATCACCACTTGGCGCAGTTACATGCAATCGATGGGGCTTGGCGGACCCATGCATATCGACATCCAAGGGGAACAAGGTGGTCTGCTGGCTGGTGCCGACTATTTGAACCGTCGCTATAAGAATGGCTGGGACGGTAAGACCATCTGGTGGGCGGGCATGGGACAAGGTGACGTGACCTGTACCCCACTACAACTCTGCAACCTCGCTGTTACCATTGCCAATCGTGGTTGGTACTATGTACCTCATATTCATAAAGACACAAAGAACCAACGCTATCTGACCAAGCGACAGACCAAAGTAACAAAAGAGTCCTATGCACCAGTTGTAGAAGGTATGCGTCTCGCTGTGGAAAACGGCACAGCCACCAGCATCAAGACCACTTACCCCATTTGTGGCAAAACAGGCACCATTGAGAATCCTGGCGAAGATCATTCTGCATTTATCGCCTTTGCCCCCATGAATAACCCGAAGATTGCCATTGCCGTCTACGTAGAGCATGGCGGATTTGGCGCTGATTTGGCAGCGCCAATGGCAGGACTTGTCATCGAGGCATACCTGAAAGGCCAGCTCTCAAAGGAGTCGGAGGAAAAAGCCAAACGAATAGAGCAAAAGAAAATCAATTAGAGACGCAGTACTCCACTTAACACAATAAAGGCTGGCATCCAAGCGGATGTCAGCCTTTATTTAAGGATATTGGAACAATCTTAGTTGAAGAAGTACTTCACGCCGACCTGGAGTTTCCAGCACTCAGAGTAGTTCTTGTAGGTCTCGTAGGTCTGGGTAGGATACTCGCCATCAACCTTCACCATCGAGAACACAGGCGTCTTATTATTATCCACACCCTCATACTTCAGGATTCTATTGTAGAGGCTATTGCCAGAGGTGACAGACACCTTCGAGATACCCCATGTAGAGTGGATCAGGTTGCCGATGTTCAGGAAGTCAAGACTTACCTGGAACTTGTGCTCCTGCTTGCCAGTCTTGAAACAGAAGTCCTCAGCGATGCGGAGATCGAAGCGGTGTACCCAAGGTGAACGAGCGCAATAAGCTTCAGCATACTCACCCTTATGATTCTTCAGATAGCTGTCCTGCTCGACGTAATTCCAGAAAGCCTGACGCATCTCAGGATTGTTGACGAACTGACCATTATTAAGTGAACCAATCTGTATCTCGCTGTCGTTAGAAGGAATATACATCAGGTCGTTGCCAATACCATCGCCATTCATATCGTTGGTGTAAGTATAGCTCAGGCCACTGGCAGAATAGCCACTATAGAAGAGGTTGATATGTGTGCCTCGTGTGAGTCCCTTGTGTGTGAAGGGGATGTAATAACCCACAGATGCGATAAGTTTATCGGGCACCACATAATTAGAGCGCTGTACACCGGTAAAGTTAGAGCCATTGACGGTGTTCAGGCCTTGCCAAGTTGAGATGGGGTCGCTGCCAGGCAGACCAGACACTTCCTTCTGCTCAGTATGGGTATAAGCAGCCATCAGGTTGAGGTTCTCCAGCGGCTGGGCATTCAACGTGATGTTGAAGGTATAACCATGACCCTTAGAGGTATTTGTCAGCAACACTGCATTCTGCTTGGCATTGCCATTCACGCTGAAGTCCTTCGGATAGATCAGACGGTTGTCAGCACCACTGAAACGCTCCCAACCATCAGCATCCTTGATATTGATGTTGTCGATGGTGACAGCATTGATGTTCTTGGTGTACATAAACTCAGCCGTAGCGGTGAAGGGGAACGAAACAGGAATCTGATAGTCGACAGCAATCGAAGTCTTCCACTGCTGAGGCATCTTAAAGTCACTAGCCACGCCAGAGATCTGATTGCCGGCTACGTGGTTGTTCTCGTTGAGCTCCGTAGGCAGACCCAACTTGGTGACCATCTCGCTGACATTGGTGATCATACCACCCACGAACTTGTCGAGGTTTGGATTATACTCACCCGTAGGCACACCGTTCTTATAAGAGGAGGTATAAGTCACCAAGTTCTGCACCATATTAGCGTTCGTCGGCATATTGGTGAAGAACACGAGGGGCAGACGACCTGTAAAGATACCCGTACCGCCACGTACCTTCAGCGACTTGTCGCCAAAGACATCATAGGTAAAGCCCAGACGTGGTGAAATCTGCAAGTTACTGTCAGGCCACTTACCAGTATCCACGCGCTGACCATCGCGGAACTCAAGGTTATAGATTGCATTATTACGGGCAAGGTCGTCGTTATCGAATGCCAGATTGTCGAAACGGATACCATAGGTAAGTTTCAGCTTGTCGGTGACATTCCACTCATCCTGTGCATAGAAGCCCAACTGGTTGAAGGTGACCTGAGCATTAGGATCACTCTTGCCATTGAAGCCGTAAGTAACAGCGAACGACTCAGGACGGGCCTGATTCAGGAAATCCTCAACGCTGTTGTAACGATAGTAACCCGTACCATTACGCATATAGGCATTGTTGGCCATCTGATGCTCGAAGCTCAGTCCGGCTGTAATCTTATGAGCTGCCAGATAGAGGGTGAAGTTGTCGGTGATGTTGGTAATCTTGTTCTTCACACCGTTGTTATAGGTGAAGAGCTCGTAACCCAACGACATATAGGGCTCCATGATCTGATTGCCATTGGCATCCTTACCGGCCATAATGTCGATAAAGGGGAACTCACTGGAATCAGAACCACGCATATCCTCGATATTGGTATAGGTGAAGAGCAACTGATTGGAAATCTTCTGTCCAAAACGGCTATGGAGATCAGCAGAGAGCGACTGAACCTTGTTCTCCTGAGAATAGAGCGAATTGGAGAAAGCCATTGACTGGGTACCAATACGGTAAGTACCGTTCAGACGATAGCCTGTATTAGAGGAGTTACCATTAGTTGAATTCCAAGCCACATTCTTCGTGTTGTTATAACGTACTGACAAGTGGTGGGCATCGGTGATGTTCCAGTCGAGACGTGCCAGGAAGCGATGGTTGGACTCGTCGGCTGGATAGTCGGTGTATGAACCAGGATTGTAGCCGAAACGCGACTGCACGAAATCGGATACTTTCTGCATATCAGAAGCCTTGGTACGTGACACCAGACCGCTTGTACTGGTCTCACCATTGATGTCATCAGTCACACGATATTTCACAACTTGACCAGGTGTCTTCTCACCCTCATAGTTGACGAAGAAGAAAAGCTTATCCTTGATGATCGGGCCACCGAGGGTAAAGCCGTAAGTGGTCTTTTTCTCATCGGGACGGGCACCAAGATCCTGATGATCGATGCGGTTACCACGCAGATTCTGGTCGCGATAGTAGACGTAGGCCGTACCCTTGAAGGTGTTCGTACCCGACTTGGTGATAGCGTTGATACCACCACCGATGAAGTTAGTCTGACGCACATCGAAGGGAGCCACGACCACCTGCACCTCCTCGATAGCATCGAGTGAGATGGGGTTACCACCACCAGGCAGTTTGTCGGAGAGTCCGAAGTTGTTGTTGAAGTTAGCACCATCGATGGTGAAGTTCGTAGAACGTCCGTCGCCACCTGCGAAACTCATGCCGTTGGCATAAGGCGAAAGTTTGGCAATGTCGGAGATACTACGATTGACGGTAGGCATCTGCATCATCTGTGTGTTGTTGATGCTTGTCGAAGCACCAGTTTTCTCAGCGGCGAACTTTGATGCTTTACCGCTGATGACGACCTCGGCCAGTTCGTTGGCATCTTCTGAGAGCCACACTTGGAGATCGTAAGTCTCACCGAGCTGGAGGTTGATGTCTTTAAGTGTCTTAGGCTGGAATCCGATGTAGGAAACAGTGACGGTGTAAGGACCTCCCGTACGCATACCCTGAATGGTGAAACGACCAGACACATTGGTCACTGCAGCATAACGGGTACCAGAAGGCTCGTGGACGGCCTGAATGGTGGCACCGATTACCTCTTCGCCATTGGCGTCGTCGATTGTCACTTTACCAGCAAGACTGGATGTTGTTACCTGAGCGATGGCAGCCACCGACGTCATCAGCAGCACAAAGGCCATCATAAACAATCTTCTTTTCATACTAACGCGTTTTAAAGTATAGTTTATTTTCGGGTGCAAAGGTACACATTATTTTTAAAACGCAAACATTTTTTAGTATTTTCTTACGTATTGAACAAAAAAAATCCCGCCCTTTGCACAAAAGGACGGGAGATGTATATAAATACGGGGGGCGATCAGTTGCTCACGCTAATGAAATAAGCATTCATCACCTCAATCTTACCTTCGTGAGAACCACGTACACCAACAATCGTAATCTTGCTGCCATTCTTGATGCCTTTAGCAGCTACCAGTTCCTGGAACTTTTTCTTTTCGCCTCCCTTTTCAGAAAGAACACCATAGACATAGACAGAACCCGTAGAATCTTCGAGATCGAAGTTTCCATACTTGTCATTATCCTTCAGGTTCTTGACGGTACCCGTCAGCTGATACCATACATCGTTGCTCTCAGGAGCAGCATTAAACTCAGCAACGGTCACAATCTTAGAACCATCGGCACCCTCAGTAGCAGACTGACCACCACTACCCTTCTTCAGAGAATATATATAGCAGCCTTGGTCAAACTCTGGGGTATCACCATTATAGTTCTTCAGTTTACCGACAATGACAACTTCATCACCTTCGTTAATCTCATCTCCAGTGATAAATTTCTCATTGCCAACGTTCTTGGCACGATATACCTTCATAGAATTCTCTTCACCACCATTGTCTGAGATTAAGAATGTAGCATTACCATAACTGGTAGACATCTCTTCTATCTTAGATATCTTACCCTTGGCATAGTATGTCTCACCATCGGTAGTAGTGCCGATTTCCTGACACTTGGCAATAGCCTCAGCCACAGTGAAAGGATCGTCCGGGTTCTTACCATGAGGCAATGTGAAGGCTTGCTGCTTAATGGTGAAATCCATCGTTGTACTATTAGTTTTTTTACTTTCTTCGTCGAAAGCACTAGACATAAACTCGATCTTGGCAGTTCGACTATCACCAACGTTAGGTGCCACATTGAAAGAGAACAAAACAGTATCAGCAGGATTCTGCTCGAAAATAGTCTTTATGCCTGGTACATATTTAGTATCAATAATTGAAACCCAAGTTTTGGCGTTATCGTCAATCTTGAAATAGGCACCACTACCCTTATAAGCAACTTTCACTTCGACGTTTGCGCCATTAACATCTACTTCCGTTTCTGTACTTTCCAACTTCAACAGAGACTTCACGATTTTCACAACGGTGACATTAACCAACTCGACTGTACTACCATAAGTGGTCTTCGGTCCTTCAACGGTAACAACGTCACCTACTTCAAACTTCCAACCATCGGCGCCATCAATGGGATCATTGGCGGCCTTTCCTTCCTTGTCATTGGTACCATAGATATATACGACTCCTGTACCATCATCCAAATACCAGTTACCATAGTGAGTATTGGCGATACTCGTCACTTTACCTGTAACACGAAAGTTTTTGCCATCGGGTCCTGCAATCACGTCAGAACATTTAGCATCACTGGCCAGCAATACTCCCTGACGCACCATGAGGAACTGTTTCATTCCATTCATTTCGAAGCACACCTCTGCTTCACGTCCACCTGCCGTAGCGTCAGCATGGAATGTCACTCTAGATTCACCTGCGGAGCCTGATACCTGGCTAACGGTAAGCCAAGCAGGGCTGTTAGGCAGCGGTGTATAAGATGTATCGCGAGTACCATCGGCATTCTTTACAATCTTCTGATAAAGTCCTGCCAATTTCCACTCATTAGCCGCTTTTACCGTAACGGTCATATCACCTCCATCCACAGGGATGGAAATAAAGGTTTGATCAAGTGTAATATCGGTGTAATGACCAGCGGGGCCATCATCAGAGCAACCCATTATGAACAGGGCTGACAAAGCAACACCAAAAATATATTTCAGTTTCATACAGTATTTCCTCCTTTATTATTAATTAAACATGTATTTGATTCCAACAGAGGCATACCAACACTGACCAATGCTATAGTTGGGAGCCCAAGTTTGAATTCCTGCGTTGACAGCCTTCGGCGTAGAGAAAATAGGATAGCCCTGAGCATCGGTATATTCGTACTTCAGGATACGACCTTCATTCAACTTTTCGTTCATATATTTGCTCACGCCCCAGCTGGAGTTAAAGAAGTTGAGCACATTCTTCATGTCGAAGCTGAGCTGCAGGGTATGCTTGGTCTTACCGACATTCACCTTGAAGTCATGCTTGTAAGCGAAATCTATACGATGTACCCAAGGAGAGTAAACACTATAAGCCTCAGCATACTCACCCTGATGGTTTTTCAGATAGTCGTCGTTATGAACATAGTCCATGAAGCGCTGAGCATCATCCTGTGACACAAAGCGGAACTCACCATTTGCCACGTCCTGATCTGTCGGGATATAAAGAGCGTCGTAGCTATAACCATCACCGTTCATATCGTTGGCCAGCATATAAGAGTAGTTGTAACCACCACGCCAAGTCTCATAGATCAAGCTATAGTGGTTGCCACTCTTATCGTGAATCGTGGCATTTGCAACAATACGGTCAGGTGTCACGTACTGAGAATTATGGAGCTTGATATTGTTCGGTCCCTCGTACGTAGGAACATAGGTAAATGCTGACTCGGCAGCAGAACCTGGCATACCTGTGATTTCCTTATTCACTGTATGTGTATAAGCTGCCATCAAACTCATCCATTCAAACGGCTGGGCATTAATCGTAACATTGCCAATCCATCCATATCCCTTGCTGGTGTTCTCAAGCACAAAGGCCTTTGTACCAGAACGGAAATCTGTAGGATAGATAGGACGATTGTCGGCACCTTTCCAATGAGCAAAACCCTCAACAGGAAGAATACTCCAATCAGAGATACAACGGTCATTGAGCATCTTATTAAAGATTCCTTCTACGGTGATACTAAAGGGGAAGTTGACTGGCAGTTGGTAATCAACAGCAATGGAGGTTTTCCATACCTGCGGCATCTTGAAATCCTGATCAACAGCCGAAATGCTGCTAGGTTTAGTACCATCCTCAGGTCTAACGGTAGTTGGATAGCCCATAGCAAAGAGTTTGTCCTTCAACTGAGCGATATTGGTTGTCATACCACCATTTGCCTTATTAAATTGCGAAAGGATGTCGCTCACACTGGCATAATTGGCTTTCACAGTCTCGGGCAAATCCTTATACTTGGTAGAAGGGCCTATCTGTGCCTGATACTGCACCATACCACTATTAGTTGGCATATTGGTAAAGAACACAAGAGGCAGACGACCTGAGAAAAGGCCAGAACCTCCACGAATCTTTAAAGTCTTGTTGCCAAACACATCGTAAGTAAAGCCAATACGCGGAGAGAGGGTAATCGTAGATGACGGCCATTTGCCAGTATCGATATGACGACCATTATAGTCAAGATCATATATAGCTTTGTTGGTCATTAGGTCGCCATTGTTGTAGAATAGCCCATCAACACGAAGGCCATAGGTCAACTTGAACTTATCATTAACATTCCAATCATCCTGGAGATATGCACCTAACTTATTACTCTGTACACGAGCTGCAGGCTTTGCCTCACCATCATAACCATAAGTCAAACATACCACTTCAGGAGTTGCCTGATTCAGGAAATCTTCCAAGCTCTTATAACGATAATAACCAGTACCATTACGCATATATTGGTTATCGGCCATTTGATGCTCATAGTTGATACCTCCCATGATCTTATGTTTACCCAGATAATAGGTCACATCGTCTTTTACGTTCCATACCGTATTATGAACGGCATTGTTCCAGGTAAACAACTCATAACCTAAAGCCATATAGTTGGCATTGTTGTCTGAGCCATCGAGAATATCGATAAATGGGAATTCTGAGGAGTTTGTACCACGAATATCATCCAACTTAGAGAAGGTTGCCAGGAACTGGTTGGAAAGGTTATCCGTCAGACGGCTGTTCAAGTCGAGAGAGACTGAATGCACGATGTTATCCATCGAATACATAGAGTTGGCAAACGACATAGAGTACTGCGAGGTACGACTGTATGCCGAACGGGTACCGCCATCCATAGAACTGGCATTAGGACCATTCCATACTGTATTTTTAGTATAATTATAACGCAAAGCCAGATGATGTTTGTCGGTTATATTCCAGTCAATACGTGCCAAAGCCTTGTAATTTTCCTGATCAGCAGGAAAACTCTCATAAGAGCCAGTATCATAGCCAAACTGACTAGCAGCAAACTGCTTCACCGTCTCCAGGTCAGAAAGTGTAGTACGTGAAATATAATTGGTAGCGTCATACATACCGTCTGAAGAACCACGCCAACGCACTGCCACCGTCGGCGTCTTAATCATTTCACCGCTAACGAAGAAGAACAACTTGTCCTTGATAATCGGTCCACCAAGAGTAAGACCCCATGTTGTACTCTGGTCTTTCTCGCGGGCACCGTTAATAGCCTGACGCTTCACAGCATCGCCACGCATATTCTCATTACGATGGTACATATAGGCACTTCCCTTAAAAGTATTTGTACCCGACTTTGTGATAGCGTTCACACCACCACCGATGAAGTTGGTCTGACGGACATCAAACGGAGAAATAACAACCTGCAACTCCTCGATAGCATCGATAGAAACAGGATTTCCACCACCAGGCAAGTTGGATGACAGACCAAAGTTGTTGTTGAAGTTGGCACCATCAATGGTGAAGTTAGCCGTACGTCCATCCGTACCCGCAAAGCTCATGCCATTACCTCCATAAGGAGACAAACGGGTGATGTCGGTAATCGAACGGCTTACCGTCGGCAAGTTGGAAATTTGCGCACTGGTAATGTTGGTAGCAGCACCTGTCTTCTCAACGGAAAACTTGGAAGCCCTTCCGGAGACAACCACTTCCGACAGTTCATTGGCATCCTCTGAGAGTTCCACATCGACTTTTGAAGTCTCTGCGAGTTGAAGGGTAACGCCCCTTACGGTCATGGTCTGATAACCGATGTAGGAAACAGTCACTGAGTACGGACCACCAGTACGCATACCCTGGATGTTGTAGAGTCCGTCGATGTTGGTCACGGCAGCGTAGCGTGTGCCCGAAGGCTCATGCACGGCTTGCACAGTGGCGCCAATCACCGTTTCGTCAGTACCTTTCAATGTCACTCGTCCACTCAGAGAGGAAGTCGTGACCTGAGCCATCATACTGGTGACAGACATCAGCACAATGGACATCAGCAAGAAAAATCTTTTCTGCATAGTTTAGTAAAAATTAATTAAAAAACAAGACATTTTCAATGTCCGATCTCAAATATGGATGCAAAATTAGGTAAAAATTTGAATATTATAATTATAAAAATGTTAAAAAGTACATTTTTCGAGAGTATTCCTAAAAAACGCAAAATATCCCCGATTTATTCGTTTATTCGCATAATATTAAGTAACTTTGCCCGATTTATTTTTTTGATGTACAAAAACCACAAGATTTTTTGATGAACGTAATTACGAAAACAGTATCATTGCCAGATGGAAGAACCATCAGCATTGAGACCGGGAAAGTGGCAAAGCAGGCAGACGGCAGCGTCATGCTCCGCATGGGCAATACGGTGTTGCTCGCCACTGTTTGTGCCGCAAAAGATGCAGTTCCCGGAACCGATTTCATGCCTTTACAGGTCGACTACCGAGAGTTGTATGCCTCAGCCGGACGTTTCCCCGGCGGTTTCACCCGTCGCGAGGGCAAGCCGGGCGACAACGAGATTCTCACGTCACGCCTGGTGGACCGTGTGCTCCGCCCGCTGTTCCCCTCCAACTACCATGCCGAGGTTTATGTGAACGTGCTTCTTTTCTCCGCTGACGGAGTCGACCAGCCTGACGCATTGGCCGGTTTTGCAGCATCTGCCGCTCTGGCCTGCTCAGATATCCCCTTTGAGTGCCCGATTTCCGAGGTACGCGTTGCCCGCATCAACGGCGAGTATGTAGTGAACCCCACCTTTGCCCAAATGAAGGAAGCCGACATGGACATCATGGTCGGAGCCTCCGCAGAGAACATCATGATGGTGGAGGGCGAGATGAAGGAAGTGAGCGAGCAAGACCTGCTTGCCGCCCTGAAAGTGGCTATGGACGCCATCCGTCCGATGTGCGAGTTGCAAACCGAACTGTCCAAGGAACTGGGCAAGGACGTGAAGCGTGAGTACGACCATGAAGTGAATGACGAGGAACTGCGCGAGCAGATGAACAAGGAACTGTACCAGCCCGCCTACGACGTGACGAAGCAAGCCCTTGAGAAGCATGCCCGTGCCGAGGCTTTCGACAAGATCCTCGCCGACTTCAAGGAGGCATACGCCGCTGCCCACAGCGACCTCACCGAGGACGAACTGGCAGAGAAGAACGACATGATGGACCGCTACTACCACGATGTGATGCGCGATGCCATGCGCCGCTGCATCCTCGACGAGGGCATCCGTCTCGATGGCCGCAAGACCGATGAGATCCGCCCCATCTGGTGCGAGGTGTCTCCGCTGCCCATGCCTCACGGAAGTTCTATCTTCACCCGTGGCGAGACACAGTCTCTGACCACCTGCACCCTGGGCACCAAACTTGATGAGAAACTGGTGGACGACGTGCTTGACCGCAGTTACATGCGCTTCCTGCTCCACTACAACTTCCCGCCATTCTGCACCGGCGAGGCAAAGGCACAGCGCTCTGTGGGCCGCCGCGAGATCGGTCACGGTCACCTGGCATGGCGCGCCCTGAAGGAGATGATTCCAGAAGACTTCCCCTATACCGTACGTCTGGTGAGTGAGATTCTTGAGAGCAACGGTTCATCGTCGATGGCCACCGTCTGCGCCGGCACACTGGCTTTGATGGATGCAGGTGTCCCGATGAAGAAGCCTGTGAGCGGCATCGCCATGGGTCTGATCAAGAACCCCGGAGAAGATAAATATGCCGTGCTCAGCGACATCCTCGGCGACGAGGACCACCTGGGTGATATGGACTTCAAGACCACTGGCACCGTTGACGGTCTGACCGCCACTCAGATGGACATCAAGTGCGACGGATTGAGTTTCGACATCCTGGAGAAAGCCCTTATGCAGGCCAAGGCTGGCCGTGAGCATATCCTCGGCAAACTCACCGAGACCATTGCTGAGCCTCGTCCCGAACTTAAGCCGCATGTACCCCGCATCGTTGCCTTCGAGATTCCGAAGGAGTTCATCGGTGCCGTCATCGGCCCGGGCGGAAAGATTATCCAGCAGATGCAGGAGGATACTGGTGCCACCATCACCATCGACGAGGAAGACGGCGTGGGCAAGGTGCAGGTGAGTGCTCCCGACAAGGAGAGCATCGACGCTGCCATTGCCAAGATCAAGTCGATTGTCGCCATCCCCGAGGTGGGTGAGGTGTATGAGGGCACTGTCCGCTCCATCATGCCTTACGGCTGCTTCGTGGAGATCATGCCTGGCAAGGATGGTCTGCTCCACATCTCCGAGATTGAGTGGAAGCGCCTCGAGACCGTTGAGGACGCCGGCATCAAGGAGGGTGACAAGATCAAGGTGAAACTGATGGAGATTGACCCGAAGACCGGTAAATACAAACTCTCACACCGTGTGCTGGAGCCCAAACCAGAGGGCTATGCAGAGCGTGAGCGCCGTCCGCGCCCCGAGCGTGGCAGCCGTGAGAACCGCGAAAACCGCCAGGGAGGCAACGGTGGCAACCGTGAGAACCGCCAGGGTGGCAACAATGGTTGCAACCGTCAGCAGAACAACGGAGGACATCAAAACCGCCAGCCGCGCCGCAACGACTACCGCGATCCGCTGGCAGAGCGTGAGCCCCGCGACTTCAACGACAGTCTCGACCATCAGGACTTCGACTGATGATTTCCACCTTATTACATAAATAATAGAATCCCCGCCTCGGATGAGACGGGGATCTTTAATATTATTTGCATACAGGACGAATGTAGCAGGCCGAACACTGATCTTTCCCTAAAACTTCTTCAAAGTCGTTGCCATCAGACTCGCTGGGTCCAATCCATAAACTTTCGGATGTGCCTTTTTTCAAGTGAGTGGCAGTCCAATAATGAGTCAAAACTGGAATTTCCCCGATTCCATCTTCAACAAAGAAATCAACAGGAATAGCAATGGAAACCTTGTTCTTCCCATAAAAGACATATACAGGTTTGCCCTTTATCTCTTTCATTTCATGAGTGCATTTTGAAAGTAACTCCTCCATTTCTGCTTTGGTAGGCATACGCCAGTTGCCACCCCATTTTGCCCGGGCCACATCATTTTTTGTACCACTGATATTCTCGCCGATGTCCTTGTAGGTTTTTGTCTTAGAATCATAGTAGGCATAATTGTCGTTACCAGCCACTTCTTCACTAACAGAGGTTTCGCCCCACTGATAGGTGTTCCCCAAATCATAAGGAGTGGCGGCTCCAACATTACAGCAGGCCCACTTCGTGCCACTAGGCATACCGAGATCAATCATGTGAGGATGCTTGTTGTTGGGGCATTTCACACCTTGTGCCATTGCGACTACATTTATAGCCAACAAAGCTATCATTGTCAAAACATTATTTCTCATAATCGTTATTCTTTTTATGTTGTTAGACTTTCTTGCTATTCCATAATTGGATTCTGTCTTCATTGCGATGCATCAATCTATTTCCAAGCATGATTTGGGCACCTCTATAATTTCTCCTCGTCCATAAAATTGTTTCTTCCAGTCGTAATCATAATGAGTAGTATATGCCAAGTCTTTCCAACCAGTGTATTGGCTGGCAGGGATGTATAAAGTAAGGAGGCCCTTCAATACCACCCTGTCAATATATACTTTGCATTTATCCCCATATATAGCAGTTACTCTACCATAGTATCCAGAGCCTTTCGTCCACATGAAACATTTCACATGACATCCTTCATATAGCGTCCGGGAAGTGCTTGAACTTGAGGAGGAGGAAGATGAGCTGGAAGATAACGATGAAGATTTGGAAGAACTATTGGAAGATTTGGAAGAACTATTAATCAAAGCCACTGCCCCGGCAATTATGGCACCAGCCACAAATAATGTTCCGAAAGAGCTTTTTTGCGTGTAGGAACTATTTGAAGCCATTTTTTTCCTTTGCCCTATTACCTTCCAGTTTTCATCAACAAAGTAGTCATATCCATTATATTTTACACGGGCGAAGCATTCATCGCGAACTTTTGTATAATCGCCAATCATTGCAAGTGGATACCTGTATTCATCCTGCAAATATATTGCATCGTAAACAAACGGTCTGACTGTGTTACCATAAAAGTCAATCAACCCTTCTTTGCCGTTAGCTTTAGCTGAAATCACACCATTT
>JAEEGJ010006168.1_pt1 | contig 36365 bp, 39 predicted proteins | sample 8958761 | NCBI WGS metagenome assembly JAEEGJ01 (sample SAMN16246546, study PRJNA631951) | gut metagenome | biome: gut microbiome; feature: rumen; material: RS-attached | host: Bos | place: Iran: Karaj | collected 2018-10
GAGCGCTCCATTCTTACCTGTCTGCTCTCGGTTATGATATCATCCAGGTTCTCCGTAAGCTCGGTAAAAGTCTGGACGCTCATGTAGTAGTTTTCCAGGGAATCACTGGTCTTGGTATCGAGGTACTCGGTCATGCTGTCCTGTACGTCATTTAATGCGGCAGATATCTCGTTTAACTGAAGGTTGGCCTTATATACCGTATCGATCTTGTCCGACATACTGTTCATGGCAAGCAGCAGGACGATATTGATCAGGAACACCAGCATATTGACAGACAGTGATATGCCCGCCATTTTTATCCTCAAAGGAAGGTTCCGGAATTTTTCTTTCATCGGCTCCCTCCCTTCATGTATTCACCGATATTGGACTTGTTGATGACATAACTGTCCGCGGTGAAATACTGGCTGGTATAGCCGATCTCGTAATACTCCGAAAGGGCATCGATGCAGTACTTGCCCATCTGGTCCGTATCTACGGACAGTGTGGCATAGATAACATCTCTTTCTATACCCTTTAATATCGCATCGGAGTTGTAATATCCGAGGATATTTACCTCGCCTACCTCGTTGTAATCTACCACCATCTGGTAGACACTGTTGGTATCATTTTCATTCAGGCATATGATGATATCCGGGATATCCTCCTTGCCGCCCAAGAAGAGGTTCCTTACCGATTCCTCAACAGAGAAGGTATTTGATGCATCTACTGCGGCAAGATCTATCTCTATGGGCTTCTGGTCCTTATGACTGTCAAGATATACCGTGACCTCATCCTGTATAGCGAATGTAAGGACATTCTGACCCGAATCCTCGGAACCCGCGTCAAGCAGTACGGTTACATTGATAGTGTCACCCTGGAAAGACTTGGTATTCGCCATCTCTATGATAAGCTTACCGTATTCCCGGCCCAGATTGTAATTACCTATGCCGACAAAGCTTATCCTGTCGGACTGTGTGTTGTCATTTAAAAGCGTGATGACCGGTATCTCCGCTTCATACGCCTTTTTTATGAGCTCGGTCATGCCTTCGGCTTCGCCGGCTGTTACGATTATACCGTCCACGCCGGATGATATGGCTATCTCCATCTGCTCGGTCTGGGAATAATCTCGCGGGAGGTTGTCAGCCAGCATCTCGACATATGCATTCTGCTTTTTGGCTTCCATTAATGACGATACATATACCGACTGCCAGAACGACGATGAAGGATCGTCGGTGATCATCACATAGTACTTGTCGTATGTATCCCCTGACTCCTTGCGGCTCAGTGACCTGTTAAACGAGATAAAGAGCACGATAAGAACACCGGTAAGTACCACCAGTACGCCGGTTATTATCCATATCGTTATCATATTCAGGGATTTATGCTCTTTATTCATTTCTTCTCCGAATTATAAAAGGTTACTCTTTATTTTCAGGTCTCTTTTTCTTCCAAGCTCTTTAAAAATTTTTTGTCTTTTTTATCGAGCTCTACTTTTTCAAATAAGTCGGGCCTTCTCTCACGTGTACGGATTAGCGACTGCTCACGCCTCCACTGCTTGATATTCGCATGGTGTCCGGACAACAGCACATCCGGCACTCTCATGCCCATGAACTCCTCGGGTCTCGTGTACTGCGGGTACTCCAGGGTATTCCCTTCAAAGCTCTCGTCCGAAGCCGACTCGTCATTGCTTAAGACTCCGGGTACCAGGCGAGCCACCGCATCCATGATGCATATAGCGGGGAGCTCTCCGCCCGTAAGCACGAAATCACCTAATGATATATAGTCATCCGCTTCAAGTTCCAATGCTCTTTCATCTATCCCCTCATAGTGACCGCAGAGGAATATCAGGTCTTCTTCCTGTGAAAGCTCCTTTGCCACTTCCTGGGTAAAAGGACGTCCGATGGGACTTAAATATATGAGGCGGGTTCTTTTCTTGTCAGCATGCTGTGCAGCCTCAGTTCCACCTGCAGTTTCAGCATTTTCCTTAATGCATTTGCCTTGACCGATAAGCTCTCTGGCAGCCTCACACGCCTTATATACGGGACCTGCCTGCATGACCATGCCGGCTCCTCCGCCGTAAGGATAGTCATCCACGCGGTTATGCTTGTTTTCCGCATAATCACGTATATCTATGACATCAAGGCTTATAAGCCCTTTATCCAGAGCCCTGCCCATGATGCTCGTATTCATGATGGTCTCGACCATCTCTTTAAACAAAGTCAGAACCACAAAATGCATTCCCGCTCATCCTTTCGACTTATATCCGCCACACCCGTATATATCTACTCCAGCTCTTCCTTCGGGATAACACTTAAAGCATACCCGAAAAACTTATCATTATCAATCCCCCAAAGATCCAGTGCTTCGCTTCCGACACGGATACTGAGTCTTTCCCCGCTTTCAAAAGTTGCATATACCGAGTTTTCCGAATCCTCTTTTCTGGTGGACTTAAAAAATCCGTTACGCTCCAAAAGCTTTTCTTCCTCTATAAGCTTTATCAGGCCGTCCACAAAGCTTTGGTCAACAGTCCGTGTATCCATCAGTATCACATATGAATCACCCATACCGTCTATCTCTGATGTAAAGCTGCCGTCTTCCTGCTTTTCAACTGTCCAGCTGAACCTTCCGCTGCCTCTGTCTTCCAGGTAATAACTGTGTACGCATAAAGAAAAGTACTTGATCCCGCTAAGGTCTATATTTTTCGGCAGATCTTCTGAAAAGTCCTTTATGGCACGGGCTTCTTCCAGCTTTTCTTCAGGTACGAATACATATCTGTGCCCTTCGGCATCCAGTATCTGCTCATATGCGGTCATGGTACCGTCATCTCTCAGTGTTAGAAGTGACATAATGCCAAACCCTGTACCTGTCTTCTCGTCAGTATTTACTATCTCGGTATAACTGCCGTCCTTTTGTGCTTTTACCTTGTACTTATCCTTATATGACCCCCAGATGACATACATGGTATCCCCGTCAAATTCCAGATACGTTTCCCCGTACATGTCACCCCATCTTCCCTTTACAGGCAGGCTCTCTTTGGTATTGTTGTTATTTCCTGTCATATCGGTATCATCCTTTTTATCGTTATCTTCTTTTACTTTATCACAGCCCCACAATACCATCAAGGCCAGTAATGTAAGTAATACACCTAAGGCTTTTTTAACACTGTGCTTCAATGTTACCCCTCCGTGATCATATATGAATGCCATAAAACAGCCTGTTAAAGTAAGCCATCAAAGACCCGGGAGCAGATGCACCTTGATCACCTTTTTTTCGATATCGGTTTCAAGGATGCAGTCTTTTATCGCAGGGATGAGTATCTCGCCTCCGTCAGCCTTCTCCACTTCATATACATCATTTGCAGCCGTCGTGATCACATCCTTTAAAGTCCCGAGCTTTTCCCCGGACTCTAAGATGATATCGCATCCGATAAGGTCGCAGATAAAATACTCATCCTTTCCTAACGGCACTGCATCTTTTCTATCTATAAGGATATCACAATTCCTTAATTTTTCCATCTCATTTCTGTCATCCATGTTGTGGAATTTCAGGATGACCATGTTTTTAAAGAACTTTACTCCTGCGATCTCACGCTCGAGAAGTTCTTTTTTGGTGTCTATGTATACGGTTTTTAAGTCCAAAAACCTTTTTGCATCATCAGTGGTGGGGAATACGTTTACCTCACCGTGTACTCCGTGGGGAGAAGTGATGACTCCCACTCTAAGCATATCGTCTGCCATATACTATCCTCTTTAACCTAAAACTCCTTCTGTTTACACCTCATCTGCCCCTCCGCCAGGGAGGGCATCGCAGCACTTCGTGTTGCGATATATCCCCTCAAGGGGAAGGCGATAATTAATCCTGCATGACAAAAATCCCCCCTGCACGCAGGGGGGATCGGGATTAAACAATATCTACTACAACTTTTCGGTCATCCTTTGCGGCAGCGGCAGCACGTACCACTGTACGTATGGATTTCGCGATACGTCCCTGCTTTCCAATGACCTTGCCCATGTCTTCAGGTGCAACCTTAAGCTCAACAGTGATCTGCTCAGCAGTCTCTGTCTCGGTTACTTCCACCTGGTCAGGATGATCAACAAGTGATGTAGCTATGATTCGAACTAATTCCTTCACTCTAAATCACCTCGACTTTTATTTTACGATGCCGGCCTTTTTGAAAAGCTTACCAACGATATCGGTAGGCTGTGCGCCATTGCTTAACCACTGCTTAGCTGCTTCCTCATCAATCTTGAAAGATGCAGGCTCCTGGTTAGGATCGTATGTTCCGAGCTCAGCTATGAACTTACCATCTCTGGGTGATCTCTCATCTGCTACGATAACACGGTAAAAAGGTGTCTTCTTAGCACCCATTCTTCTTAATCTGATCTTTACTGCCATTTTATATTCACCTCCTGTTATAATATTTATATCTACTCAGAATCCATATACTTTTCCGATTCCGGATAGTTTACTTAGAATAATTTGTTCTTGCCGAAGAAAGGCATCTTAAATCCTTTCTTGCCGGGCTTCATGGCACCGGAGAACTGCTTCATGACCTTCTTGGTCTCATTGAACTGCTTGATGAATCTGTTCACATCGGCTATATCCACACCGCTTCCTTTTGCAATCCTGTTCTTACGGGAAGGATTGAGCAAATCGGGGTTGGCACGCTCTGCCTTGGTCATGGAACCTATGATTGTCTCAGCCTGCTTTAAAGCAGCCTCTCCGCCGCTCATGTCTGCATCCTGGACCTTGCCCATATTCATGCCCATGCCGGGAAGCATCTCCATGATCTTTCCAAGACCGCCCATCTTCTTCATGGAAGCTATCTGGTCTAAATAATCGTTAAAATCAAACTCTGCTTTTCTGAGCTTCTTCTCTAATTCCTTGGTCTTTTCCTCATCGAACTGTGCCTCAGCCTTATCGATAAGTGTCAGGATATCACCCATACCGAGGATACGTGAAGCCATTCTGTCGGGATAGAACTGCTCGACATCGGTAAGCTTCTCACCGGTACCGATATAAAGGATGGGCTTGCCTGTAACATGCTTGATGGAAAGAGCGGCACCGCCACGGGTATCGCCGTCAAGCTTTGTAAGGATAACACCTGTGATCTCAAGCTTGGAGTTGAATGTCTCAGCTACATTTACAGCATCCTGACCGGTCATGGCATCTACGGTAAGTACCGTATGGTCGATATTGACCTCTTCCTTGACTCTGATCAGCTCTTCCATCATCTCTTCATCAATATGAAGACGACCGGCTGTATCTATGATCACTACGTTCTCGTTGTTGCTCTTGGCATGCTCTAAAGCAGCCTTTACGATGTTGACAGGTGCATGTGATGTACCCATCTCGAAGAAATCCACACCGACCTTGCCTGCATTGATCCTTAACTGGTCGATAGCCGCAGGTCTGTAGATATCGCAGGCTACAAGCAGGGGTTTTCTGCCTTTGGACTTAAACTTACCGGCAAGCTTTGCTGCCATGGTAGTTTTACCGGCACCCTGAAGACCGCACATCATGATCGTGGTGATCTCATTACCGGGCTTAAGCTCTATCTCTGTGGTCTCACTGCCCATAAGAGCGGTAAGTTCTTCGTTAACTATCTTTATTACCATCTGTCCCGGAGTCAGTGAATTAAGTACATCCTGACCAACGGCACGTTCGGTAACCGTATTTATAAAACTTTTTACTACCTTGAAGCTAACATCGGCCTCTAAGAGAGCCATCTTAACTTCACGCATGGCTGTCTTTACATCCGCCTCGGAAAGTCTGCCCTTTCCTCTTAAGCTCTTAAAGACATTTTGCAATTTTTGACTTAAAGACTCAAATGCCATCTATATTCCCTTCTGTAAACTACAGTCTCTTCAGATATCCGATATGACGGAAGTAAGTATGTCCGATACTTCTTTGTCCTTCGACTTATCCAAAGCCTCTTCCAATCTATCTGTTATGCTGTCCATCTTCTTTAAAAACCCGAGCTTCTCTTCAGCATCCTGAAGCTCCTTTGAACAGCGCTTTACTATATCTCTGACTCCCTGCCGGCTCAGCCCCACCTGTTCGGCTATCTCACCCAAGGAAAAATTATCCAGCACATAGCTTTCAAATATTTCTTTCTTATGATCAGACAGGAGCGGTCCGTATACATCATATAATCTCGTAAGCTCCACTATCTCTTTTAATGCTTCATCAGCGTTGCCTGTACTCATATGATCACTCTCTAATTTGCAGGTATATTTATCTTAGCTGTAAAGTTTTTTTCTTTACACCTCGGATAGTATATATCCTTTACCGGCATTTGTCAACATATATTTTGATTTTTTTGAAGTTTTATTTATGGGTTTTGTTATGGATTAACACAAGTATTTACTCATGTACCACATTATACTCCTCTAGAACATCCACCGCATTTCTTACACAGTCATCACATTCGCATATGACCACTCCGGTATCGCGGCCTTTTAACTCCTTGCATATGGATGCCCCGCACTTCTCGGTAAAGGCCCTGTACAGAGCCGCCGCATCACGCAGTATCGGCTTACCTTCAAATTTTTTAAGTCCGAGTATCATCTGTGCCGCACACAATGCTCCGCATGTAGCCTCCATGCATCCCATGCCCACGCAGAACGGTGCACCTATCTTATCGAGGTCCGCCTCAGGCAGTGACAGCTGGTCCGCAAATGCACACAGCACCGCCTGACAGCAATTATGTCCGTTATGTTTTAATTCTACTGCTTTTTCTCTTCTTTCCATCTTTATTTCCTCCATCCTTTATATACTAATACATTATGGGGTCAGGTACCATTAAAATTTTATAAAAAATATAAACATCCTTCTCCGCTTTCTTTATGTTTATTTCATCCTATATTAATTGCCATTGTAATATTTTTTTATTAATATGTATTATAGAAGGTATTTTATCTAAGTCATATCAACATATCTTAAAAGGAGGATATGCCATGGGAGAACTTATTTTTGATGTGATAGAAGGATTCATTGAATTATTTGTTGATTTTATATTTTCACCGAAATTCATCGAAAGACTGCCCAGACCGGTCAGGGTCTTTTTCAGGATCTTCTTTATATTAGTCTTGATCGCTGCACTGGGATTGATAACGTTTGCCGGTATCTTTGCGCTGTTCAGCTTTTTTAAAAAAGGCAGTTCGGTATTGGTATTGATCGGAGGACTCATCCTTATAGGTGCCGTGATCGGCTTTATAGCCTTTTTGGTACACACATTAAAGAAAAAATTTTAACCGCCCGGTCATTTATCAAATATACTGTGCTTGTCAAACTGCTTTCGATACACTCCGGGAGCCATGCCTGTTACCTTCTTAAAAGCGTTCGAAAAATTATGAACGTCGGAAAACCCTATGGAATATGCCACTTCTGATACCGTAGTATTTGACTCGGTAAGGATCGATTTGGCATATTCCGTTTTTTCTTTTAAGATATACTGCTTCAAAGGAACGCCGTTCATCTTCTTGAAAAAGGTGGTCAGGTACTTTTCGTTATATTCAAAATAAGAAGCGATATCTTCTATCTTCAAGCTCTCTGATATATGCCAGGATATGTATGTTTTGATATCGGAGTTAAGCTGTTCCTTGGAACGCGATGTTTTAAACGACATCTCGGTACTGCTCTGCAGTGACAGTTCCGAGATAAGCGCTCCTGTCAGATAATTATTGAGAGTCCTGTCTCGGTACCTTTTATCAGCATCCTGAAGTTCTTTCAGGAGAATGATGATCCTTTCCTTATAGGCACAGATGTCCTGCCGTCTCAAATCAATAACGTCATCAACATCTGCTTCTACCGCATCAAAGTGTACCCAGTAAAACGAGCAATACCCGTTTTTCGTACCTTTTTGCTGCTTACACGGAGACATGATAAGGTATTCGCCTTCATTTACTTCATATTCCGTGCCGTCGCACTCTACTGCCAGAGACCCTTCTGTCACAAGCACAAGCTCATAGTCATTAAGCTCCCTCGTCATATGTATCCAGTTGTCATTAGGAGCTATAAATCTCCCGCTCCAGTGATAGTCAAAACCTTTATCGGTGCTGAATGCAAGTTTATCTGATGTCATGTTCTTTCCTTTTATCCTACACTTATCGCAATATTATATATGTAATCATTTTCAATCAGAGAACCGTCCCTCTGATTGATAATATAACATTTTCACACCAAATGCAACTTTTTATTCTTTACATATCAGGACATATAAAATATAATAAATCCATAACGGTTCAATTATTTAAACCACAGAGAGCTACAGGAGGATTTAAGATGGGAACTTTCGATTACACACTTTATCCGTTAACATCGGTCAGACTTACCGACCCTTACCTTGAAAATGCTTTTGAGAAAGAAGTAAGATACCTTACCTCTCTCGATCCAGAAAGACTGCTGGCCGGATTCTATGAGACGGCAGGTATAGAAAAGGAAGGTCTTGCACGTTACGGCGGATGGGAAAACCTGCTGATCGGAGGTCATACTCTCGGCCACTATCTGGCAGCCTGCGTATATGCATATGAGTCAAATAACTCATCTTCACCTCAGAAATATAAGCTGATATCCATTATCAAAGCTATCGTAAACGGGCTTAAAACCTGCCAGGACACATTAGGTACAGGCTTTATATTCGGAGCTGTGATTCAGGATAAGAACAACATAGAGCTCCAGTTTGATATGGTAGAGCAAGGAAAGACTGACATCTTCAAGGAATCATGGGTACCGTGGTACACCATGCATAAGATTTATGAAGGTCTGCTGGCAGTAGCAAAGATGCCGGGATCACTCAGCGATACTGCTATCGAGATCCTCTCCTCACTTTCCGACTGGTGCTACAAGAGGACTTCCGGCTGGGATGAAAAGACACACCGCCAGGTACTTGATATAGAATACGGCGGAATGAATGATGTGCTTTTTGACACCTACACTCTTACAAACAAAAAAGAACACCTGGATGCCGCATGGGCATTTGTGGACAGGCAGTTATACGACCGCATGATAAACGCAAAGCCAGGTGACAATGTATTAAATAACATACATGCCAACACCACCATCCCTAAATTCGTAGGTGCGGTGCAGGGATATTTTGTTACAGGTGACGATTACCTGCTTAAGTCCGGCGAAGCATTCTGGGACCTCGTTACAGAGCTTCATACCTATATCACCGGCGGTAACAGCGAATGGGAACACTTCGGATTGGATAACGTGCTCGATGCCGAAAGGACCAATTGCAACTGCGAGACCTGCAATGTCTACAATATGCTGAAGCTCTCGATGCTGCTCTTCCGTGCTACCGGAGACAAGAAATACCTCGACTGGTATGAGAACGCATTTATCAATCAGATACTCTCATCTCAGAACCCCGATACGGGCATGACCACATATTTCCAGGCTATGGCTACGGGATATTTCAAGACCTACGGCAACCCTACGGAAAAATTCTGGTGCTGTACAGGTACCGGTATGGAGAATTTCTCCAAGCTCGGAGAAAGCTTCTTTATTAAGACCGAAAACAGCGTGATCATAAACCAGTATTTCTCATCGGTGCTCTACGGAGAAGGCTTTACCATTACCGTTGAAAGCCATATTCCCGAAGAGGATTACATCATGATCACCGTTAACGGAGAATGTGATAAAGATATCGTATTAAGAATACCCGACTGGGTAGCCGGCGAGATGAAGGTGGATTATACAGGCAGAAGCTTTACACCCGCCGATAAATTCGCCGTGATCGAAGCTCCTTTTATGGATGACACCGTAATAACAGTTAAGATGCCTATGGAAGTTAAGGCATATAACCTCCCGGATAATAAGAACAGCTACGCATTTAAGTATGGTCCTGTAGTACTCTCCGCTAAGCTCGGTTCCGAGAACATGGAGACCACGATGACCGGTGTAGCCGTAACCATACCGAAGGAGAAACTGATACCCGTAGATATGATAAGCACCGGTACCGACAAGATAAAAGTAACCGAAGGTACCGTCGAAGACTTTATCAATAACATCAATGACCACATGGTACGAAACGATACCGAAGAATTAAGCTTCACATTAAAGGACACCGACGCAAACCTTACATATGTAACACATTATAAGCAGCACACAGAACGTTACGGACTGTACTTTGAGTTCTCGTAAAAGATTGACTATAGCAAGAATTATGTTATAATCAGTTTATATTGTGTTTCCAATTATTTACGACGGGGGCGTTCAAAATGAAACTTCGAGAATATAAAGATAAAGACCTTTTGCAGATGATAGCCATCTGGAATGAGGTTGTCGAGGATGGCATAGCATTTCCTCAGGAAGATCTGCTTGATGCTGTATCCGGCAAAGAGTTTTTTGAATCACAGAGTTATACCGGAGTCGCTGAAGACGGCGGACAGATTGTCGGTTTATATATTCTGCATCCGAATAATGTCGGAAGATGCGGACATATATGTAACGCCAGCTATGCGGTAAGCTCTCTCGTCAGAGGACAGCATATCGGTGAAAAACTTGTCCTTCACAGCTTAGATAAAGCTTCAAAATTAGGATTCAAAATATTGCAATTCAATGCTGTTGTAGAAAGTAATATCCATGCGAGACATTTATATGAGCGATTAGGATTTTTGCAGTTAGGAACAATACCGGATGGTTTCAGAACAAAAGACGGACATTATGAAAACATCTGTCCTTATTACCATACACTATAAATTATCAGAGCTTCAGTCCAAAAAGGGCTGAAGCTCTGTTGTATGTTTCATATTTTTTTACTGTCTTGTAATTCGTATCTTAGCCTTAGCATCAGAGCCTGTGCCGGTGATCGATACCACCTCGATCTCATATCCGAAGTCGTCTCCGAAGTCCATTAATCCGTCCTTAAAGAATTCCGAATATTTCTCTATAGTAAACTTATCACCAGTCTGGAAGAAATCTTCCTTGGCTATCATTGTTCTCAAGTTTTGTCTATCTGTAAATGTGTTATCCGCTCCGGCCTGGATAAGCTCAATATTAAATCTACCATCCGGCTTATAATCATTGGCAAAATGGATAGTACCTACAGGCGTAGGATCTACATCGGGATAATCGGAATTTTGGTAATCTCTCCTTTCCATCACAGCATCAACATGGTATATCCTTACACCCTCAAAATCATTTATACCGTATCTGACAGAATCATATTTGTTTACACCTGTTGATGCATACAGATCCACCAACATATACTCCGAGAAAGGAGGCTTAAGTTCATCGCCCGCTATAGGTATCACTATGGCATCTCCCGTGTCGGATAAAGTTCCTATCTCTATCTCTTTAGACTCTCCTTTTTTAAGACCCGTGACTACCTCAGGCTCTATCCAGCCCACAGCATACTTTGAATAAGCATTCCAGTCGCCTGCGTTATCCGACTGCATATCATATCCGCCTACGGCATTGATCCCGCTGTATGTTACATCGTAATAATCTATCAGTCCGAGTCCGTGACCAAACTCATGGACAAGTGTACCTGGTTCACGCTCATCTAAAAACATCGAATTCGCATTAACTACACAGTTTATTCCGGGCTTCTTAACAGTTCCTGCAAATTCCATTCCATATGTACTTCTATAATTCGAAGCACCTCCAAAACCGGCCATGCTATAACTGTCTCTGGTGGACATATCTCCGAAATTTATAAACATGATATGGTCAAAATATCCGTTTTTGTCAGGATCAAACATAGAAAAATCAACATCAGGATACTTCTTATACAGCCATGCCAATACTTCATCGATAAATTCCTTTGAAATTGAACGTTCTTCCATATCATCAAAATTATATGGAGCAGTATACCAGTCTGTATAATATGATTCAAGCTGAAGCTTGCCATATGAAGCCATGTCAAAATACTTACTTAATGAGAATCCGTTTCCACCTTCGGAATAATCTATGATCTTTTCACCGAGCTTTGCAGCTTTTCCGAGATTTTTCTTAAGCAGATTGAGATTTTTATCATTAGCCTGCTTTTTATCATCCTTCCAGACGATGGGTATAATGAGAACATTCTTCTTACCTGATGCCTTAGGAAAAGCATAAGGAATAAGGTCATGCAGGGTTTTGGCACCTTCATAGACTTCAAGAACATTAAAAGGCACATCATATTTATCATTACCAAGAGTAACTGTCAAAGTAGTACCTTCTTTAACTTTCCCGCCTTTTCTTTTGTATTCTTTTCCTTTCGAGTCCTTCAGCTCTCCTATCTTATAGTAATCTCCAAAAGAAGCTGATACCGAATAAGGCCATACAGCGTAAAAATCGTTTATATCCACCGGAATTTCATTCTTGTCATTATCAAGATCGGGCAATGCTAACAAATGAAAGAATCCCTGTTTTTCGTACGGTTTATATATTTCCTTACTCTCATCATATAACTCACCGGACAGATATGCAGGATAAGAAAGCGGAGACAGAATAAGCTTCCTAAACCTGGTACATTCCTTGGCCGGAGTATATTTTATGATAATATCACTGACTTCAATATCAGCTTCATTACCCGATTCACGTTCAGCATCATATTCCGGCGAATTAAAACCAATACCTGCAAAATTAGCTTCAAACGCACCCATATTTATTCCGTCATAATCGTAATCGTAAGCATATCTCCCTTGTCCGCAGCTGAATATCATCCTGTCTATTGTTTTAGGGTGCATATCGAAATCTATGTTAAATCCGACAAATATGGTTAACCAATTTGCTGAGGAACCGTTCAATCTTACCACCGGACGCACATTATATATTTTTCCAAACCCGTCCGTCATTATCAGCCTTCCTTTTTTATGAAGGATAACGCAGTCTTTCTTAACATCTATATCTTCGCCCCAAAAGCTGATCTTTTCACCGTTGGGACCTTTAGTTTCAAAGTATATGGAGCCGTCTTTCTTTTTCTTTACACTTTTTGTATCAATATTCTTAAATGCATTCCATGTTTTTAATTTTGATTCATCTACCAGCGGTTCAACATCTTTAAATCCGTGAGCAAGATCCAATTCTTCCAATTTGTAATAGTCCGATTTTAAAAAACCATCTTCGTTTCCATTAGACATGATCGGATGAACATAAACACCGCCACCAACCTTAACCTTCGTATACGTGTCTGTGATTACCTTTTCACCGTCCCAAACAGGACAGTTACGCCACTCCAAGTATTCTACCCTGTATTTTACGGCACCTTTTACAGCTTTCCATACAACCACACCATTAGCACCCAAGGATACAATATTATCTGCCGGCTGCATATATTTTATTTTTTTAAGATCTGAGGTGTATTTTTTCAATGCCTTTGATACCGACTTCTTTGATTTGGCAGCATTGATCTTTTTTATTCCTGCTTCTTTTACGGATATCAAATTCTTATAATTTGCTTCCGTATACGCCTTCGTATCAGCCAGTGAATTATATGTTTTTATCAGACTGTTTTCAGCTTTTTGCCTTGCATTTTTAAGTGCGGTACTTGCAGCATATGCATTGCTACCGTCTGCAAGACATGTGAACATACCTGTCACCAGTACTATGGCAAGTATAAACGTTATAACTTTTCTCATCTGTTTCATAATACGCCTCCGGGTTACATTGATATAACATGATTTTACTACTTTGGGGAGGAAAAATCAATAAAAGAAGGCCTTGCGGCCTTCTTTTAAAAGTTCTTTGAGAAATATATCGTTGTCTTTTTTGCAAGTCCCTTACTCTGTAAAAGTGCGGGGTAAATATCAGATACACTATTGGAGATATATACCTTACAGGTATCCGGAATGGACTTGAAAACATTTTTGTATATATTTTTATCAGTTAAGAGCTTTGTCTTTATGACAAGTTTCTTTAATGACTTGCAACCGTAAAACGCGCTCTTACCAATGGACATTACATTCCTGCCGATCGTAAGTTTTATAAGCGCTTTGCAACCGCTAAATGCAGCCGTACCGATTTTCTTTACATTACTGCCTATAGTTACAGTCTTTAACTTCTTGTTGCCCTTAAATGCCTTATCTGCGATAGATGTTACTTTGTAGGTGATACCATCTATCTTCACAGTTGAAGGTATGACAAGTTTTGTTGTCTTAGATGTACATGCCTTAAACTGAACTGTAGGTGATTTTGTACTCGATGAGGTTACAATGTATGTATAATCGGTTGCTTTGTCTTTTAATTTTGTACCCTTCTTGGCAGGAGTAGGTGCTGCTGTTGGAGTAGGTGTTGCTGTAGGAGTAGGTGCTACTGTAGGGGTAGGAGTAGGTGCTACTGTAGGGGTAGGAGTAGGTGCTACTGTAGGGGTAGGTGTTACTGTACCTGTACCTGTTCCTGTTCCGGTTCCTGTACTTGTCCCTGTACCTGTACTTGTACCTGTTCCGGTTCCGGTACTTGTTCCCGTACCCGTACCTGTACCTGTTCCGGTTCCTGTGCTTGTTCCCGTACCCGTACCTGTACCTGTGCCGGTTCCTGTTCCTGTTCCGGTGCCTGTACCTGTACCTGTGCCGGTTCCTGTACTTGTTCCCGTACCCGTACCTGTACCTGTTCCGGTTCCGGTTCCCGTAGCAGGTATAGTCTCACTCTTTAATACCTTGCCGCAATTTTTACATTTCTTTACTTTTGTACCGGCTGCAGTAGCTGTTGCAGCATTCTGTATCTCCCAGTCACCTTCCTCATGGTCGGATATCTTAACTATCCACTTAATATCGTTTACTACCATGAAATTATCAGTATCATTGGGAGTATACTTTATCAATACATTATTATCACCGATTGTCAACACCTGTGACGGATCCTGCAAAGTATACTTTCCGTTAGTTGTGCAATCGTCAAGTTTCAACTGAAGCTTTGCTGCATCTGCGTCACATTTAAATTCCGAGCTGTAGAGCAGGGGATCTATTGCAATCATACCATGAAAAGGATCTGCTTTTACTATCTTAAACTGTACTTTTCTCTCTCCGACATAACCACTGGAAGGCATGCCTTTCAAAATGACAGTAGCTGTACCTACATTAATATTATTTAAAAATTCTATTTCAAAATTAGTAGATGAGAGTAAATGATCATCCTCCACACGTTTTAATACATCATCGCAGTCCTTTAGACGTACTGCTCCGACATAAACTTCATCCTTTAAAGCTTCTGATTCACTATTTATAGTGTAATGAACCTCGTCAGAAATATCCTGATATACGGTAAATTGTATATCTGTATATCCATATCCCGAGTATGGCTCGGCATATTTATTAATACCTGTTACAGTATAAGTAGGTATTTTAGGCCATGAGTATTTTTTATTATCAAAGTAATCAACCTTATAGTCAACATCTTTTGTAAGTAAAGTCCCATCAGGTGCATATACAAGCACTTCAGGCTCAATGGGCGTTTCATCAGCCTTAAATACCAGTAATTCATCTTCATTCTTTAATTTTACGGTAAAATCATCACCTAATCTTCTGACACGATAATACGTACCTTTCCCGCCGACTGTCACAGTCTCTGTGTATTTTTTACTTCCGTCAGCTGTATTATCTTCCTTTACATACTTATTAACATACTTATATAAATCATAACCACTACTTGCATCGATGCCAAGCTCATAGGTCGACTTATTTTCTATATAACAGGGTATACAACCTGTAAAAGCTTCTTCGGATATATCATCCGGATTAAAGCCTTCTTCCACATACAGATTCCCATCTTCTAATGCCAAGTAAAAAGCATAAGCTCCAATTTTCTTAATATTCTTATGTATAGTAAGACTTTCGAGAGCATAACAAGTATCAAATACATCATCTCCGATATTAACTAAAGAAGTAGGGATATTTAATTTCTTCAAAGCTAAGCATCCGCGAAAAGCAGAGGCACCGATATCGGTAATTGTATCGGGTAATTGTATTTCTGCAAGAGCTTCACAGGCATTAAATCCTTCAATGCCAATGCTGGTAATACTATCCGGCAGGCTCACATTCTTAATATTATGACAACAACTGAAGCAGTAATCAGCTATTTTCTTCACACCTGGCGCTATCACTACATCTTCCAGATTATCACACATATAAAACGCATTAGGGCCTAAGTCAACCGTGGTCTTGATCTCAACTTTCTTAAACCCTGTGCCATAAAATGCATGTTCATTTATAACTGTAGCATTCGCCGGTAGTACAAAATCTCCACTAAAACCTACTTCTGCAAAAGCATACTGATCAATGGTCAGATTTCCCGATTCAGGTAATATAAGTTTTCCTGTAAAGCCCGTATTACGGAATGCTCCGTTATCTATCCTCAAGGAAGAAGTGTTTTTCGAAAGATTAAGATCTCCGCTAAGGTTGGTACAATTATAAAATGCATCTTGTCCGACAGTCTTAATCGTTGATGGTAATGTCAGGGTTCCGGACATAGTATTGTTTCTAAAAGCTTCTCGACCTATCGCTACTACAGGTTTTCCATCTATCTGATCAGGAATAACCGGATTATCCAATTTAACTCCTGCGGTAGTTCCGACCACTTCATATGCCGGCCCTTCCTCTACAGGTTTATATATAATTCCATCCTTTTCTACATATCCAGTACCCAGAACCCTCTTATATGTACCGGCTTCTTCAATTTTTTGTGTCGGAGCATCTGACTCCTTCTGGTAAAAATATGCAGGGTTAATATATGATGTATTTACAAAGTCGTAGTAATTGATTATTTCTGCAGGCGGATTGGGTGTCTGCATAAAATACGGACTCAAATCTGTCAGAGATAAAGGCAAAACCACCTTTTCAAAACTCGAATCTGAAAAAGCACCCTCAGATATTTTCTTTATTCCTGTCGGAAGATCAAGATTGCCGGAAAGTGCAATACAATTTTTAAATGCATTTGCCCTTATGCTTTCCAGCTTAGAACCACTTTCAAAAGAAATAGCTTTAAGTTCTTTGTTTCCATAAAATGCTTTTTCACCTATCTCAGTAACATTCTTAGGTATCGTGAGCGTCCCCTGAAGATTGCATCCGTAGAAAGCACTTTCAGAAATTTTTGTTAGGCCTTCTGCACCCCCCACTTCTGTAAGTCCTTTAATTCCTTTGAGATTTTCACAGCCATAAAAAGCTTCTTTCTCTATGGTAGTTACAGAATCCGGAATATTTATGCCTGACAAACCTACACAATCATAGAAGGCTCTTTCACCTATGGCGGTAACAGTATCCGGCAGTTCTATATCTTCTAAACTACCGCAATTATTAAAAGTATAAGCAGCAATTTCCATGAGCGGAGAGGCACTAATATCGACATCCCTTAAGTTTTCACACCAATCAAAAGCATAACTGCCTATAGATGTCACATTACTATATGTGACTATTGTTTTAAGGCTTTTACATGTTTGAAATGCTGCATAACCAATAGATTTAAGAGTATTCGGGAAATTTATTGACTCAAGATTCTCACACTTCTTAAAAGCATAATCACCTATTTTCTCCAGTTGATCCGGGAGATCGACGGATTTCAGATTTTTACAGCCCTGAAACGCTCCTTTACCGGACACACTATATAAATCTTTTATGGTGTCCGGCAGTACTATACTTTCGATATATTCATTAGATGCAAATACAGAGCCTATACCTGTTACGGTATATGAATATGTTATATCATTTTCTTCATCATAAAATGATACTTTATCCGGCACCTCAACTGTTTTGGGAATATCTTCCCACATACTAAAAGAAATCAATTCAACTGTTTCTTCTCCGGGCAGTACCATAAAATGAAATCTTTTATCACCAGTCCAGTCATCATAATCCCACATAAATGACTGTCCTTCTGACAGCGGCGCAGCCTTAGCCTTAGCCTCACTAAATACAGGTAGGCCTGATGACACCATAACAACTGCCAGCAGCATCGCAATTACTGATCTTAATACCCTCTTTTTCATTCCTTGCTCCTTCCCTTACATCTGTTTTTCTATGCTACTAAGTGCCTAAAAAACGGGTCTATGCCCAATTATTTATTTTATCACACCTTTCTTTTACTGTCAATTTTCCGCATCAGGAAAACATGGCCGGTCTTGTAGCTGCTATCATGTCTTTTACGAGACTTTTGATCTCTTTCTCGGTGGCATGTGCGCCCAGTGTTACGGGGTCTTCCATAAAACTCTTTACCACCTGTTCGATGTCTCCGGTTTTGGAGGCTTCAAGTATACGCTCGTGGTTCCTTATATGGGGCATTACAAGTGCCTTGACGTTTTCCGGCATCTCTCCGGCGTAGACCGGTCTTATGGAGTCCAGACCAAACAATGCATTCGTCTCTACTACGGCTTCCTTCGGCAGGTTAGGTATCTGCAGCGCATAGTTGGGGATATTCACGTTGCTGACTATCCGCATAAGACCGCACAGAGCCTTTATCAGAAGTATACCTTCCTCTCCTGTCGGGATCAGTTCTATCTGTTCTTCACCTCTTACAAGACGTCCCGATCTCTCAAGCCGGTTTTTGAGGTCATCCTTTCTCCACTTGACACTCGTAAGGTCAAATCCCCAGCTTCTTACCGTCTCGGGATCCTTAAGATACATGTCTCCCGGCATAAACTCAGCCAGATGCCTGTCCCCTGCTGCAGCTATAAGGCCGTATTTGTTAAACAGGTCCATCTTTACCCGGTGTTTGCAGGCAAAACAGGCATTTGCCCAGTTGGCATCTCTCTCATCAAGTCCTTCCTCAAAATGCTCCGTCACATACTCCCTGTACACAGGGAATATATCGATGCCCTTATAGGAAGCCCGGTCAAACCATGTGAAATGGTTTATACCCATTACATTTACTTCTATCTCATGCCTGTCGATCTTGTCTGTGCCAAGCTTTTCCGCTACGATCTGTGCCAGGATCTTTTCCGTACCGAACACCTCATGACAGCATCCGAATGCCTTGATCTTCGGAAATGCATCATACATCGCCTTTACACAGAGCGACATCGGATTAGTATAATTGATGACCCAGGCGTCGGGACAGTATCTCTCTATCTGTCTTGCATAGTCCTCAAATACAGGAAGGGTCCTGAGTGCCCTTATCATGCCGCCGGGACCCGCAGTATCACCTACAGACTGATATATCTTAAGCCTCTCAGGCATATGGACATCAGTCTCCATCTCATCAAAGGTGCCCGGCAAGATGGAGATCACTACGAAGTCAGCACCGCTTAATGCATCCTCCACTGTGTCAGCCACTACGTAGTCCCATTTACCTACTGCTTCTTTTCTCTGCTTTATGCTGTTTCCTATGATCTCATTGGCGCGGGCAGCATTTTTATCTATATCATAGAGCCTGATGGTTCCGGACAGCTGCTTTTCCAATGCCAGATCCGTCATAAATGTCCAAGCCCAGCCTCTTGATCCACCGCCAATATAAGCGATTTTTATATCCTCGACATAATCATTTGTGTATCGCATTTTTTGTTTCTCCTGATTTTCATTTGTTTAAGATCCTTCGCGTACGCTCAGGATGACACCACATTTCCCTGCAGGTCGGTCACAACCTTTTCAATTGTTCCGGTGTCAAATATCTTTTTGCCGTTTATGTATGCTTCGCTGCCGCTCTTGCCCGTGCGGATGCAGTAAGTATCATCGCCGAGCAACTGCTCGTATTTGCAGGTACTTCCCTGCATGCAGCCCCACAGGATGGTATTTCCTTTTCTCCTTACCCCATGCATCGCCGCTATATACTCTATGGCAGAGAGCATGGCCGGACCGTAGCCGTCCTGTCCGCCGCTGTCGGCATTTATCGACGGTCTGCCGGTAAAGGGATCGTATTGCTGCACAAATATGCAGTCTATGCCGATGGCTTCCAACAGTTTTCGCCCGAGAAACGGGATGAGACTGTCATAGCCGTAATCCTCCAGGGCCTTTATCGCACGCTGATAAGTCAGTGCCTCACACTGCCCGCTCCAGTTGTTGGTCGGAATGTTTCTGAAAAGCGGATCGCTCACCGATACGGAAGGCAGAGGCATATATGTCATGAATTCTTCTTTATTCAGCAGATGTTTTTCCACGAATGCCGAAGCCATGTCCCGGTCGATACTCCCCCAGTACATGGCCATTAAGGTGTTATGGCAGATGACTTTCTGCTTTTTATGCCTGTTGTCTCTGTCAAAGCAGATGCCTGCTTCTTCATCCCAGAGGTATTTCCTGATCTTGTCTTTTACTGCCGCGGCTTTTTGTGCCCAGCTTTTACCGGTATCTTCCAAGCCCTTTACATATGCTATTTTTTTCAGTGTATCCCTGCATGAATAAGAATAGCTCATCACATCTACTGACGCCATGGGGACTATATCGCAGCCGGCAGGCGGTATCTCTCCGGACCAGTCATTTGGAGCATCGCCGTACCTTAGGGCATTATCTTCGCCTGTGTCGTATTTACACCATGACTCTAAGCATCCGTCGCCGTCGGAGTCACGATATTTCCACAGGTATTCATCAAATCGTTCCAGGCACTCGTACAGTCTGTCAAGATATTCCTCTCCCGGTCGGGCCAGATAATACATATCGAGTGCCGGGTCCGGAAAACAAAAGCCTTGCAATTTGTTATACTGCGGCGTCACCTTGCCGTCTATAAGAGCTATGCTTCCCGGAAGCCTGCCGTCGTCTCTCTGGTGCTCCATAAACATCAATTGGTTATTGAGGGCTACGTTCATATTCTTTTTGGCATACATCCTTCCGCCCATGGGTTGGGTTTCAAGCCAGATTTTTTCGTATCCGCCGCCCTCGACCAGGACATCCCTGCCTTCAAAGGATACAATGTTTTTTTCGCATTTTTTTATAGCTGTATTAAACAGTCTGTCTTCCAGTTCATCTGAGGAACTGAAATGCACATCTGAAAAAATTATCATTTAATAGCCTCTTTTACGATCCTTAGTATTCCATAGCCTGCTGTTTTCAGGTAACGGCTCTGTCTAAAATTCCTTATATTTCTGTAAGGATTTTATGAATATCCAAGCCAAAATCAGAAGAACTGCACACTCTATTGCCACAAAGATCAACTCTTTTTTTATATTGATCACATCAATATACAGATCAGGATTCGTCATATCTTCACTGATTATCATCTTATAATCCTGCAGTGCTGCCTTATTTACACTTTGAAGCAATTGATCTTGTTCTTCATCGCTAAGCCTTTTGATCTTACCTATCAGTGCATACTTTTTATCACCATTAAAATCCAATGCCTCCGAAGGTTTCTTATATAAGGTCACGCCCTCCCAATAAGCTATATCGGCTGTAGGGATACGAACATGTAAATATTTATCCTCGCCGATCCGTAAAAGATAATAGTTCTCGCTAAAGTATTTCATATAATACATGCTTTTAATATCAAATACGCTTATTACACTGTCAAATCTTACTTTTACGGTTTTATCTTCCTTGAGTGCAGGAGAATGGATATCTTCTACATTATCGCAAAAGTAATATCCGAATATCTCCGATATTGTCGGGATAGCAAAAAAAACTAGCACCAAAGCTGCTATTATGCCAATAACAGACATTTTTATTATCTGATCCTTCTTAGTCATGGCAATTCCCCCAGCCAATTAATACTCCGTTTTTACAGTATCCAAGTTATACATTTCTTTAAATCTCAACTCATCCTCATATGAACGGATCAGCATTACTTCCGTAAAATGCCCGTCTTCCTTGTTTTTAAACCCGGCAACCTTCTCCCCCGTACATATAGAACTGCGGATCATGGCATACTGTTTTTCCGGATCAAACTTTATATTCGGTTCCTGTTTTCTTTTACTGAACAACATCACATATCACCTCACCATCATTACGAAGTATTTTCCGTTTTAGAAAGCCAAGGGAAAATGTCTGTTACTTCTGTCATCTCCCTATCAAACTTATAAAAATATAGCCGTTTATCAGTAAACAGGTACATATAATCATACTTAAAAAAGCTGAAACCTATACAAAAGCTTTTATCGCCACTTTTCAATACTATATCTGATGAATCCCAGGATGTACTTTTAAGATCGGCTGAGCTCAAAAAAGTAAAACTCATCGAATCCAATAGTTTTATTATTTCTTTGATTTTTTCCGGGTCCTTTATGGTTACCGTCTCTTCATATTTTATCCGAAGTTCAATAGAATCTATCGGTCCACTGACTATCTCCTGATATTCCTTGGAAGAACTTAGAGATTTATATTCTGAATACCTTATACGATTGAAAACATCCAACCTTATAACAAGATATATTCCTATAGCCAAACACACTGCTATTAACCCAAGCAGGATGAACTTGCATATTCGTTTTTTACTTATCTGTCCCATATAAAACCTCTATCTAACCCGAGATCAATCCCATTTCCGTATATATCATCCCGTTCTTTCCGAAAGTTGACTGTATAAGTGAAACTTTGTCTGCACAAGTAGTGCTTAACCTCGAATCTTTTAACAGATTTTCCGGCAGTCCGTTCTTTAAAACTGCCCTGCGGACTAACGTAATATGCGGCTTGAAATTCTTCCTGTCAAACGGGATACCTTTTTCTGCCAATGCTCTTCTTAACCTCCGCACATAGCTTTCAAGACCGGGATTGCTTTCGATGGAAAGCAGGCACATCTCCCTGTAAATATATACATCTGAGAAACGGATCGGCATACTGCAGAAGGGCACTTCCTCCAAAACGTCAAGCACATCGTCCGGATTCCCGTACTCTCCTATAAATGCAAGTGTCATATGCAGGTTCTGGGGTTTCGTGAAATTGCCTTCCACATTATTATCCCTTAACAGAGACTGTAACCTGCAAAGAGAATCTACAGTATCTTCGTCAAAATTCAAAGCAATAAATAATCTCATGTTTTTCCTGTATCCCCCATCAATGCCTTAATCGGATTCACTCCTTTTGCCATGGCATAGATGGAATCCTGCTCATTTTCGATATATTCTTTCAGTGAATTTAACTCCGAATCATTAAAACCCATATTTCTCACAAGCCTGCATCCCGGCAATGAATACTCAGCAGATTTGTCCCCGTCTTGAAACATGACATATACTGCCTTTTTATCTCCCGTCCTCGTCATGGAAGAAACACTCATCCTAACTTCACTGTTCATAGAGTTTCCTCATCTTTCTTCTTATCTGGAGGGAACAGAGAACCGTCCCCTGTACCCTTATCCCCTGTACCCTTACGGTAGTTTCATCATGATCCCTACCTTGTTTATCTTCTCAGGTTGTACATTATTAGCTATATTTTCAAGAATCTCGGAAATATCAGTTTTCAGTTCATTGAGATAGACTTCATTTTCATAAGGATTTGTATCCGCGTTTTTAAGTGCTGTGGTCAGATACTTTTTAGCCTTAGTGAAGTGCTTCAGATTATACTCTATCTCACCGAGATTAAGGTAGGCTAACGTAAGACTCTCTTTCGCAGGAGCAAAATCTTTTTCTTCTATGAGCTTTAATCTGTATTCCAAAGACGCTTCCGCCAGCTCCTTGGCTTTTCTAAACTTATTGTGATCGATATAGTATTCGACCATATAATCATACGCCGGGAGCACCTCTTTATACCCCTCATCACTTCCGGAAGCCTCGGCATATTTCTTTGGAAGCTCAATATCCTTAAGGCAATTTTTTTCAAGTATGTCATCAAATGCGCCCGATATCGACCAAAGGCTGCGATATCTTCCAAATGTACCTGTTACAAGTCCCAACGGCTGTAGCGTCCAGAACTTCTGATATTTTTCATCCAATTTTACGGCAAACTCCATTAAGCTTTCACCGCTTACGTATTTCAAAAAACCGTCCTCTATACCAAGAGCCTTAACGTATCCGAATGCGGTAAGAAAGCTGATCATGTCCTTCTTTTCCTGTTCACCGGCTTTTTTATAAGCTCTCTGTATTTCCGTGAATCGCAATTGCTGGTATAACAGGTCAGAAAGCTCCGGAAGCTTATCTATATCGCTGTTTTCCACTGTATATACCGGGAGAATGCTGACCGCATTCTTATTATCTACCATATACTGCTTAGTGGCAAGCTCCTCATAAAGCCTGCTTTCTTCGGAGTCACCTTTAAGCAGCCCTTTTCCGACAGGCATGACCACAAAATCAAACTTGGATTTTTTCAATTCACCTTCCGTCGGCACAACCCCCGGCTCACCATAATAAAAGTTACACCCGATAATACTCAAAAATCCGTTCGATACAGCTTCAAAATACCGATCATAATCATCCGGGTGCGCAATATATAAGATTTCAACTTTTCTGTTAGACATCTGTTCGCTTTTAATACATTTCAGATCTTTCTTTTTCATTCTCTTCTCCGTTCCCCCTGTTCCCTGTCAGTTCCAGGGACAACCTTCTCGCTTTGTCGGGCCATCTGCGCCTGATACGTACCTTGCATGAAATGCCATATTTATATCACGGATTTCACGCTTTCCGTCTATATAATCCTGATACATATCTGCCAGTCCGGACATACACCCATCACACTGACCGTCAATATTTCCCAAAGCCTCTCTGACTATCTGTTCCCGTTCCTCTTTTGTAGTCTCACTTATAAGATATCCCATGGTAAACCTCCTAATTTTAACAACTTTTATTATACCAAATCAGCAATTGTTTTAAAACCCCAAATAAACTTTTTCGTAAATAAAAAAAGAACTGACATCGAATCCGCCTCGGGAATCTCTATCAGTTCTTCGCATTTCCTGGTTGTCTTTCTTTCTGTTGTAACTCTTACCACTCGGGACGCTCCTGGTAATAGGATTAAGCTCGCCCCATGTTACACGTCTCTCGGAGTAATACTCCTTCTGAGCCTTCGAACCGTCCCCTGTTAGTTATTTGGCCAATTTCTCCATTTTCTCTTTAATGGCAACAAACCTCTTTTCTTCACGTACCGGATCATATCTTTCATGTTCCATATAGCGCAGGAAATACCATGCTTTATTATGAGGCAGCTTTTTATCAGAATATACATCACAGTTTTTCTCCATATGGGCAAACATATTTTCAAGACATGTCAATGTTTCGTCTTTTTTCCCCTGAGCTACATAATAAGTTGCCATATACCTGTACAGTACCGCAATACCACTATCCAGACCAGTCGACTTCTCCTCTTCGATTATTCCCGATATAAACTTTAAAAAGTCTATAATCCGTTCAAAATAACCGAGCTTCGCATCCCACTTATCTTCCTCATTCGGGAGAACGTATGCCACATAATCACGCAGATTATTAGTCAGACAGCGTGACAGCGTCACTAAACAATCTTGAATTTCATCATTCTTCTGATTTGCCCCGTTAAAGTAATCCGTGATAAACATCTCCCTGCACGACCAGATGCTCGGAAGCATTTTTACAACATCAGCATAACCCTGCTCATCCTTCCAGGCTTCTTTATAAAGCACAGCCAGATTCTTGATACATTCAAACCGGAAGTCATAGTCATCCGACTGCCTTATAAGGTCGCGGAGAATTTTTTCCCCTTCCCTTAAGTGTGCTGTATTGGGAGTATCCTCAAACATCTCAGAGCATAACGCCTTTGCTAGAGAAAGACTTATATTCATATCACTCGGGAAATCCGCATGAGCCTCTCTCAATAAATCTATCGCAGTTGGATTATACCCGCAATCCTCTATATGGTTTATGGTAGTATAAACACCTTCACGTCTTGCTTCACGCTCCGAGAGTTTAATGCCAAGCAGCTCATCAACACTTATACCGAAGAAGCTTGCAATATCAGGCAGGTACTCTATTGCGGGATATCCGGATTCAGATTCCCAACGGCTGATAGCCTGCGGAGTAACCCCGATGCTCTCAGCCAGTCTTTCCTGTGTAACGCCTTTTTGATTCCTTAATTTTTTTATGTTTTCACCTATTGTAATATTCATTCCACATCACTCTCCTATATCATTTGCAACTCATAAACTGTTTCTTGTATTATCTGCTGTAAGCTTACAAGCATAGTATAACGACAGAATTTAGAAAAATCAATTATCAATTCATTGTTGTTATGTAAATGATTCGTTGTGTTAAGATGAGGGAACAGGGGACGGTTTTCCGTGCCAAAATCCGGCACAGAGAACCGTCCCCTGTTCCCTTTTTCTTACTTTATCGCTTTATTATAGAATTCCAAAAACTGCGCAAACAATTCTTCGTCCAGCCTGCTGCTCCATCTTGCATGGTCAAGATTTTCATTTAAATATTCCGCTTTATCTTTCTTAAAGCGTTCTTTATTTGCTTCTGCATTATAATCATAATCAAGTGTATTAAGCCACTTGTCAAATTCGGCATTAAGCTCTTCCTTGTATGTGTTGGACTGGTCATTAAGTATCTCGTTATGCCCCTTGTCTTCAAACCTGATGAAAGTGAATCGCGGGTCATCTTTATATTTCTCATAATACTTATCGTATCCGTACTCTATACCTATCACGTCGTCATCCGCACTGTGCACGACCATCACATCGGCGTCAGATGCTTCAAAGCCGTCCATCGCCGTATGTGAAGCATACTTGCCGTATTTAAAACGCTCATGAATCCTGATAAAAGGCGTCATAGTATAAATTACACCGCCCGCCTGAGATTTGCCGCCCGATTCGAACATATCGGATGCTCTGTTAAAGCCCGAACATTCAATGACAGCCTTTACTTCCGGATGAAAATTCAAGACGTTGCATACGCAATATCCGCCCCAGCTGTGACCGAAAAGCACGATAGGAAGGTCCGGAATATCTTTATTCTCCTCAACAAATGAAATAGCATGGTCAAGGTCTATCACACCCTGCGGTGTGCCGCCGACACCTTCGCCTTCACTCTTATCGCATCCGGTGGCATCATAGCAAAATACATAATAGCCGTTTTTTGCAAAATAGTCTGCAACATCCATATAGGAATTATGACCGCCATCGCCAAATCCATGCGCCAGCACCACTATCCCATACTGATCTTCACCGACGCTATACAGGTAACCGGCAAGCTTCTGGCCCTTGTCCGAAGTGAAGGTATACTCAGTACATTTTAATCCATCAAAATCCTCCACCCGGAGCATCAGAGGGGTATAGCTGTCTCCACGCACATTAAAATTGTCATTATACATTTGTACACAAAATGCCCACCATCCGATTATAATAAAAATGATCAGACACACAAGAATGATGAGTATTATTTTCTTTTTCGACATTGTTTTCTTCATCATATGAATCTCCTCATTAGAAGTCTATAATAGAATTATAGCTCTTATACATTCTTCTTAATAGTGTATAATGTAATATTCTTATGATGACAAATGTCATTTATTTAGGTAACAGGGGACGGTTCTCCCATCCTTTGTTTTTCTGCTATTTTCTGTTTATGTCAAGTCCGGCTTTTTTAGCCTGCTCATGCTGATGTTCCCTGCTGATCCTGTACTCCCTGCCATCCTTTAGCAGTCTTGCACCGGTCTGATGATAGTAAAAGCCGATACCGGACTCCACACACTGCTCATGTACATCAAGTACCCAGTCATAATCACATATTCTTGCCTCAGGACCGGATTCTCCGCCTACATTTACATCCTCTATCTTTCCAAGCGAAAGATATTTCCTTAAATCTACAGCGGACAGCATAGGTTCTATCATCACAGAATAATGCTTCATAGGGATATTCAGGTAAACCGGAAGCCTTTTATCTGCCATTTCCTGATTTTCACAGGTGACTGCTATAATCACATGCTCCCACCCAACATTCCAGTCATAGGGAAGGTTCTCCATAATACGTTCCGGACGTTTTGTTATAATAAGAAAACTGCAATCATTTCGTTCTCTTATCATATTCCACGCATCCTCTCTCCATTTATCCGCCTCACAGTGAAAAAAATCAGAAGAAAAGCACGTATATATCATTGACCCTGCAGGGATCTTGTATCTCCCCTTATATTCACTCGAGCGAAGTTTTCTAACAGGCAAGTTATAGCTCTTGGTCTTTTCAACTATAGAAGGATTCCGTCCTACTGCTTCATCACGTCGGTACATATAGCAGTGCTTGCATCCGGTACTAACCCGTGTACAGCCATGCCATAGATTCCATGTTACCGATACCGGTGATCTTGGATCAGGAGGATCCGGGAACAAATTTAATTGTTGCATCTCACACTCTTATCTTTAATAATAATATATCCTAACCAACTTGGGCTCCGAACGGCATAAATGATCCATCCCATCTTTTTTCTTCTAACTTTCTACCCAGAAATATGCCCCAGATCCGTATATATCATACCGTTCTTTCCCCGGGTTGACTGCATAAGCGAAACCAAGTCCGCATCCGTTGTTCTTAACCCGGATTCTTTCAAAAGATTATCCGGCAGGCCATTCTTTAGGACTGCCTTACGGACAAGCGTGATATGCGGATTAAAGTTCTTCCTGTCAAACGGGATGCCTTTTTCTGCAAGTGCTCTTCGGATTCTCCGCACATAACTTTCCAATCCGGGATTATGTGCGATTGAAACAAGAACCATTTCCCTATGTACATACACATCCGAAAAACATATCGGTATATATCTAAAAGGTACTTCCTCCATAACATCAAGTACATCGTCCGGCTTCCCGTACTCACCGATAAATACCAGCGTCATATGAAGGTTCTGTGGCTTTGTGAAATTACCTTCCACACCATTATCCCTTAACATTGATTGTAGATTGCAAAAAGATTCCACTGTATTCGCATCAAAATTCAAAGAAATAAACAATCTCATAATTTCTATTTTGACCAGCCTTTTTCCTCTATTGTTAACATATCTTCATCCAGACAATATCTTTTGTCATAACAAGCGGTAGTCGCAGCAAAAACGCTGAGTATTCCATTTTCATAATACATGTCGGAAAAACAAATTATATCATGTGACTCCGGCAGATTAATCGTACTTTCTGCTTTGCCTTTTACTACCAGCCTGTCACTAAACAAAAAATAGGTATTATCATTTATCTGAGACTTTAATACTATTTTAGGAGCTCCTTCATCTTTAACCATTATTTATCTCCAATCCCTCATTTCAAATCCTTTATGAAATTTAGCATTCTCATTGTTGCCAACTCATTGCGAGGCATTGAGCGCAATTCTTCTGCCGTTACCCACTTATATGCAGATGTTTCACCTTCCTGCAATACCACGCTGGTTTTATCAGCATCAGTCTCGCACAGATAGTCCACATATATTGATTTATGTAGGTGATGTAACACACGGCCGACTTCTGTAAGCTTATCTGCTTTAATTCCGGTTTCTTCAGAAAGTTCCCTTAACGCACAAGTCATCGGATCTTCTCCCTGAAGCGCAGACCCTCCTGCAGTGGCTTCCCACATTCCGCCCAGATGCTTTCTTGGATCTCTTTGCATAAGCAAATAAGTACCATCGGCATGTTTTACTATAATTTCACATACAAGATGGAAAACTCCGTCCGGGACTTCTTCTCCACGGACTAATGTCATTCCATCAATCCTATTTAGTTTTTCGTCATAGGCATCCCACAATTCCACAAGTATCCCTCCCTCGCATTTACGGAACACAGTCTCGCAAATCATCTGAGTATAAAAGTGCAAGCTAACTTGCATAAAGGGAACAGGGGACGGTTCTTCGTTCCCAAACAGGAAACAGAGAACCGTCCCCTGTTCCCTCGCAGATTACTTTCCCCTTTTTATACTACTCAAAAAAAATCTAATGCTCCTTTTCAAATATTAATTTATCATATAAATAGTTGCATGCCTCACTTTCATTATCAAATCTTCTATAATCATTATCTTGATTTCCACGTTCATCTATATAAAAAAATTCCCAATGATCATAGACTCTTCGCAACACATAAATATCTGAAGACAAATCTCCGTTAATAGAATACCAACTCGAAGGTATTTTATTTTGCTCTAATTTTTTTTAAAGCTCTTGAACATTCATATTATTTCAATTAGTCCTTCCGCTACCTTCTCCATCCCCATCTTCTTGACAAGATCACCGTAAGACTTATCATACTGTAGCCGGCTTATAGCTCCTGTTTTAAGAAATGAATCAAGTGTCTTCTTCTGATCCAGAAACAGTTGTTTCTTCTTCTCAAACTCTTTTTCAGACATCTCCGGTTCCTCACACTTCTTAAAATCATCAATGTGCATGAACGAACATCCGGCATTATCAGCTGTCTGCATATCTTTGTCTTCGTCACCAACAAACAGAATATCTTTTGCATCAATATCGAAATGCTCTGCTATATATTCCAAGCCTGCTTTATTCGGTTTTCTATATCCGCAGGTCTGAGATGAAACATACAAGTCAAATAACTTTATGATATCCGTTATTGATTTTCTAAACAGACTATCCGGCATACCACTCGGAAGATCTGTCAGGCAGGCAACTTTCAAGCCATGTTTCTTACATACTTCTATTATCTTTTTGGAATAACTGAATACTCTTGCCTTGAGTCCTATTCCCGAGAAGAATACTTCAATAGCTTCCCTTATATCAGGTACCTTCTTCCATCCGGCCATAGCTTCATCAAAAAGAACCACCGGCATTATCTCGTATTCTCTGTACTTATTACGTGGATTGTAAGACTTTAATATCTCCGCTGACTTTTCAATATCCGCTTCTTCCAATCCTAAACCATACTGTTCATCTATCTTCTTAAATCCCTGATAATAGTAATCACTCCAGTTAAGCGGCATGCCTTCATACTCCATCAAGGTCCCGCCGAGATCAAATACTACTGCTTTATAGTCTGATAAATCCATTATTGAAAATCTCCGTTCCCCATCATCGTCTTTATCGGGTTAACTTGCTATGCAATCGTTCATATTGTTCGCTCCTATATCAATTATCTCCGTTTTTCTTAAGGGAACAGGGGACGGTTCTCTGTTACGTCCTTTTATCCCGTATATTAAGTCTAAAATTTTCTTCAATATAAATCATTATAGCAATTTTATTTGATAACTGTCAATAAAGGATGTAACAGGGGACGGTTAGTATGAATATTAACACTAACCGTCCCCTGTTACCTCTGTTACCTTTTTCCGGCATCCACCAGATCCCAAAGATTACCTTTTAGCACGCTCAGCGGTGCTTTTCCATCGTCGTTTGTTATCGTATATGTAACGGCAGTTCCGTCTTTATACTCCATTCCCATATGCCATAATTCATGATCGGTATCCTGTGTTTTGTCCCAGCTTTCTATTTGGGCAGCATCAAACCACTCATAAACCTGAGTCATTTGCTCATCAGTCAGGTCGATTTCTTCGCCCAGTCTATAGTCATGAGGGAATCCATTCTCATCATACAGTTTAGAGAGATAATACTTATGGTTTTCAAAATCTATCATAAAGCCAAAGTATCCATCGGGACTGTTATCATCGCCCCCCGTATTCAGCCGGAACCATCTCTGGCAAAATACCCACTTCAACTCTGAAGAATTCGGTATATCGCCTTCAAATGCCGTTCCTTCCATTAAGTAGGCACGTGAATACAGCTTTTCCTTTTCCGCATTTGCCGCATCAATCTCATCTTTATGTTTATTAATATAATCGACTTTATGACTTTTTATGATCCTATAGAGTTCCGTCATATTGCCGGCTTCTTCTTCCATACGCCCAACGGACCACTCACCTGAATTGATCATCTCGTCAACATAATAATCATCCAACAGATTATCATCTATTTTATATGTTTCTTTTAACCACTCTCTTGTAAGCGGCTTATCATAGTCCTCTTTGGGAATATCCTTAACTTGTTCTGTCTTATCGCTTCCCTTTGATATTTCGGCGTCCTTCTCTCCTTTGCAGCCTGTGACCGCCAAAATCAGCATAACGCTCAAAAGCAGTAACATTGCAAATTTTTTCATATCCGATACCTCCCGATCTTTATGTATCTATTAGACGAGATAAATACGCGAGTGGTTCATTTTGCTGTTCCCTTACTGTTCCCTCCGTAACTTTATTTCTCTTCTATCACTATCCTCCAACCTTGTACTTCACACATATACCAATTGTCAGAGTACTTAGTTATTTCAAGGGGATGCCAGTGCAATGTCTCCTCTTCAGGCTCATCACTAAACATTGCACTACGTATTTCTGTTCCTTCTTTCATATCTTTTATGAATAACATATAATTCTCATTACCGGGGGTAATATGCAGATATCCCTTGTTATCAAATTCCGCATGAAATGTCCCCTTACCGGCCATCATTGCCTCATAACTATCAAAGGTTCTTTGAATAAACAGGTTTTCATTTACCTTTAAATAGTCAAAAACATCATGATCTCGAGCACCGTCGATACTAAGATAACACTTTTCTATCCAATCCGTCGGTTGTAAACCCACATCGGATTCGCAAGCAAAATGCTTTATTTCTAATATGGTAGGAATCTTATTCTTCTCTCCTGCAAGAAGACTCAGCAAGTCATCCGGAACTTCTCGCTGTTCCTTTGAGTACCAAACCATTGACAGGCTTACAATCAAACTCCCGTCCTGTACACATTTTTTAAGATATTCTTCAAAACCTTCCGGGGCGATTGATGCAGGCAGCACACCATGGGGCATAAAATAATACTCACCCTCGGCTAACTTAGGATAAAAGTAAAAGCCAATCTTTTGAAGTGACATTTCCTTAAAAACAGGTATATTCTCCATTTTCTGATCAAGATAATCAGTCAATAACTCTTCAAACTCTTTTCCATAATAATCTGTAAAAACCTCACCAGTATCGATATCTACCTCTGCGTTAACTACTTTATCCCCAACTTTTATCTGATAATCTGCGGTATTAAATCCCTGCACGGTGTACCATGTTATTTTTTTTGAAATAATCCGGAAATCACCCGAACCCAAGCCATAGTTATCCAGAAGAGCCTTCGTCAGTATTTCCTCTCCTTCTTTTTCTATTCGTATTTGTTCTTCTCTGGGTATACTCGGGCACCCGGTAAACACCAGTACACATAGCGTTGCTATCAGAATAAAACGAATCCTTATCAAAACCTTTCTCTCCATATCAAATACCTCCTGCTTTGTACCAGCTTTATAAGGCTATGTTAGCACAGAGATGTATCCTTTTAATATCCTTTTGCTTATTTTTGAGGCAAACATAAAAAAGACCACAGTATGAACTGTAGTCTTCTTATATTTTCTTACTCAAAGTCTTTTTTCACCTATTTAATTTCAACTTATAACAATACCCTGTTTTCTGTATTTTTCAAGCTCTTCTCTCAGGGATTTATTCTCATCTTTTAATTCGGCATTTTTATTCTTTTCTTTTTCCAAAGCCTTATCTTTATCTTCTAACGCCTTATTCAACTCATCTTTTTCCCGAGCCATCTTATCAAATATCGTCTCAATTATATATCCACCCATATAATCTTCAATCAACCCCTTTTATTTCATTTTCCCACTTTTCACGATAAATCTTTGCATTTTTATCCGATGCACCCGAATAAAACTCAGCATCTTCAAAAGACATGCCACGTTTAAGGCAATTTCTGAAACATATATATTCTGCTGATTCTTTTCCCCTTACTTCAGCATTAGCTATCATTTTATCCATCTTAAATGTTAATACTTTTCCACCCATAATCTCACCAAATCCTCTCTTTAACTCTTTCCTATCTCTTGAAACATAGTTAACTATTTTTCTTGTAAGTATTATCAAACGAGAAGCTATTTCCAAATCATCTGATAAATCAAAATCCATTTTTTTCATTATCTCCCGATATTCACTTAATAAACTGTTAAATGATTCTTTATCCTTGTTCGTTGGAAGATTATCCTCATATCTCAGGATGTAAAACGGAAGAAACATAAATAGTTTCTTCTTAAAAATCAAATTCTTACTGTATTTCTGGACTTCAAGTATTTTTGTCTTATATTTATGCTTATGTCCATCCTGAAACCTGACTTCGATAGAATTTCTTCTTTTCTTATCAGTACCTCGCAAATATACCACACATGATTTAGGGAAATCGATACTATACCCATCATCTGTTTTTCTGATATCTTCCATGGCAATAGAAACATCATACTCAAACATTCTAATTACCATTGTTTTGTCATCAGTGCTCTGACACTCAAAATGATACCGCTGGTCTTTAATCTGAATCAAGGCATCCGTAATTCTGGGATTATCATTAAAATGTCTCTCATTCCGAAGCTGCGTCAATTCAATCTTCTCATCATAAGAAGTACCAAACGCCTCATTAATAAGTGGCACCAACAAACGCGGCATCTTCTCACATATAGTCCGGAAAACATCATCAAAAATCTTATTTTGTGTGTCTCCGAATATTTTTGTCTTTGTTCGTTCTTTCTCCATCCGACCTCTTTCCGGGCAGAGAAAAACGAAACACATACAATCGTAATCTTATATCAGATCACAGTTAACTCAAATACGTACGACAAAATATCCGAGATTTAATCACCGCCACAATGTTATCCATTTCCCCTGCCCTATATTTAGTTAAGTAAGCAGGGAATAATAACCGATAACCGAGTAAACCAGATAACCCGTTTCCAAAGACTCAAATCAAAATTACCATCAAGAAAAATCATCAAAATGTACACTATACCAAAAAGTAAAATAACAAAAATCAATAATCAAAGAAAATAGTGTACCACCAAAATCAAATAAACAGAACCTTTAGAAGCCGGATATCTTACGGGAAAAATAAATCCGAATTATAATCACGAGCTTAATTATAATGTAGCATACATATTCAAAAAAAGCAAGGAAAACAAATATAACTCTATTTTGCTGTTGTTGCCTTTATCGCGCCAAGACTATGTATTCTCACGACACGATTGCTATCTGTCTCTGCCATCTCTTGTAATTTTTCTATATAAGGCATAACAAATTCCGGTCTGCGTTTTCCAAGCACTCGAAATACTTCGGGAGATTCCATTCTGACCTTGTCATCAGTATCGTGCATAAGTGACTCAAATACCGACATATGATCCTTATAAATATCCGGAGTGTTCGTGGCTATGTTTTCTGATGCCCAGATGAAACTCAACCTGACTTTAGGCTCATCGTCTTTGGCAAAACGGAACAGATCATTCCAATAGGGTTCGATCAGACGATAATCAGCTCTTCCGATCCTGCCGAGCGCATTGACCGCACGTTCCCTTAGCAGTGGTTTCTGACTGTCGCAGAAGGGCGCTATATCAGAAACCGATCCTTCCACCGAAAGAGGGAATTCCAATCCCATCTCACCGAGAAGCCATAACGCTTTAGCCTGTATTTTTTCAGACTCATTACCAAGAAGAGAAGAAACATACGGAATACTTTCTTCCCACTTACTTTTATCCTTTGTCAGTATTCCAAGTTCTTTATATAATTCCGATTCGCCCACTCCATCATCTCCTTATGATCTGTCTTACTGAAACCACAAGAAGCGGTACATACATAAATAGCAGATTCAGTCTTTCCCACAGGCCTTCATTGTTTATGACCGTATTCGAAAACTCCGGTTTATCTGACATAACAAACAGAACAAAGAAAGTCAACGCGATCACGAAACATATGATGCTTAAAATGCCAAGGACGCTCTCATAATTCCTGAATGATAGTACTCCCAATAAAAGAGGCACAAACAGAAAGAGCATGAATCCGATAACCGATCCAATGCCGTGGATCTTCGATGCAGTCGTAACAATGTCCTTTGATTCATTCACACTGAAGAAACAGGTGAAAATACAAGCTCCTATCGCAAATATCGCAATAAAAAAAATCATCGTACATGTGAATCCACCGGAAACTGAATGATATCGCCTGTATAAAGCCGGTATGGCAACAAGAAACAGTAATCCCTCAATTAACATCCAGATATTGAACGGAATGCGAACAGGGCTCTGCGGATTTCCGAGTGCGCTAATCGACATTTTCAAGCTGCTGTATTCTTTGAAAAAGCATGGCAACACAAACGAGACCAGAAGATCTCCGGCCATCGCAATGACAAGTGCGTACCATCCAAACTTAACAAACTTCTCCATCAGATTCATCAGTACTTAATCCTGTCCGTTCATCAGATCATCCAGTGTATCTTGCGTATCCACCGGTGTCCAATGACCCTCTACACATATTTCCGGACCGATCTTTTTGATCGTATCGGCGAGTTTCTCACAAAGGTCAGCCCTTTTGATCCCTGCAAAGAAATCTTCGCAGGTAGCATCACCAAGGAATAATGTTTTGTCATCTTCCACATAGATCAGGGTTGAATCATCTGTGTGCGGCGCCTCCGCTTCGATAGCCTTAACCTTTACACCACCAAGGTCAAGTATGATCTCTCCTGTAAAAATCATATCTGCAGGTTTTACAATTACCTTAGCGTCCCCGCCGTATTCTCTTCTGATACTTTCATGGATCGCAAAGAATTCATCGGGCCCGTTCTTTTCGATTTTTTCCTTCCATTCCAAAAGGTACTTGTTTGTTTTTTTA
>JAEEGJ010006169.1_pt1 | contig 36362 bp, 24 predicted proteins | sample 8958761 | NCBI WGS metagenome assembly JAEEGJ01 (sample SAMN16246546, study PRJNA631951) | gut metagenome | biome: gut microbiome; feature: rumen; material: RS-attached | host: Bos | place: Iran: Karaj | collected 2018-10
CCTCGCCAAACTGGCATCGCTTGTGCTTATGAGCTACCGCATGAAAGACTTGCTCGACAGGCCGCTGCTCAACAGCATACAACGCGAAATACTTAAGATGCTCTCGATGGACGACGAGTCCACCACCGGACTGGACCAAGAAAACGGAATCTACCTCGGCACCGAGGACCTTAACAAGGAGTTCAAGACCTCCATCGTGTATCCGTCGAACAACGGCATGCAGCCTGCACCGAGTACACAGAAAATCAACGTATTCAAAGGTGTGTGCGCTTTTCTCAACTCATCAACTGGAGGCACCCTGTACCTTGGGGTGAACGACTTGGGATATGTAGTGGGCGTTCAAAACGACCTTACCTACCTCCGACACAGCACCATCGACGCATATATGCGTTACATCAACGACGAAGCCAAGGCTGCCTTCGGCCTCGACCTTATGACCTGCATACGCATAGTACCGATGTTCGACAATACCGTCGTGGCCATACAGGTGTCGCCCAGCCAATTCAAGATAGCGCGTCTGGAAGGCAACGCCTACATTAGAATCAACGCTGAGTCGAGGTTGATGGACGAATACACCGAGGCGCAGATACTGGCCAATAAACGCCATTTCGACCAGGACAAAGCTAAGACGGAGTTCGCCCTCACCAAAGCCATGGAAGGCAAGCGCAAAGCCATACTGCACGGATACCTCTCCAACAACAGCGAAGAAAAGAAAGACCGTCTGGTGGAGCCGTTCGACTTCGCCAAAGGCCACAAACACGTGTGGTGCTTCGATTGCGACAGCGGCACCAACAAACTGTTCTCGCTGGCAAGAATCGGCAACGTGGAGGTTACCGAAGACCCTTGGACAAACACCGCCTCGCACAAGGAACTGAAAGAGGACTTGTTCCATAATACTGGCGAAAAACCGATACACATCGTCTTGGAACTCGACGTTATGGCACGTAACTTTCTTGTCGAGGAATTCGAAGGCTGCGAAGCCGAACTCACCGACTACAAAAACGGCATTTGGCGGCTTGAGACCGACGTATACCGCATCGAGGGCGTAGGCCGGTTCTATATGGGTCTGGCCTCGCACATCACTATTGTGGAGGCCCCCGAACTGAAAGAATACGCAAAACAGTATATCAAGTCGCTGAAACTGTAGCCGTAGTACGACATACTTGAGCTATTCACGGACACTGTTTTTCTTCGGAAAAGACCTCATCCCGCTTCATCAAAAATAACACCCGTGGCACAATATTTCGGCATTTGAAACGATATAATAGTTTAGGCTAAAACAATGGACAAAACTAACAATAACAAAGAATACACCTATGGAAAAAGTGCGACAACATCGCACAAATTCTGTCGGAACATCCAACAACAATTAAACAACTAAACACCCAACAATTAAACAATTAATCCCCCCATGGACTGGCTAACCAACCTTTTCACACAGCCCGGTGTCGGGCAGACGATAATCCTACTGTCGCTTACCATAGTGGCGGGTATGATTCTGAGCAAGATTAAAATCAAAGGCATCTCGCTGGGTATCACGTGGATACTCTTTGCGGGTATCGCTTTGGGCGCGCTGGGCATACAAACGCATGCCGAAATGCTCCACCTTATTAAGGAATTCGGGCTGATACTCTTTGTTACCGGCGTGGGTCTGCAGGTGGGACCGGGGTTTTTCCGCAGTTTCCGCAAAGGCGGCCTTGCCATGAACATTATGGCGCTGGTCAACGTGGCGCTGGGCGTGGGCATCACCGTGCTCATAGCCAAACTGGCCAACCAAGAGCTCACCGATATGGCCGGCGTTTACACGGGAGCCATCACCAACACTCCCGGCCTTTCGGCTGCACAGCAGGCCGTGGGCGACCTCGGCATCGAAGGTGCCTCCGACCGTCTGGCGGCGGGCTACGCCGTGGCCTACCCCTTGGCCGTGGTGGGAATGATTGTCACCTGCCTCCTCATCCGTCCGCGCAACCTCGCAGCAGAGCCCACAACCCTCGAAGAGAGCGGCGGTACGCTGGGCAAGGACGTACACAAAGGCGGCATCAAGCTTATACCCATCTTTATCATCATCGTTCTGGGCATACTGCTCGGCTCCATACCCATCCCCGTGGGACTGAAAGCCCCCATCAAACTGGGACTGGCGGGCGGACCGCTGGTAGTGGCCCTCGTGGCCGGATGGCTAGGCGTGAAGAAAGGCTGGTTCGGCACCGACTTCACCGACGGACAGGGCGTACACATGCTGCGCGAAGTGGGCATAGCGCTGTTCCTCGCCTGCGTGGGACTCGGCGCCGGCGGCAGTTTCGTGGCAACGGTGAAAGTGCATTATATGTGGGTGGTCTATGGTGTGATAATAACGATGGTGCCACCGATTATCGTCACCCTTTTCGGACGCAAAGTCCTGAAGATGAACTACTACACCCTTATGGGCTTTATCGGCGGCAGCCACACCGACCCGCCGACGCTGGCTTTCGCCAACACCGTGGCACCCGAAGGCTGCAAACTGCCCAACATGGGCTACGCCACCGTGTATCCTCTTACGATGTTCCTGAGGATTCTCACGGCACAACTTTTGATAATTTTCAGTTTTTAACAAATTAACACACAACCAATGAAAAAAGCACTTATAAGCGCACTTGCCATCGCACTGTTGGCAACATCGTGCAAAATTTCGAAGGATAACGAAGAGGAATCCGTTATCGGCAAGCCCGAAGTGAAAGTGGAAAACGGGCAGTTCACCCCCGAAGTGATGTGGGGCTTGGGCAAAATGGGAGAATACGCCATCTCGCCCGACGCCAAACGCATCGCCTACACCGTAACTTACTACGACATAGAGGCTAACAAAGGCAACGCCGAAATCTATGTGATGAACGCCGACGGCTCCGACGCCAAACAGATCACCACCACCGCCAAGAGCGAGTTCAACCCCGTGTGGCTCGACAACGAGACTCTGGCTTTCGCACGCGGCACCGAGGGCGGCCCTCAGATTTTCACCATGAAAGCCGACGGCACCGCTGAGAAACAGATCTCCGAAATCGAAGGCGGAATAGAGGGTTTCAAAATCTCGCCCGACGGCAAAAAGATTGTCTACACCGCCACTGTGGCCAAGGAGAAACCCGCCGACATCGCCAAGCTGTATGAGGGTCTGCCCAAAGCCACAGGCCGTATCAACGAGGACCTGCTGTACCGCCACTGGGACGAATGGGTTGACGCCATACCGCATATCTACGTGGCCGATTTCGACGGCACTTCCGTGAAAAACGCCACCGACGTGCTTGAGGGCGAGCCTTTCGAATGCCCGATGCGTCCGTGGGGCGGCCTTGAACAGGTGGCTTTCTCGCCCGACGGCAAGACCATCGCTTACACCTGCCGCAAGAAAATCGGCAAGGAATACGCACTCTCCACAAACTCCGACATTTTCCTCTACACCATCGCCGACAAGAGCGTGAAAAACCTCAGCGAGGGCATTATGGGCTACGACCAGAACCCCGTTTTCTCGCACGACGGCAAAAAGCTCGTATGGGAGAGCATGGAACACGACGGCTACGAGAGCGACAAACAGCGCATTATGCTGTACGACATGGAGAAAGGTGAACGCACCGACCTCACCGCCAACCTCGACCAAACCTGCTACAGCTACGCTTGGAGCGACAACGACGACCGTATTTTCTTCATCAGCCCCTATTTCGGCACACGCGAGATTTTCTGCTACAGCTTCGCCGACAATGCTTTCAAACAGGTTACCAAGGACTTGCACGACATCAACGCTTTCCAAATTGCCGACGGCAAGATATTCACTCAAGAGGTGTCGATGTCGCGTCCCGCTGAAATTTTCAGCTACGACCTCAACGGCGATACAGCCAAAGGCACGCAGCTCTCGCAGGTGAACACCGATGTGCTGAAACAGGTCAACATGGGCAAGGTAGAGGAACGCTGGATTAAGACCACCAACGGCGAAAATATGCTGGTGTGGGTCATCTATCCTTACAACTACGACAGCACCAAGACCTATCCCGCCCTGCTCTACTGCCAAGGCGGACCGCAGGATATGGTGAGCCAGTTCTGGTCCACACGCTGGAATTTCCAGATAATGTCGGGAGCAGGATATTTCATCATAGCCCCCAACCGTCACGGCGTGCCCGGCTTCGGCTGCAAATGGAACGAGCAAATCAGCGGCGACTACGGTGGACAGAACATGAAAGACTACATGCAGGCCTACGATGTTATTGCCAAACAGCACCCCAACATCGACGAGAACCGCGTGGGAGCCTGCGGCGCAAGCTACGGCGCTTTCTCGGTGTACTGGCTGGCCGGCAACCACAACAAACGTTTCAAAGCCTTCCTCGCACACAACGGCATGTTCAACCTCGAACAGCAGTACTGCGAAACCGAAGAACTGTGGTTCGTCAACTGGGACCTCGGCGGCCCGTTCTGGGACAAGAAAAACGCCACTGCACAGAAGAGTTTCGCCAACTCGCCCCACAAATTCGTGCAGAACTGGGACACCCCCATCTGCTGTATCCACGGCGAGCTGGACTACCGCATAGTGGCCTCGCAGGGCATGGCAGCCTACAACGCCGCCGTGATGCGCGGAATCCCCGCACGTTACCTCTATTTCCCCGACGAAAACCACTGGGTACTGCAACCGCAGAACAGCCTGCTGTGGCACCGCAACTTCATCGACTGGTTCGACAAATGGCTGAAATGAGTTCGGAATTCGGAGTTCGGAATTCGGAATTAAAATTTTAGATAATCAATAATTTTAGGGACGCAATGTTTGCGTCCCTTTTTTGTTCTCACAGTTTGCGTTTGTCGAGATGTTGATTTTCTTAATGTCATACAATCCGAAAAACCGAATTTGAAAAAAAATCGTATATTTGCAAATGCTAAGTGTATATTAACTGATTTGACAAATCTTCTTGCTTTATGACGAAACGTATTGTATTTATGTTGTTTGCGACGGCGATGACCGTTTTCTCCGCCACTGTCCGTGCCATCGATTTTGCGCAGTATTTCCACGACCGCACCCTGCGTATCGACTACCTGCGCACCGGCACTGCCAAATCTAACACCATCGAGGTGAAAAATTTCGTGGCCAAGGCGGGCGGCTGGGCCGGATCCCTTGTGCACACTATCGACCCCTTCGACTACGGCGCTTTCCGCGTGGTGGTGAAGGACGACGCCACAGGCACGGAGCTCTACATACGTACCTACAGCACTCTGTTTCAGGAGTATGTGGCCACACCTGCGGGTGCCGACAGCACGGCTACCTTTCAAGAGACGGTGCTCGTGCCTTATCCCAAGGCCAAGGTGAAAATCGTGTTCCAGCAACGCAACGCCAAACAGCAGTTCGTCAACCAGAAAGAGGTGTCGTTCGACCCGGCCACTACGAAAGTGGTGGTAGCCCCTGCCGCTCCTCCCGCCAAGAAACTGCTCTATTCCGGCGACTCGCACAAGAAACTCGACGTTGTCATCGTTGCCGACGGCTACACCAAAAAGGAGATGAAAAAAATGGAGAAGGACTTCCAGACTTTCGCCGAAGCGCTGGTGAAAATGAAACCTTACAAGGACCATAAGAACGATTTCAACATCTGGGGCGTGCCGGCAATCTCTAAGGAGAGCGGCATCACCAATCCCATCAAGGGCGTGAAACGCAACACCGCCATCGGCTCGTCGTACAACATTATGGGCATTGCCCGCTACCTGATGACCTACGAAATTTTCACCCTGCACGACCTGCTCGACAACGCTCCCTACGAGCAGATTATCATCATGTCGAACAGCGATGTGTACGGCGGCGGAGCAATCTACAATTTCTACGCCAATGTGGTGGTGTCGTCTGCCACGGCCACCGTGCTGCCGCACGAGTTCGGCCATACCTTTGCGGGACTTGCCGACGAATACATCGACGAAGATATATCGTACGAGGAGTTGCACAGCACCAAAACCGAGCCCCTTCAGCCCAATATCACCTCGCTGGTGAATTTCGACAAGAAATGGAAAGACCTCGTGGAGGAGGGCCTGCCTATTCCTACTCCCGTTTCGGCCGCAAACCTTAACAAGATAGGGGCCTACGAGGGCGGCGGCTACCGCAAACAGGGCATCTACCGTCCGGCAGTGCGCTGCATGATGGGCACCGGCGGCGGCTTCTGCGCTGTGTGCAAAAGGGCAATCAACGCCATGTTCGAGATTTACACCGAGTAAATTGAAAGTTGAGAGTTGAAAATTTGGTTTATGTGAAGATGTTAAGGCGTTAAGATGTTAAGATGTTAAGATGTTAAGGGATAGACTGCTATGTTTTTTTACAAAAGGAATAAAATATGATATGAAGAAAATATTTAGGATTGCACTGCTTTTGATGCTTCTGCCGATGGCAAATACTTTTGCGCAGGAGCAGGAAGATGAACAGGAACAGAAACAGGAAAGGCCGGTCTATTACCGCAATGACCTCATAAATCAGGCAATGGACCGTCTTTTGACGGAATGTAAATATTTTCGTGAATATTTTCAAGAAATGGGTATTAAAAGAGAAATCACGACTTTCGACATACGTACATTGCCGGAGTCTTATTTGTGGGATATACCCGACAGTATTGTTGAAAAAGCTGCCAAAGAAATAGAGTGGGTGGATTCTCGGCATCCAAAAATGATTAAACGATATAAACGTAGTGCTAAAGAAGATAGATTCGGCCGCAAGGGTGTTCGGACAATAGAATTTCGTTGGGATTTGGACGACAAAGGTCGTGTAAGAATCGGTTTCAGTTTTAGCAAAATATATATTGACAAAAAAGAAGGAAAAATTTATGAGGTAGAAGGGGAATCCAGTATTGTCCTCTATTATAAATATTCCGAAACCACCAAGAAATGGGAATTGGACGAGGAGTTCCCTCCAAAAGAATTGAGAGGTTGGTAAGAGAAAGAATAAACATATAAAAATAAAAAGCTATGTATAAAAGATTTACAAAAATTATTGTTGCAGCAGCGATGCTATTGATGGCCAACAGTGTTTCATCTCAAACTGTAACCTTGAGATTTTCCGGAGCCAGTGCCGATAACTCGTACGTCCGTTTGGACTCGGTGCAAGTTTGTAATGTAAGTCGTTCTTGGACAGAGGCTTTAGCCTATCCCGACACTGTTTTTGAGGTTTCCCCGATAGGCATTGTAGTGGCGCAGTCCGAAGCGGTGGCTCTGCAAAGCTACCCCAATCCTTTCCGCGGCACTGCCTCGGTAATTGTTTCGGTTACAGAAGGTTGTGATGCCACTTTGTGTTTGCACAACCTTGCAGGACAGACTATAGCCACGTCGAAGCGGCGCCTGCAATCGGGTGTCAACCTTTTCGGCGTGTCGCTGAAAAAAGCGCAGGTGGCACTGCTCACCGTCAGCACTCCACAGGGACAAAGCACCATAAAGCTGATAGGCTGTGGCGGCACCGACAATGCCATCGTTTTCCACGGAATGACATCGGGCACCGAAAAACGGCAGTCGACGCAAACGTGCCATAATACCGACACAATGCTTTATATCGGCTATGCCACCATCAACGGTGAGGTTGCCAGCGCCTTTGCAAAACGCAACAGATTGGCGAGCGAGGACATCGTCCTGACCTTTGTGCCGGGCGCGCTCAACGGATTGTTCTCCGTTTCGGATAGCACATGGGTGCGTTTTTCGCAGGGCAACCTGCAATGGAGCGCCACTGGCGGCGGCTCTGTGCCTACCACCCATACCGTGGCGGGCGGCGGCACAGCGTACGGCACTTGGCGTTTTGCCCCCAACCAATGGGATTGCATCGTTTCGGGCAACAACAATGCCGATTCGACATACACGGGATGGATAGACCTTTTCGGATGGGGCACAAGTGGCTGGAACAATGGTAATTATTTCTATCAGCCGTTTAACACCTCCGACAATAACGTTTCCGGTTTAGGTCCCTTGGATTTTACTAATGGTTACGGCTATGGTCCCACCGACGGCAGTTCATATACCTATTCCCTGTTAGGGGCGTATGCCAATGCCGACTGGGGAGTGTACAACGCAATAAGCAACGGCGGCGACGCCCCTGGCTTTTGGCGCACTCCTACACGCGAGGAATGGGTGTATCTGCTCAATACCCGCAATGGCGGAATAGTGGACGGCCAGCCCGACTGCCGCTATACTTTGGCAATGATAAATACCGATAGCACCGCTGTTAGTGGCTTAATCCTGATTCCCGACAATTTCAACGGTGTTAGCAATGCCAACATAACTTGGGGTACTATAAACAATCCTACTCAGTGGAGTACCTCTTGCACCTATGCAGGTTGGCAGGAGTTGGAGGCCGCTGGGTGTGTGTTCCTCCCCGCCGCCGGCGACCGCCACTGGATTTACACCTACAACGACCCTCCCGAAGGCTGCTATTGGTCGTCGACGCAAAGCTCGAGTTGCAACGCTTATCTTTTTTACTTCAGAGCTATTATGTTGAACCCACAGTCTAGTGAATTCCGTTGTTACGGATCTTCTGTGCGTCTTGTGCAGGATGTGAGATAAAGAAAATTGAAAGTTGAAAGTTGAAAATTTGGTTAAGGTGAAAACGTGAAGATGTTAAGGCGTTAAGATGTGAAGGACTTAACTCCAAACTGCAAACTAACTACTTGAGATAATCCACGGCTTTCTGGGCTTGTTTTGTCGAAGAGTGATCCTTGCCTAAAGCTTTCTCCCAGATGGCCAGTGCCTTTTTGCAATTTTCCAACGCCTTGGCGGTGTCGCCCAGCTTGTAATACGTATTTCCAATGTTGAAGTACGATTGTGCCACATCGGGATGTTTGTCGCCCAAGGTTTTCTTCAGGATGGACAGGGTCTTGTTGTAATACTCCAAAGCCAAGGAATAATTTCCCTCTAGTGCATACGCGTAGCCGATATTGTTGCAAGTAATCGCCACTGAGGGATGTTCGTTGCCAAAAACCTCTATCTTGATCTTCAACGCCTTGTTGAGATACCTCAACGCTTTTGCATAGTCGCTTGTGTTGGTATACGCGATTCCGATATTGTTGTATGTCAGCGCCGTGTTGGGATGTCCGTCTCCAAAAACTTTTTCATCGATAGACAAAGCATTGAAGAAATAATCTAACGCTTTTTCATGATTTTCTTGGTTGTCGTACACACTTCCTATGTTGTTGTATGATGTCGCCACATCGGAATGCTCGTTACCCAAGCACTTTTCCCTTATGTGCAGGGCTATGTTGTAGTATTCCAACGCTTTATCATAGTCATTTTGGGCGTTATAAATGTTGCCGATATTGTTGTACGCCGTTGCGACCAAGGGATGCTCGTTGCCGAAAACCTTTTCCCAAATGGTCAGAGCATTGTTGTAATATTCCAACGCTTTGGCATATTCCCCTTGGTCGTTGTACAAACTGCCTATATTGTTGTAACACAGTGCAATGTCGGGGTCTTCTTTGTTCAGAACCTTTTCAAGGATGTCCAACGCCTTTTGGTAGCATTCCAGCGCCTTGTCATAGTCCGCTTTCATATCGTAAACATCTCCTAATCCGTTGTACGACGTCGCTACATCGGGGTTGTCGTTGCCCAAGAGCTTCTCTTTTATGGACACAGCTTTGCCGTAATAATTCAGTGCATTGTTATAGTCGCTTTGTTTGAAATAGACGTATCCGATGTTATGATAGGAAAGGGCCACGTCGGGATGCTCGTTGCCAAAGGCCTTTTTCCAGATTGTAAGGGCTTTGTTGTGGTACTCCAACGCTTTGGGATAATCCCCTTGCGATGAATAGGTGCTTGCGATATTGTTGTAAATCGTAGCCACTTCTGGATGCTCTTTTCCCAATGTCTTTTTCCTGATTTCCAGTGCTTTGTTGTAATATCGCAACGCTTTGTCGTATTTACCGAGGTATTCGCCGACAAACACTCCTGCATCGTTTTGCCAGGTGGCATTTGTGGTGTCGAGACTGGCTCGAAGTTCGATGTAGTAGGCGGCGCTGTCGTTCTGGTGAGCCATAAGGAAACGCTGGAAGAAACTGTAGCAGTCGGCGGCTATTGTTTCGAGTTTGCGCTGTGTGCCCGCTTTGCTTTCGTCGAGGCGTTTCTGCCGCTCGTTTTGTTCTGCCTGTGCTTCGGCAAGGGCTTTCTGCTCCTGCTGTATGCGGTTAATGCGGCTGTCCATGTCGCCGCGACTGCGCAGAAGGGAGTCGGCGCGTTCCAGTTCGCAGTTCTCGAGCAAGTCGCTCACGCGCTGTTGGAAAGCGTCGAGCTGGTCGTAGTCGAGGGTGGAGTAGTAGGCAGCCATCGTTTTCACTATTTTTTCGTTGTCCTCGCGTTCTTTGTTGAGTTGTAGCAACATACGGTTTTTCTCCTCCACCGACACGTTGAGGGCGTCAATCTCGTCCTCGCGCTGCTGCAGACGGCGTTGCAGCTCGCGGCGCAGCTTGCGTTCGGAGGCCAGTCTTTCCGATGTCAGCTTGTCGGGCTCCTCCATCACTATCTGCAACGGGTTGGCGGAATACAGGTACTGGCGGCAAGCGTCGGCATCCACAAGCTGGTAGCCTTGCTTGCTGGCGGATTTCAGAGTGTATTTGCCGTCTTTCACAGGGAACGAGAACTTTCCGTCCTTGGCCAGAATCGCTTGACGGCCATCGATTTGCACTGTGGCGCCGGAAATCAGCGTTCCTGGCACCAGTTTGCCATTTACCATTTTGCCACGTGTCTTCACCACGCCGCTCTGTGTCTGGGCAAAGGCAATAGAGGCACAAAATACCGAAAGAATCGCTAATGTCAGGACTAATTTTCTCATTTTCTGTCGAATAATATTTCGTTTCCGAGATGTTCTTCGATGTATTTTGTGAAAGGATGGTCTAAACCCAAGGCTTTTTCGGCTATGGACTTGGCTTTTTGGTAGTTCTCAAGGGCTTTTGCGCGATCTTTCATCTTCTCCTGTGTCAAGCCTAAGTTCAGATAAATCAATGCGTAGAAAGGATGTCGGTCGCTGATATTGTCTTTGGCGATATCCAAAGCTTTTTGGTAACATTTCAGAGCTTCGTCGTTTTTGTTGTTCATCGCTTTCACGACATTCGCCATTGCCAAGCCGCATGCGAGACCGTCGTCGCCTTCGTAAATTTGGAACGCTTTTTCGATGTAATTATTCGCATCTTTGTACTTCCCACGTGTTTTCAGAACGTAGGCAAGTCCTGTGTATGCCGAGGCAAACAGAGTCTTGTCGCCAAAGTAAGAATCGGTCATTTCTATCACTTTGTTGTATTGTTCCTTGGCTTCGTTGTATTTTCCCGAAAGGGCATGGATATCCGCTAAGTTTTTACAACACACCAAGACAAAATGTCTGTCGACACTTTCACCCGCTATATCATAATTCAAAGCACGTTGCTGCAACTCGGCGGCTTGCTGGTACCGGCCTTTCATCATCAGGGCACGGCCCTCGAAGTCCATGCTCATCGGTGCCATTAGTGCTGTTTCCAAATCGCTTGATACCAATGCTATGAAGCCTGCCTTAGAGAAATACCGTTGCGCTTTGTCGTAATCACCGATTTTGTCGTAATAATAATATCCCGCCTCGAACTGCCAATCAACATTGTTAGTGTCGAGCTTGGCGCGAAGGTCGTAATAGCGTGCGGCGGAGTCGAACAGGTGTGCGTCGTTGAAACGATTTATAAAATTCTGGCAGTCGGCGGCGGTAATTTCGATATTTTTCTTCACCCCTTCGGCCACTTGGTCGATAAACTGCTGCTGCTGAGCAAGTTCCGCTTCTTCTTTCGCCTCGGCTTCCTGCTCCTGACGCATCTGACGTATGCGGTCGGTCATATTGCCGCGGGTGCGCAAAAGCGAGTCGGCACGTTCCAGATCTCCGTTTTCAAGCAGCTGTGTTACACGTTGTTGGAATGAGTCAAGCTGGTCGTAGTCGATGGTGGCGTAGTATTGCGACATGGAGGCGATGATTTTCTCGTTGTCCTCGCGTTCTTGGTTTATCTTTGCGAGCATGCGGTTTTTCTCGTCGAGCGAGAGCTGCATCTCCTCTATTTCGTCTTCGCGCTGTTGCAGACGGCGTTGCAGCTCGCGGCGCAGCTTGCGCTCGGTGGCCAGCTGGTCGGCCTGCAGCGTTCCGGGTTCCTCCATCACTATCTGCAGCGGGGTGGGGGAATACAGGTACTGGCGGCAGGCGTCGGCATCCACAAGCTGGTAGCCCTGCTTGGTGACGGATTTAAGGGTGAATTTGCCGTCTTTCACGGGAAACGAGAACTTTCCGTCCTTGGCCAGAATCGCCTGACGGCCATCGATTTGTACCGTAACGCCCGAAAGTAGCGTGCCTGGCACCAGTTTGCCGTTCACCATACGTCCGCGGGTCTTCACCACGCCGCTCTGCGTTTGGGCCTCCACACCGCCAAACAAGGCAAGTGCAAGGATGCTGATAAGGAAAAATATTCTTTTGTAATTCATGGTACAAAGTTATGACTTTTTTTCCTATTACAATAGTTTTTTAGGCAAAAAAGTTTATAATGTGTGTTTAATTATTTGACACAAAGCAAGATGGGATGGGGTGTTGAATTGTTGAATCGTTTAGTTGTTTAACTGATAACTGACCCCTGATAACTGACCCTGAATCCTGACCCCTGAATCCTGAATCCTGAATCCTGAATCCTGAATCCTGCCCCCTAAATACTAACGTTTCACGATTTTCATTGCGCAGTGGCGGCCGTCGCCGGTGGCTATGACCATCACGTAAGTGCCTTTGTGCAGTATGGCTACGGGTATGCTGCAGCGACGTTCCTGAGTGTTCACGCACCGCATCACACGTCCGTTGGGTGCCACTATGCTTATGGTGTACCAAGTGCCTTCGGCGTTGTCGGAAATGTCCACATTTACAAAGTCTTGCGCAGGATTGGGCGTTAGCGTCACCCCCAATGGCTGGTATTCCGGTGCGGCAATGCCGAGGTTTGCTGGCGTGGCGTCCACGGCCAGTTTCATAACAATGGGCAGGTGGTCGGAGTTGTGGTACAGGGCGTTGAGCACGGCGGAGGGCACGGAGCTGTTGCCGTCGGCGATGATGGATTTGTTGTAGTGGTTGCCGTCGTTGCCAAGGGCTTTGTAACTGCCTGTTACATAGCTGAGTCCGTGGCTGTTGTCCTTGATGTTGCGGTTGAAGAGTATGTAGTCGAAACGGTCGTCCAAACCGCCGGTGGAGGCGCATCCCGAGCCGCCGCCGCCACGTGTGGACTGTGTGTGGTAGGCAGCAAAGGCGGGATTGCTGTTCCAGCTGCCAATCTGGTTGATGGGGTCGTAGAAACGTATCAGACTGTCGCTGTGGTTGATAAACAGCTGGAAAGCAGCTTCGGTGTGGGTGTAAACGTTGAAATCGCCCATTACCATGAAATTCTGTTCACCGAGAGTGTCGAAATCTTCAATCCACGACATCAGGTTGTCGGCCATCACAGCGCGATCCTCGTCGTCGCCCTCGTAGGAGCCGGCTTTGAGGTGCACAAGGGAGCAGAAGAAAAACACTGTGTCGCCCCTCTGTAGGTCGGGACTGAGGTAGTACATCTTATATACCGTGGCATCGCGTACGTAGTTCTGCGCCACATAGCGGGCTGCACATTCCACCTTGCGGCTGTCGTAGTACAGGGCGTTCATCAGGTAGGTGTTGGTGGTGTTGGTAACGGGAGCCAGCTTGTAGTAGGTTACTCCGTTGGTATTCATTACGTTGTGCAACAGCGAGTCGTGCATCACCGGCTGGCGGTTCAGCTCGTTGACGGTGAATATGGTGGGTTTTATGTAGTCGAAGATGGTCTTGGTCCACGCGTTTTTGTCGGGCACGGTGTTGGAATCGGCTGGACAGTAGGAGGTTACGTTGCCGTAGTTGAGCAAGTTGTACTGCAGTATGGTGATGGTGTCCTGCGCTGAGGCCCTCGCACAGAGGACTATGACTGCGATTGTTATGATTGTTTTTTTCATATTCTTTTTATTATCCGGGGGCGTTGCCCCCGGCTGTTATCTTTCGCCCTTACAGGGCTCTTTGGTATTGCTATTTTTACGTTGTTCGATTTTGTTGCGGACGAAGGTGGCGAGCAGGTACACCAGCCATCCGATAAGGAGTCCGAGCAGGGCGCCGCAGATGATGTCGCCGGGGTAGTGCTTGCCAAGGTAGGGACGGCTGTAGCTCACTATCGCCGCCCAGCCGAAAGCCACGTAAGGCATGGCTTTCACGTATTTTCGGCACCACAGAGCGAAAAACATCGCCGTGGCGAAACTGTTGGCGGCATGTCCCGACACAAATCCGTACTGTCCGCCGCAGCCCATGCCGAAAATCATTCGCACGTCGGGCAGGGAATGACACGGCCGCAGCCTCTGGAACACATCCTTGAAACACATCACCGTTATGCGGTCGGCAAGCAGGAAACAGAGGGCTATGCCTGCCACAAGCAGCCACCACCAGCGTTTTTTTGGCGCCTTGACCACCGCCACGGCGAAGAAAAGGACAATCATCACCATCCACGACCAGTGCTGTGTGAAAGCATAAAGCACGTAGTCGGCCACGGTGCAGTGGTGCTGGTTTATCCAGTAGAACAGCTCAGTGTCCACGCTGTTAAGGTAGTCAATTGTTGTCGTCTCCATCGGCAGGGGTGTTTAACTTTTTCCAAATCAAGTCCTTAAGTTCCATTATGTTTTTTCCGCTCACCGCACTTATCATAATGGTGTCGATGTTGCGCGGAAGCGTCTTTTTCATCTGCTTTTCCAGAATGTCGTCGAGGATGTCGCATTTGGTGATGGCCAGAATGCGCTCTTTGTCAAGCAGTTCGGGGTTGTACTGTTTCAGCTCGTTGAGCAGTATCTTGTATTGCGCTCTGATGTCGTCGCAGTCGCAGGGAATCATGAATAGCAGTATGGAGTTTCGCTCGATGTGTCGCAAAAAGCGGATTCCCAGCCCTTTGCCCTGCGAGGCCCCTTCGATAATGCCCGGGATGTCGCTCATTACGAACGATTTGTCGTCGCGGTAACGCACCATGCCGAGGTTTGGCACGAGGGTGGTGAAAGGGTAGTCGGCAATTTCGGGCTTGGCTGCCGACACCACGGAGAGCAGCGTTGACTTGCCCGCGTTGGGGAAACCGACCAGACCCACGTCGGCAAGGATTTTCAGCTCGATGATAACCCATCGTTCCACGCCCGGCTCGCCGGGTTGCGCGTAGCGCGGGGTGCGGTTGGTGGGCGACTTGAAATGGTCGTTGCCCCAGCCTCCGCGGCCGCCCGGAGCTATGATGGCCTGCTGACCGTCCTCAACAATCTCGCACAGCTGTTCGCCAGTTTCGGCATCGCGGGCTATGCAGCCAAGGGGCACGTCGAGAATCACGTCGTCGCCCTGAGCGCCGGTGCAGAGGTTCTGTCCGCCGGCCACGCCGTTTTTGGCTATCACGTGCTTGGTGTATTTCAGGTGCAGCAGCGTCCACAGCTGACGGTTGCCACGCAGGATGATATGTCCTCCGCGACCGCCGTCGCCGCCGTCGGGACCCGCCTTGGCGTTGTATTTCACGCGAAGCAGGTGCGCCGAACCGGCACCGCCTTTGCCCGAACGGCAACAGATTTTTACGTAATCAACAAAGTTTGATGCCATTTTATTTGTGAAGGTGTTAAGATGTTAAGGCGTTAAGATGTTAAGGCGTTAAGATGTGAAAATGTGTAACTGCAAACTCAAAACTACAAACTTCAAACTAATTGTCAATTGTTCATTGTCAATTGTTAATTATCTTTGCGTCTATTTCTTTCATTATGTTGCGGGAGATGTCATCGATATTGCCGAAGCCGATGACGGGGATGTAGAGGCCTTTGCCTTTGTAGTAGTCGGCCACGGGGAGGGTTTTGTTCTCGTATTCGCGCAGACGGTTTTTGATGGTCTCCTCGTTGTCGTCGGAGCGGCCGGAGATTTTGGCGCGTTCCAGCATGCGGCGCACTAGCTCCTCGCGGGGCACGTCGAGGCTTATCATGCAGAGCAGCGAGGTGTTGTACTTGGCCAGAAGTTTGTCCAGAGTCTCGGCCTGGGCCACGTTGCGCGGGAAGCCGTCGAACAGCACGCCCTTGCGGGTGTTTCCTGCGATGATTTTTTCTATCATCTCCACCACAATCTCGTCCGACACCAGCTGACCGGCGTCCATAATGTCTTTTATGCGAAGTCCTAGAGGGGTTTTGTCGGCGATTTCCTTGCGAAGGGCGTCGCCTGTGGAGACGTAGGTGAGGTCGTATTTCTCGACTAACATCTTGGACTGGGTGCCTTTACCAGCGCCCGGAGCCCCGAATAATGCTATGTTTATCATGGTTGCGTGGGTTTTAAAAGTTTGTGCAAAGATACGATTTTTTGTTGAATTGTTGAACGTTTAATTGTTTGATTGTTGATTTTTGAGTTAACTGAGAAGTGTGAACTGAGAAAAAGAATGATGGTGCGATTGATTGTCTGTAGAGACGCGGTGCACCACGTCTCTACAACCCAAACGACAGAACTGCGACGATTCGCTATAGTCTTTACCACAAAATATTGATTTGTGGCATGTTTGGTTTTCTGCCGAAAAAAGTGTATTTTTGCAGACCAGTAATCGAAACGATAAATGAGCGCAAACGACCGACAGTCAGACGAATACATCTTTATAAAAGGGGCTCGTGTAAACAACCTCAAGAACATCGATGTGGCCATACCCCGCAACAAACTCGTGGTAATCACCGGTTTGTCGGGCTCCGGCAAGTCGTCGCTGGCGTTCGACACTCTGTACGCTGAAGGACAGCGCCGCTACGTGGAGAGCCTCAGCTCCTACGCCCGCCAGTTTATGGGACGCATGTCCAAGCCCGATGTGGACTATATCCACGGCATCTCGCCGGCAGTGGCCATTGAGCAACGGGTGAAAACCAACAACCCGCGTTCCACAGTGGGCACATCCACAGAGATTTACGAATATCTGAAACTGCTTTTCGCACGTATCGGCCGCACTTTTTCGCCCGTTTCCGGCAAGGAGGTGCGCCGCCATTCGGTGAACGACGTGCTGGAGTTCGTGAAATCCCTGCCCGACGAGTCGCGGCTGATGCTGCTTGCACCCATCGATGCCGACAACGCCAACGCACGTGCCGCCATGCTCGAAATCCTTTTGCAGGAGGGCTTTCTGCGTGTCCTCGTGGATGGCAAGGCCATGCGTATCGAGGACTTGATGGCCGACAAATCGCTTCTGCGTTCCGCCAAGGAGCTGCTGCTGATTATCGACCGTATCACCCTGCACCTCGCCGATGCCGAGAACGATTTTCTGGTGCGCGTTTCCGACTCCATCGAAGCGGCTTTCTACGAGGGCCGCGGACTCTGCTATATCGAGACAGAGGACGATAACGGCCGTCAGCGGCACGAGTTCTCCAACCGTTTCGAGGCCGACGGCATCACTTTCGAGAAACCGAATCCTAACTTCTTCAGTTTCAATAACCCATACGGTGCCTGCCCCACCTGTCAGGGCTTCGGCAGCACCATCGGCATCGACGAAAATATCGTTGTGCCTAACAAAAAACTCTCCATCTACGAGGACGCTGTGGTGTGCTGGAAAGGGGAGAAGATGCGCGAGTGGAAAGCGCTGTTAATCAAGCAGTCGGGCAAGATTGGATTCCCAATCCACCGTCCTTATTTTCAACTTGACGAGCATCAGAAAGATATGCTTTGGAATGGCTCGGGCGATTTTCCGGGTATCTACGGCTTTTTCGAATGGATTGAAAGTCAGGCGTATAAGATACAATACCGCGTGATGCTGGCCCGCTACCGTGGCAAGACCGTTTGTCCCGACTGCCGTGGCTCGCGTCTGCGCAAGGATGCCAACTATGTGAAAATCAACGGCAAATCCATCACCGATTTGGTTTTGATGCCTGTCGACGAGCTTTACGACTTTGTTGAAAATCTGGAACTTACGCCATACGAGCAGTCTGTGTCGCAACGCATCTTGGTGGAGCTTCGCAACCGCCTGAAATACCTGCTCGACGTGGGGTTGGGATACCTCACTCTCAACCGTTTTTCGAACACCCTCTCCGGTGGCGAGTCGCAGCGTATTAATCTTGCCACAAGCCTTGGCAGCTCGCTGGTGGGCTCGATGTATATACTCGATGAGCCGAGTATCGGTCTGCATCCTCGCGACACCGACCGTCTTATTAAAGTGCTGAAACAGCTCCGCGACTTGGGCAACACCGTTGTCGTGGTGGAGCACGACGAGGACATCATCCGCTCGGCGGACTATATTATAGATGTGGGACCCTACGCCGGACGTCTTGGCGGCGAGATTGTCTTTGCCGGCACTTTCGACCAGCTTCTTGAAGAGAAAAGTCGCTCGCTTACAGCGGCTTATATGCGTGGCGAACGCTCCATACCCTTGCCCGCCTCGCGTCGTCAGCCCCGCGATTTCATCCGCATCTCAGGTGCTTGGGAGAACAATCTCAAAACCATCGACGTGGCGTTTCCGCTTAACAATCTGACAGTTGTGACGGGCGTGAGCGGCTCGGGAAAGACCAGTCTTGTGAAACATGTCCTCTACGACGTGCTTCAGAAACGTCTCAACGAAGAGATGGCCGATTATACGGGCAAATGCACCGACGTTTCCGGCGACCTGAGCAGGATTACCGGCGTGGAGCTGATCGACCAGAACCCCATCGGGCGTTCAACTCGCTCCAACCCTGCGAGTTACATCAAAGCTTTCGACGAAATCCGTCAGCTGTACGCATCGCAGCCCTTGGCGGTGAAACGTGGCTACAAGCCCGGATTTTTCTCGTTCAACGTGGAAGGCGGACGCTGCGACACCTGTCAGGGCGAAGGCACAGTCACCATCGAGATGCAGTTTATGGCCGATGTGCACCTCGTTTGCGAGGACTGTCACGGCAAACGTTACAAGGAGGACACTCTCGAAGTGCTGTACAACGGCAAAAATATCTTCGAGGTGCTCGAAATGACTGTGGATCAGGCGATAGACTTCTTCGCTGCCGACACTGCCGCCACTCCGCAGCGCATCGTGGAGAGGCTGAAACCCTTGCAGGACGTAGGTTTGGGATATCTCAAGCTCGGGCAGTCGTCGAGTTCGCTCTCCGGTGGCGAGGCGCAACGCGTGAAACTGGCGTCGTTCCTTGTGAAAGGCACCGCCACATCGCCACTGCTGTTCATCTTCGACGAACCTTCGACGGGATTGCATCTGTTTGACATACAAAAACTTATCACCTCGTTCAACCGTCTTATCGAGCGCGGACACTCCATTATTGTGATAGAACATCATCCTGATATTATTAAAGTGGCTGATTACGTGATAGATATGGGACCTGAAGGCGGTGTGGGCGGTGGCAACGTGGTTTTCGCGGGCACTCCCGAAAAACTGGTCGAGTGCAAGCAGTCGTACACCGCCAAATATCTCAAAAAATTCTTCGAGAAATAGGCGTTGCCCCCTATACTATATTATATATGTGTCGCAAATGCTGTGAAAATGGTGTTTGCCGACCATCGTCTGCCGTGGTAATAAACTGAATTATAGCACGGTGTGTCGGTTGTTTAATAAATTTCATAAAAATCTTCCTTATTTGTGAAAAAAAATGTATCTTTGCAACCTGTTACGTCGGGTGATGCGGATAATTGGCTCGCCGCCCAACTCGGCTGAATAAAGTTTTTTGAGCCTGCCAGTAAAATCTCTCTTAATAGTATGTATAAGATTGAGAATCACCCTATTTTGGACATCCCGCAAAGCGAGATAACCGAATTTCTTTACAATGGACAGAAAGTACAGGCGCGCAAGGGCTACACCATCGCCAAAGCGTTGCACGAAGCGGGATTTCCCGTGCACAGCCATTCGCTGCAAGGCCGTAACCGCTCGTTGGAGTGCGGTATCGGCAAATGCGGTGCATGCGAGATGCTTGTCGACGGCAAAGTGCGCCGTATCTGCATAACCCCCGTCGATGGCGTTAAAAACGTCGCCATGCTCAACCCCGACGAGGCAATGCCCGAACTCCAGCCTCAAAACGCCGATGTCCAGCATAAAATATACAAAACCACCGTCGCCATCGTGGGTGCCGGTCCTGCCGGACTTGCCTGCCGCGAACAGCTCAACGCTTTCGGCATCGACAATATCGTTATCGACAACAACGCCCGTATCGGCGGACAGTTCAATATGCAGACCCACCAGTTTTTCTTCTTCGAACGCGAGAAGAAATACGGCGGCATGCGTGGCTTCGACATTGCCAAAACCCTTGCCGGCGACAACCAGGAGGGCATTCTGCTCAACTACACCGTTTGGGACATCCTCGAAGGCTGCCGTCTGGCAATAAAGAACATCGTCAGCGGCGAACTGGCTTACGTTGATGCACAGCAGCTCGTTGTGGCAACGGGTGCCGTTCCTTTCATGCCTGCTTTCGAAAACGACGATGTGCCGGGCGTTTACACCGCTGCAGTGTTCCAAAAGATGATGAATCAGGAACATACGCTCCTCGGCAAACGTGTGCTCACCGTCGGTGCGGGAAATATCGGCTACCTCACTTCCTATCAGGGAATGCAGGCAGGTGCCACCATCAAAGCCATCATCGAGGCAATGCCCCGCGAGGGCGGTTTCCCCGTGCAGGCCAACCGTGTGCGCCGTCTCGGTATCCCCATCATGACGGGCTACACCCTCGTCCGCGCCATTCCCAACGACGACCGCACAGGCATTGTGGGAGCGGTTATCGCCAAATGCGAGAATTTCAAACCTATCGCCGGAACCGAGCAGGTTATCGACGATATCGACATAATCAATATCTGCACTGGCTTGACTCCTGACAACCAGCTGCTTACCAAAGGTCGCGAGCTGTTCGGCCACCGTGTTTACGGCATTGGCGACGCAGTGCGTATCGGCGAGGGTACAAGCGCTGTGTTGCGCGGAAAACAGGCTGCCTACGAGATTGCTCAGGACCTCTCCATCCGTTTCAACTACGACGAATATCTCGACATCTCCCGTCAATACATCGACTCGCAGCAGCATCCGGTGCGTATTTTGGAAAAACCAAACCTGCCTACCCCCGAGCGTATGCAGATGAAACCTTTCGTCCAGCTCGACTGTCTTTACGGCTTCGCCTGCAACCCCTGTACCTTCAGCTGTCCGCAGGGCGCTATCAGCAAGCCTACCACAAGTAGCACTCCCACAGTGGATTATGAAAAATGTATTGGCTGTATGGAGTGTGTCAACCACTGCCCGGGCTTGGCCATCTTCGGCTACAACACCGCCAAAAACTGGTGTTTCCTGCCTATAGAATACGCCGTGAACGAAGGCACCGAGGTCTATCTTGTCGACAACAACGGCAAGAAAATCGGCGAAGGCGTGGTGGAAAAGGTGATGAAGAAAGAGAACAAGACCAACGTGGCACGTGTGCATGTGGCTAATATCGAAGGCGTTATCACCGACATTAAAGGCTTCATCGCCAAAGACCGCTATCCTGAACCGCTGAACATGAAACCTCTGTTCGACGAGAAAGGCGAGACATATATCTGTCACTGCGAGGATGTTACACTCGAAGGCTTGCTTGCCGCCATCGGCAACCGCAAATATATCTCGGTCGACGAGCTGAAACATATCACCCGTATGGGTATGGGTCCCTGCCGCGGAAAACGCTGCATAGCACGTGCCCGTCAGACTTTGCGTGCCCACGGCATCGAAGTTACCGGCGACGCCACTCCGCGTGCACCGCTCAGCAATCAAGTTACCCTCGGCGATGTTTACACCGAAGGTCAGAAAGATGTGCTGGTGTTCCCCAAGAGCAACCAAGTTACCCGCGAGAGCGTGCGTGTGCTCATCGCAGGCGGCGGTATCGCTGGCAGCGGACTGTTCCGCTATTTCAGCGAGGCAGGTTTCAACCCTGTGATGGTGAACTACAACCGTGGCGCTTCGTGGCGTAACATCGGCGGCGGCCGTCCGGCCTTCTCCAACCCCGACATCGCCGACATCGCTCAGCATAACCACGAGATTTTCAAAGAGATATCCAAAGTCCATGACATCGGATACAAACCGACCCGTTATGTGAACCTCGTCCACGACGAAGCCACCTACAAATCCCTCGACGCCTCGCGCGCTTGGAGCGATGCCTATATGGTTGAACGAAAGGATTTTAAGAAAGAGATTTCTCCCCTTTGGGACGACACCAAAACCACCTATAGCCACGCCCTTATGACCCGCGACTGCTGGCAGGCAACACCCGGCCGTGTTATCGACTACATCCGCGGCATCGGCGTTTCGAAAGGCGGACGCTACTACGAGGACTGCGAGCTGCTTCAGGTGCAGCGCAACGGCAGCCACGTGCTGGCTCTGGTACGCACCCACGAAGGAAAATATGTGGAATACGACTGCGAACACTTTGTAAATGCAATGGGCTGGGGTGCAGAACGTTTCACCGACCAGCTGGGCATCGATACAGGTCTGTATCCAGTTAAGCACCAAGCCTTTATCACCCGCCGTCTGCCTATGATGGGCGTCAACGGCGATGCCCTCGACATGATTATCGACCGTCGTCATTACAAAGGCTTCAGTGCCGTTTACGGACAGCAGTTCCACCACACCGGCCAGATTATCGGCTGCGCTAGTCCCGACTGCGACAGCTACGAGGCTCGTCAGAACTTGAAATTCAACAGCAAGGAGTTCCTCGAAATCGTTTGCGAGATGTTCTGCGAATGGATCCCCAACCTCCGCGAGGTGGGCATCCACGCAGTGTGGGCAGGCTGGTACACCGAGCCGCGCTACATCGTCGACCCCGAAGTGGGACTGCTTGTAGGTCTGCGCGGACACGGCTTCATGCTCGGACAGTACCTCGCCAAACTGTATGTGGAGAAATACCTCGGACACGACGTGCCCGGTTATATGAAAGACCTCGCCATCACAGGCAAAGGCCTCAGCGAGAACGCTTTCAAATAATTTGTTTGACAAAATTTTTGACGGGGACGCACCATCTGTGTCCCCGTCTTTTTAAAAAAAAGCACTTTCGAAAGTCGGGAGGTGCGTTTTACAAAAAGAAAGAAATAGTTATGGCAAAAATACTTGTTACCGGAGGTGCCGGCTATATAGGCTCGCACACCACTGTCGAACTGATAAGTAAAGGATATACGGTGCTTATCGCCGACAACCTGAGCAACTCCTCCGCCGATGTGGTGGATAGCATTGAAAAAATTACCGGCGTGCGTCCCCTCTTTGAACAAATCGACCTTTCGGACAAAACTCAGGCAACGCAGCTTTTCGACCGTCATCCCGACATTGTGGCGGTAATTAATTTTGCTGCCTACAAGGCTGTGGGTGAGTCGGTTAGCGAGCCGCTGAAATATTACAACAACAACCTCTCCATCGTGTTCAACGTGTTGTCGAACATGGAACGCCTCGGCATCAAGAACTTCGTGCAGTCGTCGTCGTGCACGGTGTACGGCGAGCCCGACACGTTGCCCATCAGCGAGCAGTCGCCGTTGAAACCGGCCGTTTCGCCTTACGGCAACACTAAAAAGATTGTGGAGGAGATACTTGCCGACTGCGCCAAGCAGGACAAAGTCCACGCCATAGCCTTGCGCTATTTCAACCCAATCGGAGCCCATCCTTCGGGACTTATCGGCGAGCTGCCGCGCGGAGTGCCCAACAACCTTATGCCTTTTATCACGCAGACTGCCATCGGCATACGCCAGCAGCTGAGCGTCTTCGGCAACGACTACGACACCCCCGACGGCACCTGCATCCGCGACTTCATACATGTGGTGGATTTGGCCAAGTCGCATGTGGTGGCCGTGGAACGGCTTCTCAATGGCAAGGGCAAAGCCGCTTTCGAGGTGTTCAACATCGGTACCGGTAACGGCTTTTCGGTGATGGAAGTGATAAAGAGTTTCGAGAAGATGTCCGGCGTCAAGCTCAACTACCGCATTGCCGGCCGGCGCGAGGGCGACATAGTGAAAATCTGGGCCGACACCACGCTCTCCAACAAAGAGCTCGGCTGGAAAGCCCAACAAACCCTCGACGACATGACCCGCGACGCTTGGAACTGGGAGCTGAAGCTGAAAGAGAGGAAGTAAAGCCCTGAAAGGGCGAAATACTATAGGCAGGGGCGTAAGCCCCTGCTAAAAAAACACCACAAAAAAAAGAGACGCAAACCCTTGCGTCTCTTTAATTATTAATTATTAACTCTTAACTCTTAACTGAATTAAACTTCCCAAGTGTCGCCGCTGTTGAGCAGGTCGTCAACGCATTTGTATTTGCCGTTGGCTTTGCATTCGTCCATCTGATCCTCGTAGAGCTGGGTGTAGGAGACTTTCTTGACGTTGCGGATAACGCCGAGGGCAACGGGTAGGTTGCCGCTCATACGTGCCAGCATCATGTGGATACCGGCGTCCTCGGTGGTTTCGTCGTGTATCATGATGTCGTCGAGGGTGATGCCGTTCTCGCCGATGGTTACTGCTTCGAGGCAGCGTCCGTTGAAACGGAGACCTTTGTTTTTCTCCTTGCCGAAAATCATCGGTTTGCCGTGCTCGAGGATTATGGTGCGGTCGTCGCGAACCTCTCTGTCGGTGATGGCAGCGTGAGTTTTATCGTTGAAAATCATGCAGTTTTGGAGCACTTCCACCACGCTGGTGCCGTCGTGTTGGGCGGCGCGGGTCATTATGTCGGTGGTAAGGGCGGGAACGCAGTCGAGGGCGCGTGCGAAGAAAGTGCCCTGAGCGCCCATCACCAGCTCGCCCGGGTTGAACGGGTAGTCGATGGTGCCGAAGGGCGAGGTCTTGGTAATCTGGCCGAACTTGGTTGTAGGTGAGTACTGACCTTTGGTAAGACCGTAGATTTCGTTGTTGAAGATGGTGATGTTGAGGTCTTGGTTGCGTCGCACGGCATGGATAAGATGGTTGCCGCCGATGGCCATGGAGTCGCCGTCGCCCATATTGACCCACACGCTGAGGGCGGGGTTTGCCAGTTTGGCTCCGGTGGCTATGGCGCAGGCACGTCCGTGTATGCTGTGGAAACCGTAGGTGTCCACGTAATACGGTATGCGCGACGAGCATCCGATGCCCGATACCATCAGTATGTTCTCTTTTTTGTGCCCTGTTTTCGGGAAAGTGTTGAGCAAGGAGCTCAGTATGGCGTGGTCGCCACAGCCGGGACACCATTTCACCATCTGGTCGCTCTGGAAATCAGCTTTTGTATATTCGCGTTCTGCTTTTGGAACAAAATGTCTTTCTGCCATAACTTATTCTCCTAAAATTTTGGTGAAACAATCTTTTAATTCGCCCACTTCGAACGGAAGTCCCATTATTTTGTTGTATTGGTGCATCGGGCATTCGGGGAACTGTGTGCGAAGGTAGCCGGCGAACTGTCCGTTGTTAAGCTCGCAGACCACTATTTTCTTGTATTTGCGCAGAATGTCGCCGGTGTTTTTGGGCAGAGGGCAGATGTAGTTGAAATGGGTGTAAGCCACTTTCTTGCCTTCGTTGTTCATCTCTTCCACGGCGAGGGTGAGAGCGCCTGCGGTGCCGCCCCATCCGATGACGAGTAGGTCGGCGTCGGGGTTGCCCATAACTTCCTGTTCGGGGATGTAGTTGGCCACGCAGTTCACTTTCTCCTGACGGTTGTAAACCATCAGTGCGTGGTTTTCGGGATCTGTGCTGAGGGGGCCGTCGGGGCATTTCTCAAGTCCGCCCACACGGTGGCTGAGGCCTTCCATTCCGGGCAGAGCCCATTCGCGAGCGAAAGTCTCGGGGTCGCGGCGGAAAGGACGGTAGTTGGGGTCGTTGGGTTTTGCAAAACGCGGTGTGATGCTCGGCAGGTCGGCAACTTTGGGTATGCGGAACAGCTGCGAGCCGTTGCCCAGATAGCCGTCGGTGAGGAGTATGACGGGTGTCATGTGCTCCAGAGCCAGCTTGGCGGCGGTGTAAGCCCAGTAGAAGCAGTTGGCCGACGAAGAGGCGGCAACAACAATCATCGGGGCTTCGCCGTTACGGCCGTAGAGAGCTTGGTTGAGGTCGCTCTGCTCTGTCTTGGTGGGCAGACCTGTGGAGGGGCCGCCGCGCTGTACATCGACGACAACCAGAGGCAGTTCCACCATCACGGCAAGTCCGAGGGCTTCGCTCTTGAGCGACAGTCCGGGGCCGGAGGTCGAGGTGCAGGCCAGTGCTCCTGCGTAGGAAGCTCCGATAGCCGAGCAAACGCCGGCAATCTCGTCTTCGGCTTGGAACACGCGAGCTCCGAGGGCTTTGTGTTTGGCCAGTTCCACCATGACGTCGGTGGCGGGGGTGATGGGGTAGGAGCCGAGGAACAGTCTCAGTCCCGAACGTTCGGCGGCAGCCAGCAGACCCCAAGCGGTGGCCACGTTACCCGTGATGTTGCGGTAGCGGCCTTTGGGCATCTGTGCCGGAGCGGCTTCGACGATGTGGGAGTGGATGAGTTCCACCTTGTCGGCGTATTCGTAACCTTCGGTGAGAACGGCTTTGTTCAGTTTCACCACATCGGGTTTCTTGGCAAATTTGCGTTCGAGGTAGGCGAAAGTCTGGTCGAGCGTTTTGTGAGTCATGTAAAAGATGATGCCGAGGGCGAACATGTTACGGCATTTGTCGTAGGTTTTCTTGTCGGCGCCCTGTTCTTTGCCGATGCGTTCGGTGAAGGATGTTATGGGGGCTTTCACGATGGCGTATTCGCGTTCGAGTTCGTCGGTGAACGGGTCGGATTCGTAACCGGCTTTTTTCATTGCCTCTTCGGTGAAAGTGTCGATGTCAACTATCACCACAGCGCCTTTCTTGGCCCATTTCAGGTTGGATTTGAAAGAGGCGGGGTTCATAGCCACAAGAATGTCGCATTTGTCGCCCGAGCTGTAGATGTGGTTGCCCACGTGCACTTGGAATCCCGAAACACCTGCGATGGTGTTGTGCGGGGCGCGAATTTCTGCCGGATAGTCCGGGAAAGTAGCGATATCGTTACCTGTAAGTGCCGATGCGTCGGAGAACAGCGTGCCTGAGAGCTGCATGCCGTCGCCCGAATCGCCTGCAAAGCGGACTACGAGGTCGTCTTTTTTAATTATTTGGTTTTCAGCCATATTTTTATGTTTTTTGTTTTTTATTTTTGTGATAATTAAAATGCAAATTTACCACTTATTTTTCGGAAAAACGACTTTTTCGTACATTATTTATTAAATGTTTCTGTTAATAAAAATAAGTGGTTGATTGATAAAAGGTTGGAAAGAAGGGGAGTGATGGGGGGAGGAAAACATTTGTTTGTCAGATTATCTTTCGTCAGTTTTCAAATTCGATTTCGTCGATAGAGACAATCGGGTCGCCTTCTAATTCGATAATGTCGTACTCTTCGAGGTGAGTTTCGGTTGTGTAGAAAGTGCCAATGCTTTTTAAGGAACTATCTAAACGATATGTGCCTTTTTCCGAGTCTATCAGCTGCATTGTGGCGGTTTCAACACTATCTTTGAGGCCGATATATGAGAAACGGAAACTGCCGTCGGATAACTCCTCAACCCCTTTCAATTGGTAGGGCCAAAAGTCTCCGCATGCAGAGATAATCGCTCCTTCGGTGAGATAGAGACCGCATCCGTTTATGTAATAAAGATAGTTTTTGCCTTTGTAGCGTCGCACTGGGTACCAATGTCGCGGAGTCTCGCCCAACGAAACATGATTTAAAGTCTCGCCCGATTCAGCCAATTTGTCGGTGAATTGGTCGCCAAAAATGGATTGTATTTTGTGCAACGTGCTGTCGTAAGCCATTGTTCCACGAGTCCTTAGGTAGTATGACAAAACAATCTCATTTGAGCTGCCGTCCATCTGCTCCTCGTACACGCAACTGCGGTACAGTACAGTTTTTCCGTTATCAGAGAATGGATTTTTGATTTCCCAATAGCTGTAATCATCTGCCCAAAGTGTGTCTGGATTTGTTGCTGTTGTAGCGCTGGCAATGAATCCGGCATTGTTTGCTGTTCCGCTCTTGCAGGCGGTCATTGCGACAAGGATGATAAGTGCGGAGTAAATTAAAAATGCTTTTTTCATAGATTTCTTTTGTTGTGAAGCAAAGGCTTAATATAGATGACTATTGTTCAATTTTTCAAACGCATATAAACGGTATTTTCTTTGCGAACTCCGTTAACTATTTTGTGTCCCCTAACATATAGCCAGCCTCCTAAATCGAAGCAGTAATCTTCTATGTAAAAATTCTTTGGAGCATATTTTCCAATTTCCACGGGTAGTGATACGCCATATCCCCATCGGAAGAGATGCAAAGTGGGCAATTCATCATTTTTCCAATCAACGGTTGCTAAATAATAAGCGCAGCAATTGTACTCTAACTGTTTGCCAACTATTGACCCCAAAGGACGAAAAAGGGTGTCAAAGAAAGCAATGCGATGGATGCTTGAAAGGTTGCTAGAATCTTTTATTTTATACTCATATTCAACAATATAAGTGTTGCGATAACTGAGAATGTTCTTGTTCCACAACAGTTCAAAGTCGGAATCATTTTTTTCAGAATTGATAAGGTTGCGTAGCATACTATCTATGAGTAAACTGTCTGTCGGAGAAAAATTAAAAGGCTTAAAAGGAAGGCAAGAGCAATAAACCATACTTTTTATGGCTTTATTGTAGTCTTCATTGGTACTGCGTACAGCAGTCAATTTTCCGCTCTTGCATGCGGTCATTGCGACAAGAATGGGAAGTGCGGAGCAAATTAAAAATGCTTTTTTCATTTTTGGAGGGCGTTTGGATTATTGTTTCAATATTTCGCAAATTTTGTCTTCCCTGATGATTTTCGGTGCGGATTTTCCGGCCAGCACAAGTATTTTCTTGCCGTTGCGGTAGATGTGCAGCTGTCGCGAGCGTACCACGGCGGTGAGTTCGGGGTCGTCCTGTATGGCGGTCCAGATAGGGTGGTAGATGCCGTCGTTGTCGAACAGCTTTTTCTGCAGGTGCGAGCACATTTCGGAGGTGTCGAGGGTGAGCATGATTTTGGGACTTTTGAAAGTAAAATAACGCTGCAAGGCGGAAGATATTGCGTGGGTCGTGTTCTAAATAATTAAGTCGTCCATGTTCAAAAAAATATGTGGGTGGGCGGAAAAAGTCATTTTTTTTGTGTAAATTTGCGGTTGTGTTACAACGGGTGAAAAAGTCCTGTTGTAGTGTTTAAATTATTGATAACGAATTTTTTACGTCAGTTATGAAACGAATTCTCTTTTTCGCTCTTGCAGTGGGTGCTTTCTGCGGACTTTTCGCCCAGACGCCCAACGTAACAATAAAAGGTACCGCCGCCAACGCGGGCGGCAAAGTGATACAGCTTTTCCGCTACTCCGATGTCATTTCGATGAACGAGGTGCTGCTGGCCACCGACACCATCCGCGACGGCCGCACTTTCGAGCTGTCGGCCTATTTCAACTATCCCGCGCTGGTGTTCCTGCAGGTGGAGAACTACTCGCAGTCGTTCTACGTGGAGCCTTCGCGCACCTACGAGGTTGCCATCCCCACTTTCGACTGGAATCTTGACGAAAAGGAGAATATCTACCTTGCCGGCGAGGCGCTGCCCGTGGTGTTCCAGAACCTGCCCGCCACCGACATCAACTTCTCCATAGCCCGTTTCGACAGCGTGGCGTCGGTGCTGTTGCAGAAATACAGCCGCTCGCTTGACAAACGCTATCGCGCCAACCGCAAATATGTGGATACCCTTATTATGGAAATAGAGAAAATGGTGCCTGCCACCGGCAACCAGTATTTCGACCGCTACCGCGAATACAAACTGGCCGAGATACGTTTCGCTTTTGGCTACGAAAGCCGTAAGAAAATGGTGGACAAATACATAGCCCAGAAACCCATCATGTACTACGACGAAAACTATATGTCGCTGTTCTGCTCCATCTATTCGCACGTCATCAGCAAAGGCATGAAAAACGTGCCTATCGAGCGTCTCTCCGACTGGATCGACAACCTCGACGTGCACACCTACATCGACTCCATCGGCACCAACGAGTTGCTGCGCAACGAGCAGGTTCGCGAGTTGGCCGCCATCATAGCCATGAAGGAGTCGTACTACGATTTCCGCAACTACAACTCCACTTCCGTGATAGAGATGCTGAAACGATTGGTGAGCAACACCAAATTCAAGGAGCACAAGCCCATTGCCGACAATCTGGTGAAGAATTTCGAACGCGCGCAGGACGCCGCCACAGCCAAGGTTGCCGTGGAGCTGCCCGATGTGGACAAAAAGATGGTGAGCCTCGACAAATTCCGCGGCAAATGGGTTTACCTGAGCTTTGTGCGTGTGGGCGAACCTTCGTCGCTGAGCGAGATAGAGACCATGGCACATTTCTACGACACCATCACCAAGACTTGCGACTTGGATTTCGTGACCATCTCGTGCGACCGCGAGTTCCAGAAATTCTACCATTTCCTGCGCAACTCCAAAAACAGCGAGAAATACACCCGTTGGACCTGGCTGCATTTCAACAACAATTTCGAGCTGCTGCGCCAGTTCAGCGTCTATACCTACCCCCGTTTCGTGCTTATCGACCCCGAGGGCAAGATACAGAACCTCCACGCCCTGATGCCCGCCGAAGGCTTCCTCGTGGCCCCGCTTATCCGCCAGAAAGACGAGAAAGGCATGGAAGAAATCAAATACCTTAATAAAAAGGAATACGAGAAATAAAAATGATTTAATAAAAAAGAAAGTTGTTCTAAATTTGTGATTTGGTATGCAAAGTTATAATTTGGGTTTTATTTCGGATGAGAACATTTTTAATCATGTTAAGCAAACTGTTTTGCGTTATAGCGCAAACATCGATTTAAAAGAGTTTAATAAAAATATAGTTGATCCTATTAAACTTACGTTTGACGCTAAAGTATATGGTCGTTCGATTGAAGAGGTCGTGGCTTCGGAATGCATGCGTCAGATGGATAAGTCTAATAACAATCATATAGGCTATTTTCATCAAAACTTATTCCAATATGCTGGAAATGGTTGGAAAGTTCCCAATGAGGGTTTCGATGTTGTAAACGAAGAACAGCATATTTTTGTTGAGATGAAAAACAAGCATAATACAATGAATTCTTCGGCATCGCAGAAGACTTATATGAAAATGCAGAATAAAATACTTCGTGATAGCCGTGCCACTTGTATGCTTGTTGAAGTTATAGCTACAAAATCGCAGAACAGAACGTGGGTTGTGTCGGTTGATGGAGAACAATTCAATAATGATCATGTTCGCAGAGTCTCTATAGATAAATTCTATGAAATTGTTTTTGGTGATTCTGAAGCATTTGCGAAATTATGTCGCGCTTTACCGCTTATTCTTGATGATGTCGTAGAAACTATGAATCATGAAGCAAATCAGAACACGGTATTTGCAGAACTTTCAGCAATATCTTCAGACATTATCAAGAGTCTATACCTGCTTGCATTCAAGACGTACGAAGGATTTGATAATTTCTAACAATGCCAACATTTTTATCTGCAACTAACTTGGCCGATTTAACTGGCACATCACTCGCTACAACTCAAAGGTGGGGTGAAAGTGGTGTTTATCCTTATCATAGGAACGAGAAAGGCAAGGATGGATTTTTTATGGAGGATTTGGTGGATATTGAGCCAGTTAAAATGATGCTGAATTCCAATTGGGATGAAGAGTTCCATACAGCACCTTTGCGTGACTTTACTTCCGTTGAGTTGTTTGCAGGTGCTGGTGGATTGGCACTTGGAATGCATTTGGCAGGATTTCGTCATGTGTTGCTGAATGAAATGGATGCAATGGCATGCCAAACATTGAAGCGAAATCATTCAGACTGGAACGTACTCGAAGGCGATATTCGTAAAGTGGATTTTACACCACTCTGCGGCAAGGTTGATTTTCTTTCAGGCGGGTTCCCATGTCAGGCGTTCTCTTACGCTGGAAAGAAAGGCGGTTTGAGCGATACTCGCGGAACATTGTTTTTTGAGCTTGCACGAGCTGTGAAAGAAATCCAGCCGAAGGTGTTTATGGGCGAAAATGTGAAGGGTCTATTGTCGCACGATGACGGCAGGACGTTAGGCGTTATTCGAAATGCAATAAAAGAGTTGGGCTATACTTTGGTAGAACCGAGAGTTTTGAAAGCGATGATGTATCAGGTGCCTCAAAAACGAGAACGACTGATACTGATTGCAATTCGTAATGATATTTATGAAAAAGGCATCCGTTTTAAATGGCCGGATCCATATCATCGAGTAATGACGCTGCGAGACGCTTTTTTTAGTGGAGAACTTTTTGATGATGATGTGCCTGCCTCGGAAGGCCAAACCTATCCTGCAAAAAAAGCTCGAATAATGGCGATGGTGCCCGAGGGAGGGGATTGGCGCGATTTGCCAATTGAAGAACAAAAAGAATATATGGGCGGTAGCTTTTTTTTGGGAGGCGGCAAAACTGGTATGGCACGTCGCCTTTCTATGGATGAACCGTCACTGACATTGACTTGCGCTCCAGCACAGAAACAGACGGAGCGATGTCATCCTACGGAAACTCGTCCATTGACAGTCAGAGAGTATGCACGCATACAAACGTTCCCAGATGATTGGAAATTTGCTGGTAATATGAGTGACCAATACAAGCAAATTGGCAATGCAGTACCAGTTAACCTCGCTTATGCAATAGGACGCTCATTGATTCGTCTTTTTAACGATATTGATGCTCAAAATCCAGAAGAGACACAATTTGAAGATGCATATAAAGCAGCACACGATATGTTGCCACCAACGCTTTTTGAGTTAGATATGTTTGACTTGTACAATCAGTATCCAAACAATACCAGCATTGTCAATAATCCTAAGGTTCGAAAAAGACGTGGCTATAAATACAACCTTGATGATTCCAAAAATGTATTAGTCTGTTTTGTACCGGACAAGTACATAGTTCCGTACACAACTCAGAACGCAAAGGCATATTTTACTGGCAAAAAATTTCCATCCACGGTAAAACTTAATAAGTTATACTATTTTATGCCATACGCAAAAGGGAAAGGTATCCGAGATTTATATCAGATTGAGGTGGCTCGCGTTGGTACAAAACACGAATTTGTCGAAGATGCTGATAAAAATGATTTCCGATTAGTGTTTGATATCAAGTTTGTAAAACAGTTATTTGAGGACTATAAGCCAATCAAACTTGAAATTTGGCGAACATTTACGGACACTAATTTGAGGTCGATTATGGCACTGTGAACCCCGTCAGACTTAAACAAATCCGTGTGTAAATGTAATCAGTGGTCTGAAAATATGTGAGCGAAGCGAACAAAATCTACAAGATTTACAAGATCTCGCGAAGCGAAGCTGAGCAGGAGAACATATAAAGATTTACCGCCATCCGTGTCCATCCGTCTTATCCGTGATCTTTCAAAACCGCAATTCGTGTTCTTTTTCAAATTTTTTCTTGCATAATTGCAAAAAAAATCGTAAATTTGCTAACTCAAAAATCCGCATATAAAGCCTTGTTTTATAATGCAATACGTTGTTTAACAGGTTTTTATATATGAGGTTGGCGAGTGTGCGAGCCGCCAAAAACGGCAGTGCCTTATATTTTGAAAATAAAAAAACGCAATAAATAACACAATATCTAAAGAGCAGATGAAAGTATACAAGACATCAGAAATCCGCAATATTGCCCTTGTAGGAGGTGCAAAATCGGGAAAGACAACTTTGGCCGAAGCTATGGCCTTCAACGGCGGCGTTGTGAATCGTCGTGGCACCGTTGACGACAAAAACACTATTTCGGACTACCGTGAAATAGAAATCGACCGTAAGAACTCGGTATCCACCAGCTTGCTGTACAGCGAGTTCGGCGGCAAAAAAATCAACATCCTCGATGTTCCGGGTTTCGCCGATTTCCAGGGCGAGCTCGTGGCCGCCTACAGCGCAGTGGAGACTGCCGTGGTTGTGGTCAACGCACAGAACGGCATCGAAGTGGGAACAGAGATAGCTCACCGCTATTCGCAGAAAATGCACATGCCCATGATTTTCGCCGTCAACCAGCTCGACGCCGAAAAAGCCAACTTCGACGAAGCTGTGGCCCAGCTGAAAGATTTCTTCGGACCCAAATGCACCGTTATCCAATATCCTGTAAATCAGGGTGTAGGATTTAACAGCGTTATCGACATAGTGCTTAACAAACAGCTTACTTTCAAAGGCGACAAAGTGGAGATGAGCGACATACCTGCCGACCAAGCTTCCAAAGCCGAAGAGATGCGCATGGCCCTCGTTGAGGAAGCCGCCGCTGCCGACGACGAACTGATGGAAAAATATTTCGAGGACGGCGACCTCTCGCACGAAGACCTCACCAAAGCCCTGAAACTGGCTCTCGACAAACGCGACATATTCCCCATCCTTTGCACATCGGCAAAAGAAAATATGGGTGTTGCCCGTCTGCTCGAATTCATCAACGACAACGTTCCCGCTCCTTGCGAAGTGATAGACAAACCCAAGACCAAAGCCGGCAAGGCCGTCGGTTACGACGTGGCCAACCCCACCATCGCTTTCGTTTTCAAAGCTGCCAACGAACAGCACCTCGGCGAACTTTCGTACATCAAAATCATGGACGGTGAAGTTTCCGAAGCCATGGATCTGGTGAACAGCGTCAACCAAAGCAAGGAACGTCTGTCGCAGATTCTCATCTGCGCCGGCAAAAACCGTCAGAAAATCGAGAAAGCCGAAGCTGGTGACATCATCTGCACCATCAAGCTGAAAGATGTGAAAATCAACCATACTCTTACCACCGCCAAGAACACCGACGACGTTGTTTGCGAAATCGAGTTCCCGACTCCTATCTACACTGTAGCCGTGAAGGCCGCCAACAGCAGCGACGACGAGAAAGTGGGCGCCGCTCTGAAAGACATCGTAACCTACGACCGCAGCCTCACTCTCGAGAACAGCCGCGAGCTTCGTCAGACCATCCTCGGATGTCAGGGCGAACTGCACCTCAACACCGTGAAATGGTATTTCGAAAACCAGTACAAACTGGCTGTCAACTTCACAGCTCCCAATATTCCTTATCGTGAAACCATCACCAAGAGCGCCGAAGCTATGTACCGTCACAAAAAACAGTCCGGCGGTAGCGGCCAGTTCGGTGAAGTTCACATGCTTATCGAGCCTTACTACGACGGTATGCCCAACCAGACCAAGTATCCCATCCGCGACACTCAGGAATATCCGCTGGAATGGGGTGGCAAGCTGGTGTTCAACAACTGTATCGTAGGCGGCAGCATCGACGCACGTTTCATGCCCGCTATCCTCAAGGGTATCATGGAAAAGATGGAGCAAGGTCCTCTTACAGGTTCCTACGCCCGCGACATCGTGGTGAACATCTACGACGGTAAGATGCACCCCGTTGACTCCAACGAAACCGCTTTCAAGATTGCAGGACGTACCGCTTTCCGCGAAGCCTTCAAACAGGCTGCTCCTAAGATCAAGGAACCCATCTACGACATCGCCGTTACTGTTCCCACCGAAAGCCAGGGAGGCGTTATGACCGACCTTCAGGGACGTCGTGCCATCGTTATGGGTATGGATGCCGAAGGCAAATACACCACCCTCAGGGCAAAAGCCCCGTTGGCCGAGATGAACCGTTACTGCACCGCCCTGAGCTCGCTCACCAGCGGCCGCGGTACATTCACCATGACCTTCAGCGGTTACGAACTCGTTCCCACCGATGTTCAGCAGGCACTGCTCAAAGCCTACGAAGAACAGGCCGCCGAAGAGGAATAACCTTTTTAAGTTTGACTTTTATGGAGGATGTCTCTTTGATTGCGGCATCCTCCTTTTTTTAAAAGAACGTTTATGATACGCAAAAAAGAAGACATGGAACTCTTGCACGTGGAGAACTCGGGCAACGTGAAAGGCGAACTTACAAAACAGTTTCTGCTTTACTCCGACGAAACCTACGGCAAAACCTCGATGTGTGCCGTTATCGAACTGCCCCACGGCAGCATGATTGCTGAACACGACCACACCATGGATGCCGAAATGTACTACCTGCTCGAAGGCGAGGCAGTGGTTACCGACAACGACGACACCCACTTGCTCCACGCCGGCGACGTGGTTTTCACCGGCGGCGGCAACCGCCACAGCATCCGCAACGAAAGCGGCACCACGATTCATTTTGTAGCTATTATTTTTAAATAAATGAACAATTTACAATTGACAATGAACAATTGACAATGCAAGGTTTCGGCACTTCGACAAGCTCAGTGACCTCGACTTGCACTCCCGGTGCCTGAGCCTGTCGAAGACACCAATCACAGTTCACTGCTCACAGTTCACACATCACTATAATATGAAAACCAACAAAGCCAAGACTATCAACGACCCCGTCCATGGTTTCATCACCCTCGACAACGAGCTGCTTTACGACGTGGTGTCGCACCG
>JAEEGJ010006171.1_pt1 | contig 36359 bp, 32 predicted proteins | sample 8958761 | NCBI WGS metagenome assembly JAEEGJ01 (sample SAMN16246546, study PRJNA631951) | gut metagenome | biome: gut microbiome; feature: rumen; material: RS-attached | host: Bos | place: Iran: Karaj | collected 2018-10
CGGCTTCGCCGTCTTATATTGACGCACGAAGTGCGTGATTCTTTTCACTAGCCTCCCACCTAAAGGTGGCCATGCCCACATAAGTGCTAAAGCACTAAGTGGTCAAAGGTATTCTCTAGTCTCTCTAAGACTCACTGCTCGCACCTCGAGCCTTTTACTACATTTGAAGTATGAATAAAATCGCCGTGTTCGCTGGTTCGTTCGACCCCTTTACGTTGGGGCACCTAGACGTGGTGCGCCGTGCGTCGGCCTTGTTCGATACGTTGTGGGTTCTTGTTGCCCAAAATTCTTCGAAGCGTAACCTGTTTTCTGCGGAAGAACGCAAGAGCTTTGTCGAGAAGGCTGTAAAAGAGCTACCCAACGTGCAGGTGGCCTCTTTTGAAGGGCTGACTGTAGATTATATGAAGCAAGTCGGTGCGCGCTACCTTGTCCGCGGCATCCGCAATTCTTCCGATCTTGATTTTGAACAAACCGTCGCTTGGAACAACAAGGCTTTGTATGGCGATGCTGAATCCGTTTTTTTGCTGAGCGCTCCGGAGCACCTTTCTGTGAGTAGCAGCGTCGTGCGTGAACTTTTGGCAAATGGCGTGAAAGATGCCGCACTTCTTTCTAAATTTGTGCCCGAAATTATTATTCACGATATAGTCCGCAATAAAGGGGACCAATGAAACCTTTTAGATATCTGGCCAAGCCCATTCGCGTATTGCTCCTTGCGAACCTCGTCGTGTTCCTGCTTGCTTTCCTGGTTGGTGGAATTTTAGGATTCCCGGGGGGCGGGTACGGGACTCTCCGTGATTACATCACGTATTTCGGGGCGTTTTTCCCGACAATCCCATTTGAGGCTTGGCGTTACTTTACCTACATGTTCGTGCATGTGGATTTTTGGCATTTCCTGTTCAATATGCTCATGCTCTGGATGTTCGGCGACGAGGTTGCTGAATGGATGGGCTCAAAGCATTTCACGGGAATGTACTTGTTCTGTGGCGTATTTGCTGCGTTCTTTAGTGTTGTCATGTGCCTCTTGGGGCTTACCAACAACCCGATTATCGGCGCAAGCGGCGCTTTGATGGGTATCTTTGTTGCCTATTACCGCTTTTTCCCGGAACGTCGCTTGCTCCTGTTCTTCTTTTTCCCGATGAAGATAAAGTATGCAATGTGGGTGATGGTCGCGATTGATGTGTTCATGGCTCCGTCGGGTGACGGCATTGCGCATTTGGCCCATTTGGGTGGCGTCGTGGCCGGGTTCATCTACATGTATTTGTACGAGGGCGGTTTCCGCCGGCTGTCGGGGAAGTTGAATTTCCGTGGCCCAAAGGTGAAGGTGTCTCGTGGGGGTGGAACCTCCCGTGACGAAGTGCGTACCGATGATTCGTCCGATGCAATCGAAGGTGAAGTTTTTTATGTGGACGAAGAAAAACGCATGGACGAAATTTTGAAGAAGGTCAGCCGTGAAGGTATTCACTCTTTGACGGACTCCGAAAAAAAGTTTTTAATTGAATCGGGCGAACGTCTGCGTCGCCGTAGAGGTATGTAATGAAAAAAGTTCTTGGTATGGGCGCAGCCCTGGTCGATATTTTGGCAAATGTAGATGATGCCTGGATTGAATCGCAAGGCGTGCAGAAGGGTGGCATGAACATGGTGGATTGGCCCCAGATGGAGAAGTTCCTCGGGGCTCTCGACAAGCCCTTGCGCGTGCCGGGTGGCTCGACTTGCAACACGATGGTCGGGCTTTCTCGCTTGGGGGGCAAGGCTGCCTTTATTTCGAAAATCGGTGACGACGAACTTGGAAAGCTTTTCCAGGAACACCTGAACAAGAACGGTGTGGAATCGAAGCTCGGTATTTCGGATGCTGCGACGGGTTGCGTGTTTAGTGCTGTAACTCCTGATGCGCAGCGTTCCATGTGGACTTACCTTGGCGCTTCCGACTTCCTTGCGAGCGAAGACTTTGTGCCCGCGCTTTACGATGGTGTGGGGCTCCTGTATGCCGAAGGTTATAGGGCGTTCAATGCGGATTGTTTCAAGAAGTCGTTTACGCTTGCCCGCAGTTTGGGCGTGGAAACGGCACTTGACTTCAGCAGCTTTGGTGTGGTGGATGCTTGCCGCAAACTGTTCGACGAACTCTTTGCCGAAAAGATGATTGACATTATCATTGCCAACGAAGACGAAGCCTTTGCCTATGCGGGAGTCAAGGAAGAAGCGGCTCTTGATGTGCTTGCAAAGAAGGCAAAAGTCGCTGTCGTGAAAATCGGCAAGCGCGGTGCCTTGATCGCCAAGGATGGCCAGGTGACGCACGTGCAGGCGGGTCCTGCCAAGGCCATTGATACGACGGGTGCCGGTGACCTCTGGGCGTCGGGATTCCTGTACGGCTACATGAACGGCTGGGATATGGAACGCTCCGGCAACCTCGGCAGCATCGTCAGCAACGAAGTTGTGCAGGTTATGGGCGCACAGATTCCCGATGACGGCTGGACCCGTATTTTGAATAGCATGAAGTTATAGCCATCGAATATCAAGTTTTCTTTTGTTTGCGGCGCAATCCGTAAGGTATGAGTCTATGAGAACTTGATAGGGAATGCCTATTTCTTTCGCCATTTTTTTGAAGTAATCAATTGTTTTTGCATTTAATCTTATGGTAATTTGTTTTTTAAGAATCTTGGCGTAAGGATTCTGTACTCCGTTCATTTTTGAAAAATCGTATTCGGCTTTCATTAGTAAACTCCTTTTCTTTCGTTCCAGTAGTATTGAATTTCTCGTTGAGTTGCTTTTCTTGCGCTGATTATTCGATTAATAATTTTATTGCCATTGTTTTCTAGGCGTTCTGTAAAAGCAATGACTAATGTTTTTAACGTCATTGATAATCCGATAAGGATGGATCTATCCTCCAACGACGAATGTTCTGCGTCATAGAATACTTTGGCATATTCGTCTTCGAAACATGTTTTTGCTTCTTCAAATGATATTCCATGTTTCTTTTTGTTTGAGGTGTTTTTGTTTTCGTTCCACTCGAATTCTATTTGCATTGAGAATTCTCCTGGATAATTATAATATAATTATAAACGATTGAAAAAACAATCTGTTTGTCTTTTTTTTTCATAATTTCCCTTTGCAGTTTGTTGATGTTGGTTGCTTTTTATTTTATAGACGTTTTACAAAGGAAAATTGTCCAAAAAAATGTGTAAAAAACGACAATAACAAAAGAACCGCCTTGTTTGAACAAGGCGGTTCTTTTGTTTAAGTGCGAGTGCTTTTTACTTCACACCAATCAGGCTAAGGTCGCGGACTGCGCCCTTGTCTGCACTAGAGGCCATGGCAGCGTATGCCTGCAGGGCCTTGGACACCACGCGGTCGCGGTTTTCCGGCTGCCAAGCCTTGGCGCCACGTGCTTCCATTTCCTTGCGGCGTTCGGCCAGCTCTTCGTCGGTGAGCTGCACGTTGATGCTGCGGTTCGGGATGTCGATTTCGATGACGTCGCCCGTGTGAACGAGGCCGATGTTACCCTTGTTGGCGGCTTCCGGAGAAGCGTGGCCGATGGAGAGACCGCTCGTACCGCCGGAGAAACGTCCGTCGGTAAGGAGGGCGCAAGACTTGCCGAGGTGACGGCTCTTGAGGTAAGAGGTCGGGTAGAGCATTTCCTGCATGCCGGGGCCACCCTTCGGGCCTTCGTAGCGGATCACGACCACGTCGCCAGCCTTCACCACGTTCGGGTCGAGAATGCCCTTCACGGCATCTTCCTGGCTTTCGAACACCACGGCGGGGCCGGTGAACTTGAAGATGGATTCGTCGACGCCGGCGGTCTTCACGATGCAGCCGTCCACGGCGAGGTTACCGTACAGAACAGCGAGGCCGCCATCCTTGGTGTAGGCGTGTTCGCCGTCGCGGATAGCGCCGTTAGCGCGGTCGAGGTCGTGATCGGGGTACATGAAGTTCTGCGAGAAGGCGACCAGGTTGTATTTGCGGCCCGGGCCGGCGAGGTAGCGCTGCTTGGCTTCGGCGGTCGGGTTACGCTTGAGGTCGTTCACTTCGAGGGCTTCGCCCATCGTAGCGGCGTGAACGGTCTTTGCATTCTTGTGGATGAGGCCCATGCGGTCGAGTTCGCCCATGATGCCCATGATGCCACCGGCGCGGTTCACGTTTTCGATGTGGATGTTGTGAACGGTCGGGGCCACCTTGCAGATGCACGGCGTGTTGCGGGAAAGGCGGTCGATGTCCTTCATGGTGAAATCGACGCCCGCTTCCTGGGCTACGGCGAGCAGGTGGAGCACGGTGTTGGAGGAACCGCCCATGGCGATGTCGAGGCGCATGGCGTTTTCGAAAGCGTCCTTCGTGGCGATGCTGCGCGGGAGGATGCTGTCGTCGTTCAAATCGTAATACTGGTGGCAGAGTTCCACGATGCGCTTACCGGCGGCTTCGAACAGCTTCTTGCGTTCGGCGTGGGTCGCGACGATGGTGCCGTTGCCCGGGAGGCTGAGGCCGAGGGCTTCGGTGAGGGAGTTCATGGAGTTCGCGGTGAACATACCGGAGCAGGAACCGCAAGTGGGGCAGGAGTTCGCTTCGATGGCGGCCACGTCTTCGTCGCTCACGGAACTGTCAGCGGAATCGATCATGGCGTCAATCAGGTCGAGGGCGCGGTCCTTGCCGTCCTTCGTGGTCACGTGGCCAGCTTCCATCGGGCCGCCGCTGACGAAGATTGCGGGGATGTTGAGGCGCATGGCGGCCATGAGCATGCCCGGAGTCACCTTGTCGCAGTTAGAGATGCAAACGAGGGCGTCGGCGCGGTGGGCGTTTGCCATGTATTCGGTGGAGTCTGCAATCAGGTCGCGGGAGGGGAGGCTGTAGAGCATGCCGTCGTGGCCCATGGCGATACCGTCGTCCACGGCGATGGTGTTCATTTCCTTCGCGACGCCGCCGGCGGCTTCGATCGCGCGGGCGACCACCTGGCCCAAGTCCTTCAGGTGAACGTGGCCCGGAACAAACTGGGTGTAGCTGTTCACCACGCAAATCACGGGCTTACCAAAGTCTTCCACCTTGGTTCCTGTTGCGTGCCACAGGGCGCGTGCACCGGCCATTTCACGACCTTCCATAGTCTTGAGCGAACGAAGTTTCGGCATTTTTTATCCTCTTTTTTTGTGTGGCAAAGCTAGAAAAATGGGGCTTGCCAATTATTCTAACTTGAAATATAGCAAAAAAAGGGCATTTTGCTTTTGTGGCGGCGGTCACGTAATACGTGGGTTTGGGGGTGATTCGTTTCACAACATGTAAACAATGTTTGCGTTTATTTTCTTACTATACTATATTTTTGAATAAATTGAATATTTTGTTGTTACTAACCCCCCAAGGAGAAAATTATGAAAATTTTAAAAAAATTGCATTTCTTTCTTTTTGTGACCTGCCTTTTTGGAATGGGACAGGCTTTTGCGGCATGGGATGGAACTTCGACTGAGCAGCCAACTAAAGAAGGTGATTACTATATCATTGATACCGAAGCGAAGCTCGCCTGGTATGCGAAGAACTGGAGCCAAGGCAATGCTAGGTTGACTGCCAACCTGGATTTGGGCGGCAAACTCTGGACTCCGATTGCGGCAGGACAAGGTAATGCTAAATACAGTAAAATTTTCGATGGAAATGGCCATGTAATCAAGAACCTGTATATTAATGGAACGGAACTTGCTCAAATAGACAAAAATTATGCCCAAAATCTTGGCTTTATAGGAACTCTTGGTAACGCTGATTCGAAAAAACCTGGTGGCACTGTAAAAAACCTAATTCTTGAAAACGTCGATATCCAGGCATCGACTAATGCTGGCGATATTTTAGGAAGGCAGGATAGTCAAATTTCTGTGGGCGCCGTTGTCGGTTGGATGGCAGAGAATACTCCGAACGTTGTTGATAATTGTGTGGTGGTTTCTGGAACAATCAGGACGACGGGTAACGGCCAAGGTGTCGGTGGTATTGTTGGTAACGCCAAGAATGGTACGATATCCAACTGCATGAGCCTTGTGGAAATCCGTACAAGTGGTAGTCAAGCCTATATCGGGGGGATTATCGGTATCACTAAGACGGACGTCACGGTTGCATCCTGTGTGTATGCCGGTCCTGGTCTTGTAAATACGGGCACAAATGGTGCTGTAGGTGGAATAACTGGAAACGTGTATTCCGGTAAAATGACTGCTACGGACGACTATTATGAAGGTGAAAATTATTATGAAGGTAATGAAGTTGGTGGTGTTGGTAGGAATTGTGGGAAAAACTGTACGGTGCATACAGAATCTGTTGAGCAGGTTTCTGAAAGCAATCAGGAAGAAGTCGTTTGTGTTTTGAATGGAATAGATTCGACAACCGGTGCTTGTAAAACGGAACCGTGGTCCTTGGGCGAAACGGGTCTCTCGCTGAATGGGTATGGTATCGATGGTTACAAGATTGTCTTCGATGCGAACGGAGGTGCCTTTGCCAATGGAAAGACCGATAAGGACAAGTTCCTTCAGTCTGGAATGTCGATTACTGCCAACGAAGTTGGCGTGCCGTCTCGTGAAAATCATAATTTCGTTGGTTGGGCTATGACCCGTGATGCAACCGCACCGGCAGCCGATCTCGGGACAGTTACCCAAACCGATACGATTTTTGCTGTCTGGGCTCCGGTTTATACTGTGACATTCAATGTTGCTCCGGGTGTTTTCCCTGAATCCGGCGAAAGCGCAAAGACAAAGCAGGTTGCTAGCGGCGATGTGATTACTGTTGAGGGGCTTGGAACCTTGCCGACATCCCGCTGCAAGACGTATGTATCGGGGACGGAAGGCGAATGCGCAACATACTCCTACTTTACCGGTTGGGCGCTGACTGAAGGGGCTCCCGAAAGCGACTCGGTTTCCCTGGATACAGTGCCCGCATCTGACGAACTTGTTTTGTATGCCGTATGGACCGATGTTGAAACCTATACGGTGACTTATAATGCTAATCAGCATGGTAGGACGACTGTGGATTATGTCCGCGTGGGTGCTGGAGATACGGTCACTGCTCCGACGGATCCGATTGCAGATAGTGGTTATGAATTTGCCGGATGGTTTACGGACGCAGAAGGCGAGAATCCTTATCAGTTTGCAGCGCAAATTCACGAGAGCATTGTTTTGTATGCAAAATGGGCTCTCGATACGTTCACGGTGACTTACGAAATGAATGGTGTGTCGAATGCGGGCGAAAATCCTGTTTTCTATACCATTGAAACGCCGACATTCGCCTTGGCTGCTCCGGCCGATTCTGAAGGCTATGTGTTTGATGGGTGGTTCTACGATGCCAATTTCACCAACCCGGCTTCCCAAGTGATTCAGGGAACGACTGGCGACAAGACCTTCTATGCCAAGTGGTCCAAGAAGACGTACAGGGTCATGTATCTGGCCGACAACAATTCCTATGGTTCCATTTCGGACCAGTTCGTTGAACATGGCTCATCCATCACTCTCGAATCCGCAGGCATCTTCCGCCGTGCAGGTTACGAGCAGAATGGTTGGTCGACAACTATGGGTGGAACAAAGGAATATGAATTTGGCGAATCCCTTACGGTTGTGGCTTCTGTTACGCTGTATCCGACTTGGAACTTGGCTACTTACACGATTACTTATGAATGCGATGGCTGTGTAAATAACTCGGCAAATCCGACAACCTATACCATTAATGATTCTACTAAGAATATAAAGTTTCCCCAGTCACGCGAGGGTTATGATTTCGGTGGATGGTTTAAAGAAACAAGTTATATGACAAAGGTTACGCAGATTAAGAAGGGTTCTTATGGTGATTTGACTCTGTACGGAAAGTGGATTAAGGTCTATACCCTTACCTATGAATTGAATGGTGGTACTAAGGCCAACAGCAGAACGTCTTACACGAGCGAAACCGAAACATTTGCTTTGGGAGAAGCAGAGGGTCGTGAAGGCTTCACTTTTGGTGGCTGGTTCGATAATCCTGACTTCGAAGGCGATGCTGTAACGGAAATTCCGCAAGGCTCTTCGGGTGACAAGACCTTCTATGCCAAGTGGGTGCCGGATGAACCGGTGGTGACGAACTATGGTGCTATCACGATAACCATGTATAGCGATGGGACCTCTGCTGCCGAACTGGATGGTTCTTCCAACGATACCGTCAATATTCCCACCGATGTCCAGGTGGATACGATCCGCTTTAACCGCGTGTTCAATAGCGGCAAGATGTCGACGGTGATGTTCCCGTTCACTATCGATACGAGCGAGGTGCATGGCGGCAAATTCTATGAGTTCGCTTTGCTTGAGCGAAATGGAGACAAGTGGACTGCTACGGTGAATCCGCCGGAAGCGGGAACCATCGTGGCTAACAGGCCCTATTTGGTGATGCCGTCCGAAACCGCTCCGCTGACCTTCGAATTGAATGGGCCGGTAACGTTCAACACGAGCGAAATGCATCCATCCACTAGTGGTGACTGGGTGTTCAAGGGATTGTATGTGTACAAGAAATTTACTGCGGGTGATCCGGAATTGGGCCGTGCGTATGGTTTTGCTGCCAGCAGTGGCAATGGTGTCGAAGTCGGTCAGTTCGTAAAGGCCGGTACCGGAGCATGGCTGCGCCCGATGAGAGCTTACCTGGTCTATAATGATGCTGGTGGCTTGACTCGTTCCATCAGCGCTTCTGCAAGGCGTTCGGTGAATGTCGCTGAATTGCCCGAGCTAATCGACGTGAAGGTTCAGGATGGCAAGGGCAAGGTTGTCGGCTGGGGCACGCTCGATACCAGGACCGGTGAATTCAAGGTGGATCGCTGGTATGACTTGCAGGGCCGCAGGCTCAACGGCAAGCCGACGACAAAGGGAACGTATTACAATAACGGCAAAAAGGTGATTGTGAAGTAGTTTGACTGTAGTCGTAGAAAAATTCTTTGCACTTTTACGGATAGCCCTAAGCTCCTCTGGCGAGGGGCTTTCCGTTTTTCCGGTGTGTAGCGAAAAGGAATGGCTTGAATTGCAAAATATTGCGACCAAGCAAAACTCTCTGGGGCTGACCTTTAAGGGGATTTCCCGCTTGCCTGCCGAAAAACGCCCTCCGCTTGGCTTGTTGCACCAGTGGGCGTGTGAGGCGGAGCTCATCAAGGGCCATAATGCGATGCTGAACCGCGAGGCGGCGCGCTTGACGGATCTTTTTGTTGCGCAGGGGAGGCATACGGCGATACTCAAGGGGCCTGCCAATGCGCGGCTCTATCCGGACCCGTACAGCCGTCAGGGTGGGGATATCGATATCTGGGTTTCGGGCGGCCGGGATAAAGTTATTGGCCTGTTGGGCCAACTCGGTTTGGATTATGTTCGGGATCCGAAAATTATTGAGGCAAAACACCATGTACGCCTTGCCCGAAGTTCTCAAGAATGTGACGTAGAAGTGCATTTTAGCCCTGTTTCCAAGAGCAGGAATCCTTTTGTGTGTTCAAGGCTTCTGCACTACTTGGAAGACGAAATCAAAAATACCGAGAGAGTGCCAGAGGGCTTTTACGTCCCATCGCTCCGCTTTGCGCTCGTGATGCAACTTTCCCATATCCAAAAGCATTTTTTGCACAACGGTATTGGCTTGCGGCAACTGACGGATTACTTTGTTCTTTTGCAACATTCAACTCAAGAAGACCGTGACGAGGTGGCTTCGCAGTTGGTGCGGCTTGGCCTTGCTCGGACTTGTGCTGCCTTGATGTGGGCGCTTTGGCACGTATTCGGCCTGGAGCACGACCGCATGCTTTGTAAACCGGACAAGATGCGCGGCAAGTGGTTGCTTGAGGATGTGCTTGCGGGTGGCAATTTTGGATTTTATTCTAAAAAGGGTGAGTTGGGCTTTTTGCGCGGATGGATTTGGAAAAGGTGGCGGTCTATTCGCTTTTTTGCGTTTGACCCTGTTGAGACTGCTTGGAATGAATTCTATTATTGGAAATGGTTTTTTAGATCGATTGTGTCGCGAATAAAGTTGCGACGCCTGTCATTGAAGGGCTTGCACGGATGATCTCTCGGGTTTACAAGGTGGCAGAACATTCATTTTTTGTTGGATCCAACCTGCCGGATTCGGCTGGCGTGGACTTGTTTGCGTTGATGGACAATTACGAGCCCTTTGCTGTGCCATTTGAGGACGGCGATGTGCCGGAAAGCCCTTTGTTTACCCTTGCAGTCGAGCATTCTACGGCCTTGCCTGGATTTATCGAGGAAACTCGCCAAGAGGACGAGGGGCAGGAAATCCTTTGTGGTCATAGTGCAGATGGTTTGATCATGTTCAATTTCCGGTTGCGTGATGCGGACGTGGGGACACTCCTCTGTTCGCCTGGATATACGCAGGCTCGCCTGGTCGTGCCTAGCATTTCGAACCAGAATTCCGTGAAATTTGCCGTGAACAATTCCCTGATGGTGCTTTATGCCCTTGCGACGGCCAAACACGGAACAGCACTTTTCCACTCGGCGACAGTTGCTTATCATGGGAAGGGTTACATGTTCCTTGGCAAGAGCGGAACGGGTAAGAGTACGCATGCGCGGCTTTGGCTGCGTTACAACGAAGGCTCGGACTTGCTCAACGATGACAATCCCGTGGTGCGTTTTTTTGCACCGGAATCCCCGGCGGGCGTGGCGCACGCTGTGGTTTTCGGTTCCCCTTGGAGCGGAAAGACTCCGTGTTACAAGAACGAGAGCCTGCCTTTGGGCGGAATTGTGCTTCTTTCGCAAGCACCGTTCAACAAGATTGCGCGCCTGCGCGGAGTCAAGGCCTATGCGGCCCTAGTTCCCTGTATTTCGGGCAAGCGTTGGGAACGTGGAATTGCCGACGGGCTGCATTATACCGAGAACGCTTTGGCCTCGAATGTGCCCGTGTGGTATTTGGAATGTTTGCCGGACGAAGGTGCGGCGCGGCTTTGCCGTGAAACGATTGCGGACGGGATAGATGGCTAGCGATGAAAGCATAATGCAGGAAGCTATCCGCCTGGTGGGCGAGGGCGTTTCTGTCACGTTCCCGGTGAATGGCCGGAGCATGCTTCCCTTTATCGTGGGCGGCGAGGACAGCGTTGTGCTCGTGAAGCCCGAGAGCTTGAAAGTGGGCGATGTCGTCCTTGCGCAGGTAGAGGGCGGGCGGTATGTTGTTCACCGCATTGTTTGCCTCGATGGCGATGCTGTGACCTTGATGGGGGACGGAAATTTGGCTGGCCGGGAACATTGCCGGCTTGCAGATGTCCGGGCCCGTGCGACCCATGTGGTGAGGAAGGGCGGAAAAAGGCGCTCTTTGGACTCTTTGGGCGGCCGACTGGCTGCAAAAATTTGGTACGCGGTGTTACCTTTTAGGAGGTGGCTCCTGGCAATTTATAGAAGGATTCCGATATGAAATTGAAAAAAGGCTTTGTATTGCGTGACGTGTGTGGCGAAAAGGTGATTATGGGCGAGGGCATCGGTGCCCTGGATTTTGGCCGCCTGCTTTGCCTGAACGAAACTGCCGCCTGGCTGTGGGAAAAGGCGGAATCGCTAGGTGAATTCACTGTAGAAGCCCTTGCCGAGGCGCTTTGCGGCGAATACGAAGTGGACTTGGAACGCGCAAAAGCGGATGTGTCGGCGATTGTCGGCGAATGGCAGAAGGTTAAAGTAGTCGAATGAGCTATCTCGTCTGGCTTTGGCGCTTTACGCGGGGTTTCCGCCTGAACATCGCGGCTCGGGTCGTTATGGGGGCTCTCCGTGTTTCGCTCGGGCTCTTGATGGTCTGGCTCTCCAAGCGGTTTATCGACGAGACTATCCGCACGGGGAGCGACGACGATATTGTTCGCATGGTTGTGTTGCTTGTGCTGACCGTGGTGGGGAGCGTGGTGCTGCGCCAGATATGCTTTTACATGACGGCCGATGCGTCGGTCCGCGCGGCTAGCGGGCTGCGCCTCAAGATGTTCGAGGTCCTGTTCCGTCGCAAGCTCTACGATGTCAAGGAACTCCATTCCGGCGACATCACTTCGCGTTTTTCAAAGGATATCGAGACTATCAGCGAAGTTTCGATGGACACGCTCCCGCAGATTCTCGTGACCACGTTGCAACTGGTCGGTTCGTTCCTGCTGTTGCGCTGGTTCGACCCGAGGCTTGCCTGGGTGCTGTTGCTCTTGACGCCCGTGGCCGTGGTGTTTGGCAAGTTGATTTCGCATAAGCTAAAGAACATGACGCTTGCGATTCGCGAGAGCGAAAGCCGCATCCAGACGCAGGTGCAGGAGGGCATGGAATACAATGCTGTGCTGCGTTCGCTCGGCAGCGAGGGCTGGGTGACTGGCTTGCTGGATGAACAGCAGGGCCTGTTGAGACGCAATGTTTGCCGTCGGGCGCGCTTTACCATGGTGACGCGGTTGCTTTTCGGCTGTACGCTGGGGCTCGGCTACTTGGTGGCTTTTGTGTGGGGCGGAATCGGACTGCGCAACGGCGTTATAACCTTTGGTGTGATGACGTCCTTCTTGCAATTGGTCGGGCAGATTCAGCATCCGATTTTTTCGCTCTTGAATATGGGGCCCAAGGTGATACACGCCATGGCTGGAATAGACCGGCTGCAAGATTTGGAAAAACAGCGTGAATCCGACGAAAGTACGGACGAACCGGCCCAGGTCATGGACGGTCGCCTTGGCGTCCGTCTCGAGGACGTGAGCTTTGGTTACGTGGGGCAAAATCACGAGGCGATTGACCATTTCAGCTACGATTTTGAGCCCGGAAGCAAGGTGGCCGTGATGGGCGAGACCGGAGCAGGGAAGACGACACTGTTGCGGCTGTTGCTTGCCTTTGTGCGGCCGGATCGCGGCAGGATGCTGATTTATTCGCAGTGCAGCGCCGATGACGGGAGTGCTTCGGGGACTGTGGAAATCCTTTCGGAAAGAATGCGCGCCAACTTTGTGTACGTGCCGCAAGGCAACACGCTCATGAGCGGGACCATCCGGCATAACCTGCTGCTTGCAAAACCCGATGCCAGTGAAGACGAATTGCGAGAGGTGCTCCACTTGGCCTGCGCCGAGTTTGTCGATGACTTGCCGAAAGGAATCGATACGGAACTTAGCGAACGCGGCGGCGGCTTGAGTGAAGGGCAGGCGCAGCGTATCGCGATTGCGCGCGGTCTCTTGCGCCCTGGCAACATCCTCCTCCTTGACGAAATCAGTTCCGCACTCGACGAGAACACGGAACGTGAATTGTACGGACGCCTGTTCGCGGGCCTTGCCGACAAGACAATCATCCTCGTGACGCACCGCTCGGCGGTCGCTGAAATCTGTGACGACGTGGTACGGCTATGAGCTTCCATCCTATTCGGCATTTCATCACGATAACGAAGCACCGCAACGAAGTGGTTCGCCTCTGTTTCAAGGCGGGTATCGGTTTCCAGGGACTGTTTCACGACCTTTCCAAGTACAGCCCGACCGAATTTATTCCGGGAGCCCGGTATTACACGGGCGACCAGTCGCCCAATAACGGTGAACGTTTCGATAAGGGCTATAGCCTCGCCTGGATGCACCACAAGGGCCGAAACAAGCACCATTTCGAGTTCTGGTACGACTACGACATGAAAACCAAGAAACTCGTGCCGATGGACATGCCCGACCGCTACATCAAGGAAATGTTCTGCGACCGTGTGGCGGCCTCCAAAACGTACAACAAGGCGTACACGCAGGAATCCCCGCTGCTGTATTTGACCAAAAGTACCGCTCACGAAAAAATGACCGAGACGACTTACCGCAAATTACTTTATCTGCTCCAGATGCTGGCCGAGAAGGGCGAAAAGGAAACTCTCCGGTTTATGCGCCGGACGAAGAATCTGCCGGTGGAGTAGAATTCTCATTATTATTTACATGATATTTTTTTTTTGTAAATTGATAAATGTTTTGAATAAATCTGTTAAAAATAGCTATATTTAAAAAAGGTATGCAAGAACGTACGCAAAAACATCCAGATATTCATTTCGGAAAAGATGGCTTAGAAATTTTCTGCAAATTCTTTTGTTGGACTCTGACTTTTTTGCTCATTTGGATAAATTATGCAAATGATGCTAATGATGTGTTTAATAAATCTCTTGCTGTATCGGTTTTGGCTTTTTCATTATCCTGTTTAAGTAGCATTTTTCTATCTATCAGAGATAAGGAGTCAAAAGTTGCCAGGGTTTTTCACGTAATTTTTGTGGTAGGTTTCGCTATTACCACTTTGACTAGTTTATCTATAACTGCGTTCGAATGCAAATTTTTTTCAAAAGAACTTTGTTTCTACCATTTGTATTTTTTTGGAATTTTTTTATTTCTTGTTTTAGTTGATTTTTTAGTTGTTTATACTGATATTGATACTATTCCTAAAGAAACCGATGCTCGACAAAAAGCGTATGCGCGCTCTCTTAATGGGGGGAGATAATGAAAGCAATTGCTGTTTTAAGTGGAAAAGGCGGGAGTGGAAAAACCTCCCTGAGTTTGTGTATGGCTAACCTGCTGGCTGCTAGTGGTATTAAAACGTTGCTGGTAGATTGTGATTTTAGCACCAACGGAGCGACATATTTTTTTGAGGATATTCTTCGGTCCGCTGATGATTTTATGTCATTGCGAGATCTTGTCGATAATGGATCATCAACTGGGAAAATTGTTAATATAAAGCAAAATTTTGATTTCATACCATCTGTAACAAAAATAGATGGTCTGATTGTTGATCCTCCTCCTCAATCGAAATATTTTTGTCCATATTCGGATAGTATTTTTAGTAAATATGGAGTTGTCATTTTTGACTGTCAAGCAGGGTATTCGCCGATATTGCCAAATGTTTTGACTTTTGTAGATCAAACCTTATTTGTCATGGAGGCGGATGCAATAAGTTCGGCTTCTATTAGATCGCTTCACTTGAAAATAGGAAAATTGCTAACAAGTAAGTCGTATCAAGTATTCAACAAAGTTACAAGCGATGAATATGAAATATACAATAAGCTTTCTGGAGGGACGCTGTTCACAAATATTGAATCTGTTTTATTTGACTGGACTATAAGAAAGGCTTTTGCTTTATCAACGATTCCCGATATAAAAAATGTTGACAGCCGTTTTTGGGAACAAATAATCAATATTTGCAAGATTCTGTTTGTAGAACAGGATTTTCAAGATAAAATAAGAAATTTTTCAAAGGTTCTTTTTTCGAAGAAAATACAAAAAGAACAAGAAACATTAGAATATGAATTGCAGACGTTACAAACAAAAAAGGCAAAACAAAGACGTCTTGTCTATATGGTGACGATACCTATGTATACATTTATTGCTTTCGTTGCAGTTTTCTTTTTACTATTTGATGATAAAAAAGATCTATTGGCCCCTTATGATTTTAAATCAATGCTTATATTTGGAGTGACATTGTCTAGTATGATAATATCATTCTTATCAGTCTGGCTGTCAAAGCAAAAAAAAGATAATCGGATTCCTTTTATAAGACGCAGACTGGCTTATTTGTCAGAAATTGCAGAAAAATATAATTAGTTCTTTTCTACTTTTCCGAGATTTAATGCTTGTGCATTTGGTAAGTGCTATCAGATAATATTCAATTGTTGCTAAATGTATGAGTTTGTCATAGATGTTTTTTCATGTTTCCTCCAAAAAAAAACCGTATTTCATAGGATATATGAAATACGGCTCATCCATTGACCTTTCTTTTTTGTCTTAGGTGGGCTGGTCTGCCACCCTGTCATCCATTGACCTTTCTTTTTTATCTTAGGTGGATTGGTCTGCCACCCTGTCATCTGATGTACAATATATAAAATTAAAAATAAAAAGTCAAGAGCCTTAAATTTTTGCGATTATCGCGTTCAGGCTGAGGCCGCCGTGGCTCGTGACGATGTTTTTTGCGTCGGAGTTTTGTTGTGGGTCAAGTGCGGGGCATTCGTGCAGCAGGTTCGCGGTGCATGTGTATTTAGAGCCTGGGCGTGAATCGTCTTTGGGGGCGAGGATGGCGACCGTGAGTTGCTTGCCGCGGGGCGCAAGTTCGCGGGCAAGTTCTGCGAGTTTCTTGCCGATTTGCGTATAAAGTTTTGGTGCGTCAAAGTCGAGACGCTTGCCGTAGGGCGGGTTCAGCACGATGACGGGGGAGGATTCTCCGCAGAGGTCTGCAATTTCTTTTGCCGTGTAGCTGAAAAAGTCGCGAAGCTGCGGATTGACAGTCGGTGCTGCGCTGGGGGCGATGTTTGCGAGCGGGCAACATTCCACATTGTGCGTGATGATGCCGACCGCTTTTTCCGAAATATCGGAGGTGATGATTTTGTGAATCGTGCTGGAGATTGCCGCAGTCACTTCGTTCCTTCGCAATGACAATATGGAATCATCGTTCCCTTGCAATGACAATATGGAATCATCATTCCCTTGCAATGACAACTCGGTATCATTGTTCCTTCGCAATGACGGATTCGGGTTTGCGTTTGCCGAATTGACAATGTGGTTCCAGGTTGCGGGTTTGAACGCTGGCTGGTGCTTGAGCGCGAAGTCTCGGCATTTGCCAGGAATGAGCCCGTGTGCCATGTAGGCCGCTTCGAGGCTGAAGGTGCCACTGCCGGACATTGGGTCAATAAGAGTGATTAGTGGTTGGTGGTTGGTGGTTAGGATGGCGGCATTGAATGCTTCTTGGAGTATTGCGGCGGCGATGGTTTCTTTGAGCGGGGCGTCGTTCACGAAGCGTTCGTGCCCGCGCTTGTAGAGTTCTTCGCCGGCGAGGTCAAGCCAGAGGGTGCAACGATCGTCAATAAGCGTGACGTAAAGGTTTGAGGTATGAGGAACGAGGTCGCTCGCTTCGCTTTTCGGGGCGTTGCGGGGTGCCCCCGCAGAGGGGGTAGCGGAAGACCCGGTAGGGGCTGCAGCGAGGGGGAGGCTTCCCCCTTCAATCACCTTCTGCAAGCGTTCGGCGACGGCGTCACTGTGGTACAGGCGCGAATGTTTGCAAGTAACGTGAATAGTGGTTAGTGGTTGGTGGTTAGTGGTTAGGAAAAGTTCCCAGGGAATCTCGGCGGCTTTCTTTTCTAGCTCGCGGAAATTTTCGGCCTTGAAATCGGCGATGTGCACCAGGATGCGGTTGGCGATGCGGCTGTAAGCCACAGCTTTCCAGGCATCAACGAGCTTAGCAGTAAATTCAACCTTCCCGTCACCGGCAATTTTTATGTCAAGCGAGCTTGTGCCTTGATTTTCGACATTCTCTCGTCTTAAAAAGTCCATTTCCCTGACGAATGTTTTTTCGAACCCGAGCGGGACAACGGCCAAGAAGCGGTGAGGTTTTCCTATGACCTGCCGCTTGAGCCTTTTGTCGAATGCTGAATTTTTTTCCGGGGCGCTGTCCACGGGTTCAAATATAGTTTTTATGGCCGACTATTCAAGCGCATCGCATTCGGCGGCTTTTTCGTTTGTTTCTTCGAGTATTTTCTTGTACTCTTCGCGAGAGAGACTATCTAATGTTAAAATGGCTCGGATGTATGCTTCGTCTATTTGAACATCGCCATTGTCCTCGCAACTATACCAAGGAGGAATTCCGTAATCGGGTGTCGCTTCCCAATAGCTGTATTTTAAATTCAGGATGCAGTTGCGCTTTTCTTCTGAAAATGTTGCCCCGCGAGGACTTGCTAGGAGGGAATCCAGTTCTGAATTGACGAAATCTTTTGCGCGGGTTCTTTTCCGGCTATCTACAGCGTATTCGTAAAAATTTTTGTAATAGCTTTGCAAATGTATTGCGCAAGATTGCATTGCGGAAACGCATTGCCCAAGGAGTCCGGTCGTGTCATGGCTCATGACGGATAGTGTTCGCTCAATGTCAAAAGATGCTTTTTGGGGAGGTTCCCTTTTGACAGATGATGAACTTATAGGTTCCTTGCATGAAATCGGGGCTTTTTCGCTGGAGGAACTTGCTGCGCTGATTGAAGAACTTGAAGGTGTGTTATTGGAAGAACTGGATTTTGTCTGTACTTCGCTAGAACTTGAGGGACTTTCGCTTGAAGATGATTCTTCCGTTTTTGATGAGAGCTGTTCGCTGGAAGAAAATGCTTCGCTTGACGATGAATTTTGATTGGCGATGTTTGATGGGCCGACGGGAATACCACTGTTTGTGTCGGTACAACCGAACCAGTAAAATGCTGTGCACGAAAGGAATATTTTTCCCACTATGTTATGAATTTTTTTGAGCATGAATAATCCCCTTTAGGTATGAAGCCGGTTTAATTGCATTTTTCCATGCCTTGATTGATTTTTTCGAGAGTGCTTTTGACGGTTTCGTAATAATCTTCTTCTTTTCGCTGAAGGGCTTCTATGTAGGCGTCATCAATGTGAACTTCGTTATAAAGGGAATAGCCATTGCCATTTGTTTCGCATGGTGTAGATCCGGAAATAGGGCATTCAGGAACCCCATATACAGGAGCGTTTCCTAAACCGCCTAACAAGGTTCTATAACAGTAATTATTACCATACCAATAGTCAGGTGTATCCTTATGCTGATCTTCGAGTTTGTTGATGGCGATGGATGCGGCGTGGGCTTCGGCTGCATAATGACTGCCCCAGCCGTTTATCGTTTCGCAATATTCACGCTCAGGAATGCACTTTCCTCTGAGCCCTGTGGTATCGGTCGGCTTGATTTGCGAAAGTTCCTCTTCGATATTGATAAAGGCTTTGGATGTGCCGCTAGAACTTGTTGTTGAATCGCTTGAAGAATTTGGAATGGGATTACTTGACGAACTCGGAACGGGTTCGCTGGAGGAATTAGGATCGGGTTCGCTGGACGGACATGAAACGGATTCGCTGTCGCAGCTGAACCACATGAATGCTGTGCCCAGGATGAATATCTTTCCAAGAAAGCGATTTATTTTCTTGTTCATGTTATAAACATAAATTAAAAAACATGCGAAACGTCGGAAAAAATGCCAATGCGCAAATTTTCGTGATAAATTTGTTCGCTTGTATCATATGGAAAGGCTCGAGGCACGAGCAGTGAGCAATGAGGTGTGAGCTTCCAGCCCCTAGATCCTAGTCTCTAGATCCTTATCCTGGAGATTGCTTCAGGGCTATTCGCCCTTCGCAATGACAAATTTTCACTAACCATCAACCACAAACTACTTCCTACTCTCTCGTCTATTTTCCCAACCACTAACCACTGCCTACTGTCTACTTCCTACCTCGTTTCGCACTCGGCAATTCTTTCATTGACTTTTTCGAGGGCTTTTTTGAAATCCTTGCGCTTGATTTCGTCTGCCTCCAAGAGGTTGTTGATGTAATTGTCGTCAACGATAACATCATCGGAATAGGAACTGCAGGGAATGACGCCGTAGTCTAATGCACCTGCAGAAATGAGATACGTGGCGGACTTGTAGCAGTTCTTTAAACTCTGAGAAAGAGACGCCCCTTTGGGACTTTCTAGGAACGCTTCTATTCTGTTATCTACAACGCGTTCGGCCTCGATTTCTCCTCCTCGTCCTATATAAGCGATGTATTCCGAATTTTCATTGGCTAGAATTCTAGTAATGCAAGCATTATATCCTGATACGGTTGTCCCTCTTAATCCAGTCGTGTCCGGCCTTTTCAGTTTTGAAAGTTCCTCTTCGATGTTGAAAAATGCATTGGAAGTTCCATTAGAACTTGTTATCGATTCGCTAGAAGAAGTTGGAACGGGATCACTGGAAGAACTGGCTGGATTATTGCCTGCTTGGGGTATGGTAATGTTCGCTGCGCTGGCGGAGTCGTTGCCACAGGCGGTCCACAGAAACGCTGTAGATGAAATGAACAGATTCCCCAAAATTTTACGCACTCTTTTATTCATACCCTAAATATAAGTTAAGGGATGTGAAAAACGAGTAAAAAAGAGGAAAAAGTAAAATTTAGTGATGTGCTTGGCCGCTGCGCAGTATTTTGAACAAAGACGACCGGATATATGATACGATGTAGGCGCGAGGCACGAGGTTCGAGCTGTGAGCAATGAGCAATGAGGCTCGAGGCATGAGCAATGAGGTGTGAGGTATGAGGTCGTGCTTCGCACTCTGAGGTTTGAGGTTCCAGCCCCTAGATCCTAGCCTCTAGATATTGCTTCAGGGCTATTCGCCCCTCGCAATGACAAATCTTCTCGCCTCTCGTCTCTCGTCTATTTCCCTAACCACTAACCACCAACCACTGTTTACTTTCCTCACACCTCAAAGGGAGCGTTAGCGACCGACCTCAAAGGCACGAAGTGCCGACCTCACACCTCATCGCTCCTAGAACTGGAAATAAATGAACGGGCAGCTGTCCGCACTCATGAACTGGTATATCACGAAGATGATAAACGCAGTCGCGGCGACCATTCCAGGGAGCGGGAGTGATGCAAATGCAATCCTGTAGCGGCTCTTGAACTTCTTGGGAATCCAGTGGATGAGCATGCCCGCGATGAACACGAGAATGATGTTGATGTGTTCCCAGGCGATTGTCCAGAGCGAATCGTCCCATTTCCAGGCGGTGCCCATCTGTTGCACCATGTTCTTGGCCGTGTTCCAGGCGACTTCGTTCGCTTCGGCGGGGTCGAGGTTGGAACCCGCACGGAAGAAGAGACGCGTGAACGTGATGAACACGAACGTGAGCGATACGTTCCAGGCGACATAGAGCCAGTGGAAATACTTGTCGCTGAACAGGCGGAACAGCATGACGGCGTAGATGCCGACGAACAGCACGCCAAACCATACGGCCGAAATGGCGCAGATGGCGACGTCGTAGTTCTTGTAGATGATTGCGCTGATGGCAAAGAAGAACAGTGCTGCGGATGCTCTGAATGTGCGGCTCCTCTTGACCCAAATCTTGTTGAACACCTGGCCGAACCCGTTGAGGCCACCCCAGATGATGAAGTTCCAGCTAGCGCCATGCCACCAACCGCCCACGATTTGTGTGGCCATGGCGTTCATGTTCGTGGTGATGAATTTGCGGGACTCCGGCTTGAAGTATGCGTAAATTGAAATATAGAGGAATAGCGCGATGAGGGCAGCGGCGACCCACACACTGCCTGAAAGCAGGACGGCGACAAGGCTTAAGAAACCCATCCAGAAGAACGTGCCGATGGATGCTCCGCGATTACCGCCCAGGGGAATGTAGAGGTAGTCGCGCCACCAGCTCGAAAGGCTGATATGCCAGCGACGCCAGAATTCGGTGGGGCTGAGCGCCTTGTATGGGCTGTTGAAGTTCTGCGGCAGACGAAATCCCATGAGGAGTGCCACGCCGATGGCGATGTCGGTATAGCCCGAGAAGTCGGCATACACCTGCAATGAGTAGGCGAAGAGCGCGATGAGGTTCTCGAGGCCGGTAAACAGGAGTGGCGTATCGAAAACGCGGTCCACGAAGTTGGTGGCGAGATAGTCGCTCAAAATGATTTTCTTCGCGAGGCCGTTCAGAATCCAGAACACGGCGATGCCGAATGTGCGACGGGGGAGGAAAAACGGCTTGTAGAGCTGCGGAACGAACTTGTCGGCACGCACAATCGGGCCTGCAACCAACTGCGGGAAGAACGACAGGTAGAAACCGAAGTTGAGAATGTTGTCTACGGCCTTGATTTTGCCACGGTAGATGTCGATGCAGTAACTCATCGCCTGGAACGTGAAGAACGAGATACCTACCGGGAGGATAATCGTATCGACGAGCGAGTTTGTGCCGAACATCTTGTTGCTTGCCGCCGCGAAGAAGTTGTAAACGTGCAACTCGATTCCAGTAAAGTCGTAGAGCGCATCCAGGAAGAAGTAAGAGTATTTATAATAACAGAGCACCAGCAGGTCGATGATGACGACGATAATCATCAGGAATTTCTTTTTCCAGTGCTCCTCGGCCTTTTCGATCCATTTGCCAATAAAGAAGTTCGCGATGACACAGAAAATCAGGATGCAGACGTAGCTTCCGCTCGTCTTGTAGTAGAAGAAAAGGCTTGTGAAAAAGAGGAACGCGTTACGGAGGAGGAGCTTGTTGTGTATGAGGGTGAGTACTGCAAAGACAACGGCGAAGAAACCCCAAAAATAGAACTGCGTAAAGAGCAGCGGCGAGTTCGGGTCGAACGCGAATGTGTGACTTAAAAATGGGATTAAATGGTCTAACATGGGTTACAAATTCTGGATTCTATTTTTTTGTCTTGGGCGGGACCTTCGTGGAGTCTGCTTTCTTGGGTGCGGGTTTCGGTGCTTCGGGTTCCAATGCGGGGAGGTTTGCGATATGGTCCTGGTACGCCTGGATGATTGCTTTGTAGAAAAGATCGCCGAGCAGGTTGTAGCCCGAGAGCTTGAAGTGGACCTTGTCCTTCTTGGCGAGGTTCGCTTTTTCCCATTTGGCCATGGAACCTAAGCCTCCCATGATGGAGAACTTGTCCCAGACGCCCGCCTTGTACTTGTCGGCAAGGATGAAGAACGACTTGCGGGCGACTTCGCCGTTGGGGTGCTGAACGTACCTTTTCCGCTTTGTCATGCGGAAGGAATCGTTGTTCGTTTCAAAAATGATGGCCGCATTGGGGCTGACCTTGTGGATACGGGTTATCAAAGTGTCGTAATTGGCGCGGAAACCTTTGTCGTCGAATCTGTCCACGTTTGCGTCATTGATGCCGATTGCGAAAATGACCAGGTCCGGCTTGAGGAAGGCGAGTTCCTTTTCGAGAAGCGGGCATGTGGCTTCGAAGTAGTTGGGAACTTTCGCTCCGTTGATGCCTACGTTTGCATACATGATGCCCGGGGCGTCACTTTCGGTATAAATACCCGTGAGCGTGAATCTCGGCCTGCCGGGTTTTGAATCGTTGGACGACACGTCCAGCGGTGCCAACGGTTCCGGTTCAAATGGGGGAGGTTCGTCCAGTGCAGTATCAATCACGCTGCTGTCCTGGTACATGGAGTCAAGCGGGAGTGCAACGTTGTCCGGTATGGCGGCGGGTTTCTTCGAGGAATCCTTCCTGGCCAAGGAATCTTTTGCCAGTGAATCAGCGAGGGCGGCGGCCCTGGCGATGGAATCTTGGCGGAGCGAGTCGGTGATGAACCGGGCAATTTCGGCCTGTTGCAGGCTGTCGAGCCAGCGGAACGAAATATGGATAGAATCAATGGGGCGAGGAATCGGGAATGTGAAACTCTGCGTTGCAGAATCGAGTTTTCCCGGAATTTCGAGGGAATCTACATGCAAAACGGGGATTACGTCTCCGTTGTCGCTGTAACCGAAGAGGCGGATTCTTGTCTCGCTCCAGATGGGTTGTGGATTGTAGCGGTTCAGGAGAATAGAAAATTCTGCGCGGGGGTCGCTTGTGCTGACGGCAATTCCAAGGAGCCCGAGCGGCTTCTTGACTTCGCGCAACACGTTCTTGCTCATATCCCAGATTCCTTTGTACGTGCTCCCGTAGCTGGAGGGCGTATTTGTCTTGGCTGCAGAGAACGGGAATACAAATCCACGGCCGGCGCTGGCTCCGGGGTATTCCTTGACCAGGTGTTCACGGATACGGCCAGACATAGCATCGGCCTGGATATGGGAACCGCCAATGTGCAGGATCCTCACCTGTCCGCGGTTTTCAAAGACAAGTGTATCAAGCTTATTGAAGAAGGGCTCAAAGGATTTGTTCCCCTTCGGGAACTGAATCTTGTTGAGCGAGGTGTCTATAAAGCCGTACTTGGACAGGTCCAAGGTGTAGTCGCTGGGGGAGGGCGCAGGCTCCCTAGCGAAGACGCAACATGCGGTTATCGCAATGATTAGTGCTACCTTTCTCATCTCTTTTCCCTTCTTGTAGCCGGCGTTGTCGGCTGCTTTTTAGACAAGTTTGTGTTGCTCCCCTGCTTTTGCCCGTTTACGGGCCTCCTTTTTTTCTTTACCTTTCGCTTCTGTTGGTCGGCCGGCGCTGTCTGCTGAATTTGTTTCCGCTTCTTTATCTGCGGATTTTCTGTGTCGTTGACTTTGCGCCTTGTCTTTTTCTTGGCCGTTGTCTGTTCTGTTGTTTTCTTTGTCGTGACCGGCTTGCGTTCCGTATTCGTTATGGGCTTGCGCGTCGGCTGCTCGGCAACGGGCTTCCGTGTCGGTTCGGCAACAGGCTTGCGCACCGGTTCTGCAATCGGTTTGCGGGCGGGTTGTTCGGCAACAGGCTTGCGCACCGGTTCTGCAATCGGTTTGCGGGCGGGTTGTTCGGCGACAGGTTTGCGTGTCGGTTCGGCAATCGGTTTGCGTACGGGCTGTTCTGCGACCGGTTTGCGTGTCGGCTCGGCAATGGGTTTGCGCGTCGGCTGTTCGGCGACGGCGGGTTTACGCACAGGCTCCGTAATTGGCTTGCGTGCCGGTTGCTCTGCAACGGGTTTGCGTGCCGGTGCCGCAATAGGCTTCTTTGTGGTTTCTTCCACCACAGGCTTCTTCGTCTCTACGGTATTTATAGAGTCGTTGAAGGATCGCAGTGCGATTAACTTCTTGTCTGTAATCTGGTGCCTGTCCCTGAACTTGAAGAAGTCGTAGTACATGCGCAACGAAGAACTGAACAGGTCGCCCATGTGTGCGGCCCCGCGACGGGTAAAGTGGATATGGTCCGTGAATCCCAGCGGGGGTTCGCGCTTGACCCACTTCGACATGGTGCCGTTACCGCCCATTACGCGGTGCATATCCCAGTAGGCGACTCCGTTTTCGAGGGCGACTTCGCGGAGGGCCGCGATGGTCATGCGGAGAGCGGGATAGGTTTTCCAGCGTCCGTCGGATTGCCTTTCCATGTCGGCCGGCCCGATGAATATGATGTCCGCATCGGGGTTCGCCTTCTGTATGGCGAGAATCTGGCGTGTGACGAGCTTCTTTATATAGTCAATATTGGATGTGGATATGCTCGGAACCATGTTTCCGCCGTATTCCATCATGATGAGCTTTGCGTTCATCGCCTTGTACGATTCGGCAAGCAGTTCCGGGTCGATACGGTGGAAAATTGTGCCCGAAGAACCGCGCATGGCAACGTTATCCACAGCCACACCGTGGTCGCCATCTGCCGAAACTGCGTAAATTTCGGTATTTCCCGTGAGCGTAATCTTTACAGACGACGTTGTATCGGGGAGTTTCCACGTATATACGTTAAGTTTTGTGTAAGAAGAATCTACGATAGGCGGTTCGGCTTCGACCATCTTGACCGAAGTCTTGATTTTTTCCGTACTGTCTGGGTTCAGGCCTACGACGGTCGTGAAGGTGCGGTCGTAATCCATTCTCACTTTTAGTTTCCCACGCTTGCCTGCGAGAACCTTAATTGTGGCATAGCCGCCTGCGTGCGGATAAACTTTTGTCCTGTCTTTGCGGTCCAGACGGCGTTTGATGCCGATGACCGCGGTTCCGTTCAGGTTGGCGAACTGGGCCAGCGGTCCGTAGCGGCTGTGCGTGGCTTCTTCGTCTTTGGGGCCAAAGAGTATGTAGCGTTCCAGGGCACCCCGGCTCCAGTGGACGGTCGTTTGCGGCTGGATTTTCAGGACGGGCGGGAGCATGCCCGGCCCGGCACCACCGAATTCCTCCTGGAGGTCTTCGCGGATTGTCGATGAAATGCGGTCTTCTTCCAACTGGGAATCCCCGTAATGCACGATGTGTACAACGGAACTGTCCACCGACGCCAACTGGAGGTGCAGGAAGAACCTGTCGAACCACGTGGGGTCGTTGTTGGGGAGGTCGAACCTCGTTTTGCCGCTATCGAAAAAGTCCTGGTAAAAGCGCAGGGAGTCGGCAAAGGCGGCGAACTGCTTCTGCCGGGTAGCTTCCATCATAGCCTTGATCTCGTCTTCCGGGTCGTTTTTCCCGTTTGCCGTGGTGTCGGCGACAGGGAAAACATCGGTCAGGGACGGGAAACGGAGTGCGATTGATTCACTGATGTGTATTCCGTCGGACGGGAAAATAATGGCCATCAATCCAAGAACTAGGAACAGGCTTACGATGGAAATTAACGCTTTTTTGGGTGTCATTGATTATTCAGGTTTCTTTATCTCGGTTTTCAGTCGATCCACGATGGCTTCGGGGGTTCCGGCAAACATTTCGCCGGTGCGCATGTCCTTGAATTCGAATTCGCCAGCGCCTGCCTTGGAGCCGTCAACATAGATGACAATTTTTGCACCCTGGTAGTTGGCTTGGTCCAGCTGCTTGCTGATCTTCATCGGTGCGAGCGGGTGAGAGACGGAGAAGTTGCCGAGTTTCGCGTCGCGGAATGCCTGGGCGGTCTCGAACACCTTCTTCATGTCGTTGGTGAAACTTGCGATGTAGAAGTCTACGCTCTGCTTGGGGCTCGGGAGCAGGTTGTGTTCGGCGAGGAGGTCTGCGAGAACCACGTCGCCCATGCCAAAGCCCACGCCTGGGATACGTTCGCCACCGAGCTTTTCGGTGAGGCTGTCGTAGCGGCCGCCGCCAGCGATTGCGCGCATCGATTTGCCCTTGTCGAACACTTCGAATACGATGCCGGTGTAGTAGGCGAGGCCACGCACGATACTCAGGTCGAGATTCACGCAATCGCCGTAGCCCGCGGCAGCGAGCGTCTCAAATAAATCTTCGATTTCTTTGAGAGCGGCGCCCGCGTTTTCGCTGTGAACCGCATTGCGCACTTCTTCGAGGCTTTTGCAGCCCATGAAGTCGTCGAGCTTTTTCACCTGTTCTTCGGTGAGGCCGGCTTCGGCGAGTGCCTTCGCAAAGGCTTCGGGGCCGATTTTCAGGCGGCGGTCAAGCACCGGGTACACAAGCGCCGGGTTCGGGGCACCGATTTCTTCGAGGTAGGTGGCCAAAAGTTTGCGGCTCGAAACGCCAATCGCAAATTCGCCGTCCTTGAGGCCGAACTTGCGCAACATCGTCGCGATGGAGGCGAGCAGGTCGGCTTCGGCGTAGATGCTCTCGGTACCGATGATGTCCATGTTCAGCTGGAAGAACTCGCGCAGGCGACCCTTCTGTGCCTTCTCGTAGCGGAAAAGGCGCGGCATGCTAAACCACTTGAAAGGCTTCTTGAGCTCGCGGGCCTTCTGGATCACGAGGCGGGCGAGCGTCGGGGTCATTTCGGGGCGGAGCGCGATTTCGCGGTCGCCCTTGTCTTTAAAGTTGTAAAGCTGGCTGACGATTTCTTCGCCGGATTTGCCCGTATAGAGTTCAAGGTGCTCAAACATCGGGCCTTCGTATTCTTCGTAGGCGAAACTTTCGGCGACACTGCGCCAGGTATCGAAAATGTAGTTCTGGATGCGTTGCGCTTCCGGGTAAAAATCACGCGTGCCCTTGGGCAGCTGAGGAATCTGTATGCTCATAGTGGCAGTAAATGTAGAAAAAGACGAGAGACGAGGGACGAGAGACGAGAGGCGAGATATACGAAACTTGGCGCTTTTAGCGCTTTAGTTGAGTTATCCTCTATGAAAAAAACTGACGGCCGAAGCCGCCAGCTTTTGCACAACAAAAACTCGTTAGTTGAAGTTCTTGCACTCGCCTTTCCATTTGCCCTGTTTGCCAATGATGTTGCCGTCGATGTACTTGCCGCTCGAACCGACGAAATCTGCCTTGCGGAAGTCTTCGCCGCCAAGGTGCCAGCGCATCCAGGCAATCGTAATGGCCATGCCGTCCCATGGGCCGGAACCGTGGCCGTATCCGCCTTCGCTGTTCATTGGGCCGCCAGTCATTTCAATCATGCAGGCGGGAACGCTTGTTGCACTCCTGTAGTCAGAGATAGCGTTGTCGTGTTCCATGCCCTTTTCGCCGAAGACGACACCGGCCGTCTTGGTGGCAGGAATGTTCTTGAACGCACCTCCGTTGCGGTCTCCGCTGTTGTTGAGGAACGCCGTGATAACTCGTTTGTCCTTAATGGCCGCTTGTTCGGATTCAAGGCCACCCATGGAATGCCCGGAACAACCGACTGTATTCATGTCGAGCTTGCCGTTTAGCGGGCTGTTGGAATCCTTGTTCTGCTGTTCCAGCCAGTCGAGCGCCTTTGTGGCTTGGCTGGCGTCGCCCGGAGATTCTTTAAGCGCAATCACCACGAATCCGTGGGAGGCGAGCCTGCGGATCATGCCTTCGTAAGCGTCGGGCTTTTCGCCGCCACCGGGACCCCACACCACGATAGCGTGCTTCTTGTCGCTGGAGAGCTGTTCCGGATAAGCGAGAATTCCTTCGCCATCCCAACCGGTGCGTGTCTTATAGACAACTTTCATCAGGTCTTTTTCTTCTTCCTGGCCTTCGGCGAGGAAAATGCCTCCGCTTGCCTGGGCGACTTCGCTGGAACTTGCCGGAGTTGCTTGGCCTGCGCTGCTGGAACTTGCCGGAGCTGCTTGCCCGTTGCTGGAACTCCCTGGGTTTGCCTGGCCGTTGCTAGAACTGCCCGGTACTGCTTGGCCGTTACTACTGGAATTGGTTTCGCCGCCGATGCTTGAACTGGAACCTGGTACAGTTTGGCCGATGCTGCTGGAACTTCCGGCAGCGGGAGTGCCACCGAAGTTTATTCCGCCACCTATACCCGGTTGTTCGCCCAAGCCGTCGGAACTGCCGGGGGGGACGAAAAGCCCGCCTGAACTTCCCGGTAAAGCGGTTCCATCGCTGGAACTCCCCGGAAATGCGAATCCGTCTGAGCTTGAGGTGATTAAACCCGCGATTTCCGGGGTGGTTTCCGACCCCGGACCGGTGGCGGTCACTTCCGAGTCGTCACAACTTGTGAGGGCGAATGTACTAGCCAAAACAACTACGATGAGTAGTTTTCTCTTTGCCATAAGGCCTCCTTTCCAAAAACATTTTTAATCTATCCTGTTTTTAGGGCCCTAAATCGGAGGCCAGGGGAGAAAATGTTGATTATTTATCCAAGGATTTGTAAACATTTTTTAAGAAGATGGTAGTTTCGTTGGGACGTTTTTTTTTGCTTTTTTTGCGCTAGTTTTGGCTACTAATGCGACTTGTAGACGCTTTTTTTCTTTTCATTTTTTGCTATATTTACAGCGAAAATTTTCAAACGCCTTAAAAGGAAGGTTAATCATGGCTAGAAAGAAGATTGCACTCGTTGGTGCAGGTCAGATTGGTGGTACAATGGCTCTCGTTATCGCCCAGAAGAATCTCGGCGACGTTGTTCTTATCGACATTCCGCAAACTCAGGGCATGCCCAAGGGCAAGGCTCTCGATATCATGGAAGGCCGTTCCGTCATCAACTCCTCTGTCGATCTTCAGGGCTCTACCGACTACGCCGACCTCAAGGGTGCGGACGTGGTTATCGTTACCGCCGGTTTCCCGCGTATGCCGGGCATGAGCCGTGACGACCTCCTCGACAAGAACTGCGGCGTGATTAAGACCGTTGCCGAAGCCATCAAGGCCAACGCTCCGGATGCTTTCGTTATCGTCATCACGAACCCGCTCGACGCTATGGTCTACAACATGCAGAAGCAGTCCGGTCTCCCGGCCAACAAGGTCATCGGTATGGCTGGTGTGCTCGACTCTGCCCGTCTCGCTTGCTTCGTCGCCGACGAACTCGGCGTTTCCGTCGAAGACGTGAAGGCCCTCGTGATGGGCGGCCACGGCGACACGATGGTCTCCATCATGGAATGCGTGACTGTTGCCGGTATCCCGGTTTCTCAGCTCATGAGCAAGGAAAAGTTTGCCGAACTCGCCAAGCGTACCGCCGGTGCCGGTGGCGAAATCGTGAACCTCCTTGGCCGCGGCTCCGCCTTCTACAGCCCGGCAACTTCTGCCGTGCACATGGCCGAAGCCTACCTCCTCGACAAGAAGAACGTGTTCTCCTGCGCTGCCATGCTGAACGGCGAATACGGCGTGAAGGGCCTCTACTGCGGCGTGCCTGTCGTGGTTGGCGCTAACGGTGTCGAGAAGATTCTCGAAGTTTCCATGAACGACGAAGAAAAGGCCGCTTTCGCCAAGTCCGTTGAGGCTTGCAAGAAGAACGCCGAATGGGTCGACGCTCACACGTAATATAATTGACATTTGCGCTTCACTTGTCATTGCGAGCGAAGCGTGGCAATCTCATTTTAAGAAAAACTCCCTCGGCGATGCCGGGGGATTTTTGCATATTATTCCATAATCCACGCTCTTGATTCAAATTTAATCCAACATAAAATTATTTTTTTATTGTTTGATAATATATTTATGTTATGCGTGACTACTTTAGTTGTTTAGCCATTCTTTTTTGTGTGGTGGCCTTGTTTATGGGACGGGGTTATTGCGCTGTAGAGGATACTCCGCTAGATTCGGCTGGCTTGTTACGTTGCCGTAATTCGATGATGGAAGCCCTGCGAGACAATCGCCTCGATGACCTCAAGCGGATTGTCGAAAAAGCAGAAAAACTCAATAAGACGACCGAGCGGCCGTTGTTTTACGATAGCGAAAAGCTTTTGGTTAAATATTTTTTAAAGGATTTTGAATTTCTTAGCAATGTAGATTCCGTGGCGCTTTATAACACGAGTACCATGTCGCTTTATTATATTGATGAGAAGAAGGCTGTGAAAGGCTTTTACGATAATTTCTATTTTGAAATTAAGGATAAAATGGCTGAGGAATTGCAGTCGGGGAAGCTCGTAAAGACTCTTGACGAAATAGAAAATGAGAGTGACAGGGCTTTTGTTTTTATCTTGCTTGTTGGCCTGTACGAAAGCAAAGTTCAAGTATCCTCGTTGATCGAAGAGCGCAAGGCGCAGCTCTCAAATCGTAAGCAGTTGGATTATCTAGTCGGAAAATACTGGACGGATATATTTTTCGACAACAATAAGAGTCGCTGGGTGACGCTGGGTGCTTTATTTGGCGTTTATGCAGGCGATATCTCTGACAAAGTTGAAAATTCTATAGGCTTCAACATTGGATGGGGCAGAATACGTGAGAAAATCCTGTATGGATTCATCTTTGATATTCAAAAGGGGGATTATGCTGAATCGGATTCACTTTATTTCTTTGATGCTGGCCTTGAATTGAATGCCGGATATGCCTTGTATAGAAGGGGCTTTGTGACTCTTTATGGGCTCGTAAATGCGGGAGGCCGATTTAATTCGCTAGAAGAGAACGATGATGTCGACAAAAAAAGGAAGTTGCCATATCAGTTCTACCCGGCGTTTGGCGCTGGTATGGTGTTGGATTTTTGTGAACCGAACATTGGAATTGGCTTACGCTACAGGAGTGGGGTGGAAAATGTTTGGGCAGACGATGTCGTAAAGGCGTCCGGATTCCGGTTCTACTTTTCTATTGAATTGTTGCTTGCTCCGCGTGAGCGTAAACCTTTTGAATATGACGATTGATTCAAAAAACGTGTAGATTGTTGAATCTTTTTGCTTACCTATAGTTGAACCAGTAGGCGATGTTGAGATTGAATCGCGGGCCTTTCCAATCGGCATGTTCATATAGGTTGGTGAGGCCGTAGGTGAAGTTGGAACCGAGTTCCAGGCCAATCCGGAAGGTGTAGCCAAGACCTGCGGTGATACCTGCGTAAACGTTTTCATTTGTTTCAATGTCGGTCCATTCATCGGTACGATCGTTGTAGTATTTTTCGAACAAACTGAAATCGAATACAGGGCCGAATTCACCAAAGAATCCTTCCGTGAAATAACATCTGGCCATTATCGGGAGTTCGATGCCCATTGCGACATCCGTGCTGCTATAATCTTCGGAATAGTCTTTGCCTTCGAACGAGAATGCGCGGAGAACAAAGCCAAGTGCCGGATGGATGGCAAGAGAAGGGGTGATTGCGAACATCATGTCGAAAGTGAGTGCGACGTGGGACCTGTATCCGGCTTCGTCGGTAAAATCGGGGGCATCTTTTCCAGTGGAGAATTCGACACCATCGGTGTACATGAGACCGAAAACGGTGGATTTGTTGACTACGGCCGAAGCGTTTGCGACAAAGGCAACAAGCGTGGCTACGATAAAGATGAGTTTTTTCATGGTTTCCTCAAGGTGGGGGATTTTATAACAAATTAGGAAAACTCCTTTCTTTTGTCTAATATTTTTTTCCCAATTTTAATTATAAACTTGCGCATCAAAATCTGTTGACTTTTTATTATTTGAATAATTTTAAAATCGTTAGGAAATGTGTAAATTTTACGAAAATGTTGACATTTAATAAAAATGTATTGTTGACTTTGGGCTAAATAAAAGGTATATTCAAAACATAAACCTCTAAAACGGAGCCGTTTATGCTTTTTTGTATGGGATTTTGTTGCCGTTTTGGCGCTATGTTCGGGTTTGTTGGCCTGGGGGTTGCGTTTGGAGTGTCTGCGGTTTTCGCTGCCGACTGGTATGCGAAAGACAACTTGCAGCCCGGCCACGACCCGAGCATGGTGCGGTTCGAGGACGGCTACGCCCTCATGAGCACGAACAACAATCTGCAACTGTGGACCTCTGAAGACGCCTACACCTGGCGCGACCACAAGTCGACCGTGAGTGCAATTCCGCAGTGGGCTTACGAGTATGCGCCGGGCACTGAGGGAATCTGGGCTCCAGATATACATTATATAAACAATGAATATCGTGTGTATTACTGCGTTTCCGTTTTCGGCAAGCGCTCTTCGGCTATCGGTTACCAGGCGACGGCTTCGATTATGCCTGGAACGGAGGGCTACGGCTGGAAGGACCATGGCCATGTTTTCCACACCGTGACTTCGGACAAGTACAACGCGATTGATGCCGACGTGGTGCGCGATACCGAGGGTAATTATTGGATGGCGTTCGGTTCGTTCGGGCTCGGCATTCAGCTGATCAAGCTGGATGCGCAATCGGGTTACCAGGCGAGCGATGACAAGACGGTTTATAACATTGCCCGCCGTACGACCAAGGCGAGCGAGGGTGCGGAAGAAGGACCGAGCCTCATTGAACATGGGGGGAAGTATTTCCTCTTTACAGCTTGGGACAAGTGTTGCCAGCAGGGTGCGAACATCGAGCAGACTACCTACAAGACGGCTTACGGCCGCGCCGACAAGGTGACGGGCCCGTACAAGGACCGCGCAGGGAACGATATGGCGACCGGTGGCGGCACGATTCTCTTGGAACGTTACGGGCGCTACGTGGGGCCGGGCGGCGGCGAGGCCTTCCAGGACTTGAACCGCGTGCGCTTTGTGCATCACTACTATGATTTGAATGGCGACAAGTACAACCATATCCACATCCGTGATGTCGTGTTTACCGAGGATAACTGGGTTGAGATGGGACAGCCCTTCCTCGGGCGTTATTTGAGTGCCGAAGTCGAGCATGGTGCGCTGACGCGTGCTGTGTCGGGCGACCTCGCGATTACGCGGAGCAGTACGGCCTCGAACGGGGAATACCTTGCGTATGTGAATACCGAGGGCTCCAAGGTTCGCCTGCCGATGAACATAATGCAGGCGGGAGACTACCTGCTGCGTTACCGCTATGCGAACGGTGGCGATGCGGCTGCGACGCACAAGGTGACGGTGAATGGCAAGTCGCAGACGGTGACGCTCCCGCCAACGGGGGAGTGGGGCACATTTCCTGAAAAATCTGTCGTGATGGTGCCTGCGACACTCAAGCGTGGCGGCAACTTCATTGAACTCGAACCGGAACCGAATGGCAATTTTGCGGAACTCGACCGCATCGACTTCTTGCGTGTGATTCGCGATACGATTCCGGCGAACGGCTTTGACAACGGCATCCGCGTGCGTCTGACGGCAGATGACGAGTTCGCCATCAAGGACGGCGGCTATGCGATTTTCGAGAACGTGGTGACGGATTCCATCAAGTCTGTGGAAGTGGCTATCGAGGTGAAGAGCCTTGCCGGCGGCAAACTCAGCATTCGCGACGGCAAGAAAGACGGGACCGTTCTTTCGGAATGCGAACTGGTGGCGGCCAACGAGAAATTCACATCTAAGGGCTGGACGATGGTGACTTGCTCGAACCTCGAGAGTATCGGCGGCGTGAAGGATTTTTACCTGACGGCATCCGGCATTTCGGGCGAGGCAATCGTCAGGAACATCGTGTTCGCAAGTTCGCCGGGGGAGATTGTCTGCAATCAAGAACCGTGCGGCGACCCGCTTTCCAGTTCCTCTTTGGCTAATTTGACCGGTTCATCTAGCAGCTCGGGGATTGCTGGTATTTTGTCGAGTTCTTCGGGCACGGACGCGATTGTTCCGCATGTTGTTCGCCACGATTCTCAAGCGCCCGCCCGCAAGGCGTACCGCGATCTCAAGGGCCGTTGGTATGAAAAGCAAATTCCGTATAGGGTTCTGTTCTAACTATATTTTGGCGCACAAGATTCTGGAAAAAGAGGATATACGGTGAGTCTTTTTGAGCATCGAACCATAGGGTCCATGGTATTGTTGCTAAGGAACGTAGTGACTGTGGCAATCACTTGCCTGTTTCTTGTTCTTGCCGCCTGTGGCGACGATGACAGCAGTTTAGCCCCGCACGACGAGGATTTTTCTTCGTCTGTATGTGAGGATTGTGATGATTCCAGCAGCAGCGTGAAGTCAAGCAACTCGGCGAAGACATCTTCCAGCGTCACATCGAAGTCGAGCGAATCTGCGGAGTCTTCCTCTAGCGTCACACTGGAGTCGAGCTCGAGCTTGTCCAGCAGTAGTGAATATGTGCCGTTTGACCATTCAAAAGCCTTTGATGGCACTCTTTGGCGAGCTGGTGCGTATAAGACCTTCATTGATACGCGAAATGGACGAGAATACTATTATCTCGAAATGGAAGCAAATGGAAAGTCGCTAAAAGTTATGGCCGAAAACCTCAATGTCGGAGATATGGTTAGAGGATACAAGGATCAGCAAGATGATTCCAAGATAGAACGCTACTGTTATGATAACGACACCACAAATTGCGACCGATATGGTGGCCTTTACCAGTGGGCCGAGACGATGCAGCTGCCGAGCGAATGCAATACCAAGAGTTGTGCGGACCTTATCCAAGAAAACCATCAGGGAATTTGCCCGAATGGCTGGCGCCTGATGACTGCCGCAGATTTTGAATTTATCGTAAAAAGCAATGGAAATACGCATGGTGTAGAGGGAACCCGCTCAACATTCGGTTTCGGTGGATACAATACAACTGGTTTCAGCCTTGTTGGTGCAGGATATAATTGGAATCATTCATTTAAACGTTTGAATGAAGTGGCTTTTTGGCATTATCCTCAAGAGGGTACTTTAGGTGAGGAAACATCTCTTGTGGGACTTCAGGGGACTACATCAACTACAATAGGTGAGCAAAGTACGCTTAAAACCCATGGTTTCTCCGTCCGCTGCGTGATGGTTGAATAATCCATACCATGTCCAAAAAACATCAAATTTTGAATTAAATCAATTTTTGTCATAATCTGACATTGCAAAAAAATTATATTTACTCGTAGACACTAGGTCTACGATTATGCTTCATGTGACTGATGCGAAATATATTGGCGATTACAAGATATCCGTCGAATTCAGTGACGGATGCCGTTTTATCGCTGATTTCGAAAGCGTCATCAAGTCGGACCACCGACCCATCGTGCAGCAACTTGCAGATGTCAATATCTTTAGGGACTTCACGCTGCAAGCGCACACGATCACTTGGCCGAATGGAGTCGATTTCGCCCCGGAATTCATCAAGAGCCTTCAAAAAACCGAACTAAGTCCGATATAACATTCGGGGGTCTTAGGGGGAGGCTTCCCCTTACGCAGATTGTTTGGTCAGGCTTACGCAGTGGCGGCCTTTCCGGGCGACAAGCTCGTAGCCCAAAGAGGAAAGCAGGGCGTTCAACGTTTTCAGCGTGATGTTTACGGGCTGCATGGCACGCAGGTTCTGGATTACAGAGGTTGAAATACCCGATGCCTTCGACAAGGCCCGCACGCTAATATCCTGCTCGGACATGGCATCCAGCAGTAGCTCCGACAGCAAAAAGTTTGCATATTCCTTTTCAAACGCCTTTTTCTGCTTCGGGTCTTCCATAACCCTTTCAAAAGTTGATTTAGCCTTTTTCATAATACTCGTCCTTTAAAATTTGTTCGTTGTAGAACCATTCTACTGTAAAGCATTGGCCATCGTAGGCGACATATTCCTTCATTCCAAATGTATCTCCTTTTTGATACAGTGTCAAGAGCAAAAAACAAAAAAAAGTCGGCTTTTGATATATGAAATCCCAGATTCCTCTGGGGATATAACAAAAGTCGGCTTTTCTAGTCGAATGTGGCTTGTAGGCGGAAATCCGCTACCAGTGCCTGTTAGGGGTTAATATACAAAAATCATGAGAAAAAGATAAATACCGTTTTTTTGGGGGGTGGGCATGGGTATATTTTTCTATCTTTACGCGCATGAAAGTTTTTTTATACGACACGACCCTCCGCGACGGTAACCAAGACCGTAAGATAAGCCTTTCTCTCGCCGACAAGTTGCAGATTGCGCGAATTCTTGACCATTTCGGTTTTGACTACATCGAAGGGGGCTGGCCCAATCCGAGCAACCCGACCGACGAGGAATTCTTCCAGAAGATCAAGGAAGTCAAGCTGAAGCACGCGAA